>OLRV01000005.1_pt1 | contig 172347 bp, 127 predicted proteins | sample 1672421 | NCBI WGS metagenome assembly OLRV01 (sample SAMEA3136684, study PRJEB25190) | human gut metagenome | biome: human gut; feature: human-associated habitat; material: faeces | place: Austria | collected 2013
GCCGCCGCTGCGGCGTCGAACGAAACCCCGCCCGGTGCTGCGGGTTTGGTCGCGGGGGTGATGGCCGTGCAGGTGACGACCACGTTGTCCAGCAGGGCGCGTTTCTCGCTCGTCGAGATCACGATGCGGCAATCGGGCGTCACGTTCGTGAGGGTTGCCTCGAACTCGCGGAACCGGGCTTTGGCTGCCGAAATATCCACGGGGTCGGCCGCGGAGACCTCCGTGACCGTGCCGGTGATGGCGCCCTTTGCGCCGAGCACGGCGCCGCGGACGGCCTTGACGAGGATTTTCCCGGCATCGGCGCCCGAACCGTCGTATTTCTCGCTGTAAGCCTGTGCCGAGAAGCGCACCTTGACGGTCGCCGCATCGGGCAGGGCGGTCAGTTCGGGGGTGTAAAGCGAGGCGGCCGCACTTCCGGCGCCCATCTTGACATAGCCCGGGCGGCCAGCGATGTTGCCCGACTTGCCCCAGGCCGAAAGGCCCGTGCCCTCGGTGTAGGGCGCAGCCACGCCGCCGCCGCTGAACACGTCGAACTCATTGGCCGTACAGCGGGTGACCGAGAATCCCGGAGGATTGTCGCCCGAAGCTGCGGCGTAAGTCCCGCGGCCCGCGGTCGGGGGATAGTAGCCCGCGGCGAAATTGGCGATGTCGCCGCCGTGGATCACCCTGGAGAAATCTTCCGCCAGGAGGATGTCGCCCGCCTTTGCCGAGCCGGGAGCGGTGGCACCCGCCTGCGATCCCGCGGCGGCAGTCGCATATGCGAGCGGGTCGGAGAAGAAATCGTTGGTCTTGTCGTCCACGCAGACGTAGTAGGTCGTGGCGGGGGCCAGTCCCGAGAAGGTGAAGCGGAAGCGGTTCCCGGCCGTGATGCCGAAGACGTTCGAGGCATTCCAGCCGACGACCAGATCCTTGCATTCGGCGTCGCTGTAAAGTTTCACGTGGTAAACCTGAGCACTGCTGTTGACACACGCCTGGCCGTCCGCACGGGCCCATTCGACCGTGAGGGTCGAGGAGGTCGCCAGCACTTTCGACACGACGATCCCGGCCTGTACCGGGGCTATGTCCGTCTTCTGCGACACGGCGGCGGAGTAGTCCGAATCGTAGTCGGGGTTGTTGTAGCGGCACGCCTTGACCTTCGCGTGGTACTCGGTGCCGGCCTCCAGTTCCTTGAGCAGGTACGAGGCCGAGGTGATGCCCTCCGCTACCGTGGCGTCCTTCTCCTCTGTGCCGTCGGCCCACCATGCCACCGTATAGGAAGCCGCCCCGGCCACTTCGTCCCATTCGAGGGTCAGCTTGTCGGAATAGACGGCTTCGGCGTCGAATTTCACGTTCGCCGGAACGGTGAGTTTTTCCAGTTTGGTCTCGCCGTCGTAAACCACGACGATGTCGTCGAGCAGGTAGCGGGTCTTGTTGGCGCCCGCCTGTGCGGGGTTCGACGAAAATGCGATGCGCGACGTGGGCGAGAGGCCGTCGAGCGTCACCGTGAAGGTTTCGAACCGGCCTACGGCCGACGAGATGTTCACGACCTTCGAAGCCACAACCGTGCCCTTCTTGCTCACGACGTTGTTCGTGCCGAACTCGGCGCCCTCGATGGCCTCGACCACGATGTCGCTGCCATAGACGTTTTCGCCTTCGGCATAGGCGCTGGCCGAGAAGCTCACCGTCACGGTCGTATTCTTGGGCAGGGCCGCCAGCTCGGGCGTGTAGAGGATGCCGATACCGCCGCCACCGCCGCCGCACTTGATGTAGCCGGGGCGGGTCGAGGTGTTGCCCGACGACCCCCAGCCCGTCATGCCGAGGCTTTCGACATACTCGGCCGAGGTTCCGCCCGTGTGGATGTGGAATTCCGTAGCCCAGTTGCAGACCGGACGGTCGCCGTCGGCCTGCGGGTTCTCGCCCGTGGCGGGTTCCCAGGCCTTGCGGTAGTCGGTCCCCGATACGGCGTTGTAACCTGCCGCCGAGCGGACGACATCGCCGCCGTGGATGAATGCCGCGAAATCCTGCGCCAGCACGATATCTCCGGCCTGTGCCGGGTTATTCTGCGAGGCTTTGGGCCCGGCCTTGGCCGTGGTCCCGGCGACGACGGGGGTCATGATGTTGCCGAAGCTGGCATTGGTGACCCGGGCGTAGTAGGTCGTTTCGGGATCGAGCCCCGAGAAGGTGAACCTCACGACGGGATAACCCGCCAGGGCGGTGAAGATGCCTTTGTCCGACGCGAGTTTTCCGTCGGCCAGCCAGCTGACATGCAGCTCGCTGCACGCCTCGTCGCGGAACAGTTCGATGTTGTAGAGGCGCGTGGCGTCGGTCGCCGCATCTTCGGTATACGACCACTCGTAGGTGAGCGTCGACCCCGTCGCGGCATTGAGCGTGAGCTTCGGGTCGAGTTCGAGGATACCCACCGAGGCCATCAGCATGGCCGGCTGCTCGTTTGCCGTGACGTATACCCAGTCCGAGGTGGAGGAGTAGGGGAAGTTGGCCCTGACGCGGCCGTAGTATATCCGGTCGGTCGCCAGGTCGGTGAATTCGTGGTAGTCGATCGCGTCGGTGGTCTTGCAGAGCGCTTCGCTCACGGGGTTCATCTCCCCGTCGACGAGCTGTACGGTGTACGACGTCGCGCCGCGGATGAAATCCCAGCAGATCGTAAGCGACGTGGGCCCGTATTCGAGCAGTTTCACGTTCTTCGGGGTCTTGGACTTGTTGGCCCCCGATATTTCCACGCCGTCGTCCTTGCAGGCCGTCAGCGAGACTGCGGCCGATAGCGAGAAGAGGGCGAACAGAATATATAAAATGCTTTTTTTCATGGTAGTTGTCCGGTTTTAGTATACGAGCTTGATGTCGTCGAGGTACCAGCGGCCCGCCTTCACCGAGGAGCCCGAGAACCAGCTGTCGGCCGTGGAGATGAAGAATGCCGGATTGGCTTTCGCGCCGGGATTGGGGATGACGGCCGTGACCTCGACCCACGTGTAGGCGGGGATGTCGAGCGAAACGTAGCTCTTGGTCGAAGCTACGATCTTGTCCAGCGTGCCCTTCGGGATCCAGAACCCGTCGTTCTTCTCGCAGATGCCCACCATGCCCTGGTCGGGGGCTGCGGCCCAGATGGCGACCTTGCAGGTCAGCAGCAGGTCGTAGCCCGCGGGGATGTTCAGCACCGGGGAGATGAGGTTGCCCGGCTGCCCGTCGGCATTGTCGCTCGCGGCGCCCAACTGGATGTAGCCCGGACACATGTAGTTCAGGTAGCCTGTCCACCCCTCCATGCCGATGGCGCGGTAGAACGCCGCGTTGCCGTTGCGTACGGTCGAGGTGATGCCGCCGATGCTGGCGTTGGTGCCCGCCGTAACGCTCACCGTCTCGTTGTCGAGGCTCAGGTTGGCCACGGTCTTGTCGGCCGTCGTGACACCCGCCTTCTGGCCGATGCAGTCGCCGCCCCAGGGGAATTTGCCGAAGTTCTGCGTCAGCAGGGGAAGCTCCTCGCCCTGGGCGTCGAACCCGGCGCGGACGATGGTCGAAACGGAGCCGAAATCCTTCTCCGCGCCAGCCTCGTCCGTAGCCTTCACGGCGAAGGTCACGATGCCCTGCTTGGTGGCGGTGCCCGTCAGGGGCACTTCGATGTAGCCGTTGCCGGCCGCCGAGATCGAATAGCTGCCGCTGGCGGCCGTGATCCCGTCGCCGCCGGTCTGCGTCACCGTGACGGTGTATTTTTCCGTGCCGAGCGCCTTGATGTAGGGGATGCGGAGCTTGGCCCCGGCTTCCGCGTTGAGTTTGAGCATACCCGAGACGTCGAACTGCTGTCCGTTGTCGAAGGGTTTCCACTCGAAGATACCGTTGTCCTGCCTGATGGCGATGGCGACGTTCTCTTCGCCGCAGCCGTGCAGGTAGATGGTGGCGTTACGCTCCTCGGAGGTGTTCTGGTCGCAGGTGACCGTCACCTTCTGGTAGGTGCCGGGGTCTCCCTTGCCCGAGAGCTGGTCGACATGCACCCAGCCGTAGGCGTTCGTCCACTCGCGGCTGTCGGGGGTGTCGCTGATATACCAGTCCCCCGTGGCGCGGATCGTGAACGTATCGCTCGATTCGACGTACGGGAAACTCATCTCGCGCAGGTTGCGTTTGAGGAACCCCTGGTCGTCGTCGCTGCACGCGGCAAGACCGCAGATCCCGCCCAACGCGAGAACTATCGTCAGTTTATGAATAAATTTCATCATGATTGGATCGTTAGTTTGTTTGTAAAACCGATAAAAAAAATCAGAAACCGACTCCGGATACACTGCCGGATGTCAATTTCCTACACGGTTTCTAACGATATCGAATGACTTGCACTGCAAATATAGCAATTTTCCGGGATTCGCAAGAAAAATGTTTAAAATTTTACGAACCTTGCGGCGAAAAACCGAAAAATAAAATATCTGTAATATATAGGTATAAAAATTTGCATTGCAATTTTGTGAAAAAAGCTTCCGGCATTGGGTAGTTTGCCCCGGTCGCTTGTATCTAATGCAGACCGGACGGAAAACGCCGGCCGCAACCGACCCAATGCAAACTAAAAAAACGATTATTAACCGGAAACTTTAAAACAACTTCGACGATGTCTGACTAATCCCTCCCCCTACACCAGCACTACACGGTTTTTTATCGGACGACGGATGACTTGCAAGGTTCTGTCTGCCGTATCGGAACGAATTTCCCCGGAGCCCGCCTGCACGGCGCGGCTGCGGACGTGCTTTGCACGCGGCAGCGGGAAATAACCAATTAACCGAATTGAAACTATGAAGAAATTATTCCATAAAGGACTATGTCTGGTCATGGTGCTCTGCGCGGGGGCTTTCGGCTGCTATGCCGCCCAAGGATCGCTCCCCGGTGCGCAAGGGCAGGGGTATGACCTGAATTTATCCTACTCGCGGACGACGCTCAAGGCCGTTGCCGATGCTATTACGCAACAAGTGGGCATCGCCTTCTCCTACGAAACGGCACTGGCCGGCTATCCGATGGAGAACCTGGAGGTCTCGGAGAAGGGTGCCACCATCGAGGCCATCCTTGCCGCCGTATTCACGCCTCGCGGCATCGACTACCGGGTGGTTGACAAAGTGGTCGTGCTGACGCGCAGCACGCGCCCCGTTCCGGCAGCCAGTGCCGCCGCCAAATCGGAGGTGAAAGGGGTCGTCCGCGACGCTGCGGGCAACCCGATGATCGGCGTGACGGTCACTATCAAGGGGACGCTGGTCGGCGTCTCGACGGGTGTCGACGGCGGCTATGCGATCCCGGCCGACGGGAACGCCACGCTGCTCTTCTCGTATATCGGCTACCGCCCCCATGAGGAGGTGGTAGGGCGCCGCACGCAGATCGACGTCACGATGCAGGAGGACGAGCTGGTGATGGACGAAGTAGTCGTCGTAGGCTACGGCACGCTCAAGAAACGCAATATCGTGGGCGCGGTCGAGAACCTTTCGGGCGACGCGGTCGAAAACCGGCCCAATGCCAACATCACCCGTTCGTTGCAGGGCCAGATCCCCGGCCTGAACATCGTGCAGGTCGACGGTAAGGCCGACCATGCCGGCGAAGTCACCATCCGCGGCGTGAACAACACGTTCAAGGCCCGTGTGAGCGGCGGTGAAAAGACCAACAAACTCGGACAGGGCGGCGGCGCGCTGGTGCTCATCGACGGTGCCGAAGGCGACATGGGTTCGGTGAACCCCGACGACATCGCCTCGATCTCGGTGCTCAAGGACGCTTCGTCGGCCGCAGTATACGGCGCCCGCGGCGCATTCGGCGTGATTCTCATCACGACCAAGGATCCCGAGAAGGGCAAGGTGCGCGTGAGTTACAACGGCTCCGTGTCGCTGCACCGCCGTACGGTGATCTGGGAGGACAACGTGGTCACCGACCCCGTGCAGTGGGTCGATGCCTTCCGCGAGTCGTATCTCAACTCCTCGCCGACGGCGACCGTACCGTCGCTCTTCAACAACTACATGCCCTATTCGAACGCCTGGTTCGAGGAGCTCAAACGCCGCCGTGCCGATCCGACGATGGACAACTACGACATCGACGCCAACGGCAACTACAACTACTACGGCGAGACCAACTGGCTCAAGGAGATGTACAAGTCGGTGAACTACTCGACCACCCACGCCGTCAGCATCCAGGGCGGCCGCGAAGGGGTCAGCTACTACATTTCGGGCCGTTACTACAACCAGGACGGCATCTACAAGGTGGGCGAGGAGACCTACAAGAAGTATAACCTCCGTGCCAAGGGCTCGATCCGCATCCGCCCGTGGCTGACGCTGGACAACAATACCAGCCTGATGAGCAGCAAGTACCACCAGCCCATGGTGCACTACGGCCAGCAGGTGATCTCGCGCCAGATCGACATGTTCGCCTTCCCGTTCGCCCTGCTGAAGAACCCCGACGGCACCTGGACGCAGACCGCGGCCAAGACCGGTTATGCGGCCTTCGCCGAGGGCACCTCGTGGCAGGAGAACAACAAGCTCGAAGTGGCCAACACCACGACGTTCAACTTCGAATTCGTCCCCGACGTCTTCAAGGTCTCGACCGACGTGACCTACAAGGGATCGCGCTGGTCGCGCGACCGCATGGAGAACCTCTACACCTACTACACCGGCGTGAACGTCTCGGGGCAGGACAACAGCTATTCGTCGCTCGAAAACTGGACGTACCGCTCGGACTACATCTCGACGAACATCGTCGGCACGGTCACGCCCAAGCTGGGTTCGGATCACGACCTGAACGTGGTCGCCGGATGGAACCTCGAGGACTACGACTACCGCACGCAGAAGACCTACCGCCAGGGTAACCTCTATCCCTCGAAGCCGAGCTTCACGCTCATGGACGGCGAGTATTACTCGACCACCTCGGGCGGCTACACGTGGGGGCTGGTCGGATTCTTCGGCCGCGTCAACTACGCCTATGCAGGCCGTTACCTGGCCGAAGTGAGCGCCCGCTACGACGGGTCGTCGAAATTCCCGTCCAGTTCGCAGTGGGGCTTCTTCCCCTCGGCATCGGTCGGATGGCGCCTCTCCGAAGAGCCCTGGCTCAAACCGCACGTCGAAGGGTGGCTGGACAACTTCAAGGTTCGCGCCAGCATCGGTTCGCTCGGCAATGCCAACATCGACCCCTACCAGTACCTCGAGACCATGACCGCTTCGGGCAGCGCCTCGATCGCCAAGTCGTCGGTCATCATCAACGGCCAGAACGTACCTTACACGTCGGTGCCCAGTCTGATCCCCGACGACATCACCTGGGAAAAGGTCACCACCTACAACATCGGCCTCGACCTCGACCTGTTCCACAACCGGCTTTCGTTCACCGGCGACTACTACCGCCGCAATACGACCGACCTCTACACCGTCGGCCCGAACCTCCCGCAGGTACTCGAAAGCGCCGCGCCCTACGGCAACTACGCCAGCCTCAAGACCAAGGGATGGGAGCTGAGCCTTTCGTGGCGCGACTCGTTCAACCTGGGCGGCAAGTCGTTCAATTACAGCATCAAGGGTATGCTGTGGGACAGCCGCAGCTGGATCACCGACTACTATAACGAAACGGGCGACCTGACGACCTACTACAAGGGCATGGAGATCGGCGAGATATGGGGTTTCCGCACGGCGGGCATCTACGCCAGCAACGCCGACGCCCTGAACGGCCCGGCCTACAACTTCTTCAAGAACGGCGAGATGTTCCGCGCCTATGCCGGCGACCTGCGCTTCGTCGACGTGGACGGCGACGGCATCATGACCAAGGGCAACCGCACGCTGTCCAACCACGGCGACCTGGAGATCATCGGCAACCAGTCGCCGCGCTACCAGTACAGCATCAACATGTCGCTGAACTGGAACGGCATCGGGCTTTCGATGCTGTGGCAGGGCGTGGGCAAGCGCGACTGGTACCCGTGGACGGAGTCCGGATTCTTCTGGGGCAAATGGAACCGCGCCTACAACTCGCTGATGAAGACGCAGACGGGCGACAACGTGGTTAAGATCGACAAGAGCACCGACAACTGGCGTGTCACCAACATGGACAAGAACCCCTACTGGACACGCATGGTATCGCTCGCCGCCAACCGCAACGACGGCCCGCTGACGTGGGAGAACGACCACTACCTGCAGGACGCTTCGTACATCCGACTGAAGAACATCACCGTCGACTACACCTTCCCCAAGCACATCTGCAAGAAGCTGCGCCTCGAAGGGCTGAAGGTCTACCTGTCGGGCGAGAACCTCTTCACCCACTCGCCGATGTTCAAGCACACGGACATGTTCGACCCCGAAGTCATCACCAGCGGCGACTCCGATTTCGCGGCCTCGACCACTTCGGGCCTGAACGGTACGGGTAACGGCTATTCCTACCCGATGCTCAAGACCGTGACCCTGGGTATAAACGTAACATTTTAACCGACAGCAACCATGAGAAAGATACTGCTATATACGCTGACGACCCTCGCTGCCGCAGGAATGGCCTCCTGCGAGGATTTCCTGACGCGCGACACCTACGACCAGATCGGCAGCGACGAGTTCTGGAAATCGGAAACCGACCTGGAACTCTATGCCAACGGTTTCATCCAGAAGATGATCCCCGGCGACGGAACCATTACGCGCGGCGACATCTATGCCGACTACTGCGCCGTGGACATCCCGACCGACCTGCTGCGCCCCGACGGCAACGTCTCGCCCGACAACCAGACCGGATGGGCTGAGAGCAACTGGACGAACCTTCGCCGCGTGAACTACATGCTCGACAACATGCACAAGTGCAGGGGGCGTGTGAGCGACGAGATCTACAACCACTACGAGGGCGTCGCCCGTTTCTGGCGCGCCTGGTTCTACTACGACAAGGTGCAGACCTTCGGCGCCGTGCCCTGGTACGACTTCACGATCGCGGCCAGCGACAAGGAAGCGATGATGAAACCCCGCGACAGCCGCGAGTACGTCATGGACAAAGTGCTGGAAGACCTCACCTTCGCAAGCACCTACTGCCTCTCCGACGCCAAATTCACGAAAGGCTCGGCTCTCATCAACAAGTGGGTGGCACTGGCCTTCAAGTCGCGCGTCTGCCTCTATGAAGGCACCTTCCGCAAGTACCACTCGCGCGAGCCCTCGTCCGACAAACCGTGGCAGGCCGAGTATAACGCCGACAACAAATTCCTGCGCGAGGCCGCTGCCGCCGCCAAGGAGATCATGGACAAGGGGCCCTATTCGCTCGTCACGGGCGATGTGAAGACCGCCTACCGCTCGCTCTTCACCAGCGCCGGGCTGCTCACGCAGGAGGTGATCTTCGGCCGCGAGTACAGCAAGGAGCTCTCGGCGTTCCACGAGACCAGCTGGTACTACTATTCGCCGACCTACGGTGCCAAGATCGCCATGACCAAGAAGTTCATGAACACCTACCTCACGACCCGGGGCACGCCGTTCACCGACATCGACGGTTACCAGACCATCGACTTCATCCGCGAGTTCGACGGCCGTGACGCCCGCATGGCGCAGACGGTCATCAGCCCGACCTACAAGATGAAGATCAGCGGCCGCGAACGGCTCTATTCGCCCAACTGGAAAGTGACCCGTACGGGCTACCATCCGATCAAGTGGTCGATCGACGACGATGCCGACAACGTGCTGTCGAAGGCCGCGAGCTGGAATTCGCTGCCGATCCTCCGCTATGCCGAGGTGCTGCTGAACTACGCCGAGGCGAAGGCCGAGCTGGGCGAAATGGACGCCGCGGTATGGGATCAGACCATCGCGCTGCTGCGCAGCCGTGCCGGCGTGACCCCGGTCGTCCCGGACAAGGCCGACCCCTACATGGAGGCCTATTTCCTCAATACCGTGACCGACAAGTGGATACTCGAAGTGCGCCGTGAGCGCGGCATCGAGCTCTGCCTCGAAATGGGGCTGCGCTGGGACGACGACATGCGCTGGCACATGGGCGACCTGCTCACGAGCGACAACAACCCCTGGACGGGCATCTGGATCGGCAACACGGGCTACACCTACGATTTCACGGGGCAGAGCACCGACGACAACGGCGATCCCGTACCCGACTTCTACATCCGCCCGGGCGAGGATACCGAACATTCGATCGCCATTTCCAATACGGGGGCCAACCAGACCTTCTCGCTCAACGCCGCGGGGAATATCGTCTGGGAGTACAAGCGCACGTGGGGCGAAAAGAAATACCTGCGTCCGATCCCCCAGACGGCGATCACCCGCAACCCGAACCTCGAACAGAACGCGCTCTGGAAATAAGCAATAAAAAACTCAGGATATGAAAACGAAAATCATGTTATTATGCTGTATGGCGGCGACGCTGATGCTGGCATGCAGCAACGACAAGTCCGGCGGGCATGACGGCGGCGAGGGTGTCGAAACCGAAGTCAACGGCACGCAGCTCGACGGCAATACGACCCTCTACGGACTGGTGACCGACACGTCGGGGAACCCCGTCCCGGGTGTGGTCGTGTCGGACGGCTACAGCTGCGTCACGACCGATGCCAACGGCGTCTACCAGATGGAGCGCTACAAGAAGGCGCGCTTCGTACATTACAGTACGCCGGCAGGGTATGCCGTCAACACGTCGGCGGACAACTACCCGCTCTTCTACGCCGAGATCGTCCATAAGAACATCGCCGACCGCCACGACTTCGTGCTGACGCCGCTGCCGGCCCCGGAAAGCGATTTCACGCTGGTCTGCATCGCCGACCCGCAGTGTGCGACCACGGCCGAGATCAGCCGCTACGTCAACGAGACGATCCCCGACGTCGAGGCTACGGTCGACGGTTACAAGGCCAAGGGCACGCCGGTCTACGGCATCACGCTCGGCGACATCGTCTTCGATACGCCCGACCTGTGGAGCAACATGAAGGAGTCGATGGCCAACCGCAACCTGCCCGTCTTCCAGACCATCGGCAACCACGACCATTTGCAGACCGAGACCTCCGATGACAATGCCGCAGCCAATTTCGAAACGCAGTTCGGCCCGCGCAACTATTCGTTCAACCGCGGCGACGTGCACATCGTGTCGATGGACAACGTCCTCTACGAAGGCAAGAAAAAGTACAAGGGCGGCATCACCGACAGGCAGCTCGAGTGGCTGCGCCAGGACTTGTCGCACGTGGACAAGGACAAGCTCGTGATCTTCTGCGCGCACATCCCGTTCCGCGGGGGTACGAGCGTGACGGACGAGAGCCACGAGAACTACGACGGCGTGCTCGACCTGCTGTCCGGGTTCTCCGAGGCGCACATCATGATCGGCCATACGCATTACCACCAGAAATACATCCACAAGCATAACGGGAAGACGATCCTCGAACATGTCCACGGCGCCGCCTGCGGTGCATGGTGGACGGCGAACATCTGCGCCGACGGCACGCCGAACGGGTACAGCGTCTACGAGATCTCGGGCAACACCATTGCCAACCAGTACTACAAGTCGACCAACAAGGAAGCCGGCTATCAGATCCGGGCCTATTCGGCCACGCAGGTGTTCGGCAAGTCGGGCAGCCTCACCTTCGGCTGGGCGGCCAACGCCCCGGCCATGAACGATGCGAAGTGCATCGTGGCCAACGTCTGGAACTCCGACGCCTCGGGCAACTGGAAAGTCTCGCTCTGGCAGAACGGCACGAAAGTCTGCGACATGACCCGTGTCAAGACCTACGACTACTGGGCCTATGCCTACCACGTGCTCTATTACAGCAAGAGCGTGGGCACGACCTGGGGCAAGAACCTCGACCATTACTATTACGGGAACCTGGCGTCGGGAACGCCCGAGACCGCCGATTTCGAAATCGTGGCGGAGGACGGCATGGGCAACACCTACCGCACCTCGAAGCTCCAGACCGACTTCATAGGCTTCTGACCCTCCCGCTTCCTAAAAGCGATGCCGCGCCCCGAAAAGGGCGCGGCATTTTTCTTGCCGGTTCACAGGCGCGGTTGCAGGCACGTCGCCTCCCGGGCGCAGGTTCCTCCTCCCGCCTTGCGGGAACCCCGTCGCCGCCCCTATACGGCGGCGTTCCGTCCCGGGCGGTCAATACCAGCCTTCGGTCTGCGTGAGGTTGTAATTTCGGCTCATAGCCGCCTGCGTGATGGGCCATAGCAGTATGTTGGGGTTCTTGTCGCGCTGCGCCGCGATGTCGGCGCTGTACTCCCATATCTTGTCCGTGCGCAGGAGCATCCACCAGGTGCGGCCTTCGCCGACCATCTCCCTGAGGTATTCGTCGACGATCGCCTGCAGGACGGCTTCGGGCGACGTGTCGGTGTAGTAATCCTTCCGCCCGTAGGCCCGGGTGGCCAGCGGTGCCAGGGCTTCGAGCGCACCCGCGTAGTCCTTCCCGTAATACCGGGCTTCGGCCGCCATCAGGAAGGCTTCGCCGTAGCGGTAAAGGATGAAATCCGAGTCGAAGATGCGTGTGCCGTTGTCCACGCGCCCCATCAGCTTCTCCGTCCAGCCGATCCTGCGGCCGCCCGTGCCGTAATCGGCCGTGCGGCAGGTCAGCGCTGCACGCGTATCGGCGGGGTCGGCCTGCAGCAGGGCCCGGTAGGTATCGGTATACCACCACCACTGGTTGCCCCCGGTGGTGGGGACGGGGTTGTTGCGGTAGGCCGCTTCGACGTAACTCTCGTTCCAACCGAGGTAGTAGGCCGGGCCGTTCAGGGCTTCCGACACATCCTGGTGCACGGCGAAAATGACCTCGCGGCCGCATTTGTTCGACGAACTGAAAATATCGGCATACGCGGGCTCGAGCAGGGCGTCCGACAGGCCGAGTTCCCCGAGCGCCTCTTGGGCCATCGCCAGGTAAGCCTCGCCCCCGGCCTGCATACGGTACATCCACAGGGCATAGTCGGCCTTCAGCATCGCCACGGCGGCCGGCGTGGCCACGGTCTTGTCCGACGTATCGGCGACGTACCTTTCCGCGTCGGCAATGTCGCGTTCCACGCGCATCAGCACTTCCGAGACGGGGGTGCGTCCGAGGAACAGCTCCGTGTCGGTCGATTCGTAGCCCCAGAGCGGCAGCGGGGCATCGCCCCAGATGCGTGCGATCTGGAAGAAGCAGTACGCGCGGATGAAGTGGGCGTTCCCCAGACAGAAGGCCCGCGGTTTCTCCTTCAACCCCATCGCAGGGACATGCCTGATGACCAGGTTTGCCTGGTTGACCGTCGTGTAGAGCGCCGTCCAGTCGGCATACTCGTTGACCGAACTCATGGAGCTGGTGCGCACCTGCGACTGGTCGACGCCGTTGAGCGTGTTGTGCGTCCCCGGGCCCCACAGCCCGTTGCGCAGCTCGCCCCAGCAGAGGTAGACGTCGTTCATGCTCTTGAGCGCACTGCGCAGGTAGACGTACAGCCCGTAGGTGGCCGACGTGGCGTCGCTCTCCTCTTTCCACATGTTGCTGGCCGAGAGCTTGTTGTCCTGCATGATGTCCAGGTCGCCGTGACAGCCGCCCGCCCCGTATGCGCAGAACAGCAGCGCGACTCCGGCTATAGTCTTTCCGAATTTCGTTTTCATGGCAGTAGGGTGTCAGAACGTGAGTTTGGCCGTGAAGAGCACTTTGCGCGTCGGCGGGTAGGGACTGAACCCGGTGTCGTAGGTCGACGACGCGGTGTAGAGGCCGCCGGTGGTCGCGGCCTCGGGCGAGACCCCGTGCACGGCCGTCCAGTAGCAGAGCGTGTTGCCCGAGACGGTGAGTGTCACCTGGCTTATGTGCAGTTTGCGCAGCCACGCTTTCGGGAGCGACCACGAGAGCGAAACATCGCGCAGGCAGAGGTAGTCGGCCTTCTCGACGAATATGTCGGACGTGCGCCCGTAGTTGCGGTTGCCCCAGTCCGTATCGTTGGCCGTGAAACGGGCGTAGCGCGTGTCGTCGCCCGGCTGCGACCAGCATTTCTTCACTTCGTTCGTCAGGTTGTAGTTGCAGTTGCCCATCGTCGACTGGAAATAGCGCATCTGCATGTCGTTGCGCACCGAATGTCCCAGGGCATAGTCCATGTAGACGTTCAGCGTCCAGTTCCGGTAACGGAACGTATTGCCGATGCCGCCCGTCGAGTGGGGCAGGGCATACCCCAGCAGGAACTGGTCTTCGGCGTTGATGATCTGCCGGCCGTCCATGCGCGTCGATCCCGGACGGTCTTTCCACTCGTAGTCGCCGATGTCCTTGCGCCCGGCTATCTGCCGCCGGTCGCTGCGCCGGTAGCCGCGCGACTGCGTGTCGTACCGGGCCGCGTCGGCCTCCTCCTGCGTCTCGATGATGCGCTCTGCGACATAGCCGAAGATACGCCCCATGCGCTCGTCCTCGGCGATGCCCCCGAACTGGCTCCCGTCGCCGACCGAGATGCCGTTGATGCGGTTGCGGGGATTGCCGTTGTCGGGCAGTTCGAGCACGCGGTTCATGTTGTAGCTGTACGTAAAATCCGTCCTCCACGAAAAACCCTTGCGGTCGATGTTGACCGACGACAGAGACAGCTCCGTGCCGTAGAACCTGACGCGCCCCAGGTTGGTCGAAACCGAGTTGTAGCCCGTCGTATTGGGGAGGCTGACGTCGAACAGCAGGTCGCGCGTCTCCTTGTTGTAATAGTCGAGCGCCAGCGTGATGCGGTTGTCCAGCAGTCCGAAGTCGATGCCGGCGTTGAACTGGAGGGTCTTTTCCCAGATCAGGCCGTTGTTGGGCATCGTATTGGTCGTGGTGGTCGCGTTGCCGTTGTAGGTGTAGAGCGAGTTGTAGCTGCCGTAGGTGTCGTACAGCCCGATCCCGTTGTTGCCCGTCAGCCCGTAGCTCACGCGCGCCTTGAGCATGCTGACCGCACTATTTTCGGGCCAGAACCCCTCCTTGCTGACCACCCATCCGGCCGATGCCGCCGGGAAATAGCCCCAGCGGTGGCCTGCGGCGAATTTCGACGAACCGTCGATGCGCATCGTCGCGGCGAGGAGGTAACGCCCGCCGTAGTCGTAGTTCACACGCCCGAAATAGGAGATCAGGCACTCCCGCGTGCGGGTACTCTTCGGATAGTTGGCGATGTTCGAAGTCCCGGCGTCGAGCACGGGCAGCTTGTCCGACACGGCGCCCTGCACCCGCACGTCGAAGCTGTTGAGTTTGTCGAGCATGTATTCGTAGCCCGCCACGGCACCCAGGCGGTGCCCGTTGCCGAACGTACCCTTGTAGTCGGCATAGGCCTGGAAATCCATGCGGTTGGTCTCCGAAAAGCCCTCCTTCATGGGCCGTATGTTCGAGCCCGTCGTGGGGTTGTCCTCGACATAGAAATAGCTGCGCGTATGGCGGTTGTAGTTGGTGAACTGCCCGACCAGGCGCAGCCCGTCGAACACCTCCCAGTCGAGGTTGATCGTGGCCGTCGAACGCTTGATCGTCGACCCGGCATTGTGGTAGTAATAGGCGTAGTAGGCGGCCGGTATCGTCGTGTTGTTGGTGCCCAGCGCGGGCGTGCCCGCCAGCTCCTCGCCCGCCTCCTCGCCGTACCAGTCGCGGTGGGTGTTGGGGACGGAGAGCCCGCGTATGACCGAGTTGCGCAGGCTGAGCGGCGCACTCTCGAAGGTCTGCTGCTCGATCTGCGAATAGCCGAATGTCGTCGAGGCCCTGAGCCGCCGCGTCACCTGAAAGGTCGTGTTGCCGTGGAACGTGAAGCGCGAATAGCCCGTCGTGATCCCGATCCCGCTGTCGTCCGTATAACCCGCCGAGGCGGCGTATTGGATGTTGTCGCCGCCCCCGTCGATGCCGACGTAGTAATTCTGCCAACATGCGTCGCCGAACCATTGGCTCTGCTGGTCATTGTCCTCGAAGACGATGATGCGCCCGGGGTTCACCGGGTCTTCGACCCATTGGTAGCCGGCGGGAACCTGCTCGTCCGGCCGGAGGTAACGGGTCGTCCAGAGCGATCTGGCCGTATTGCCCGTGCCTGCCGACTGTTCGCCGCCCAGCACCGATGCCGGATCCATGCCGCCGCAATACCCCTCCATGAGCGCCGGACGCACCGTGAGGATGTAATCGCAAGCGTTCATCAGGTCGAACTTCGTGGCGGGCGACGCCCAGGCCCACTGCCCCTCGAATACGATCCGGGGGCCGAGGTGTTTCGAACCTTTCTTCGTGGTGATGAGGATCACGCCGTTCGACGCGCGGGAACCGTAGATGCCCGCCGCCGCGGCATCCTTGAGGAACGAAACGGATTCGATGTCGTTGGGATTCAGCCCGGCCATTTCGCGGACTACGCCGTCGACCAGCACGATCGGGTCGTTCGACTGGTTGATCGACGATCCGCCGCGGATCAGGAATTTGGGGTCTGCGCCCGGTGTCGCATCGGTCGTGGCGACCCTCACGCCGGGGATGCGTCCCTTCAGGGCGTCGCCGACCGAATTGACGGGGATACCCTCCAGGAGATGCCCGTCGAATTTGCTGATGGCCGCAGTCACCGTCCTGCGCGACTGCGTGCCGTATCCGACCACCACCACGTCCTCGAGTACGGCTTCGTATTCCTCCAGTACGACGTCGATGGCCGACCTCGTCCCGATGCGTTCCTCCCGGTCGGCATAGCCTATGTATGAGAAAACGAGGGTGGCGTCCGGATCGGCGAAGATCCGGTAATTGCCCTCCGCCCCGGCCGAAACGCCCCGCATCGTATCCTTCACGACGACCGAGGCGCCGACCAGCGGCATCCCCGAGCCGTCCTTGACGCGCCCCGTCACGAGTACCAGCTGCGAACGCGCGGAATCCGTGTCGTAGGTCAGCACCACGATGCGGTCGACGACCTTGTAACGGAATCCCCGTCCCTTGAAGACCTTTTCCAGGATATGTTCCAGCGGCGCCGCGGTTTCATGCACCGACACGTCGCCGAGCGGCATCTGCGACAGTGCCGATTCGTAGGAGAACAGTACGCCCGTCTGTGAGGTGACGGCCTCCGTGAAGGTCAGCACCGTTGCGGATCCGAGCGTGAGATCCACAGCGTAGGTCTTTTGTGGCGAGGCATTTCTGCCGTCATCCGTAGCATGGGCCTGCGGACACATGCCGGTCAACAGGAGAAGAAATACCAATTCCAGCTTGGGGATGGAATTTTTCTTCATATTTTAAGGTTCGTGAAGCGTGTTCCGGGTTGTGCGGTGCAAAAGGCCTGCGGTGGTCGGCCGCAGGCCCCGTATCATTCGTTGCGGATCACTTCGCAATGCGTTCCGGTCATGAACTCGACGATGTCGACGACCTCCTCGAGCGAATTGCTCCGCAGGTAGTTGATGTCGTAGCGTTTGCCGTCGTCGGGCGACATGATGCGTATGCGTACGCCGTAGCTCTTTTCGATGCCGGCGATGATCTCCGTGATCGTGGCGCCCTTCATCGTGACCAGGTTGTAACGCCTGGTTACATAGAGCGGCGCGTTGATTTCGGCCACCTCCATGTCGCCCATCCGGGCGTCGTACACGGCGCGCTGGTTGGGATGCAGCCGCACGAGGTTGTCGCCGCCGGGGGTTTCGAGGCGTACGGCGCCGCGTTCGAGCACCACCTCCGTGAACGGGTCGCCGGCGAGCGCCCGGACATTGAAGGCCGTGCCCAGCACCCGGATCGCCAGCTCGCGGGTCTCCACGACGAAGGGATGCCGCGCATCGTGCGACACGTCGAAATAGGCCTCGCCGTCGAGCCGCACGATCCGCTCCCCGTCCCCCTTGCCTACGGCATAGCGCAACTCGGTGCCGTCTTGCAGCCACACCTGCGTCCCGTCCTCCAGATGCAGGACGGCCACGTCGCCGGTATGGTTGGCATAGGACTGGAACCGCCCGGCTTCCGGCAAGCGCAGACCTGCCAGCCAGGCTGCCGCGACCGCGATCACGACCACGGCTGCCGCAGCCGCTGCGGACATCCAACGCCGCCATGCGAACCGCGCGGGGCGCTGCATGGCGTCGTCGGCGTCGATACGCGCGTTGAGCCGCCGTAGCATGGCATCGCAGCGCTCGCCGGTGGCGGGGGAGATGAGCGTCCTGTGTGCGCTCCATACGGCCGCGACTTCGAAGAACAGGCCGCGGTTCTGCTCCGAGGCTTCGAGCCAGGCATATATCTCCCGGTCTTCGGCCCCGGTCGTCCGCCGGACGAGGTATCTGTATAGCAGTCCCTCCATGTCGGTTATGGTAGGGGTATCTGTATGGCGTTCCAATATGTATACTTTTAGGGTGTTACCTATACTATACAGCCATAGGCGCAAAAATACCTAGTCTGTTTTCACTTTTTTTTCGAAAAAGTGCATTTTTTCTGGAATCCCGGGAAATACGGGTCGAGGACGAAGCTGCGCAGGGCTAAAGGTAATAAAAATATCCGGGCTTCAAAGCCCGGATATCATCCCGGCCGTATCTCCGGCACAGGTGCCGGGCAGGATACGGAACGGTTCGGTCAGTTCCATTTGCCCAGCAGCTTGCGGGGGTAGTTCGTGCAGATGGCGTAGAGCTTGTCCTTGTAGGTCAGGTAGTAATCCATGTCGACATCCAGGTCGGCATTGTATACGCTGAGCTTCAGCCCCGCATCGAGGAATTTCTGCACCGAATAACCGTTCTTGTTCACGGTCTTCCCCTCGAAATAGAGGTTTTCGGTCGAGAGGTTCGCCCACGGATAGCCGTAGGAGATGTAATCGGCCGGGTTGCGGAAGCTCATCCACCCGGCATTGCTGCCCACGGCGCCCGCCGCGGCGAGCGAACGCTGCCAGATGGTGACGGGGCTGCCCGAACTGATTTTCGTCGCATTGCCCGTGACGATGAACTCGCAGAAATTCTGCGCGCCCATCTCTTCGATGATCTCGCACGCCCGCTCACACGCCCTGGCCGAAGCCTCGCGCCCCTCTTCGGTCGATTTGCCGTCGATGGTAATGTTCTTCACGTCGAGCCACAGGCGCGTGGTTCCCGCCTCGAGCACCACGTCGATGAAGTCGGCCAGCGAGGGCAGCTGTTCCCCGTTGTCCAGCGTCCCTGCGGCACGCAGTTCGGCGAGCGTATGCTCCCACGGCTTGAGGTTATTGATGTAACACCCCGCCGATGCGTGCGCCACCACGACATCGTCGTCCTTCGTAAGGTAAATATCGCACTCCGACGCGTAGCAGCCCAGCCCGATGGCATAGTTGAGCGCCGCCACCGAATTGTCGGGGAACTGCCGTGTCCCGGCCTCCGTCGAACCGCCGCGGTGCGCGACGACACGGTTGCCGACTTCGGCCGGGGTTTTGATCTCGGTGCCGGGCTTCGACGGCCCCGTCCAGTCCTTCAGCGGATCTTCGTCGTCGCTGCATCCTGCCGCCAGGCCGGCTGCGACAAGGGTGAGGAGCATAAGCATTTTATAGTATTTCATAGGTTTTTCTTTTTTTATTCGTTGTCGTTCCATGGCCGGAGCCCGGGCCGGACAGGGACGTTCTCCCGTCCGGCCCGCTCCGGATTCAGAAATTCTCGTAATTTTTCACACAGCGCACCGCGGCTCCCGAACCGTTGCCCACGTCGAACCCGTCGTCGAATACCATATCGGCCGAGGTCGTACAGTAGGCGCGCCACAGGGCCATCTTCGAGGCCGTGGTCTGTCCCATCATCGGAATCAGGCAGTAGAAGCGCACGTTGCCCGAGTTGGCGCAGTAGTCATAGCCGCTCTTGTAGAGGCGCCACCCCTGTGGGTAGAGGTTGAACCCGAAGGCCTCGGCACCGTTCGAAATGACGGTCGCGGGGTTGAACTCGGCGTCCTGCCACTCCTTGCAGCGCAGGTGCGCCGCCACATTGGCCGCATTGCCCGAGGTCATGGCGCCGTACGATGCCGTCGCAGCCGCCACGGGGTAGTCCGAATAGCTCTTCGACGACTCCGCCACCGCGTAGATCAGGTCTTTCCAGTCGGACATGTTGGCGATATGCCAGCCATAGGGACAGATGCCCTGCACCTGCATCGAGAGCGACGGGTGGTCGGCCTCGGCCTGCGTATTGCCGCCGTCGGAGGCCGCGTAGTCTTTCAGGTCGGCCTTGAGGATCGGTTCCAGCGTGATGCTGTTGCCCACGGCATCCACGACCACCGTCCCGGCGCCTCCCAGCGGGAAAGGCATCAGCAGGGCCGGGCTCAGCGCGCCGGCCGGGTCGCCCGTCAGCGTTTCGTACGAACTGTAAAGGCGTCCGTAGACCGAAGCGCGCGTCGTCACGCCGTCGGGCATCATCAGCTCCTTGAGCCTACCGCCGTTCTCCTCGGTGTCATAGGCCGGGTTGCGCATCGAATACTCCGCTTCGTCGTAACCGCCCGTCTTCGAGCCCCCGACCAGACCGCTGCCCAGCTTGTAGGTGCCCATCGCCGCGCCGCCGTTCCAGTGCAGGCCGGTCGTCATCCACGTCTTGGTCTTTCCGTCACGCGTGACGTATTCCTTGGTGGGGTAGCCGGCCAGTTCCGATTCGGGCATGCTGTTCACGGTCGAGATGCGCGTGAACTCGGCCTTCGAGTCGGCTGCCACCACGTTGTTGTCGTCGTCGAGCGCGATCGTCACGCGCAGGGCGTTCATCCCCGCAATGCCGAACGTGAGCTCGGGCGCCGCGGCCTCGGCAGCCGCGTCGGCCAGTACGGCGAGTTTGCCGTCGGCCGTCAGCGCATAGCGCGGATAGGCGTCCGGCGTACGCGAAGTCGAGAGGATCACCTTGCCGCTGCGGAAATAGTGGTCGAGGCCGAACACCAGGTCGTTCTTGTTCATCTGTGCGGCATCGCCGAAGGCCGCAAAGTGGGGTATGCCCGACCCGTAAATAAACAGGTAGGTTTCGTTGGCCAGCTGCCGCACCTTGATCTGCCTTGTGGCGAGGCTCGTATCCTCCGTCCCGGCGCTCACGGTCACCGTCGCCTCCCGCATGTCGGTGGGCGAGGTGTTGTCCGAAGCCGCGAGGACGATCGTCCCGGCCTCCCTGTCGAGCGTGCAGGTGAGCCACTCCACGCCCTCTTCCAGCTTGGCCGTGACGGTCGAGGCGGGCATGTTGGTCTCGAAGGTCACAGTCACCTCGGCAGGCTCCATGGCCATCATTTCGATGACCGATTCCGTCGAGAGGGTGAGCGTGGCATCGGGTTTGAGCCCGACCTGCATGATCGGAAAATCGACGCTTTCGCCCGTCTTGGAGAGCGTTACGCGCAGCGTTCCCGTGCGCTTGTAGTCCGTGTTCGCGGAGCAGGTGATCCGCAGCGCCTTTTCGACCGCGCCGTCGGGCGAGGCCGTATGGTAGTCGAGCGTGGCCCAGTCGATGCCGACCAGTTCGGCATGCCAGTCGCTATACATTTTGCCGTAGGGGTTCACCGTCACGATGTAGGTGCCGAACGCCAGTCCGTCCGTCGTCCGCCCGTCGGCATCGAACCCGATCGTGGCGGGCGAAATCGAGATGCGCGCCTCCCGGCTCGTGTTGTCCGCATCGGTGCCCGACTCGTAACAGCCTGTGAATGCCGCCGCGGCGATGGCGAGCAGGCCGGATATGAATTTTCTCATAGCTGAATAGTTTTCTGTTGGGTAAATGGATTAAGACCAGCCTTCGGTCTGCCTGAGGTTGCTGTTCTTGTTGATCGCCGAGGTCGAGATCGGGAAGAGGTAGATGTTGGGGTTCGTCGAACCGCCCACGCCGCCCTCGACACCCGTATTGGGCCAGTATTTGAGCGGGCAGTAGGTGTCGATGTAACCCAGGCGGATGTAGGTGAACCACAGGTTGCCCTCCTCGGCGAATTCCCAGCGGTTCTCCGCAGCCAGCGCTTCGAGCACGTCCTGCTGCGTGGCCGAGGTGTAGAAGTCGGCCTTCCCGTAGGCGCGCTGCGCGACCACGTTCAGCTCCCCGAGCGCCTCCTTGTACTGTTTCCTGTAATAGTACAGCTCGGCACGGAACATATAGTACTGCGCATACCGGTAGAGGATCAGGTCGTCGTCGTAGAGCAGCGTTCCCGAAGACCAGTCGCCCGTGAACTTGTTGGGCCATCCGACCTTTTCGTACATGTCGCTCACGCCCGTGCGCTCCATATAGGTCACGTCGCTGCGCTGGTCGTTGTTCTGTTCCTTGTTCCGCTTCAGCTCGCCGATGAATTCGTCCGCATAGCAGAACCACTGGTTGCTCGATACCGGCACGCCACCCTCGACGTTGCGGTAGGAGGCCTTGACCTGCGTCGAGCCCCAGATGAAACGCTGGATGTAGCTGGCCGAATGCACCTCGTTCGTCGCATCGACATGCAGCGCGAAGGCGATCTCCTTGTTGGCCTTGTTCTTCACGTCGAACACGTCGGCGAACTTGCCGAGCAGCGGCGTGCGCGTAACGGCGTCGAGCGCCTCCCCGGCCATCGTCAGGTAGGAATCGCCGCCTTTCTGTGCGGCGTACATCCACAGCGCGAAGTCGGCCTTCAGCATGTTGATGTTGTCCACCGTGGCGTAATAGCAGCCCTTGGCGTTGGAAGTGATGTGCGTGAGCGCGCTTTCGATGTCCTGCGCCACCTGGGCGTATACCTCGGCCCGGGGCGAACGCGAAGGGTAAATCTCCCGCCCGGTGCTCTCGGTGGGCGTCAGGATGACGGGCGCGTCGCCCCATACGCGGGCGATCCAGTAGTAGACGTACGCCCGGACGAAATAGGCGTTCCCGAGGCAGTAGCTGCGCGTCTCGTCGGACATTTCGACCGACGGCGCGTACTTTATCACCGAGTTGCACTGGTTGATACAGGTGTAGAGGTTCGTCCAGCTTACTGACGACGTGCCTCCGTTGAGCAGGCTGTGCAGTACTTCCAGCATGTCCGAGTCCATCAGCGAACGGTTCGTACCGCGGTCCCACATGGCGGGCCCGACGCGCAGTTCGCCCCAGAAGAACTGGTTCGTGTAATTCTGCCGGAAGGCGTTGCGCAATTCGAAATAGATACCCGTCGTCGCGCCCGTGACGTCGCTTTCGTCCACCCACATGTTCGTCGTGTTGAGCTGGTCGGAGTTGACGATATCGAGCTCGCACCCCGCCATCGCCATCGAGGCGGCGCCTATCGCTGCAATATATAGCTTATGGAATTTCATATTCGTATATTCGATTTAGTTGTTGAGAATCATCCCGTTCAGAACGTGGCCTTCAGGCTGAACATCACCTTGCGCGTGGGCGGGTATATGTTATAATCGGCCGAGCTGGTATTCACCACGCTGTACATGCCCGTGCTCGATCCCGAGGCGGCAACCGCCGACTCGGGCGACACGCCCTTGACCTTCGTCCAGTATACCAGCGTGTTGCCCGATACCGAGACCGTCAGGTTGCCCAGCCCGAGCTTGCCGATCCACCGCTTGGGAAAGCTGTACGACAGCGTCACGTCGCGCAGGCAGAGGTAATCGCCCTTCTGCACGTTGATGTCCGAGATGCGCGAATAGTTCTTGTTGCCGCCATCGGCGTCGTTGGCCGACAGGCGCGCCAGCTTGGTGTTGTCGCCCGGCTTCTGCCAGCAGTCGTTCGCATCGTAGATGAGGTTCCAGTTGCAGTTGCCCATCGAGGTTTGCAGGCCGCGCGTATACATGTAGTTGTAGACCGAGTGCCCCAGCGCATAGTCGACGTAGACCGACAGCGAGAGATTCCTGTACTTGAAGGTATTGTTCATACCGCCGGTGGAGTGGGGCGTCACGTACCCCAGCAGGAACATGTCCTCGTCGTTGATCTGCTCGCTGCCGTCCGCCGTACGCGCCGACCCGGCGCGGTTGAGCCATTCGTAGTCGCCGATGTCCTTGCGGCCGGCGATCGAACGGCCGTCCGAACGGCGGATGCCGTGCGAATTGACGTCGTACAGCGCCGCGTCGGCCTGCGCCTCGGTTTCGATGATGTAGGCGGTCTTGTAGCCGTAGATGCGCCCCATGCGTTCGCCGACGGCCGTGCCGCCGAAACGGAATCCCGTCTCCGACATCGTGTACCCGCCGATACGCCATGCATCCTTGCCGTCGACGTCCTTGTACCTGTACTCGTCGGGGAGCGACAACACCTTGTTCATGTTGAACGAGTAGGTGAAGTCGGTCGTCCAGGTGAAGTTCTTGCTCTGGATGTTCACCGTCGAGAGTTCCACCTCGGCGCCGTAGAAGCGTACCGAACCGACGTTCTGCCGGGCCGAGCCGTAACCCGACGTATCGGGCAGCGTGACGCTGAAGAGCAGGTCGGTGGTCTTCTTGTTGTAATAGTCGGCCATCAGGCGGATGCGGTCGTTGAAGAATCCCATGTCGACGCCGATGTCCAGCTGGTGGGTGGTCTCCCATTTGAGCCTCATGTTGGGCAGCGCCGTGGGCAGGATGGCGCTCGCGCCGTTGTAGATCGACGTTGCGCCGAACCCTCCGTAGGCATCGTAAAGGCCGATGTAGTTGTTACCCGTCAGGCCGTACGAGGCGCGTATCTTGAAGCTGTTGAAATTGCGCACGTTCCAGAATTTCTCCTCCGAGACCACCCAGCCGGCCGACGCCGCAGGGAAATATCCCCAGCGGTTTCCTTCGGCGAATTTCGACGAGCCGTCGGCGCGGAACGTGAACATGAAGAGGTACTTCTTCCTGTAGTCGTAGTTCAGGCGCCCGAAATAGGAGGAGAGCGCCTCGTTGGTGTTGGTGTCCGCCCAGCCCGTGGCGTCCGTCCCTGCGGCCAGCGTCGGCACCTTGTCCGAATCGGCGCCCGTGACCGTCAGCGAAAGGCCGTTGACCGTGTTTTTCATGTAGTCGAACCCGACCGTGCCCTCGATCGCATGATCCTGCGCGAAGGTCTTGCGGTAGTTCAGGTAGCCCTGCGTGCTGAAGCGGTTGGTCTGCCCCCACTTCTCGTAGGTGCGGCGCTGGTTGGAGATAGCGTTGCCCGCCAGGCGCTGGTTGTCGATCCTGTAATAGTTGTGATTGGCAACCTGCATCACGGCGCGCAGCCCGTCGACGATTTCCCATTCGAGGTTGAAATTGGCCGTCATGCGGCGTGCCGTGTAGTTGCTCGTATAGTAACGGTCGAACCATGCGGCCGAGATGGTCGTGTTGTTGGTTCCCTGGGCGGGCGTGCCGTCGTCCAGGTAGTCGCGGTGCGTGGCGGGCATGAACATGCCGCGGCCCACGGTCGTCCAGTAGGTGGCGATACCCGACGAGGGGAGCGTGTTGCCCTTCGTTTCCGAGTAGTCGAACACGGTCGTCGCCTTCAGGTTCCTGAGTATCTTGAACGAGGTGTTGCCGTGGAAGGTGAAACGCGAGAAATCGGTGTTGATGCCGATGCCGCCGTCCTTCGTGTAGCCGGCCGACGCGGCATACTGCACCTTGTCGTTGCCGCCATTCACGCCGACGTAGTAGTTCATCCAGTACGAGTCGTCGAACCATTGCTTCTGCTGGTCGTTGTCCTGGTAGGCGATCAGTTTCGAGTGGTCGATGGGGTCGACCATCACCTTCCAGCCTGCGGGGACATCGGCCGGCGTATCCACGAATTTGGGCGTCCACACCGAATTGTCGCCGTTGCCGATGCCGGCGGAGTTGGCGCCCGTCAGGATGCCCGAGCCGTAGGCGTAGGTCGAAGGGTATTCGTTCAGCATCGTGCGCATCGTGCGCAGGTAGTCGCCGCCGTTCATCAGGTCGAACCTCACGGCAGGCGAAGTCCATGCGGCCTGCGCCTCGAATGTCACCTGCGGGCCCCGTGCCATGCTGCCCTTCTTGGTCGTGATGAGGATTACACCGTTCGAGGCGCGGGCGCCGTAGATACCCGCCGAAGCGGCGTCCTTCAGCACCTCGATCGACTCGATATCGTTGGGGTTCAGGCCGGTCATTTCACGGTTCACGCCGTCGATGATAATGATCGGGGCGTTCGACTGGTTGATCGACGAACCGCCGCGAATCAGGAACACGGGGTCGGAACCCGGCTGGTTGTCGGCCGACGATACGCGCACGCCGCCGACACGTCCCTTCAGGGCATCGCCGATGGAGTTGACCGGGGCGCCGGCGAGTTTCTCGCCGTCCACCTTCGAAACTGCGGCCGTGATCGTGCGGCGCGACTGCGTGCCGTAGCCGATCACCACCACGTCGTCCACCATCAGCGCATCCTCTTCGAGCACAACGTCGATCGCCGAGCGGGTACCTACGGGCACCTCCTGTTTCTTGTAGCCTATGAAGCTGAATTCGAGCGTCGCATCGGGGCCCGCCTGGATCGAATAGCGGCCGTCGGCCCCGGATGTCGCGCCGGTTGCGGTTCCCTTCACGATGACGGTGGCGCCGATCACCGGTTCGCCCTTCGCATCCCTGACCGCACCCGTTACGAGGTTGCCCTGCGCCTGCGCGTCCATTCCGCACAACACCAGAGCAATTATACATACACTTTTCAAAAGTGTCGTAAGGACTCTTTTCATAATAGGTTTCTTTCAGTTAAGTAATTAATGATTTGCCGGGCTATTTCTCCCCGAAGGTGATGCCCGACGACGAGCCCCCGTCCTGGAAGCCGACCGCCAGTTCCGCATAGTTCGTCCCGGTGAGTGCCGTGCCGTTCACCGAACCGCCTGCGGCGCTGTCCTCCACGCTTTTCTTGTTCCAGCCCACGAGCGCCCCCGCATGCAGCGCACATGCCACCGCGCCGAAATTCCTGCATCCGGACACGGCGCCCACGTCGTTGCGCCCGATGATGCCCCCGGCCGCCAGCAGCGCCGAAGTGCCCTCGACAGTGGCCTGTACCACACCGTTGTTGACATTGCCCGTGACGGCCGACTTGTCCTTGGTATTGTAGTCGTAGCCGACGATGCCGCCCGCATAGGAGCTCTTGCCCGCCTGGGCATTGTGCATCCAGACCGCACCGTCGTTGGTGTTGTTGGTCGCATTGCCCGACTTGATGATGCCCGCGATGCCTCCGGCGCCGATATTGGCGTTGCTGGAATTTACCGTCGCAGAGACCTTGCCGCTGTTCGTGCAGCCGTTGGTCACCGCCGTGCCGTCCGTGCCGTCGTAGAAACCCACGATGCCGCCTGCGGCCTCCCAGTTGTTGGCCGTCGCCGTATAGGCCAGGGTGATGTCGCCGCTGTTCGAGCAGTCGTCTATCGTGCTGGCGTTGTGCGTACCGACGATACCGCCGATGCGGGTCACCTGCAGTTTGTCGGAGCTGACGGCCGCCCTGTTGGCACATCCCGTGACCTTCGCCCCGCTGTACGTCTGCCCCGCGATGCCGCCGATGCAGAGGTAACCCGCGCCTGCGGCATTGGCCTGCACGAATTTCACCTCGGCTTCGTTCGTGCAATCCCGGATCGCCGCCGCATAGTTCACGCCCGCGATCCCGCCGATGAAGCAGTTGCCGTTCATGTTCGAGACGACGGTGCCTTTATTGGTGCAGTTGTCGATCACCAGCGTCGGGCAGCTGTCCACGATATAGGCGACGATGCCGCCGATGCGGTGGGCTGCCGACGCGCCCGCGTTGTCGAACCGGATCTCGCCCGCATTGGTGCAGTTGCTGATGGTCGTATTGACCGCGGTCTTCATCACCGAGGCCGTAATTCCCGCCACGGCGTTGCCCAGCCCGAGCGAAGTCATCACCGGGCCGTGGTTGTGGCATCCGTCCAGCGTGATCGCCCCGGCCGCGTCGCCCGAGCCGTCGACGATGCCCGCGATACCGGCCACATAGCTCGCCACGCCCGCCGTCGCCACGTTGCTCACCGCGCCGTAGTTCCTGCAGCCGCTCATCTTCCCGTTATACAGGCTGCCGACGATGCCGCCCGTGCGCGACTTGCATCGGGAATCCGCCGAGACGGTCACGGGTACGAAGCTGGTCACGCCGGTGAGCGTATTGTTCGATTGTGCGACGATGCCCGCATAACACCACGTATCGGTGTCGGCGCTGTATTTGAGCTCGATACGGCTCGTCCCGTCATAGGACGTGCCGTCCTTCGACCCGAAAACCACATCCGAGATCGCCCCCTTGGCATAGGCGAAGAACCCGGCATAACGCCCGTCGGTCGATACGTTGATATTGTAGATACGGTGGCCGTTGCCGTTGAACGTCCCCGTGAAATTCTCGATCGGCGTCCACGGGACATTCCGCATGTCGATGTCGGCCTGGAGGTCGACGATGGCACCGCCGTTGTCGTCGGCGCACTCCTGCGCGAAGTTCACCATGTCTTCATAGGTGGCGATCCTCAGCCGGAAGAAAAGCTCGGTCGCGGCTCCGATGCAGTTCCCCGCAAAGGCCACTTCCTGCCCTTCGAACAGGTTTTTGACGAAGACGCTCCCGTCCGTACAGGAGATCGTCGCCTTCAGCCCGCCTTCCACCTTCGTACCGCTGGCGATCAGGAAATTCACCGTCTGGGCCTGCACAAGCGACATTTCGCCGATCTCCATCGTGAGGATGTCCGACACCGCGGCATCCTCGCCGACGGTCACCGCACCCGTCCGGGGATCGACCACGGCCTCCGATACGGCCAGGTGCCCCTCCACACCGTCGGGGTCGACCGGTTCGAGCGTGATTTTCGAAATGGTCTTCGAAGCCTCCTCGCCGATCGTGAGCGACAGCACCGAAGCCAGCGGCTTGAAGTGCAGGCCGAGGCTGCCCTGGGCGGGTGCGGCATCGGCCGCATAGGCATACATCGGCAGGGTAGCGCCCGTTTGGTCGGCACCGACCGCAAATACGCCGTTGACGGCCTTGAAATAGGCCGTCACTTCGCCGCGAGCGTCCGCGGGCAGCGAGAGGGCCACCGGATGGAACTCGACACCGTTGCCGGCATCGTAGGTTTCGTACACATAAGAGATCCCCTTGTAGCCGACGACGATCTGGTCGCCTTCCTGCCATAGGGGAGCATACGCCTCGCCGTCCCCGGTAGCGGACGGGATCGCATCGATCGTCGCGAGGATCGTCACGGCAGCCGCCGAAGGTTCGTCCACGGGGGATACCTTCGGATGCGTGTTGTCCTCCGAACAGCCTGCGATCGCCAGCATTGCTGCTGTGAAAAGAAAAATTTTTCGCATGGTTTTGTTTTGTTGGTTAAGAAATATTTGGTTGGTGGAAATACGGGTTGCAGGGTTTGCCCGGCGCGGGCAAACCTTTCGTACGGCTGTCGCGCACCGGCTCTGACGGCAGAAAAACATACTTAAAGCCATCATGCAGGTAAATCATACGATATACTTATATATCAAATTTATGGCACCTCTGCAAATGAGGGTGTGGTCGGCGGCTGAAGGCGCCTTCGGAAATGTCGTTTCCATCGGTCGAGTAGTTTAGGCGGTGTTCATAGATACATACAGCCGACCCGCTCAAACCACTTACCGGAAATTGAAAAAATCGGGAGCAGGATCAAACGAAAAAGCGCCGGGATACTATGTATCCCGACGCCTTGGGGTCTGTGCCGCTCCGGCCTATACGCCCCGCATGAAGAGCAGCGAAAGCAGCAGCAACAGTTGTTCCTTGGAGAGTTTCCGGCGCAGTTGCTTGAGCGCCGCATACATGTGGTTTTCCACCGTGCGCGGCGAAATGCCCAACTGCTCTCCGATCTCGCGGTTCGAAAGGTCTTCGATGTAGCTCAGACGGAACACTTCGCGGCATTTGGGCGGCAGCGACTCGATGGCCGCATCGAGGCTGGCGCGCAGGTCGTCGTTGTAGAGTTTCTGCACGACGGGGCTGTTGTCGGGTGCATAGTACGAACTGCCCAGCGCGGCGATGCGCTCCCGGTAGTAGGCGCCGTATTCGCCGGCGCGCCTGTTCTTGTCCAGGTAGTTGAGCGAGCGGTTGTAGACCGAACGCAGCAGGTACTTGTACAGCGAGTTCGAATCGTCGAGCGTCTCCCGCCGCTGCCATACGTTGTAGAACACGTCCTGCACCACATCCTCGGCCCAGTCGTCTCTGAGGAACAGGCGGGCGTAGGAAACCAGCATGGCATAATATTTCCGGCACAGTTCGTCGAACGCCTTGCGGTCACCCGCGCGAACCCGTGATATTAGCGAGATTTTCTCCATCGGATAATCAGATTCGGTACAAAAATAAACATTCTCGCCGAACGAAACAATGTCCGGTACCTTTTTTAATTTTTTTGTAATCCGGTTAGGTGGTTTCCCGCGATCGGTTGTATTTAATATGACACGACCAAACTACACGACCGATGAGAAAAAACCTTACCCTCGCATTTTTTGCCCTTTTCTGTGCCCTGACCGCCGCCGCACAACTGCATAACGACGATGTCCACGTCCATCAGGCCGTCAGCCGCCAGAACTACCGCCAATACCTCCGCATACCCGACATCGGCGGCTATATCACGCTCAAATGCGATTTCCACGTCCATTCCGACATCTCCGACGGACAGGTGTGGCCCGTCGGCCGGGTCAACGAAGCGTGGAACGACGGACTGGACGCGATCGCCATGACCGACCACATCGAGGTGCACAAGAACGCCGACATCATCCGTTGCGGCCTCAATAAACCCTACGAACTTGCCAAGGCACGCGGCGACATGATCGGGATGATCGTGATCCCCGGTGCGGAAATCACCCGCAAGAAGCCGTTGGGGCACATCTGCACGCTCTTTATCCGGGATGCCGACAAACTCGACGTCGAGGACGAGATGCAGGCCGTCGAGGAGGCCTGCCGCCAGGGCGCCTTCCTGCTGTGGAACCATCCCGGCTACCCCGACCGGAAAAGCGACATCTATCCCGTCCACGAACACCTGATCGCCCAGGGCAAACTCCGCGGCGTCGAGGTGTTCAACAAGACCGAATCCTATCCCCGCGCATTCGACTACGCGGTTCAGTACGGCCTCGTGCCGTTCGCCAACAGCGACATACATTATATGAGCGGGAGCATCTATCCCGTGCGCGGCAGCCGTCCGATGACCCTGGTCTTCGCCACCGCCCGCACGGCCGGGGCGATCCACGAAGCACTCCTCGCCGGGCGGGCCCTGGCCTGCTTCGACGGCAACCTGATGGGGCGCGGGGAGTACATCGGCCAGATGATAGACGCTGCGCTCGAAATCCGCGAGATCCGCCAGGTCAACAAGACCAAACGCACGTTCGAGATCGCCAACAAGTCCGACCTGCGTTTCGCCGTCCGTCCGGCCTCCTACGACTATCCCATGCCCGTCTATGCGGGGCAGGTGCTGCGCATCGACATCAGGCAGGGCGAGCAGGTCGAATTCACGAACTGCATCCTCGGCAAGGGCAGGTATTACACCCGCATATTCTGGGAATAGGGCGCAGGGCATACGCCGCCGGGGCTCAGCGCTGCGACGGGCCGCGGCAACCGATACGGTATTTTGTTACAGAAGCTATATTTAAACCACGAATGCAATGAAGAAAGCTATTCAATTCGGAGCCGGGAACATCGGCCGCGGATTTATCGGCGCCGTGCTGGAACAGGCGGGCTACCATGTGGTATTCGCCGATGTGAACGAACAGGTCGTCGCGAGGATCAACTCGGACAGGGCCTATACGGTTCAGATCATGGACACGGTCTGCGAGCAGATGCGCATTACCGACATTTCGGCAATGGACTCCCGGAGCCCGGAACTTGCCGCCCAGATCGCCGGGGCGGAACTCGTCACCACGGCGGTGGGGCTGACCGTGCTGCCCCGCATCGCCGGGGCCATCGCGGCGGGTATCGCCGCACGCAGGGATGCAGGCGTCACCGAGCCGCTCAATGTCATCGCCTGTGAAAACGGCGTCCGCGCCACCACGCAGCTCCGGGAGGCTGTCCTCAAGCACCTCGACGAGGCCCAGCGTGACTGGTGCGAGCAGTACGTCGGCTTCCCCGACTGCTCGGTCGACCGCATCGTGCCGCCGGTCAAGAGCGAGAACCCGATCGACGTGGTCGTCGAACGCTTCTTCGAGTGGAACGTCGAGCGCGCCGCATTCAAGGGCGCCGTGCCCGAAATCCCCGGCATGAATCCGGCCGACAACCTGATCGCCTATATCGAGCGCAAGCTCTTCACGCTCAATACCGGCCACGCCATCACGGCTTACCTGGGACGGATGAAAGGCTACATGACCATCTGCCAGAGCATCTCCGACGAACATATTCATACCATCGTGAAAGCCGCCATGCGCGAAAGCGGACGGGGGCTGGTGGCGCTCTACGGCTTCGACCGCGACGCCCACTTCGCCTATATCGACAAGATCATCGGGCGCTTCCGCAACCCCTACCTCTGCGACGACGTGACCCGCGTGGGACGCGAGCCGCTGCGCAAGCTTTCGGCAGGCGACCGCCTCGTCAGGCCCATCCTCACGGCCCGCCGCTACGGTATCGGCACGCCAGACCTGCTGCTGGGCGTCGGCGCCGCGCTGCATTACGACAACCCCGAGGACGTGCAGAGCGTGGAAATGCGCCGTCTGGTCATAAAAGAAGGCGTCAAGGCCGCCCTGGCCCGCATTGCCTCCCTTCCCGACACCGACCCGCTGCTGCCGCTCGCCGCACAAGCCTACGACGAAGTGGAACGTATCATCGCCAAAATCCCCGAAGCACAATGAAAAGACCGAGCCCCCTTCTCCTGCTCCTGGCCGTATGCTGCGCCGCCGTGCTGCCCGCGTGCGCCCAGGCCCCGATACCGCACGCCGTGCGGATCGGGTCGATCGAAGAACTGCAAGCCTATTTCACCTATGACCCCGGCCGCGACATCATCGTCAGCGGACACCGCGGGGGCATGATGCCCGGCTATCCCGAAAACTGCATCGAATCGTGCGAAAAGACGCTGTCGATGATGCCGACCTTCTTCGAGGTCGACTTCAGCTTCACCCGCGACAGCGTCATGGTACTGATGCACGACCTGACGATCGACCGCACGACCACCGGCAAGGGGCGCGTGGCCGACTATACCTACGAAGAGCTGCAACAGTTCTGCCTCGTAGACCGCGACCGCAACGTCACCCCCTACAAGATCCCGCGCCTGAAAGACCTGCTGGAATGGGGCAAGGACAAGGTCGTCTTCAATTTCGACAACAAGTACATCAACACCCGAGGCGTGAGCGACGAGGTGCGCCGCGCCAGCCTCGACTACTATATCAAGCAGTTGCAGCCGGGCGGCGACTGGTCGATGTACCACAACATCATGCTGAGCGTCCGCTCCGTCGAAGAGGCGCTCTACTACTGGGAGCACGGCATCCGCAACGTCATGTTCTGCGTCGAGATCAGCTCGATGGAACATTTCAGGGCTTACGACGCATCGCCCATCCCCTGGAAATACATCATGGCCTATATCCGCCTGGCCGTAAATCCCGACCTGCAACCGGTCTACGACCTGCTGCACGCCGAGGGCGTCATGACGATGACCTCGATCACCGGCTCGTCCGACAAGGTGAAAAACCCCTACGACCGCCGTGTGGCCTACCTGCGCGAGCTGGTCGCCGAACCCGACATCATCGAGACCGACTACCCGTCGGAATTCATCGGCCTGCCGTGGTCGCGCGATGCGATCCACGCCCTGCAGGAAGCTGCGATGCGCAGCCACCGCACCAACCTGAAGTAAAACCCGAACCAACCTGAATAAATGTCTGCAAAACAACTCAATCCGGCCTATGACGGCATGACCGACCAACAGGTCAAGCGTTTTAAATACTGGGAATTCCGCACCATGGCGATGTGCATCTTCGGCTATGCGCTCTTCTATTTCGTGCGTAAGAACCTGAGCATCGCCATGCCTTATCTCAACGAGGAGATGGGCATCTCGAAATCCGACCTCGGCCTGTTCCTCACGCTCCACGGGCTGATCTACGGGCTCTCCAAATTCTTCAACGGCATCTGGGGCGACCGCAGCAACGCACGCTATTTCCTGGTGACGGGGCTCGTCTTCTGCGGCATCTGCAACCTGCTTTTCGGGTTCAGTTCGTCGGTGCTGGCGCTGGGTATCTTCTGGGTACTCAACGGCTGGTTCCAGGGCATGGGTGTCCCGCCCTGTACGCGGCTGATGACCCACTGGATCGTCCCCGAGCGGCTCGCCACCAAGATGTCGGTCTGGAACACCTCCCACTCGATCGGCGCCGGCCTGGCCATCATCTTCTGCGGCTATGTCGTCAGCCTGAACTGGGGCGCATGGTTCGACGCCTCGTCGATCCTCTCGCAGCACTGGCGCTGGTGTTTCCTGCTCCCGGCGACGATCGCCATCCTGGGCGCCGCCGTCGTCTGGGCTTTCGTGCGCGACACCCCCTCGTCGGTAGGGCTGCCCGAACTGAAGACCGGCAAGGCGGCCCCGGCCGACGCCAAACCGCATACCAAGGCCGAGGAAAAAGCCGAACACAAGGCGTTCCTGCGCCGCAAGGTCTTCCTGAACCCGACGATCTGGATCATCGCCGTGGGCAATTTCTTCGTCTACATCGTGCGCTTCGCCGTGCTGGACTGGGGACCCACGATGCTCAAGGAGCACCTCCACATGGACATCAGCCACGCCGGATGGACGGTCGCGGCATTCGAAATCGCCGGCATCGCGGGTATGCTCGCCGCAGGCTGGGCCACCGACCGTTTCTTCGGCGGCCGCGCGCCCCGCACCTGCGTGATCTGCATGCTGATGACCGCGCTCTGCCTCGTGGGGCTCTATACCCTCAATGAACATACGCCGCTGGCCGTTGCCATCGCCATCCTGATGTCGGCCGGATTCTTCATCTACGGCCCGCAGGCACTCGTCGGCATCGCCGCGGCGAACATCGCCACCAAGCGCGCCGCCGCCACGGCAGGCGGTTTCTGCGGCCTGTTCGGCTACGGCAGTACGATCGTCTCGGGCTGGGGGATGGGTATGCTGGTGCAGTACACCGACTGGAGCGTAGCGCTCTACACGCTGGTCGGCATGGCGCTTGTCGGCACGGCGGTCTTCGCCGCCGCATGGAAGGCCAAGCCGAACGGCTACGACGACTGACGCAGTTTTAGGTTAATGATAATTGTGTGTAGAGAAACCCCCGCAGACTTCCTTGACTGCGGGGGTTTCCGTTGGTTGGATCTCTCGGGCGGGTCGGTTCGCACAGCCGTCCAGACAGCTCTTTTCCGGCAGGCCGCGCCGGGAGGTTATTCCACCGTCACCGACTTGGCCAGGTTGCGCGGCTGGTCGACGTTGCGGCCCTTGTTGACGGCGATGTAATATGCCAGCAGCTGCAACGGCACCGACACGACGATCGGCATCAGGCAGTCGGTGACCACCGGCACCTCGATCGTATAGTCGGCACTGCGGCGCACATGCGTGTCGTCGCGGGCGATCACGGCGATGATCTTGCCGCCCCGGGCGCGGATCTCCTCGATGTTGCTGGCCGTTTTCTCGTAGGTGTTGTCCGGCGTTGCGATCGCCACGGTCGGCATCTCGTTGTCGATAAGCGCGATGGCGCCGTGTTTCATCTCGGCGGCGGGGTAGCCCTCGGCGTGGATATAGGAGATCTCCTTCAATTTGAGCGCCCCCTCGAGCGCCGTGGGGTAGTTGTAGCCGCGCCCCAGGTAGATAAAGTTGTGCGCATAGGTAAATATCTTCGAGAGGTCGGCGATCCGGTCGCCCAGCCCGAGCACGTCCTCCAGCACGGCGGGCAGCTCCAGCAGTCCCTTCGCCACTTCGCGGTAATACTCTTCCGTCACGGTGCCCTTTTCGCGGCCTACGGCCAGCGCCAGCATCGCCATGACGGTCACCTGTCCCGTGAAGGCCTTGGTCGAAGCCACGCCGATCTCGGGCCCCACATGGATGTATGCCCCCGAGTCGGTCGCCCGGGCGATGGACGATCCCACGACGTTGCAGATGCCGAAGACGAATGCCCCGGCCTTGCGGGCCAGCTCCACGGCGGCCAGCGTGTCGGCCGTCTCGCCCGACTGCGACACGGCGATCACGATGTCGTCGGCATTGATGATCGGATTGCGGTAGCGGAATTCCGAGGCATACTCAACCTCCACGGGGATCCGGCATATATTTTCGATCAGGTGCTCGCCGATCAGCGCCGCATGCCACGATGTCCCGCACGCCACGAATACGATGCGGCGGGCCGCGAGGAATTTTCCGCGGTTGTCGATCACGCCCGACAGTTTCACCTCGTACGTGTCGGGGCTTATGCGCCCGCGGATACAGTCTACGATAGTTCGGGGCTGCTCGTATATCTCCTTGAGCATGAAATGCGGGTAGCCGCCCTTTTCGAGCTGCGAGATGCTCATCTGCAGTTTCTTGATATCGACCCGGCCCTCGTGGTTGTCGAGCGTGACGATCTTGAGGGGCTTATGGCGGTTGATGACGGCAATCTCGCCGTCGTTCACATAGACGAAATCCTGCGTGTATTCGATGACCGAAGCGGCGTCCGAGCTGAGGAAAAATTCCCCCTCGCCGATGCCAATGGCCATCGGGCTGCTCTGGCGCGCGGCGATGATTTCGTCGCGGTTGCCCTTCTCGATCACGGCGATGGCATAGGCGCCCACGACCTGCCGCAGGGCCTGCTGCACGGCTTCGAGCAGCGTACAGCCGCCCGTGGTGCGGATGCACTCGATCAGGTTCACGAGCACCTCGGAATCGGTGCTGCTGCGGAACGTGTAGCCGTTCTCCTCGAGCGCGTCCTTGAGCACCCGGTAATTCTCGATGATGCCGTTGTGTATCAGTGCGATGTTCTCCGATTCGGAGTAATGCGGATGGGCGTTCACGTCGTTCGGCACGCCGTGCGTCGCCCAGCGCGTATGCGCGATGCCGATGCTTCCGCCCAGCTCCTTGCCCTCGAGGAAATGCTCCAGGTCGGAGACCTTGCCCTTACACTTGTATACATTGAGCGCACCGTCCTTGCCGACCATGGCGACCCCCGCGCTGTCGTATCCGCGGTATTCGAGCCGGTGCAAACCCTTCAACAGAACCGGGCAGGCCTCGCGCCCCCCGACATATCCTACAATCCCACACATTCGTTCTCAAAATTTTTATCCTGCCAAAAATAAGAAAAAATTTTAAAGACAGATTCCCGCCGTAAATAAAAAAGGACATCTGGGCATAATTTTGCGCCATTTGTCGCAAACGGACAAATGCCTCCGCCCGCAAAAAAACGGGATGCAGACCGCATGTCCGCACCCCGTAACAATTATCTGCCGTCTCAGCGTCCCGCCGCCCGGCCTATCGGATATATTTGAGCATCTCCCCGACGAGCGCCTCGTTGCCCGCGGCCTGCGATACGCCGCGGTTGCGCCTGAAATCGCAGACGACGCCCCCGGCTTCCCGCACGATCAGGTTCGCGGCACAGACGTCCCATTCGTGCAAATCCAGCTCCCAATAGCCGTCCAGCAGCCCCGCCGCGATGCAGCTCAGGTCATAGGCCGCCGATCCCAGCCGCCGTATGTCGCGCACATAGGGTACGATCCGCGCGACGTTGTCGCTGTTGTTGTCCGGATTGACATCCTTGTCGTAAGGGAAGCCCGTGGCGAGCACCGACGTGGCGAGGGTCTGCTTGGCGGAGACTTGCAGCCGCTTCACCTCGCCTGAGCGGCTCTTCATGTAAGCCCCGCCGCCTTTCGACGCCCAGAACAGCTCCCCGAGGTAGGGTGCATAGACCACCCCGGCGACAGTTTCCCCCTTGTGCTGGAGTGCGATCGACACCGAGAAGATCGGCAGCCCCTGGCTGTAATTGGTCGTGCCGTCGAGCGGGTCGATCACCCAGCGGTAATCGCTCCCCGCCGTGCCCATTACGCCGCCTTCTTCGCCCAGTATCCCGTGACCGGGATAGCGGCCGAGGATCGCCTGCACGATGTAGGCTTCGCTCTCCTTGTCGGCCCGCGTCACCACGTCGTACGCGTTCGATTTGGTCTCTATCCCCAGGTCGTTGCCCCGGAAATAGGCGAGTTGGATCTCCCCGGCGCCCTTTGCGAGCGGGAAGATGAAATCCAGGAATTCGTCGTACATGGCGCTATTTCTCCGCTGCGAAATACTTGTAGAACAGCGGGATGGTCTCCACGCCCCGGTCGAACTGCTCCAACCCGTAGCTCTCGTTGGGCGAGTGGATCGCATCCTCCGCGAGCCCGAAGCCGATGAGCAGCGACTTGATGCCCAGGATCGACTCGAACCCGCTGATGATCGGGATCGAACCGCCCGAATAGAAGGGCAGGGGTTTCTTGCCGAAGGTCTCGGCGATGGCCTTCTGCGCGGCCTTGTAGGCCGGCATGTCGGTCGGTGCCACATAGGGCATGCCGCCGTGCAGCGATTTCACTTTGACCTTCACGCTCTTGGGCGCTATCGACCTGAAATATCTTTCGAACAGCCTGCTGATCTTGCGGTAGTCCTGGTTCGGCACCAGGCGCATCGAAATCTTGGCCGAGGCCTTCGACGGGATCACCGTCTTGGTTCCCTCCTCGGTGTAGCCGCCCCAGATGCCGTTGACGTCGAGCGACGGGCGCACGCCCGTGCGTTCCAGCGTCGTGTAACCCGCTTCACCCTCCACATCGCCGATCGACAACGATTTCTTGTAGGCCGCCAGGCTGAACGGAGCCTTGTTGAACGCCTTGCGCTCGGCGTGCGTCAGCTCGCGCACGTCGTCGTAGAACCCGGGGATCGTCACGCGGCCGTCCTTGTCCACGAGCTGCGCCACAAGGCGCGTCAATACGTTGGCCGGGTTGGCCACGGCGCCGCCGAACAGCCCCGAGTGGAGGTCTTTGTCGGGGCCTGTCACCTCGACCTCCATATAGGCCAGCCCGCGCAGGCCGCAGGTGATCGACGGGGTCTGCATCGAGATCATCGAGCTGTCCGACACCAATATTATATCCGCCTTGAGCATTTTTTTGTTCTGTTCGCAGAACTTGTAGAGGCTCGGCGAGCCGATCTCCTCCTCGCCTTCGAGCATGAATTTCACGTTGCAGGGCAGGCTCTCCGTGGCGCACATCGCCTCGAATGCCTTGGCGTGCATCCACAGCTGCCCCTTATCGTCGTCGGCACCGCGCCCCCAGATACGGCCGTCCTTTATGACCGGCTCGAAAGGCTCCGTGCGCCACTCCCCGCGCGGGTCTACGGGCATCACGTCGTAGTGGCCGTAAACCAATACGGTCTTGGCCTTGGGATCGACAATCTTCTCGGCGTAAACGACCGGGTTGCCCTCCGTCGGGAAGACCTCGGTGCGGTCGGCACCCGCCTTTGCGAGCGCCGCGGCCAGCCATTCAGCGCACCGCGTCATGTCGGGCTTATGCTCGCTCTGGGCGCTGATCGAAGGAATGCGGAGCAAGTCGAACAACTCACTGATAAAACGTTCTTTATTAGCTTCTATATAACTTTTTACTTTATCCATCCGGCAAGGGTTTTATTCGGTTTTCTTCAATACGTAATTTTCGGCCAGCGCCCCCGTGACGGGTTGTTTGTCGGCGTCGAGCTTGCGCACCTGATTCTCCTCCACTTTGTAGTACTCCGGCTGCCCGTCCATCGGGGTCAGCGTCAGCAGGTTCCCCTTCACCTTGTAGGTGCCCTTCTCGTCGAATTCCGAGTCGCGTTCCAGGTATTTCATGTGCAGGCTGTACGTGCCGTCCTTCTTCAGCGTGAGGCGCATGTCGATCCCCGGGCAGTCCGCCGCCGGGAAAACCCCGGTGTATGTCCCCTGATAGTCGAGCGAGCTCTCCGCATCGTGCATGTCAACCTTCACGGCATCCGCTTTGACCTCTTCCGTTACGGTCTTCTTTTGCTGATTGCCCCCGCAGGCGACAAGCGTTATCGCAGCCGCGAGGATCATGACTTTATTCTTCATAGTCGTTTCGTGTAAATGTTTAAATATTGCATATTTCCCTGATTTCCCCGATGAACCGCTGTGCCAGCGCCTCGGCCTCGGCCATCGACTTCGCCTCGGTATAGACCCGGATAATGGGTTCGGTATTCGACTTGCGCAGGTGCACCCAGTTCTCCGGGAAGTCGATTTTCACGCCGTCCGTATCGTTCACGTTCTCATCGGCATAACGTTCCTTTATCTCACGCAGCACTTTATCCACGTCGATCGCCGGTGTCAGCTCGATTTTATTCTTCGACGCATAGTATGCCGGATAGGTCGCACGCAGCTGCGTCATGGTCATCCCCGTCTGTGCGAGCCATGTCAAAAAGAGTGCCGTCCCGACCAGCGCGTCGCGCCCGTAGTGCAGCCCCGGGTAGATCACGCCCCCGTTGCCTTCTCCGCCGATCACGGCGCCTACCTCCTTCATCCTGGCCACGACGTTCACCTCGCCGACGGCCGAGGCGTAGTATTTGCCGCCGTGCCGCTCCGTCACGTCGCGCAGCGCCCGCGACGAGCTCAGGTTGGAAACGGTGTTCCCGCCCGGGTGCTTCGTGAGGATGTAGTCGGCCACAGCCACCAGCGTGTACTCCTCGACGAACATCGAGCCGTCCTCGCTGACCAGTGCCAGCCGGTCGACATCGGGATCCACGACGATCCCCAGGTCGGCCTTCTCGCGGCGGATCACCCCGGCTATTTCGGTCAGGTTCTCCGGCAGCGGCTCGGGGTTGTGGGCGAATTCGCCCGTGGGGTCGCAGTTCAGCTCCACGACCTCGCACCCCAGCCGCCGCAGCAATTCGGGCATCACGATGCCGCCCACCGAATTCACGGCGTCCACGACGACCTTGTAGCGGCGCGCACGAATGGCCTGGGCATCGACCAGCGGGAGTGCCAGTACCTGCGCGATGTGCCGTTCGTTGAACGGCTCGCGCGAAAGGACGCGCCCGATGCCGTCGACGGTGGGGTATTCGTAATCCTCCTCTTCCGCCATCGCAAGCACCTGTTTCCCCTCGGCGTCGCTGAGGAATTCCCCGTCGGCGTTGAGCAGCTTCAGGGCGTTCCACTGGCGGGGGTTGTGCGAAGCGGTGATGATGATGCCGCCGTCGGCCTTGTGCGTGATGACGGCCATCTCGACCCCTGGCGTGGTGCACAGGCCGACGTTTATCACATCCGCACCGCACGCCAGCAGGGTACCTTCGACCAGGTCGGCGACCATCCCGCCCGAAATCCGTGCGTCGCGGCCGACGACTATGGTAAGTTTTTTGCCCGGGTTGCGGCGGGCGGCGAGACGGGCGTAAGCCGTGGTGAACTTCACCACGTCGGGCGGCGTCAGGTTCCCGGCCTGGGCCCCTCCCACGGTGCCCCGGATGCCGGAAATGGATTTAATCAATGTCATATTTCAAGGCTTTGATGCGGAGTTTCCGCTATACATATATTTATGAAAAATTCCCTTCGAAGTTTTGATATTCGAGGTAAATATATTACTTTTATGCCAATTATGAAAATTTAAAAACGACTATTATGAGAACGATTCCAGCTTCCGAATTGATTATCAACGACGACGGTTCCATTTTCCATCTGCACCTGCTTCCGGAGCAGTTGGCCGATACGGTGATCCTCGTCGGGGATCCGGGCCGCGTGGCCCTCGTGGCGGAACATTTCGATACGAAAGAGTGCGAAGTCGCAAACCGTGAATTCAAAACGGTGACCGGCACCTATAAAGGCAAACGCATGACGGTGCTCTCGACGGGCATCGGCATCGGCAACATCGACATCTCGGTCACGGAGCTCGATGCGCTGGCCAACGTCGATTTCGCCACCCGGCAGGAGAAGGCCCGAAAAAGGCAACTCACACTGGTCAGGCTCGGCACGTCGGGGGCCATCCAGCCCGACATCAAGGTGGGGGAGTTCGTCTTCTCGCGCACGTCGGTAGGCTTCGACGGCCTGCTCAACTACTACAAGGGCCGCAACGAGGTCTGCGACCTGGAGATCGAAAAGGCTTTCATGGAGCATGTCGGCTGGAACGAGCTGCTGCCCAAACCCTATTTCATCGACGCCGACAAGACGCTCTTCGAGCATTTCAGCGACGTGACGCGCGAGGGCATCACCATCGCCGCCCCGGGCTTCTATGCGCCGCAGGGCCGCTGGGTTCGCCTCGAACCGCAGGACGCGGAGCTCAACGCGAAAATCGAATCGTTCGGCTACCACGGCCGCCGCATCACCAATTTCGAGATGGAGGGTTCGGCGCTGGCCGGCCTGGCAGCCCTGATGGGACACCGCGCCGCGACCATCTGCACGATCATCGCACAGCGTATCGCCCAGAATGTCGACACCGATTACAAGCCCTTCGTGCGCAAAATGATCTCGACGGCGCTCGACAAATTGGCAGTATTGAAATAAGCAATCCATATAACAGAAAATAAAAGAAAGGAAACAACGTATGAAATTTTCAGTATCAAGCTCGGCCCTGCTTTCGCTTCTGGCTACCACCGGCAAGGTTATCAGCAATAAAAACACGCTGCCCATCCTGGATTACTTCCTCATGGAGCTCAATGGCAACGAACTGAAGGTCACCACTTCCGACCTCGAAACGACGCTCATAGGCTCTATCACGGTCGACAGCGTGGAAAGCGAGGGCACCATCGCGGCTCCCGCCAAACTGATGCTCGACTCGCTGAAGGAGTTTTCCGAGCTGCCGCTGACCATCGACGTCAACGACAAGAACTGGGAGATAACGATCAACTGGAAGAGCGGTTCGCTCTCGATCCCCGGCGCCAGCGCCGTGAGCTATCCCGCCGTGCCGCAGCTGAGCGCCGAGAAGAAGGAGCTCCGGCTGGATGTGGACATGCTCGTGAACGGCATCAACAAGACCATCTTCGCCACGGCCGACGACGAGTTGCGCCCCGTGATGAACGGCATCTACATCAACCTCGCACCCGGGGCACTAACGTTCGTGGGAACCGACGCGCACAAACTCGTGAAATACGAGTCCGAGGCCGAAAACGAGGTCGGCGCATCGTTCATCCTGCCCAAGAAACCGGCCAACCTGCTCAAATCGGTGCTCCTGAAGGAGGACGACGCCATCGAGGTCAGCTTCGACTCGAAGAACGCCATGTTCAAGCTCAAGAGCCACACGCTCGTATGCCGCCTGATCGAGGGCAACTACCCGAACTACAACGCCGTGATCCCGGCCAACAACCCCAACAAGGTGCTCGTCGACCGCATCGAGCTGGTGAACGGCATCAAGCGCGTGGCCGTCTGCTCGAACCCGACCACCAACCTGATCCGCATGGACATCGGCGACAACCGGATCAACCTCACGGCGCAGGACATCGACTTCGTGGTTTCGGCCAACGAGACCATCACGTGCAGCTACGACGGCGAGCCGATCTCGATCGGTTTCAAATCGACGTTCCTGGTCGAGATACTCTCGAACATGGACACCCCGACCGTGGTGGTCGAACTGGCCGACTCGACCCGCGCGGGCGTATTCAAACCCGTCTACGACGACAAGCAGACCAGCGCGACGCTCATGCTGCTCATGCCGATGATGATCAACGCATAACGCCCGGCAGATGAAGTTAAACCTCAAGCGCCCGATCGTCTTCTTCGACCTCGAAACCACCGGCGTGGACACGGCCAAAGACCGCATCGTCGAGATCTCGATGGTCAAAGTGATGCCCGACGGCGAGCAGATCGTCAAGACCCGCAAGCTCAACCCCGGGATGCATATCCCGGCGGAAGCCACGGCCATCCACGGCATCACGGACGAAGACGTCAGGGATTGCCCGACCTTCGCGCAGGTCGCCAAATCGCTCGAACAGTTCATCCGCGGCTGCGACTTCGGCGGCTTCAACTCCAACCGTTTCGACCTGCCGGTGCTGGTCGAGGAGTTCCTGCGGGCGGGCGTCGACGTGGATTTCAAACGCCGCCGTTTCGTCGACGTGCAGAACATCTTCCACAAGAAGGAACAGCGCACGCTGGTCGCGGCCTATAAATTCTATTGCGACAAGGATCTGGAGGACGCCCATTCGGCCGAGGCCGATACGCTGGCGACCTACGAAGTGCTCATGGCGCAATTGGAACGCTACCCCGACCTGGAGAACGACATCGACAAACTGGCCGAGTTCTCGACCCGCGGCGAGGCGGCTGACTACGCCGGGCGCATCCTCTTCAACGAAAAGGGCGAGGAGGTCTTCGGGTTCGGCAAGTACAAGGGGCGCCCCGTCGCCGAGGTCTTCCGCGCGGAGCCGAGCTACTACGCATGGATGATGAACGGGGACTTCCCGCTCTACACCAAGAAGGTCATCACGGAGATCCGTATGCGCGAAAAAACGAAATGACGATGAAGCGATTCTGTGCGACAGCCCTGCTGCTCCTGTGGAGCCTGTGCGCCCTTGCGGTGCAGAAATCCGGGACGATCGTGTATATCAACGGCTCGAAATTCTACGTCCACACGGTGCAGCCCGGCGAAACGCTCTACGGGCTTTCGAAGGCCTACGAGGTGGGGGAGAAGGTCATCCTGCAACATAACCCCGCGGCAGCGCAGGGGTTGCGCGCAGGGGAGAGCATCAAGATCCCCTTCGTATCGGACGTCCCCCAGCCCAAGTCGGAGCGCAAACTGCGCAAGACCTTCGACATCCATACCGTGACGCAGGGCGAAACGCTCTACGGCATCTCGCGCAAATACGAGATCCCGATCCAGACCGTCATCGAGGACAACCCCAACCTCGACCCGGTGCACCTGCGCCTCGGGGAGCGCATCCTGATCCGCAAGAAGGAGATCGGCTCCGAAGACGAGGCCGGCACGAGGGAGCAGTGGGAGGCCTACCGCAATTCGCTCAACAGCGTAGCCGAGGAGGGTTTCGCCTACCACATCGTGAAACCGGGCGAAACCTTCTATTCGCTTTCGCGCCGCTTCGGTATCACCGAGGATCGGATCGGGACACTCAACGGGGGGCTGAAACCCGCCGACCTGAAAGCCGGGGCGATCATCAAGGTGCCGGGCTCTGCGGAACAGCTCGCAGCCGCCGAAAACGGCCCGCAGGCCGACAGCCTGCAAGTGCAGGACTCACTCCCGGGGATCTTTGCCGGCAGCAGGCCGAAGCAGGTCGAATTCCGCGCCCTGCGCCGCAGCGCACCGCTCAAGGTGGCGCTGATGCTGCCGATGGCCGTCGGCAACGAGCCCAACGGCAATTACCTCGAATTCTACCAGGGCTTCCTGCTGGGGCTGGACAGCGTGCGGACGAAATACGGCCACTCGATAGACCTCACGCTTTACAACACGGCCCGCAATGTGGATGCGATCCGCGAAATCGTCAAAAGCGACGCCTTCGCCGGCACCGGGCTGATCGTCGGCCCCGTATACGAGGAGGGGCTCCATCCCGTCATCCTCTATGCCGAGGAGCACGACGTCCCCGTCGTCTCGCCGCTGGCCAGCATCACGGGGATGAACAGCGACGCCCTGTTCCAAATGGCACCCGACCCGTCGCACAAATGGGACAAGGTCGCCGACTTGGTGAACGGGGACAAACAGGTGACGCTGATTTACAGCGACAGCACGGACAAGGACTTCGAATCCGAGATCCTCGCCCTGCTGGGCGATTCCGACTACCGGAAGTATACCTATACTTATGTGCACCCGTCAAACCGTTCCTCCAACAATCCGGGCGACCTGACGCCGCTGCTGGATAACGGCCAGGACAATGTTTTCGTCGTCATGACCGACGATGAGGTCGAGGTCGAGCGCATCCTCGCGGCCATCGCCTCGGCCGATACGAGCATCACGGGCCGCGGGCGCACGGCTCCGCGCTTCGTCGTGCTGGGCAACACCCGCTGGAACCGCTACGGCAACCTCGACCGCACGGTGTTCTTCAAAGACCGTGTCGTATTCATCTCCACCTACCACGCCAAGCGCGACTCGCAGGCGATCCTCGATTTCGACCGTGCCTATATCCGCGCCTTCGGCGCATTGCCTTCGCTCTACTCCTACCGCGGTTACGACGCCGCCCTGATCTTCTGCCCCGCGATGTACAACGACATCGAATACGACATGGAAGGACACAGCTATACGCCGCTGCAAACCACCTATCTCTTCGGCCAGGGCGAGCAGCGCGACAACCACGTCAACCGCAACTGGACGCGGGTGAACTACAACAGCGACTTTACGATAACCATCGAATAAAGCGACCCCTATGGCAGCATTGACCAATTCGATCCCCGAAAAAACCATCGAGCGGCTGAGCGAATATCGTCGTACGCTCCTGGCCAGCCACAAGCAGGGCATTACGCATATTTTCTCGCACGTATTGGCGGGCATCCACGGCATCACGGCCGTGCAGGTGCGCCGCGACCTGATGCTCATCGGCTTTTCGAGCGATACGAAAAAGGGATACGACGTACAGGTGCTCATCGAGTACATCAGCAAGATACTCGACAGCCCCTCGCAGATGAACATCGCCGTGCTGGGCATGGGACACCTGGGACAGGCCATCACCAAATATTTCAACGGCAAGGGGCTCAAGCTGAGAATCACGGCTGCCTTCGACGTCGATCCCGAGAAGGTCGGCAAGACCATCGACGGCATCCCGTGCTACCACATGGACACCTTCGAAGACATGGTCGAAAACCAGGACATCAGCATCGTCATCGTCTCTTCGCCGACGAAGGTCGCCCCGGGGCTCGTGGTGCCGATCATCAACGCCGGTATCAAGGGCGTGCTCAATTTCACTTCCACGCCGCTGAATTTCCCGCAGGGCATCGTCGTCGAGAACTACGACATCACCACGCTGCTCGAAAAAGTGGCCTATTTCGTCAAGGAAAACGAAGAAAGCAACAGCAGCAACGCATGATGCGACGCAAAGGAAAAGACGCAGCGGAGGGCGGAGAAACAGGCAGCCTCGACATACACGGCGACCTTGCGGAACACCGGCCGGACATGCGGGTTTTTTACGGGTTCGATGCACTCCCGCATTTCGTCCGTCCGACGGTGACCGTCGGATCGTACGACGGTGTGCACAGCGGGCACCTGGCCCTGCTGCGCACCGTTGCCGGGAGGGCCCGCGCACAGGGCGGCGAGAGCGTCGTACTCACGTTCGAACCCCATCCCCGCGTGACGCTCGGTCGGGCCGACGGCCTGCGGCTGCTGACCTCGCTCGAAGAGAAGATTTACCTGCTCGGACAGCAGGGCATCGACAACCTGATCGTCATCCCGTTTGACAAGGCATTCAGCACCCTCGCGCCCGACACGTTCATCCGCGACTACCTCGTGGGGCGCATCGGCGCCGAAACGCTGGTCGTGGGCTTCAACCATCGCTTCGGGCGCGACAAGCAGGGTAGTTACGACTACCTGGGCAGCCACGGCTTCGGGCTGGAGGTCGTCGAGGTCGGCGAATGCGACGTGGACGCCGAAAAGGTCAGCTCCACCGTCATCCGCCGCCTGGTAGCGCAGGGCGACATGGCCCGTGCCGCCCGTCTGTTGTCACATCCCTACCTCATCATCGGGACGGCGGCGGCCGGCCGCATCGGCACCGACGACCCCCTCAAGCTCCTGCCGCCCGCAGGGTCGTACCAAGTCCGCATCGGCGGCCGGCCTGCAAGGCTGACTGTCGACGCATCGCAAAACCTGATAATCCGCGACGGCTGCCCCGACGGGCGTGCCGTCCTAACCTTTTAAGCACCATGCTGAGTTACGATTGCCAAATCCGCGTGTGGTACAAGCACACCGACCAGATGGCCATCTGCCACCATTCGAACTACATCTGTTACTACGAAGCCGCGCGCAGCGAACTGCTCCGCTATCTGGGCATGTCCTTTGCCGAAGTCGAGAAGCGGGGCATCATGATGCCCATCCTCGAGGTGCAGTCCAAATACCACCGCCCGGCTTACTACGACGAGCTGCTCACCGTGCGCATCATGCTCCGCGAACTGCCCACGGCGCGCATCAACTTTTTCTACGAAATCTACAACGAGAAGGGCGAGCTGCTCAACACGGGCATGACGCAACTGGGCTTCATCCACAGCGACACGCGCCGCCCGTGCCGCGTCCCCGACTGGTTCCTGAAACTGGTCGCCGACAAATGGACGGAAGAGTAGAGGCCGCCGCGGCACTCCGATGCTTCTCACGACGGAAAGGCTCCGGATCGTTCCGCTGACACCCCGGCAGCTGTGGCTCTGGCTGCATGACATTCCGGCACTGGAAAATGAGCTGGATTGCCGCTGCACAGCCGGAAGCCCGCGCGGCGACTTCCGCCGGATCGTCGCGTGCAGCGTGTAGCATGCACTTGCCGCCGCCGACCCCGGCAATCACCTCTTCCACACCTTCTGGTTCCTGGTCATACGGGACGGCGGTGCCGGATCGGCCTGCTTCAAAGGGACGGCGGATGCCAACGGAAAGGTAGAGATCGGCTACGGGCTGGAAAAGGCCTTTGAAAAACAGGGTTACATGACGGAAGCCGTCCGGGCATTGTGCGCATGGGCTCAGCAGCAGCCCGGTGTCCGGCAGATCACCGCCGAGACCGACCCAGATAACCGCGCCTCGCAGCGCGTCCTGCAAAAGGCCGGGTTCCATCCCGCCGAAGCGGACGCAACCCGATGGTGGAGCCTGTGAAACCGGGCTGTCTGCCACCCGGGAAATATAAAAGGCCGTTCCTGCGAACGGCCTTTTATATTTTAGTCGATCCGGAATCGTGGATCCGAAATTCCGGCTTTCCGGGGAGCGGGGCCGACTCGTGGCGGGAAAAACTGTTCCCGACGGCCGGCAGGCTCCCGCAAAGTCATTCGAGCATCCCCTTGAGCGTCTTTTTCATCAGGTCGTGGTCGCGGAAGTCGTTACGCAGCTTATAGCTGCCGTCGCGGTCGACCAGCACGTAGGACGGAATGCCGTCGATCCGGAATTTCTCGCAAAGGTATTTCCACTGTGCGTCGTTGAGCCGGTAATGCTTGCCCGCGATTTTGGCGATGCCGGTCTTGTAGGCGACCAGCGGCGAGGTCTCGTTGGCGATGTATATCCACACCAGGTCGTCGCTCTTCAGTTCCCCGCTCTTGAGCGGCTCGTTCGCTTTGATCGAAGCCCGGCAGGGGCCGCACCACGTGTTCCAGAAATCGACGAACACCACCTTGCCCTTGTAGGGCGCTACAATCGCATCGAACAGCTTGTCGACGGCAACCTCGGGCGTCGTTTCGATACGGACGTCCTTCACCGACTCCAGCTCCTTGCGTACACGCGCCTGCATCGCCTCGCAGGCCTCGGCGTAGAACGGCTCCTTGAGCGAATGCAACAGGTCGAGGTCTTCCTGCGTAAGGGCGTTGTTCTCGGCCTTGGACGGAAGCTGATATACCTTGGGAAGGTCGGCCAGGATGCCCTCGGTAGCGTGCGCGATATTCGCCCAGCCGATATGTGGGGCGATGATGGAGTAGCAATAGTCCGAGGAGGACATGCCCATCAGCAGTTTCGGGTTATTCAGGTCGAAAAGCCCGGCCAGCACCGCATAATGCTCCGGTGCGAAAACGGCGAATTCGTAGTCGGCCTTCTTGCCGTAATCCCAATCCTCGTGCCGGCTCCGGTAATTGTGTTCCAACAGTCCGGGCCCGTTGGACATGGCCCCGAGCGCCTCCTGCTGCAACGTGAGCAGGGACAATTCCTTCATCATCCCGAACACCGGGCTGCGCGCGATGCTGTCCGCCAGGCTTTCGTATTTCGACACGACCATCTGCGTATACTCGTCGGCACTCATGCGGTAATCCGCGAAATCGCCCGAATAGAGGTTCATGCGGATAGTGCTGCCGCCGCTCGCATCCACCAGCGCATTGAGATCCGCATACGCCCCGGTCGTATAGAGCCTGCGCCCGGGCGCAGGCTCGCATTCCTTGTCGCGGCGCTGCACGATGGCCCGGCCGCCTGCCTCCATAGCGATATACATGTCCAGCGTTTCACCGGGGGCAATCCAGCACATCCCGAATACCGGGCCGCACGAAACATAGGCCATGGCCGTACCGTACTGTTCGAATCGCAGGGTTGCCGTGCCGCTTTCGGGGTCGATGGCCGCCGTATGCTCTTCCTGACCGTTCAGCAGCGAATTGACATACATGGCGACCTCCTTCACCATTCCCCTGCGGTACCCCAGCAGGCGGACGTTCACGGTGGTCGTCCCCACAGCGAGAATCGGTTCGGGAACGGGGCCGTCTTCGGGGGCCTTCCGCAGTGCGCGGGGTAACCCCTCGGGATAACGCGGATACTCCTTTTTACCCGTCAGGTCGACCCCGTAGAGTTTGAAGCAGTCGTCGCAGTCCGATTCAATGAAATCGAACGATTTGGTTCCCCGCGGCAGCGGCCCGAATTTCAGCACGAACGACGCTTCGCCCGAGTCGGGCATCCAGAAGAGCGAATCGGGGAGGATACCTTCGCTGCCCTGCAACATGTATTTCTGCCCGTCGGCCAGCAGGTAGCTACCCGCGTCGATGCGGATCCAGTTGTGCGGCCGGAAATAGGCATCGACATGCAGCACGGTCGCCGTGTCGCTCAGTTCTATTTTCGGAAAGTCGAGCGTCATGGTGTTGGCAGCCCCGATCAGGGGGTTCTCGACGACACGGTTTGCCGGGGTGCACGACGCAAGGAGCATCCCGACCGCCACCGCACCGGAGGTTAGCAGTTTTCTCATAACTCAGGGTTTTAGGTTATGACAAATATAACCTTTTATTCCTTTGCGCAACTATTTCCGCACAAGTATTTTACGGCCCGCCGGCAAATAAAAGGGGGCTGCACCCTGCGGCGCAGCCCCTCCTCATTAACCCCTGCCCGTTACTTTTCGATCAGCGAAATCGAGCGCTGGATGAAATCCGTCAGGCTCTTGCCCTTGAGCATGCCGTTCGTGAGCAACGCCAGGTCGATGATCTGCTTCACGAGCTTGTTTTCACCGCCGATCTCGCGCAGCCGCTCGTTGCGCTCATCGCGCAGCGTGACGACCTTCTTCGACAACTCCTCGCGCATGGCCTTTTCCTCTGCAGTAAGCTCTTCCTCCTTCTTGCCCTTGGTAACCTCCTCGAAGCGGTTCTCCTCGGCCACGGCCGCGTCGATCTTCTTGGTAATGGACTTCAGCTTGTCGCCGTAAGCCTTCTCGGCATCGGAGAGGATGTCCGCGACGATGGGGTGGTTGCCGTTCACCGCGATGGTGAAGTTGTCGGGCATCTGCCCGTAGAACTGGCTCATGCCCCCGCCGCCCGCTGCGGCCATCTCCTTCATACGGCGCATGAATTCGTTCTGCGTAATCACCACGGGCGCCTCGTCGGGCGACATCGCCTCGAACGAAATGTTGTAGTGTATCTTGTCGTCCTTGGGCATCTGGCTTTCGAAGACCGGGCGCAACAACTCCTGCTGCGCTTCGGTGAGCGACATCCTGATGTTGTCCTCCTTCTGGATGAGCTTGTCGATCACGTCGCTGTCCACACGCACGAAACGCGTCTCCTTGTTTTTCGACTCGTACCAGTTGACGTAGTGGTTGTCCAGCTGGCCGTCCATCAGCAGCACGTCGTAGCCCTTGCCCCTGGCGGCTTCGAGGAACGTGTGTTTTTCCACGGGGTCGTCCACATAGAGCAGCACGACGGTCTTGTTCTTGTCGGTCTGGTTCTCCTTTACCTTTTCGAGGTACTCCTTGGGCGTGAAATACTTGCCCTCGACGTTCTTCCAGAGCATGAAATCCTGCGCCTTCTCGGCGAATTTCTCGTCGGTGAGGATGCCGTACTGGATAAAAATCTTCAGGTCGTCCCATTTCGACTCGTAATCCGGGCGCATCGTGTTGAACAGCTCCTGCAGCCGGTCTGCGACCTTGCGGGTGATGTAATTCGAAATCTTCTTCACGTTGGCATCGCTCTGCAGGTAGCTTCGCGACACGTTCAGCGGAATGTCCGGCGAGTCGATCACGCCGTGCAGCAGCGTCAGGTATTCGGGCACGATGCCTTCGACCTGGTCGGTGACGTAGACCTGGTTCGAGTAGAGCTGTATCTTGTTCTTCTGTATCTCGAAGTTGTTGTGTATCTTCGGGAAATAGAGGATGCCCGTCAGGTGGAACGGGTAGTCGATGTTCAGGTGGATCGAGAACAGCGGTTCGTCGCTCATGGGGTAGAGCTCGTGGTAAAACTCCTTGTATTGCTCCTCGGTAATGTCGGCCGGCTTGCGCGTCCACAGCGGATCGACGTTGTTGATGACGTTGTCCTTGTCCGTGTCGACATACTTGCCGTCCTTCCACTCCTTGACCTTGCCGAAGGCAATCGGGATCGGCAGGAAACGGCAGTACTTGCGCAGCAGTCCCTCGACTTTCGAATCCTCGGCATATTCGAGCGCATCCTCCGACAGGTGCAGGACGATGGTCGTACCACGGTCATGCGCCTCGTCGGTCTCCTCCATTTCGAATTCGGGCGTCCCGGTGCAGCTCCAGCGCACGGTCTTAGCACCCTCCTTCCAGGATTTGGTAATGATCTCTACCTTGTCGGCCACCATGAACGACGAGTAGAACCCCAGTCCGAAATGCCCGATGATCGCCTGGTTCTTGTACTTCTCCATGAACTCCTCGGCCCCCGAGAAAGCGATCTGGTTGATGTATTTGTCGACCTCTTCGGCCGTCATGCCGATGCCGCGGTCGGTTACGGTCAGCGTTTTGGCATCCTTGTCCGCCGAAACGCGGATCGTCAGGTCGCCCAGGTCGCCCTTCATTTCGCCGATCGACGAGAGGGTCTTCAGTTTCTGGGTTGCGTCGACAGCATTGGAGATCAGCTCGCGCAGGAAAATCTCATGATCCGAATAAAGGAACTTTTTGATTACGGGGAATATATTCTCCGTCGTTACTCCGATTTTTCCGTTTTTCATAGTTTTATCGTTGTATTTTGATTCGATTCGTCTCTGTCTTGTTTCAACAAACCGTGTGCCAGCCCCCGATTCCTGCCAAACTGTCAGTTGCGCATGACAGCATATGCCGAAAAAAAGTTGCCGCAGCGAGAGTTTTGCCTTATATTTGTATGGCGAATTCAAACACACGACCAACTATGGATTTCCTCTCGTTAGCCAAGAAACGGTATGCCTGCCGTAAATATACGGCCCAAAAGGTCGAACAGGCAAAACTCGACACGATCCTCGAAGCCGGCCGCGTGGCTCCCACGGGCGCCAACCGCCAGCCTCAGCGGCTCATCGTCGTGCGTTCCGAAGAAGGCATGGCACGCCTGGCACGCTGCACGCGCGATTTCGGGGCGCCCTGCGCCATCATCGTATGCGCCGATACCGGCCAGGCCTGGGAGCGGAAATACGACGGCAAGGTGATCGGCGACATCGACGCTTCGATCGTCACCGACCACATGATGCTTTGCGCCGCGTCGCTGGGGCTCGACACGCTGTGGATCTGCATGTTCAAACCCGAAGCCGTACGCGCGGAATTCAACCTGCCGGAGCATGTCGAACCCGTGAATATCCTGCTCGTGGGCTACGGCGCCGGCATCCCGTCCGACCCCGGCCGCCATGAGCTGCTGCGCAAGCCGCTGTCGGAGACGGTCGTCGAAGAACGATTCTGAGCCCCCGTCCCCAAGAGCCGGATCGGCTCCGAATTCATCCATGCCGGCATCCGACACCCCGATAATCCCTGAAAAACGGGCGCCGCAAGGTTCATACCGACCTGCGGCGCATCCGTTTTACCGGAACCGGGATCCGGCTCGGGCAATGCGACTCGATTGATTCGCCCGGCCGGACTCTATCACGGCCAGTAGTTTGTCGAGCACCGCATCGCGGCCCGACAGGTAATCGGCCGCGGTATAAGGGATCGCAATGTCGGGTGTCAACACCCCGCCGACCGCCTCAGTATATTCCTCGAACTCCACGGTCGAAACGGACGGCCACAACAAACAAGTCAGATAAAGCCATCCCTCCGTCACCTCGCCGTACTTCATGGCATTGTGGCGGAGCGGCTCGCCGACGAGTTCGGCCGCCCCGTTATATTGCATGATATTACAGAACGACGAGGCGACCGACCCGGTGTCTTTGTCCATCATCACATAATACCGCATACCGGGAACATACATTTTTTTCTTGAGTGCAACTTCCCTATGGATATATTTGTCGGGCATGTCGATAAGTTTCCCGAGCAGACTGTCCGTCAGGAAGTCGTAGTCGGGCAGGGTTTGTTTCGAAACCTTCAGTCTCTGGCTTTTCAGGTACGGAATGGCCGGCTTGTCGATGAAGATCGAAAGCAAATCGTCGAATGCGGAGCCGCTCCCGCCGGGGTTGCCCCGCAGGTCGAGGATAAACGAATCGCAACCCTGTTTTTTGGCTTGCAGGATAGCCTTACGTAATTTTTTTATCAGCAGGCCGTTGTCCGGGTAAAACTCGGTGATCGAAAAGTATCCGGCTTTCGCCTCCTCAAATATGCACGTCCTGAATTCCTGTTGCCGGAGCAGCCCCAAGTACACCTCCGACCACGGCATCCCCGGGGTCGTCACCTCCTGCACCTGCCCGTTGCGTTCCAGCCTGACTTTATAATCGGCAGCGGTGACGAGCGCGTAGTGGTAGTTTTTCAATAATATGAACGGGTATATATACCGGTCGTCATAGCAGTACTGCAAATATTCCGAAACAGGAACGTCGTTGATCGCAAGTATCCGGTCGCCGCGTTCGAACACCGGGTCGACCGAACGGCTCACGACGAGCGTGTCGTTGACATCGAGCAATAGGAACCCCGGGGTGGGAATATTGCCCGCCTGCTTGCGCACCTTTGCGGATCGTACCGGGAAAACGGGCTGGGGATCGACGCGCAGATGCGGATCGAGATACTGCAACCATATCAGACCTGGACGCAATACCCGGAACAATTCGGCACTCGTCAGCGAATCCTTGCCCAAAAGCCGGTTCCGTTCCGCAATCTCCTCATACAACGGGGCGGGGATCGAGTCCCCGGCAGCAGGGTGCCAGGCCGGAATGTGGAGGCATTTTTCCACCTCGCAGGCAGGTGTTTTCACATCAAAAATGCTGATTTTCCCGTCGACCCTTGCTTCGCGGCTTTTCCGTACCAGCAACAAGCTGTCCTGGCGGTTATTCCGTACTTGCAAAAGGCTGTCCGAGGGGTGTTTTCCGGAACCGGAATTCGCGTATGCCGCAATGCTGTTCAGCATACACAACAGGGCGAAAGAACCGCATAATACTGTCTTTTTCATACCAAAGTGGGTTAGGGTTTGCCATAAGCACAGGAAAACAAAAAAGCGCCCCGCAACAGGAGGCACTTCCATGCTGTCCATCCATTTGCCAAACGCTTCACCCACAGGGTTTATTGTGCGTACAACCGGAATTTCATGCTCCACGTCCCGCCCGGGGCGATCGACCGGAAACCTTCGGCTTCGGGGTCGGGCATGTTCGGGGCGTTGGTCGTCCACGACTGCGGCTCGGGGCAGCAGTAGGGAACCTTGCCGCCGTTGTTCCAGATCGTCCAGCAGGTCGTCTGTCCGTCGACCTCGTAGCAGGTGCGTACACCCGTGCGCAGGTTCTCGACCAACGCGCCGCGGAACGGCTTGCCGTCCACCTCGATCTCGCGCACTGTGAAAGCCGCCTCGATCGGATCGCAGTCCGTTACCTGCAACCCCGCACCGCGCAGCCGGGCAAACTTCTCCGACAACGGCAACTTGCGGCCCGTCGGGATGTTACGTCCGCTCAGCTCAACCTGTTCTCCAACCGCCGCACGCATCACGTAATCGCCTGCCGCCCCTCCGGCGAAAGGGATCCGCATCGGCGTATGAAACCCCACGCCGACGGGCATCGGCTCCGCGCTGCGGTTGGCGAACATCACCTCCTGTTCCAGCCCCCGGGCCGTGAGGCGGTATACGATCTTGCACTTGAACTCGTGCGGGAAATCGCGGAATATCGCATCGTTCCCCGCATTCGAATAGTAGCGGCATTCGACCAGCACCTCGTCCGCGGTTTCCCACGCCTTCGACACGGCGAAAGGCTGGCTCTTGAGAATGCCGTGGTGATAGTGGCCTCCTTTCGCGTCGGTGATCGGGAAGCGGTAGGTGCGCCCGTCGAACGTGTATTGCCCGTCTGCAATGCGGTTGGGCGGGAAGAGGATCGGCAGTCCGAACACATGCGGGCGCCGCCGGAACTCTTCGACCTCAGCCCCGGCGGGTGCACGCAGGATTTCGATGCCGCGCCGCGTGTCGGCCAGCCGCACGAGGTTGGCGCCCATGTCCGGAACCAGCAGGGCCGCGTAGTCCCCTTTCGAAAACTCCACGGCCCGCATTCCATGCCACGCTATGCTGCGCAGCATCTTAGAGCAGCTTTTCGATCTTGGCGACCAGCGCATCCTTCAATGCGGCGCCGACCTGCTTGTCCACCAGTTCCCCGCCCTTGAGGAAGATAATGGTGGGGATGTTGCGCACGCCGTATTTCGCCGTGATCTCATCGTTCTCCTCCACGTCGCACTTGGCGATCAGAACGCGGCCCTCATACTCGGTGGCGAGCTCGTCCACAATGGGGGCTACCATGCGGCAGGGACCGCACCATTCGGCCCAGAAGTCGATGACGACGGGCAGCTCTGACGAAAGTACTTCCTGAAAATTCTCCTTTGTGATTGCTAAAGCCATAATTACAAGGTTTTTAATTGTTTGTATAGTTTATGCGATCGAATACTTTATGTCGTTGTCCTCCAAATATCCTACCAGCGACTGCGTGAGGCTGACCTTGTAGCTCTTCGAGAAGAGGCTCAGCGAGACATGCGCGTCGCGGTCGTAGACATTGACCCGGAACAGGGTTTCGCCCCGAGCTTCGCGGACACGTTCCGACAGGTCGCGGATCAGCTCCTGCGTCACCTCCTGCACGGGCAGCTGCACATGCATCTCCTTGATCATCGTGTCGCGCATCTCCGAGAGCTGCACCATCGAGATGATCTTGAATTCCAGCTCCTTGTCGTTATAGGGCTTGGGCTGCACGCGGCCGCGGATAAAGAGGAAATAGTCCGCGAAGAGGTATTTGCGGAAATTCTCGTAGTCCTTGCCGAACAGCGCGAATTCGTGCGTGCCGTTGTAATCCTCCAGCACGAACTTGCCCCACGGCTTGCCGGTTTTGGTCATCAGGTTCTGCACGCTCACGACCATGCCCGCCACGGCGATCTCCTGCCCCTTGAAAGGTTCGAGGTTCTCCAGCTCCGTGAGCTGGGTCTTGCACATGTGTTTGATGATGACCTTATAGTCGTCCAGCGGGTGTGCCGACAGGTAAAGGCCGATCATCTCGCGCTCCTTGGCAAGGGTCTCCAGCTGCGTCCAGTCGGCGCACGCCGGCAGCACGGGGCGCTGGATGTCCACCTGCCCGCCGCCTCCGAAAAGGCTCTGCTGGGCGTTGTTCTTCTCGGCCTGGAAACGCTGTCCGTAACGCATCAGCTGTTCGATGAAGGTAATGCCGGTATTGTCACGTGCATCCGCCCCGAAGAACTTGCCCCGGTGGAAGCCCGATATCGAATCGAACCCGCCGGCATAGGCCAGGTTCTCGAAGCATTTGCGGTTCACGGCCGTGAAATTCACCCGTTCCATCAGGTCATATATATCCTTGAAGCGGCCGTTGGCATTGCGTTCGGCGATGATGCTCTCCACGGCGGCTTCGCCGACGCCCTTCACGGCCCCCAGCCCGAAACGCACGTCGCCGGACTTGTTCGACGAGAAGGTGCGCATCGACTCGTTGATGTCGGGCCCCAGCACCCGGATGCCCATGCGCTTGCACTCGTTCATGTAGAGCGTCAGCTGCTTGATGTCCGCCAGGTTTCGGCTCAGCAGCGCCGCCATGAACTCCGAAGGGTAGTGCGCCTTCAGGTAACCGGTTTGGTATGCCACGTAGGCGTAGCAGGTCGAGTGCGACTTGTTGAAGGCATAGGATGCGAACGCCTCCCAGTCGCCCCATATCTTGTCGCAGATCTTCTCGTCGTGCCCGCGCTCCTTACAGCCGTTGATGAACTTGGGCTTCATTTTGTCCAGCACGTCGCGCTTCTTCTTACCCATGGCCTTACGCAGCGTATCGGCCTCGCCGCCCGTGAACCCGGCGAGCTTCTGCGACAGCAACATGACCTGCTCCTGGTAGACCGTGATGCCGTAGGTGTCGCTCAGGTACTCCTCCATGTCGGCGATCTCGTAGGTCACCGGCTCCTGCCCGTGTTTGCGGGCGATGAAATTGGGGATGTACTCCATCGGGCCCGGACGGTAGAGGGCGTTCATGGCGATCAGGTCTTCGAAACGGTTGGGCTTGAGGTTGCGCAGGTGCTTCTTCATGCCCGGGGACTCGAACTGGAACAGACCGGTGGTATCGCCGCGGGCAAAGACCTCGTATGTCGGGGCGTCGTCCAGCGGGATGTCGTCGATGTCCACGTCCACGCCGTGCACCGCCTTGACATTCTCCACGGCGTCCTTGATGATCGACAGCGTACGCAGCCCCAGGAAGTCCATCTTGATCAGGCCGACGCTCTCGACCTCCTTGCCCTCGAATTCCACCACGTTCAGCTCGGCGTCCTTGGCAATGGCCATCGGCGCGAAGTTCTCCAAATCGTCCTGGCCGATAATCACGCCGCAGGCATGCACGCCCGTCTGGCGGATCGAGCCTTCGAGCTTCTCGGCGTATTTGAGCGTATTGCGTATCAGCTGGTTGGGCGACTCGCGCTCGGCGGCCAGTTCGGGGGATTCCTTGTATACGAAATCGAACGGCGTCTCGCCGTGTTTCTTGTCGGGCGTAACCTTGTCGGGCACCAGTTTCGACAGGCGGTCGCTCTCCGAGAGGGCGAGCTTCTGCACGCGGGCAACGTCCTTGATGGCCATCTTGGGCGCCATGGTGCCGAACGTCACGATCTGGGCGACGCGCTTCTGGCCGTATTTCTGCACGCAGTAGCGCAGCACGTCGGCGCGGCCGTCCTCATCGAAGTCGACGTCGACATCGGGCAGCGAAATACGCTCGGGGTTGAGGAAACGCTCGAACAGCAGGTCGTATTTCAGCGGGTCGATATTGGTGATCTTCAGGCAGTAGGCGACCACCGAACCCGCGGCCGAACCACGGCCGGGGCCCACCGAGACCCCCATTTCGCGGGCGGCGCGGATGTAGTCCCACACGATCAGGAAGTAGCCCGGGAAACCCATCCACTCGATCGTATCCAGCTCGTATTTGAGCCGTTGCTCGACCTTCTCGTCCAGCACCTCACCGTAACGACGGTGCGCGCCCTTGTAGGTGAGGTCTACGAGGTAGCAATATTGCTTGGCGACCATCAGCCTGTCCGACAGCTCCTTGTCATGGGCGACGAGCCGCTCCAGCTCTTCGACCGACGCACAGGCGCCGATCCTGGCCAGCAACTCCGCGTCCTCGATCTTCTTGACGAAGGATTCGCGGAGCTCCGCGAGGTCGATCTTGAAATCCTCCGGCGGCGGGAAGTTCGGCATCAGGGGGGCGTGCGTGAGCTTGTAATCCTCGCATTTGGCGGCGATCTCGAGCGTCGTGGCCAGTGCCTCGGGGTGGTCGGGGAACAGCGCGGCCATCTCCTCGGGTGATTTGAGATACTCCTGGAACGTGTAACGCATACGGTTCGGGTCGTCCAGGTCGCGCCCCGTATTGAGGCATATCAGGTGATCGTGCGCCACGGCATCCTCCGCGAGGATGAAGTGCACGTCGTTGGAACAGATGTACTTCACGCCGAACTTGGCGGCCAGCTCCAGCAGCGCCTTGTTCACCCGCAGCTGGTTCTCGTAGACATCCGCATCCTTCTGCGGGTCGCCCGAGGGATGCAGCTGCAATTCGAGATAATAGTCGTCGCCGAAGACCCCCTTGAACCACTGCACCACGCGCTCGGCCTCCTCCATGTCGTTGTGCATGATGGCCTGGGGCACCTCGCCGCCCAGACATGCCGAGCAGCAGATCAGCCCTTCGTGGTACTGTTCGAGCAGTTGCTTGTCGATGCGCGGCTTGTAATAAAACCCCTCGGTAAACGAGTAGGAGACCATCTTGCAGAGGTTGTGGTAGCCTTCGAGGTTCTTGGCCAGCAGGATCAGGTGGTCGCCGGCCTTCTCGTCCTTGTCCTTCTCGAAACGGTTTTTCACCACGTAGACCTCACAGCCGAGGATCGGCTTCACCCCGGCGTCCGTAGCGGTGTCGTGGAAATTCTTGACACCGTACATATTGCCGTGGTCGGTGATGGCGATGGCATTCATCCCCAACGCTTTGGCGCGTTTGATGAGCGGCTTGATGGCCGCGGCGCCGTCGAGGATCGAATATTGGGTATGTACGTGCAGATGGACGAATTCAGGCATGGTCGTAACTCTTCAAATTTATCGCACAACAAAGATAGGGATATTTCCGCAGAATTCGTGGCAGGGCTCTTGCATTTTATCAACAAAATTCCTAACTTTAGATATCCAACAAAAACCGAGAGATTATGCAAGACGAAACCATGGTTGTATTGGCGGAATACAACACCATCACAGAAGCCGAGATCGCGAAATCCATGCTCGACAGCGCAGGGATCTGGTCGATGATCCGCAACGAATATATGTCGGCCATTTACCCCATAGGCACCATGCCCGCACAGGTCGTCGTGCGTCCCGAGGACGTCGAGAAGGCCAGGGCGATGCTGCAACACAGATAAAAACGGCGCCGCCCGTCCTGCGCCAGGCAGGCTGCCGGCGGCAGCGGAGGGCTGTTCGGAACGGCGCGTACCGGCATCGCGTCCGGGAAGGCCATGCATCGAAAAGGGTGTACGTGCAGGTTGCACGTACACCCTTTTCGATTTTACGCGGCACGCAGTCCGGTGCCGCACGGGTCAGGTGAAGTTGATCCGGTATTCGTAGGCCGTCCGCTGCGGCACGCCGCGCACGCGGCGGGGCACCCAATGGCCTTTGCTGGCCCGGATGACGCGGATAACCTCCCTGGCGAGTTTTTCGTCGGGCGACGAGAGCACCTCGCCGATCGTGACCTTCCCGTCCGGTTCGATGTAGAAACGCACATGCACCAGCCCGGCCACGCCGCGCGCGGCGAACCGCTCGTCGTAACGCAGCCGCACCCGCGCCCACGCATGGAAGGTCTCGTCGGGGTCGCCGCCCATGAACAGCAACGGGTCAGCCTCCTGCCGCTTGGCGATCTTCTCCACAGGAAGGCGCATCGTCAGCCGCCAGGTATAACTTACGGGCAGCCCGTCTTTCCGGGCCGGCGTCCACGCTTCGAGGTGCCCCAGCGCTTCGGTCACGAGCTGCTTCGTACGCTCCGTCGCGGGCTCGGCATCGCATTTGTCGCGCCCCTGACAGGTATTGTCCAGGAAACGCCACCCGTCCACCCGTCCCGCCGTGTCGACCGTAAAGGCGACCACGACCTGCGGCGAAAGCTCCGACGCCGGGATTTGCTTCTCTATCGCCAATTTCTCCGCTTCGCCCATCAGCCTTGCCATGAAGCGTTTGGCATCGGCGCCCTGGAAACGGGGCGGCTGGGTCTGCTGCGCCGCGGCACCGCACCACAGGGCCAGTGCCGCCAATAAGATCGCTGTACGTTTCATATGCCCTTCGTTTTAAGGTTTATTCGTTCCATATCCGCCACGAAGCCTCGGCCTGCCGGCGGAACATCACCTCGCCGTTGAGTATGCGCGCCCCGCGCTGGCGCCCCAGGTCGAGGAACCGGGTCAGGGGCGGGTTGTATACCAGGTCGAGCAGGTAGTGCCCGGGCGTAAGGTAGCCGTAGGGGATTCGCGGCGCGGCATCGACGGCGGGGTAGGTTCCCACGGGCGATGCGTTGACTATGAGGCGGCTCTGCTCCACGGCCTCGCACGGCAGGTTGTCGTAGGTGTAGTTGCCCTTTGCGGCGTCGCGCGACACGAGGTCGAACGGGATGCCCCGCTCGGCGAGCACATACTGCACGGCCTGCGATGCCCCGCCCGTACCCAGTACGAGGGCATGCGAGGGCTGTTCGCCCCCGAGCAGGCAGTCGAAGGCGGCCCGCAGGCCGATGACATCGGTATTGTGTCCCACGAGGCGTCCGCCCGCCGTACGGCGCACGCAGTTCACTGCGCCGACCAGCCGCGCATCGTACGACAGGTCGTCGAGCAGCGCCATGACCTCGCGTTTGTAGGGGATCGTGACGTTGAAGCCGCACAGGTCGGGAGTCTCCGCCAGCAGGCGCTCCAGCGCCCCGATTTCGGGCAGTTCGTAGAGGGAATAGGTGCAGTCGGCAATCCCCTCGCGTTCGAATTTCGCCGCGAAATAGGCTGCCGAGGCGGAGTGCCCCAGCGGCCGGCCGATAAGTCCGAAACGCCGCATGGCTATTCCTCCCGTTTTTTTACGACGATGCGCGCCGCGAGTTCGATGCAGTAAATCGCCAGGAATCCCACGATGCAGAGTACGATGGCCTCCGCGAGCAGTGCATCCTGCTGCGTGAGGGCCTCGAAACGGCCGGGCGCGACGTTGCTTTCGACGAGCGGCATGATCTTGCCGTGGCTGTCGGTGTAGGTTTCGACGACCTCTTTCCACGGCCACACCTTGTTGAGCGAGCCGACCATGAAACCCATCAGCACCGCCACCGTCACGTCATGCCAGTGCTTGAGCAGCCACGACAGCAGGTGCGAAAAGCTGATGATGCCCGCCACGGCGCCCACGACGAAGATCACGATGACCGGGATATTCAGGTCGCCCACGGCCTGCATGATGAACTGGTACTTGCCCAGCAGGAGCAGGATGAAGGCGCCCGAAATGCCGGGCAGGATCATGGCGCAAATAGCGATGGCGCCCGACAGCATGATGAACCACCACGTGTCGGGGGTCTCGGTCGGCGTGGCGATGGTGATCCACCATGCGGCGGCCGCGCCGACCAGGCATGCGGCGACAGTCCGGACGTTCCAGTGCCCGATCTGCCTGGCCACGAGCAGCGCCGAGGCGACGATCAGCCCGAAGAAGAACGACCAGATGGCGATCGGATGGTGCGTGAGCAGGTAGGTCATCAGCCGCGCCAGCGAGAAGATGGCGATCCCGATCCCGATCAGCACGGGCAAAAGGAAACGGCCGTTGATGTGGCGCCAGAACTCCTTCAGACGCAATGTGCCGAGCAGCCGCAGGGCCTTGCCGTCGACGCTCTTGATCGACTCGATCAGCTCCTCGTAGATACCCGAAATAAAGGCGATCGTTCCTCCCGAGACCCCGGGAACCACATCGGCCATGCCCATGGCGCAGCCCTTCGCTGCAAGCAGCAGGTATTGTGTAAATTTCATAGCATCGGTATTTAGCCCACAAATATAGCGAAATTGCGGGAATCTGCTAAACGAAGGTGCACGATTAGGGGAAATTCCATAATCGTGCACCTGTTTTCTGCCGGGGGATTCCGCCGTCGGCCGTCATCCTTCCACGGGTTCGGGCTTGCGCTCGAAAAATTCGGGCTTGCTGCGGCGGATGAAATCGACGGCCTCGGACAGCCCTTCGGAGAATTTGGCGAAATCCTCCTTGTAGAGGAAGATCTTGTGCCGGTCGTACGAGAAACTCCCGTCGGGGTTCTGCATCTTGCGGCTCTCGGTGATCGTCAGGAAATAGTCGTCGCCGCGCGTGGCACGCACATCGAAGAAATAAGTGCGGCGGCCGGCTTTCACGGCTTTGGAAAGAATCTGGTCTCCATATTCTTCCGCATCCCGGCGGGATGGTTGGTGAGGGGTCATGGGGCAGTAGGTTTGGGTTATTTTCGGTTGAACGAATATAAGCAAAATAAACGTGCAATCCAAAAAAATCCCCTCCTAATCTTCCGGCGCCAGCAGGGATTCCCCCTTGTGCTCCCAATCGGCGAGTATCTCCAAGGCGCGGCGGTAGGCCTCGTTCTGCGCCGGGTTCATCACCCGGTAGAACGCCGCCGTGTCGAAAAGCCGCTGCGCCACGAGCGCCTTGAGCTGTACGCGCATCAGCGGCGCCGAGGCTGCGAAACCCTCCCCGTCGAACTCCACGCCGCGCTGTCCGCCCAGCCCGGTAAGCCCATCGAGCATCGCGTCGCCGGCTTCGAACTCCTTGTCGAAGGCCTCGAACGTGGGGTAGGCCTTTTCCAGTGCGGCCCGTTCCCTGTCCATATAGGAAATGACGTATTCGTTGACCACGCCACGGCGGATCAGGTTGGCATAGTAAGCCGAGAATCCGGCCGTATCGGCCTCGACCAGGATGTCGGGACGGATGCCGCCCCCGCCGTAGACCGTACGCCCCGTACGCAGGGTGCGGTACTCCGGCGCCCCGGCATCGAGCGAATCGCGCACCGGGTCGTCATAGCGGCGCAGGTGGTCGAGGTAGTATTCGCGGCGCTTGCCCTTCTCGTAGGGCCGCTGGATGACGCGCCCCGAAGGGGTGTGGTAACGGGCTACGGTGATGCGCACGGCCGAGCCGTCCCCCAGCCCGATCTGGCGCTGCACCAGCCCCTTGCCGAAACTCGGGCGGCCGACGACGATGCCCCGATCCCAATCCTGCACGGCACCGGCGACGATCTCGCTCGCCGAAGCCGAATTTTCGTCGATCAGCACCACCAGCCTTCCCTCGAGGTCGTCGCCGTTGACCGGCGCGCTGAACGACATGGGCGGCACGGCACGCCCCTCGGTCGAGACGATCAGGGCACCGCGCGGCAGGAAGAAACCGGCCATCTCGACCGCCTGGTCGAGCAGCCCGCCGCCGTTCCCGCGCAGGTCGAGGATCAGCGCCCCGGGTTTCCCGAGCTTGCGGTACGCCTCGCGGAACTCGGGCATCGTCGTGCGGCCGAAGCGGTTGACCTTGATGTATCCCACGCCGTCGGCAGCCATGTAGGCGGCATCCACGGTGTTGAGCGGAATCTTGTCCCGCACGATCACGAAGTGGAGCGGTTCCGGTTCACCCTGGCGCACGACGTCGATCTCGACCTTCGTGCCGGTCTTTCCGCGCAGGTACTTGGGGACGTCCGTCTGCTTGAAACCCACGGCATCCAGCGTGTCTATGCGCACGATACGGTCGTTGGGCTGCACCCCGACGCGCTCGGCCGGGCCCCCGACGATCGTATTGACCACGATGACCGTGTCGCGCAGGATGTTGAATTCGACGCCGATGCCGCTGAACTCCCCTTCGAAGCTCTCCTGCACGCCTTTCATCTCGTCGGCCCCGATATAGGCCGAATGGGGGTCGAGCTCTTCGAGCATCCCGCTAATGGCACTCTCGACCAGCGGCTGCATGTCCACCTCGTCGACGTACAACCCGTCCAGGTAACGGTAAACCTGCGTCAGCTTCTGCAACTGCCGCACAGCCCCGGCATCCTGCGCCGCAAGGGGCAGGACGAAAAGAACCGATATAAATGCAAAAAGCTTTCGCATAGTTTATTCTGTCGTTTATTTAAATCCTTATTTAAGATACTCTGCCAGCTCACCGAACGGCACCTGCCGCTGCTCGCCCGAGCGCATGTCCTTCACCGTGGCGGCCTTCGCCTCCAGCTCCTGCGAGCCGACGATCACCACGTAGGGGATACCCCGGCGGTTGGCATACTCCATCTGCTTCTTCATCTTGCCGCAGTCGGGGTAAATCTCGGCGGCGACGCCCGCATCGCGCAGCTCACGGAGCAACCCGAGCGCCGCGGCCTGCTCCTCCTGCCCGAGGTTGGTGAAGAATACCCGCGTCGAGAAGTCGACCTCCTCGGGGAAGAGCCCCAGCCCCGTCATTACGTCGTAGATCCGGTCTGCGCCGAACGAAATGCCCACGCCCGACATGTCGGGCATGCCGAAGATGCCGGTCAGGTCGTCATAGCGTCCGCCGCCGCAGATCGAGCCGATGGCGAAGTCGAGCGACTTGACCTCGAAGATCGCCCCCGTATAGTAGTTCAATCCGCGTGCCAGCGAGAGGTCGAGCTCCACGTCGAGCCCGATCCCCAGACGCTCCACATAGCCCAACACGGTTTCCATCTCCTCGATGCCTTTCAGCCCGGTTTCGGAAACAGCCAGCACCTCACGCAATTTCATGAGTTTTTGCGCATTGTCGCCGCTCAGTTCGAGTATCGGTTGCAGTTTGTCGACCGCCTCCCGGCTCAATCCGCGCTCCAGCAGCTCGGCCTTCACGTTGTCCAGCCCGATCTTTTCGAGCTTGTCGATGGCGATGGTGATGTCCATCATCATGTCGGCATGGCCGATCGCCTCGGCGATGCCGAACAGGATTTTGCGGTTGTTCATCTTCAGCGCCACGCGGATGCCCAGCGCCCGGAACACGCGCTCGACGATTTCGACCAGTTCGACCTCGCACAGCAGCGAGCGGGTGCCGATCACGTCGACGTCGCACTGGTAGAATTCGCGGTAACGGCCTTTCTGCGGCCGGTCGGCGCGCCATACGGGCTGGATCTGGTAGCGCTTGAAGGGAAACGTCAGTTCGCCCTGGTGCTGTACGACATAGCGCGCGAACGGCACCGTGAGGTCGTAACGGAGCCCCTTCTCGCAGATTTTCGACGCCTGCCGCACCTCATCGCCGGACAGGCCGGCGGCGTAGTCGCCCGAATTGAGTATCTTGAAGAGGAGCTTGTCGCCCTCGTCGCCGTATTTGCCCAGCAGGGTCGAAAGGTTCTCCATCGAGGGGGTTTCGAGCGGCGCGAAGCCGTAGGTGCGGAACACGCCCCGAATCGTATCGAAAATATACTGGCGGCGCATCATCTCCGCCGGGGAGAAGTCGCGCGTACCCTTGGGTATGGACGGTTTTTGTTGAGCCATATTACATAAATTTTTGTTTTATTTCCAAGTATTTCTTCCACCCCGCGTTATCCCGCGCATCCATGTATTTCCGCTGTTTCCCGAGCAGACGGTTCAATGCGCCCTCGTCCCGGCGGAAGAAAAGGACAACCATCTCACGAAGCGTCTCCATTTGGTCGACCTCATACATATTCACATAGCGCGGGGCGCGCACTCCCTCCTCTCCGGGATAGATATATCCGATGAAATAGCCCAATTCGTCCTTTTCGTCCACAGCGGACGAAATAAAAAAAGAACGGTCGGTTTTCAAATCCGTCACGGAGAGCGTCGGAGAGTTTTTCTTGTATCTCAAAGCTTCACGCGCTTGCTCATGCCAGGGGAAACGGTCTATCTCGGACAGGAACCCGTCAAGATCGCACGTCCCGGCCGGTTCTACTTTGTCCGGGTCTTCGTGCGCCCGGAGTTCGTCCCAAATAAATACATCGACCGGACGGTTCGCCTGCATACCGCAGGAGAAAAGCCCCTGCAAGAGCGAAAAAAAGGTCACAACACGCATCTTTGTCAAGCCATCAGTTTTTTGTACCTCACGCGGTGGGGCTGGGTGTCGCCGCCCTGCGCCTTCTTCCACTCCTCGTATTCGCTGTACGAACCCTCGTAGAAGACCACCTTCGAGTCGCCCTCGAACGAGAGGATGTGCGTGGCGATGCGGTCGAGGAACCAGCGGTCGTGCGAGATCACCACGGCACAGCCCGCGAAGTTCTCGAGGCCCTCCTCCAACGCACGCAGCGTATTGACGTCGATGTCGTTGGTCGGCTCGTCCAGCAGCAGCACGTTGCCCTCCTCCTTGAGCGCCAGCGCCAGGTGCAGGCGGTTGCGTTCACCGCCCGAGAGCATGCCGCACTTCTTCTCCTGGTCGGCGCCCGAGAAGTTGAAGCGCGCCACGTAGGCCCGGGCGTTCACCTGCCGGTTGCCGAGCATGATGAGGTCGGCGCCGCCCGAGATCACCTCGTAGACGGTCTTTTCGGGGTCGATCGACTTGTGCTGCTGATCCACATAGGCCAGCTTGACGGTCGGGCCCACGCGGAACGACCCGCCCGTAGGCTCCTCCAGCCCCATGATCATGCGGAAGAGGGTGGTCTTACCCGTGCCGTTGGGCCCGATGACGCCCACGATGCCGGCCGGCGGCAGCGAGAATTCGAGGTGCTCGTACAGCACGCGGTCGCCATAAGCCTTCGACACGTCGTGCGCCTCGATCACCACGTCGCCCAGGCGCGGGCCGTTGGGGATGAATATTTCGAGCTTCTCCTCCTTCTGCTTCGTGTCCTCGTTCATCATCTTGTCGTAGGCCGACAGACGCGCCTTGGACTTGGCATGACGGCCCGAGGGGGACATGCGCACCCACTCCAGCTCGCGCTCGAGGGTCTTGCGGCGCTTCGACTCCTGTTTCTCCTCCATGGCCATGCGGGTGGTCTTCTGGTCGAGCCAGCCCGAGTAGTTGCCCTTCCAGGGGATGCCCTCGCCGCGATCCAGCTCCAGGATCCAGCCCGCCACGTTGTCGAGGAAATAGCGGTCGTGGGTGACGGCGATCACCGTGCCCTTGTACTGCTGCAAATGTTGTTCGAGCCAGTCGATCGACTCGGCGTCGAGGTGGTTCGTGGGCTCGTCGAGCAGCAGCACGTCGGGCTGCTGCAACAGCAGGCGGCACAGCGCCACGCGGCGGCGCTCACCGCCCGAGAGCACCTTCACCGACTGGTCGGGGTCGGGGCAGCGCAGGGCGTCCATGGCGCGTTCCAGCACGCTGTCCAGCTCCCAGCCGTTGACCTGGTCGATCTGTTCGTACAACTCGCCCTGGCGCTCGATGAGCCGGGCCATCTGCTCGTCGTCCATCGGCTCGCATAGCTTCATGTTGATCTCTTCGTACTCCTTGAGCAGCGCCACGGTCGCGGCGCAGCCCTCTTCGACCACCTCGCGGACGGTCTTCGAGTCGTCGAGCCGGGGTTCCTGTTCGAGGTAACCCACCGTGTAACCGGGCGAGAAAACCACTTCGCCCTGGAAATTCTTGTCCAGCCCGGCGATGATCTTCATGAGCGTCGACTTACCCGAGCCGTTCAGGCCGATGATGCCGATCTTGGCGCCGTAGAAGAATGAGAGGTAGATGTTGTTGAGAACCTTTTTCTGGTTGGTAAACGTCTTCGAAACGCCCACCATCGAAAAGATGATTTTTTCGTCTGCCATATCGTATTCGTTATTCGGATTTTCCTATCCGGCAAAGATAGTAAAGATTCCGCAATCTACCGCCATACGCGAAGATTTTTGGGCAGGCGCCCGTAAATAAAAAAACGCAGGGACACGGCCTGAGCCGCGTCCCTGCGCCGTGTTTGTCCCGGCAGAAATTAATAGTTCTCCTTCTTGGGTTCGAAGTAAGCCTGCGGATGCTTGCAGGCGGGGCAGAGCTTGGGAGCCTCCTCGGCCTCGATGACGAAACCGCAGTTGCGGCACTGCCACCAGATCTTACCGTCGCGCTTGAAGAAATTGCCGTCCGTGAGGCGGCTCAGCAGCTTCAGGTAACGGCGCTCGTGCTCGGCCTCGACGGTGGAGATCATCTTGAAGGCCGTGGCGATCTCGACGAAGCCCTCCTCCTCGGCGACTTTGGCGAATTCGCGGTAGAGGACGTCCCACTCCTCCTTCTCGCCCTTGGCTGCGGCCAGCAGGTTCTCGGCCGTGGTGCCGATCGGGCCGGTGGGGTAGCTGGCCGTGATCTCCACGTCGCCGCCCTCGAGGAACTTGAAGAAACGCTCGGCGTGCTCCTTCTCCTGCTCGGCAGTCTCGGCGAAGACACCGGCGATCTGCTCGTAACCCTCCTTCTTCGCCTTGCTCGAGAAGAAGACGTAACGGCTGCGCGCCTGACTCTCGCCGGCAAACGCCTTCAGCAGATTCTGTTCAGTCCGTGTTCCTTTAATGCTCTTTTCCATAATCCTGTATGTTTAATGTGTGTGTTTATTTTCCGATAGCAAAGATAATAAAATCCCGGACATAAAGCCAAAAATCGGCATTGTTTGTTTTTATAGGGCTATTCGGATTACTTATAGGCCCCGCCGAGCACCTCCGCCACGTCTTCCCGGAACAGCGCATAGGCTTCCGGAAGCGCCATCGTGTCCCCGACTTCGGGCGGGACGACGCGGTAGCCCGGCATCGCCACCCAGACGGGCACCGCCTCGAGCGAATAGGACATGCGCCCGTCGGGATGCCGCACGGCCTCGATTTCGGCCACCAACCCGCCGTCGCAGTAGCGCCGCCGCTGGTTGGACACGAAGTTCCCCAGCGAATAGAGCACCACGTGCGACGAATCGGCGTCGAAGGGCTGCACCACGTGCGGGTGGCTGCCCACGACAAGGTCGGCGCCGTGCCTGCGCAGGAATTGTGCCAGGTGCCGCTGCACGGCATTCTCCCTCCGCTCGTATTCGTTGCCCCAGTGGATGCAGACCGCCACGCAGTCGGGCGCCCCGCGCCGTGCCGCAGCCAGGTCGGCCGCCATGCGCGCCGTGTCGATCAGGTTGACCTCCACCCCGGCGGGAACCGGGATGCCGTTGGTGCCGTAGGTATAGTTGAGCAGCGCGAACCGCACGCCGTAGCGCTCCACCCACAGCGGGTTGTTGGCCGCGCGGTCGAGGCTGTCGGTAAAGACGCCGGTATGCAGGATGCCGCAGCGCCTCAGCTCCGCGACGGTCGTATGCACCCCGGCGGTGCCGCCGTCGCAGCAGTGGTTGTTAGCCAGCACGGCCACGTCGACCCCGGCGTCGCGCAGGGCATCGGCCAGCGCCACGGGCGAGCGGAAACAGGGGTATCCCGTATAGCGATCCGTGCGGGTGAGCGTCGTTTCGAGGTTCACGACCACCAGGTCGGCGGCATGGAACCGGCCGCGCAGGTAAGCGAATACCCCGCGGTAATCGAACCCGTCCCCGCGTCGCGCCGCCGTGACCTGCGGAAGATGCTGCATGACATCGCCCGCGAACAGCAGCCGGACACGCACCGGGGCGGGTTCGGACACGGGGCGCTCCACGCCGGCGCGTTGGGCCGGGACGCAGCACGCCGCCGCCAGCACCAGCCACGGGAGGATATGTCTCAGACCCGGCTTCATCGTGCGGGTTATTTCCCCTGCCGCTTGGGGTTGGCTGGGAACCAGCCTTTGGCCACGCGCTGACGCTGTTCGAACAGTTCGCCGATCGACCAGAGCGACGAGGCGCCCCACACGGCCAGCAGAGTGGACCACAGGATATGGCGCACGGCGACCGACGCGGCGATCGCCACGATCCCCATCACGAGGAAAACCCACCAGCAACGTACGCCCAGGTAGTATTCTCCCTTGACCACGAGCGGGTGGAACAGTCCGATGATGAGGAACGTCGCAATGCCGATCACCAGCCCCGTGAGGTTGTATTCCGTAAGAAATTCCATAGTTCACGATTTTAACAGTGAGGCAAATATACGAAAAATGGGCGGTTCCCGACACGGGCCGCCCATAATAAATACCGATACCGGGATCATCAGAAATTATACTGTACCATCACGTTCACGCGGTTGGCATGGTTCTTCATGCTGTTCATGTCCTTGCGCGAACCGTAGAGGTACTCGGCGGCCACCTTGCAGCGCGGGGTGAGCGAGTAGAAGATGTTGCCGAAGATATACTGCCCCTGTTTGTACTGGTCGGCCGTATAGTAGCCCTCGCTGCGCTGCACGCGCACCGTCGAGTAGCCGCCCGACACGAACAGGCGCGGCGTGAAGTTGATCTGCCCGGCGGCCTGCACGCCCCACATGGGCATCATGCGCACGAGCGTGGGATCCGCGGGGTTGGGCGTGAAGTCGAGCCCCGAACCGGTCAGATCCTGGATATAGGGGGTGATGCCCTTGCCGTAGACGCCGTTCATGAACATGCGGAACCAGTCGCAGCACTTGATCGTGCCGCTCAACTGCACGCCCCACCCGAAGAGCGACGTGGTGGCATCCTTCGATACTTTATACATGTAAGGATTGCGGAGCACGGCCGAAGCGCGGAGGTGGCTGCTGCGGTCGGCGCCCCAGGCATATTGCAGGTACATCGGGAAGTCGGGTACGCGCTGGTGGATCGGCTTGAAGTTCTCGCCGTAGGTGGCGCTCACGCTCGGCAGCTCGGCGGCGACGCCGAAGGTCATGTGCCTGCGGGCGAACGACACCTCGTAGCGGATCAGCGTCGCGAAGTTGAAATTATAGGCGTTCGGCCCCTGGAAGTCGATGGTCGTGGGGGCGGCGGACAGGTCGCAGAAGGTCGTCACGTCGCGTCCGAGGGTCAGTCCCTTGAACGACACGTAGGCCGAACGCAGGCGGGGCGTATAGCTTCCCTCGGCACCGCCGCGGAAGTCGGCGTCCATGTAGATCACCACGCGCCCCAGCGCCCGGGTGTTGGTAATGGCCTTCAGGAAGAGGCGCGAGGTCGAGGCGTCCATCATCAGCTTCTGCTTCGAATTGTAATTGCCCGGAACCGGAATATCGTAGGGCACGAAGTCGATGTTGTCGACGATGCCGTCGAAATCATAGCCGGCGCGCAACGCCACGAAGCCGCCCATCGAGAACGAGAAACGGTTGTTCTTCGAGGCGAATACGAACTGGGGCTTCTCGGTCTGCTGGAAGCCGGGGCGGTGCGTGTCGATGTAGTCCTGCGTGGCGTTGCCTACGGCCATGCGGTTGAGTGCCGCAGCCTGCTGTGCCGCACAGCCGCCGCAGTTGTAGATGGTATCCACCTCGTGTACGGAGATGAGGTAGACCGTCGGCGAATAGTCGCCGCCACGGCGTTCGCCCCGGTGGTGCTGGGCGGAAGCGGAAGTCGCAAGGAGCAGGGAGACAATCAGAAGTCGAAATGTTTTCATAAGCCGAATAAAATTTGGTTTTTTGGTTAAACTTGCTTGGTTCGGTATGTTTTGTTTTTGGGACACAGGCAGTTAATATTCACCCCGGGAATTAGCAAGATATATGCCAAAAAAACCTGCACGGAATTTGATTCCGCCCGCCTGCACCCGATTCCCGTGACCTCCGCGGAGGAGAAGGCGCATCCCTGAAAATCGGGGAAGGGCACGGTTTACGTACGAATCCCGCTATCTTTCCGGCAAATAGGATGCCCCCGGGAAGTTGAAAAATAAATTTTAGAATCCCCTCGGCTTTCACTATCTTTGCCCGAGCCGGATAAACGGCGCCCGGCAGGACACGGGGACGTGCACAACCTGCCCGCTCCCCATACATTACATAAAAAAAGAAGTATATGCTGCTCTGGATAATCTCCCTGCTGACGCTTGCGGCCGCGGCCGCCGACGTCATTCATTACCGCCGCATGCGGCGGCGTGCCCCGGGCGTACGCCACCGGGTATTCATCGTCGCGGCGGCCGCGACCGATGCCCTGCCGGCGGTGATCGCCGTCGCCGGGGTCGTCGCACGCGACAACACCACGGCGTTCATGACATTCGCCATGTGGGCGTTCTGGGCCTGGATGGTGACCGTACTGCCACGCATGGCCTGCTATTTTTTCCGCTGGATCGGCCTGCCGCGGGTCGGTATCGCAGCAGGGGCAGGCGTAGCGGCACTCTTCGTCTGGGGCGCTACGGCAGGGCGTACGACCATCCGCGTAACCCGCACGGAGGTTTGCTCCGAACGCCTCCCGGCCGGGCTGGACGGGTTCCGCATCGCCCAGATCACCGACACGCACCTGGGCACCGTCGTGCGTCCCGAAGCGGAACTGCGGCGCCTGGTGGACAGCGTCAACAGCCTTCGCCCCGACCTGATCGTCTTCTGCGGCGACCTGGTGAACATCCGCAGCTCGGAGCTCGACGCCCGCGCCCGGCAACTGCTGGGAGGACTGCGTGCCCCGTACGGCGTCGTTTCGGTCACGGGGAACCACGATGCCGGGCTCTATATCAAGGACACCGTTGCGCAAAGCCCGGCGGCGAGCCTTGCGGAGGTGGTCGCCCGCCAGCGTGCAATGGGGTGGAACGTACTGGAGGATACGACGATTTACCTGCGCCGGGGCGGCGACAGCATCTCGCTCACGGGGCTTTCGTTCGACCCCGCGCTGCGGCACAAGCGCCACGACCCCGACCTGCCGCCCGCCGACCTGAGCGGGGCCTACCGCGGCGTCCCCGATTCGCTCTACAACATCACCGCGGTGCATATCCCGCAGCTTTGGGGGCAGATCGCCGACGCGGGCTACGGCGACCTGACGCTCGCCGGGCACGTACACAGCATGCAGATGAAACTGCGCCTCTTCGGCCGGGCATTTTCCCCGGCGCAACTGCTCTACACGCGCTGGAGCGGACGCTACGACGAAGGCGGGCGTACGCTCTATATCAACGACGGCACGGGATACGTGGTTTTCCCGATGCGCCTGGGAGCCTATCCCGAAATCACCCTGATAACCCTGCGAAGATGCGAGTAACCCTCTCCGCCGCGGTCACGGCCGACGGCTACATGGACGACGACAGCCCCCGGCGGCTGATTATCTCGACCCCGGGCGACTGGGAGGAGGTGTATCGCCTGCGGGCGGCCCACGATGCGATCCTCGCCGGCGCCGAGACCCTGCGGCGCGACGACCCGTCGCTGCTCGTCCGCGACGAGGCCGCACGCATGCACCGCATGCAGGCCGGGCTGAAGCCCGACATCGCCAAGGTCACGCTCACCCGGTCGGGCGGCCTTTCACCCCGCCTGCGGTTCTTCACCGCTGGCGATGCCGACCGCTACGTGTTTTCGCCGGGAGAAATAACTGGTTTGCAAAATATTGCGACAGTCATCTCAACCAGCGAAGCAATTACCGCCAAATACATCGTCACCGAACTCGAAAAGCGCGGCATCGAACACCTGATGGTCGAGGGCGGGGCGGGGGTGTTGCGCATGTTCCTCGACGAAGGGATGGCCGACACACTGCGGCTGGCCGTCAACCCGCGGCTGCGGCTCGGCCGCCGGGGCGGGGCAAGGTTCGACGCAGCGCTGCCCGGGAGCGTCCCGCACACCTGCGAGGAGGTCGACGGCATGGAGGTGACGACCTACACGCTGCATCCCGACACGACGGAAGAAGACCTGCGCCACCTGCGGATGGCGGTCGACGAAGGCCGCAAATGTACCCCCGGCCCGACGTCCTACTGCGTCGGTGCGGTCGTAGCCACGGCCGACGGCCGGATATTTGCAGGTTACACGCACGAAACTTCCGCAACGCACCACGCCGAGCAGGAGGCCATCGCCAAGGCGCTGGCGGCAGGAGCCGAGCTCCGCGGCGCCGCGATGTACTCCTCGATGGAGCCGTGCTCGCGTCGGGCGAGCGAGCCCGAAAGCTGCACACAGCTCATTATCAGGCATGGTTTCGCCCGGGCGGCCTTCGCACTCTACGAGCCCGACTGTTTCGTCTGCTGCCGCGGAGCGCTGACCCTGCGCGAAGCGGGCCTCGACGTCAGGGCATACCCGGCGCTGGCCAACGGCGTATGGGAAGCCAACGCGCACCTGAAGCGATGAATCGGGCGTAAATTGTGTCCATAAGGGCCTAAAATTGGCCTCTTTTTCCGGAAAATCGCGCAACATATCGGGATAACTTATATATTTGCCCCATAAACGCATTGATTAATATGAAAATAGCAGTCAGAACCCTCCTTGCGGCGGCGGCACTTGCGACCATCGTCCGGCTGCCTGCGCAGGAGGCCAAGCGTACGCTCTCGCTCGACGAGGCGATCGCCGTGGCGCTCACGGAAAACCCCGCGATGAAAGCAGCCGAGTTCGAGGAGAAGGCCGCCACCCAGGAACGCCGTGCGGCCATCGGCCTGCGTATGCCCAAGATCAGCGTCATGGGCGCATACGCCTATATGTCCAAGGATATAGGATTCGATTTCAACGAGATGAAAGGCCCGGCCAAAGAGCTCGCCGGGCAGATACTCGGCAGCGGGCTCATACCGCCCGAAATGATCCCCTCGATCAACGGGCTGCTCAATCCGCTGATGAACGCCGACTGGTTCCTCAAGGTGCAGGATCAGAGCCTGGGGTTCGTGGGCGGGCAGGTTTCGGTGCCCATCTGGCTGGGCGGCAAGATCAACGCCGCCAACCGCGCCGCCAGGATCAACGAACGCACGGCGGCGGAACAGGGCAACCAGACCCGCAATGCGCTGATTTCGGAGCTCGTGGAGCGCTACTTCGGGCTGGCACTTGCCATGCAGGTCGTCGAGGTGCGCCGGCAGGTGGTCGACGGCGTACGCCGCCACCTCGAAGATGCCGTCGCGCTCGAAAAGAACGGCATGATCGCCCAGAGCGAACGCCTCTACGTCGAATTCAAGATGGCGGAGGCCGAGCGCGAGCTGGCCAATGCCGAACTGCAGGCCCAAACCATCGCCAGCGCCCTGAACAGCACGCTGGGGCAGGACAACGCGTGGCAACCCGTGACGTCGATGTTCATTGTCGACCGGGTCGAGGAGGTGGCCTATTACCAGGATCTGGCACAAGACCGCAACCCGCTGCTCAACCAGGTCTCGCTCAAGCGCCAGCTGGCCGAAGAGGGCGTGCGCGCCCAGCGCGCCGACTTCCTGCCGCAGGTGGCGGCCATCGGCGGCGGTTCGTTCTACAACTACCAGGTCGCAGGGCTCGTACCCCGCTGGGCGGTGGGCGTGGGGGTCAACATCAAGATCTTCGACGGCCTGAACCGCGAGTATAAATATTCGGCGGCCAAGCAGACCGTACGCCGGGTCGGCGCATTGCAGAACAAGGCCGGCAAGGACATCTCGGTTCTGGTGGAGAAACTCTACAACCAGATGATGAACTACCGCAACCAGATGACCTCGATCGACGCCTCGCTCGCCTTCGCCGAGGAGTACCTCCGCATGAAGAACGCTGCCTTCCTCGAAGGCATGAGCTCGTCGACCGACCTGATCGATGCCGAACTGAACCTCGCGGGCGTGCGCACCGAACGCCTCCAGGCGGCTTACAATTTCGACCTGCTGCTGGCGCAACTGCTCGAAGCCGCGGGCATCAGCGACGAATTTTCGGCGTATGCCCGCCGCGCCGACGCCCGGCCGATCCTGTTCGATAAAAAGTAAAAAATATAGAATCCTATGAAGCGAAGCAACATTATCGGAATCATCGCGGCCGCAGTGGTCATCATCGTCTCGGTCGTACTGATCAGTTGGTACCTCCGGAAAACGACCCCGATGCTGATACAGGGCACGGTGGAGTGCACGACCTACAAAGCCTCGTCGAAAGTCCCGGGGCGCATCGACGACATGAAGGTCGAACAGGGCGACCGCGTGGAAAAGGGGCAGCTGCTCTACACGCTCTCGACCCCCGAGCTGGAGGCCAAACTCCAGCAGGCCGAGGCCGTGAAGAGCGCCGCCTCGGCACTCGACCAGGCAGCCTTGGCAGGCGCACGCATCCAGCAGATCGAAGCCGCCCTGAACATGTGGGAGAAGGCGCAGGCCGGGCTGGAACTGGCGCGCAAGACCTACGACCGCGTGAAGAACCTCTACGATCAGGGCGTAGTCCCCGAGCAGAAGCTGGACGAGGCGTCGGCCAACTACAAGGCGATGGAAGCCACGGCACTGGCCGCCAAGGCGCAGTACGACCTGGCGTCGGACGGAGCCCGTAAGGAGGACAAGGAGGCCGCTGCGGCACGTGTCCGCCAGGCCGAAGGAGCCGTGAGCGAGGTCGAATCCTACATCGGCGACGCGATGGTCTATGCGCCCGTGACGGGCGAGGTTTCGACCATCATCGCCGAGCAGGGCGAACTGGTGGGCAGCGGCTATCCCGTGGTGGCCATCCTCGACCTGACCGACCTGTGGGTGACCTTCAACATCAAGGAGACCCTGCTCCCGGGGATCGGCATCGGCACCCGCATGAGCGGCTATGTCCCGGCGCTGGACTACGACGTCGAGTTCGAGGTGACCTACATCTCCGCACAGGCCGACTTCGCGACATGGGCGGCGACGCGTACGCAGGGCGGTTTCGACATCCGCACCTTCGCCATCAAGGCCAGGCCGGTATCGCATGTCGAGAATATGCGCCCGGGCATGAGCGTAATCGTGGACTGGGACGAAATCCGGAAATAGGAGGGGACGATGCCGGGATTCCTGCATAATACCTACGCCGTCCTGCGGCGCGAGCTTGTGCGGCTGACGCACCAGCCGATGTATTTCGTGCTGATGCTCGTGCTGCCCGTGGTGTCGTTCGCGTTCTTCGCGCTGCTGTTCAACAAGGGCGTGGCCCGCGACATCCCGATAGCCGTGCTGGACGAAGACCACACGTCGCTCTCGCGCAAGGTCACGCAGATGATCGACGCAACCCCGACGGCCCTGGTCGCCTACGAAATCCAGGACATGGACGAAGGCGAGCGGCTGATGCGCGAAGGGAAGGTCATGGCCATCGTGCAGATCCCGTCGTTCTTCGAGAAGAGGATCCTGAGCAACAGCCAGACGCACATCGAGAATTACGTTTCGGGGACGAACATCACGGTCAACGGACTGCTGTCGAAAGACATCCAGACCGCCGTGACGACCTTCACGGCCGGCATCCAGCTGCAACTGCTTACCAAACAGGGGCTCAGCGAGAAGCAGGCCATGGCGCAGCTGATGCCCGTGCGGTTCAGCCGGCACGTATTGTTCAATCCCTATATCAATTACGGCTATTACCTCTCGCCGAGCTTCATGCCCATGATGCTGCTCATCTTCGTGGTCATGGTGACCGTCTTCGCCATCGGCACCGAACTCAAGCACGCCACCGCGCGCGAGTGGCTCGGCACGGCCGACGGCTCGGTCGGCGCGGCACTCACCGGCAAGATACTGCCCGTGACGGTCATCATGTTCCTCATGTCGCTGGTGATGTTCCTGATTATCTTCAAGGTCGTGGGCGTACCGCTCAACGGCAGCCTGACGGTCATCCTCGTGAGTACGCTGCTCTTTATTTTGAGCTACCAGGCCATCGCGGTGTTCATCGTGTCGCTGCTCTCGAACCTGCGCCTGTCGCTCTCGATCGGCGGCGGGTACTCGGTGCTGGCCTTCACCTTCTCGGGCCTCACGTTTCCGATCATGGCCATGTGGCCCGCCATGCGGTACCTGAGCAGGTTGTTCCCGTTCACCTACTACACCGACATCTTCGTCGACCAGATGCTGCGGGGCGCCCCGGTAGCCTGTTCGCTGCCCGACATGGGCTACATGTCGTTATTCATCGTCTTACCGCTCCTGTGCCTGCCGCGCCTGCGGACGATCTGCACGGAGGAAAAATACTGGGGGAGGTTATAACATGGGTAGGTTCACACATCAGATGGCATCCTACCGGCAGCAAATGCTGTCGGTCATGCGCAACGAATTCCGCTCGATATTCACCGATGCGGGCGTCGTCCTCATCCTGGTTCTCGCGCTGATCATCTACGCCACGGTCTACTCGATGGCCTACGGCGCACAGGTGCTGCGCAACGTGCCGATCGGCGTGGTGGACGAATGCCGCACCCCGACCAGCCGCAGCCTCGCGGCAACGTTCAACGCCGGGCCGAATACGTACGTGGCCTACAACCCGACGAACATGGAGGAGGCCAAGGAGCTCTTCTTCAACCGCAAAATATACGGCGTGGTCTATATACCGTCGGACTACGAGGAAAAAATGCTCGGGGGCTCGCAGGCCAACGTGGCGATCTACGTCGACGCCAGCTACTTCCTGATGTACCGCCAGGCGTTCCAGGAACTGGTGACCTCGATCGGCAGCACGGGCGCGATGGTGGAGTTCCAGCGCCTGATCGCCAAGGGGGCGGACATCCCGCAGGCACAGGCCACGACGCAGCCCGTAATCTACCAGTCGCACAACCTGTTCAACCCCTACCTGGGATACGGTACCTTCGTCATGCCGGCAATCATCATGGTCATCATCCAGCAGACGCTGCTCATCGGCATCGGCATGATCGGAGGCACGTGGCGCGAATTCGGGCTTTACCGCAAACTCTGCCCGCCCGACCGCAAACGCATGTCCACGCTGCCCATCGTGCTGGGCAAGGCGACGGTCTACGGGCTGATCTACGGCGTGACGACCTTCTACATCCTCGGGTTGCACTACCGGCTGTTCCATTACCCGATGAACGGCGCCACGGGCACCGTCGTGGTCTTCATGCTGGCATACCTGGCCGCCTGCATCTTCCTCGGCATCGCCATCTCGACGCTGTTCCGCTACCGCGAGAATTCGCTGCTGCTGTTGTTGTGGACGTCGATCCCGCTGCTGATGCTCAGCGGCGTGTCGTACCCCCGCGAGGGTATTCCCGACTGGCTGTTCAACTTCGGGCAGCTGTTCCCCAGCAGCCACGGTGTCGACGGTTTCATCCGCATCCAGAGCATGGGCGCATCGCTCAGCGAAGTGCTGCCCGAAATCCGGATGCTCTGCATCCTTACGCTCATCTACGGCGGGCTGGCCTGCATCGGCATTCACCAGGTGATCGGCCGCGAACAGCGCGAACGCCTCGCGCAGAGGATGAACGACAAAGAAGAGTACTGATTTTTCGCCGCAACCGAAAAGTCGGGACAGACATGAAAAACCGGGGTGAATACCCCGGTTTTTCATATTTTTTTATACCCGCCATTGCTTGCGAACGACGGAATTTATATTACCTTTGGACTGAAACCCCAAATATCTTGCAAAATGATTCCGAAGTGGCTTTATTATCTGCTCAACATTACGGCCTATCCGTTAGCGATCTATCTTGCAATCTGGCTGTCCAACAATAGTCACGTTCGTTACGACCCACAAGGCATGGGCGGCGGATACCAAATGTTGTATTATGCAATGGTGGCTGTCGTCATCTGTTTTATCGTCAGCCTATTCGCATCGTACAAACTGGTCGGCAGCTGCTGGCCTGCAGTGATCGTTCTCATCGGATTTATCGTCATGCTTTTTCTGTGGTACGGCATCATGACGAGCTGATTTACCGAGGGCCGTGGAACATTCCCGGAGGAGGGCCGCCCGGGCCGCCGGGCCCCATGCGGCGCGATCCCGAAGGTTGTGCCACGCCGTCGTAATCCTTGATGTTTTTCGACCCCTTCTTGCCGAACCGGCGCAGGTTATAGGTGAACTGCACCATATAGTAGCGGCCGATCACACTGTTGGTCGAATTCTGCGTCCACCCCGAGCCCGTCGAACGGGCGAAGGCCTTGTTCTGGTTGAAGATGTCGTTCACGCCGACCATGATCTCGCCGCGCTTGTTCTTGAAGACCTTTTTGCCGATCCAGGCGTTGCACAGCAGGTAGGAATCGTCGTAATCGTTCGTAAAACCGATGTACTGCGTATAGGCTACGCTGCCCGTGAAGGTAAAGCCCAGCGGGAAGACGAACTTCATGTTGCCCTGCGCCGTATGGTTGAAATAACGGTTCTTGGAGCCCGATTCGCCCAGCGAGTTGGTCGCCTCGTTATAGGTGCCGGCCCACGAAAGGGTGAAGTCCACGTTCTCCGAAATGTTGCTGCCCAGTACCGTGCGGAAGTCGTAGCCGATATTCTTGGTGTCGTTGCGCTCGCCGCCCGTGATGAACCCGTCGCTGTCAACCGTGCCGCCCAGCATGCTCGGGGTCTTGGTGAAATTGACGCCCGCCATCACGTTGAAGTTGCTCTTCAGGAACCCGATGGGGAACCCGTAGCTCAGGTGCGTGCGCAGGTTCCAGTAACCGTCGAGGTTGACGGGGGTGGAGTAGTAGTTAGGGGTGTACTGCTCGCCGCCGAGGGTGATCGTACCGGGGTTCGACACCAGGTGGTTGGCGTTGTAATCCGACGTATTCTGCATCGAGAACATCCACATGAACGTCCGTCCCTTCTCCACGTTGGAGTTCGTATAGTGGAAATTGACCCGGTGGCTGTACGACGGGTTCAGGTTGGGGTTACCCTTGGTGATGTTCTGCGCGTCCGACACGTCGGCCACGTTCTGGAGGTCGGTGATCGAGGGGTTGTCGGTATAGGACGAGACGAACAGGCGCAGCGAATTCTCGCGGTTGATGTTCAGCTGCCCCATCATGAAATAGGTCACGTCGTTATACGAATGCTTGATCTTGTCGGCGGCGTCGCGTACGATCTGCCCGTCGAGCGTGGCATGCTGGTAATAGACGTTCGCCACGAACGTGTTGCGCTCCTTCGAATAACGGAAGCCGGGACCGGCGCTCTGCGTCAGGTAACCGCTCTTGTAAGAGTTAGAAAGCGCCCCGTCGGGGAGAAGCCCTGCGACCGAATAGTCCGGCCCGGTTATGAACGACCTCTTGTCGCGCTCCTGATAATCGTAGCGGATACGGTACTGCACGCTCACCTGGGCATATTTGGCCACGGGCTCCGTATAGGTGAACTGCCCGCGCAGGCCGTAGCTGTTCGAGGGGGCAAGGTTGCGCAGGTAACGCAGCCGGGTATAGCCCGTCGTGTCCCAGCCCCACGGGCCGTCGGCACCGTCGGGACGTACGGACGAAATCGGCAGGACGTTCGAGAAGGAATTCGAGTTGTTGGTATTGTCCGAATAATTCACATTGCCGTCGAGGGTGATCGTACGGCCGTCCTTCCCGAGCTTGGCACGGTAGACGGCGCTCGTGCGCAGGTTGTAACCGTGGCGCAGGCCGTCGTTGAAATTCTCGGTGCGGCTGTAACCGCTCTGGCCGAACTGCCAGCCCTGCGTCGTGCTCAGGGGATCGTTGGACTGGTAGCTGAAACTGGGGCGCACCATCAGGTTCTGGTTGTCGGAGATCTTCCACTCCAGGCGGGCGTTGAAACGGTGGTTGTAGGCCTCCGTATTCGAATAGCCGCGCGTCGCGAGGGTGTCCACCGGCATGGGGGATTCATACCACTTGTCCACCGTGGACTGGTTCTTCGTATCGGTATTGTTGAAGAAATAGCTGCCCTGGAACGACACCTGGTCGCGTTTGCCCCATGTGTCGGAGTAGTTGACGCCGATGGCGTTCACCGACGCCACGCCGCTCTGCGGGCGCACCATGTACTGTCCGACACCGCCGCGGCGGCCGCCGCCGGAACCCGATACGCCGAGGATGTCCTCGAACGAGAAATTCTGCTGGTTGATATTATTGAACAGGCCGATGACCGACACGCGGCTGTCGCCGCTGAAGATATTGGCATTACCGCCTATGACATATTTGTTCCTGGCCTCGGTCTTGGTATCGGCATCGTAACCGTAACCGGCATACAGTTTACCGAACTGGCCCTGCCGCATGTTGGCATGGGTGACGATGTTGAGCGCCTTATAACCCTCGCCGTCGTCCATGCCCGAGAATTCGGCGGCATCGCTCAGTTTGTTGTAGACCTCGATGCGGTCGACGGCCTGTGCCGGCAGCGACTTGATGGCCGTCGTCACGTCCTCGCCGAAGAATTCCTTGCCGTCGACGAAGATCTTTTTGACCGACTCGCCCTGTGCCTCGACCGTACCGTCGCTCACGGTGATGCCCGGCATCTTCTTGAGCAGGCCTTCGACGTCGGCATCGTCGGTGACCTTGAACGCCCCGGCGTTATAGCTTACCGTATCGCCCTTCTGGGAGGTGCGGAGCGCCTTGGCCTCCTTGACGACGGTTTCGATCTGCACGCCCGGACGGAGTTCGATCTTGCCGATGTCCTGTTTGGCGGCCGAGACCTTGAAGGTGGTTTCCGCGTTGTTGTAGCCCAGGAAAGAGACTACGAGTTTATATTCGCCGTATGCGAGCGAAGGGATCGACACGGCGCCCTTGAAGCCCGAAGTGGAGTACTGTTTCTTGTCGGGGGCAGCGGCCGGGGCGAATTCCAGCACGGCACCCGCGACCGTCTCGCCGGTATCGGCGTCGACCACCGTACCCGTGACCGTCCCCTTCTGGGCAAAGGCGGCGACGGCGAAAAGTGTAAATAAGGTTGAGAGAAGCAGTCGTTTCATCTTTGATTATTCTGAATAGATCCGTTTGTTTTTGCGCTTGCGAAGATAACTTTTTTATTGCAACTTCGCCCTCTGCCGCGGGCGAATCGACAAAAAAAGGGTGCCAGTCGACCAACCGACACCCCGGCTGCGACAAGCCGTTCGATGACCTAACCTCACTTCCTGCCCTTTGCGGGACGGGGCTTGTCACATTTCCTGCCTTCCTTGCAGGCGCATCCCTTTCCATCCTTCATCTGCGGGCCGGGCCTCATACCGGGCTTCGGGCCCTGCATCTGCTTCCACTGCTCGAACTGCTCGGGCGTAAGGATCTTTTGCATCTTCTCGGCCTGGGCCTTGCGGGCGGCGCGCATCCGCTCGTGCTGCGCCTGCATATCCTTTACCTCCTGCAGGTTGAGTTCGTAGAGCTGCTTCGACTGATCCTCGTTGAGGTTCAGTTTTTCGACCATGCGGTCGGTCTTGCGCTGGGCCATCTGTTCGGCCGTGGGGCGTTCCTTTGTCCTCGGAGCCCGCCGATCCTGCGCAAAAGCGCTCGTTCCCGCCCACAGGCAAAGGGTCATTGCAACCGCAAAAATTCTCTTTTTCATAGCATTAAGATTTTTGTTATCCATTCGCCGAAACACCTTCGGCTCGCAGTACTGATGCAAAGGTAAAGCCAAATCGGCACGACGATGCCGACCCGGGGGCCAAACGACTGAAAGGCAGGGTGAACCGACTATTCGGCGGGTTGAACGGAGGTGAGCCAGGCCTTGAATTCGGGGACGCGGGCCTTGGAAATGACGATGCGTTCGGGGGTTCCGACCGTCAGGTGGAGCGCCAGGCGGCTGCCGAACCACACGGCGATCTCCTTCACGGCGCGGCGCGCCACGATGAACTGGCGGTTGGCGCGGAAGAAATCCGCTTCGGGCAGGATGGCCTGCAGGGTTTCGAGCGTCTTGTCGAGGGGGTAGGAAACGCCCTCGTAGGTACAGGCGGTGACTTTCTCGTTGCTGGTATAGCAATAGGCGATCTGCTCGCGCCGGAGCGGGATGATCCGGTCGCGGACATGCACCAGGAAAGCCTGCTCGTGCCGTGCCGCGGCCATCGTCCGCACCCGGAAGCCGTAATCGCGGCGTTCGCCCTTGGACAGGCGTTCCAGCTTGCCCAGCGCACGCTGCACGTCGGCGCTGTTGATCGGCTTGAGCAGGTAGTCGATGCTGTTGACCCTGAAGGCTTCGAGCGCATATTGGTCATAGGCCGTCGTAAAGACCACCGGAGCGGTAACCTCCACGGCGTCGAAGATGCGGAACGAATCGCCGTCGGCCAGGTGGATGTCCATGAACAACAGGTCGGGCTGGGGATTCGCACGCAGCCATTCGACACTCTCCTCGACGCTTTCGAGCGTCCCGATGATCTCCACGCCGGGAGCCACCTGTTTCAGGATAGCCTCCAGGTTCAGCGCGGCGGCGGTTTCGTCCTCGATGATCAGGGCCTTCATCCGATGGCGGGTTTTTGCAGCGGCATGCGCACGACGAACTCCTTGTCGGTGTCGATGATCTCGATGTCGCGGCCCGTAATCAGGTGCCAGCGGTTGCGCAGGTTTTCCAGTCCGATGCCCGTCGACGGTTCGGGTTCGATCTTCGGCACCTTGGGATTGGCGACCACCAGCCACCCCTGCTCGGTGCGGATCGAGATATGGAACGGCTTGCTGCGGGTTATGGTATTGTGTTTGACGGCGTTGCCGATCAGCGGCTGCAACGACAGCGCCGGGAGCGTCCAGGAGCGGTACTTGTCGTCGACGTCGATGTCGAAGAACAGTTTGTCGGCATAGCGTATTTCGAAGAGGTAGCTGTACGCTTCGATGAATTTCAGTTCCTCGTCGAGCGTCATCAGCGTGCTCTGACCGTTCTGGATGATGTAGCGGAACGTATACGACAGCTGGTCGATGTAGGTCAGCGCCTTGTCGTCGTGCTTCTCGCGCACGAGCATCGCCAGCGAATTGAGCGAATTGAAGAAGAAATGGGGGTTGATCTGCCCGACGAGCATGTTGTAGCGGGTCGTGAGGTTCTCGTTCTTGAGCCGTTCGTTCTCCATGACGACCGCCTGCTGCTTCGAGTTGAGCACGTAGACCCAGCCGTAGAGCATCGACACGGCCACGGCGAACGAACACTTGAGCAGCAGCATGTAGTCGAAGATATGCCCGCTCATGAAATTCAGGACGATCTGCCCCGAATGCCATTCGCGGACAGGGGCGAAGATATAAAGCGCCGCGGCCGCCACGAGGCACCCCATGCAGTGGAGGGCGAAACGCCCCGCCTTGTAATTGCGGCGTGCGGAGGTCAGGATCGAGAGCATGATGAACGATACGACCAGGTAGTAGATCAACTGCAACGTCAGCTCCGAAGTCCTCGACGGCCGGTTGTAGAGCGTGCTGTAATCGAACTCCTCGCCGTTGCGCATACGCAGTTCGTTCATCACCGGATGGGCGCCGTAACGGCGCGGGGCGACCACGTCGACCACCAGCCGGTCGCCGTCCGAAAGATCCATCCGGCGGATGCGCTGCATCGGCACGTAGATGCTGTCGCGGTTCCCGTAGACGATGTACCCGTGGCCGTCGGGGCTGACGTGCAGCACCCCTTCCTCGCTGCGTGTGACGACGCTCGCCCGCGCCGGCCGCGGCTGTCCTTCGCCCTTTTGCTCGACGATCAGCAACAGCACATAGGAAAAGTTGACCACCAGGCTGATGGCCAGCGCAACCAGCAGGTTGAGCATCAGGTCGGAATATTTCGATTGCAGGTTCATCGCATCTCCTTACGCCCCGGCAGGGTCATTCATCCTCCTTGAACCACGAGGCATAGAGCATGTAATCGTGCGCCGTGCGGCGGATGATCTCCTCGCGCTGCTCGGGCGTCACCTCCTTGACCTTCTTGGCCGGGACACCCGCATAGACCGAATTGGGTTCCAGCTTGGCGTTCGACAGCACCAGCGCATTGGCCGCGATGATGCAGCCCGAGGGGACGACGGCATTGTCCAGCAGGGTAGCGCCCATACCGATCAGGCAGTTGTCGCCGATGACAGCGCCGTGGACGATGGCGTTGTGGCCCACCGACACGTCGTTGCCGATGATGGTCTGCGACGGGTGTTTGGCCTTGTCGTAAATCGTATGCAGCACGACGCCGTCCTGGATGTTCGTACGGTCGCCGATGACGATTTTGTTCACGTCGCCGCGCAGCACGGCGTTGTACCAGATGGAGCAGTCGCGGCCGATGGTCACGTCGCCCAGAATGACGGCCGTCTCGGCCAGGAACGTATTTTCTCCGATCACGGGGGTGTGTCCCCGCACTTCTTTAATCAATGCCATAATTCCGTAATAAAATTTCTTAGTTTCACATGTATATTTCCCTGCATGCCCCGCCACCGTACGGTGGTGTCCCGGACATGGAAAGCGCTGCCGGAAGGCAATCTTTTATTCGCCTTTTTTGGCTTCCTGCCACAGGGCCTCCATCTCGCCGAGCGAAAGGTCGTGCAGCGAATTCCCCTGTGCAGCAGCCTGTTCCTCCATGTAATTGAAGCGGCGGATGAACTTCTTGTTCGTACGCTCCAACGCAGATTCGGGATCGACACCGTAGAGCCGCGCAGCGTTGACCAGCGCAAAGAACAAGTCGCCGAACTCGGCTTCGAGGTTCGCCTTGTCGCCCGAGCGCATCTCGGCCTCGACTTCGGCGGTCTCCTCCTTCACCTTGTCCCACACATCCTCGCGCTTCTGCCAGTCGAAGCCCGTCGCCGCGGCCTTCTCGCCTACGCGGAATGCCTTGACCAGCGCCGGCAGCGAGCGGGGAACGCCGCCCAGCGTACCGCTCTTGCGGTTCTTTTTGCGGAGCTTGAGCGCTTCCCAATTCTCCTTCACCTGGTCGGGCGTATTGGCATGGATGTCGCCGTAAACGTGCGGATGGCGGTATACCAGTTTGTCGCACAAGGCATTGGCCACATCCGCATAGTCGAACGCCCCGGCTTCCTCACCCAGTTTGGAGTAGAACACCACATGCAGCAGCAGGTCGCCCAGCTCCTCCTTGATCCCCTCCATATTGTGGTCGGTGATGGCATCGGCCAGTTCATACGTCTCTTCGATCGTATTGCTTCGCAACGAGTCGAACGTCTGCTCGCGATCCCACGGGCACTCGCGGCGCAGCGTGGTCATCACGTCGAGCAGGCGGGCCGTAGCCTCCAATCGTTTATCTTCCATTATCCGGTTTGTTTTTTCCGCCGTCATGCAGGGCGCAAACTGCCCGAGGCGCCGGGTCGCCCGGCCGCAGCAGCATGCAGCCTGCACGGCCGCAATTTATCCCCTGCAAAGTTAGCACATTCGGCGGAAAATAGTAACTTTGCATCGAACAAAATTCCGCAACCTCATGAAACTACGCTACCTCGCGTCCATCCTGGGCGCCCTTTGTAGCCTCCTCCACGCCCATGCGCAGCCGCTTCCGGCGCGCCAGACGACCCTTCCCGGCACATACCGCATCTCGGTCGGCACACAGCTCAGCTACGAGACGCCGCTCGCGCCGCTGGCCGGCTACCTGCGCGAATATATCAACGTCGGAAAGGCCAGCGACAGTATGTCGGCCGACGACGCGATCGTGCTCACGACAGACCCGACGCTCGGCCGCGAGGCCTACACGCTGGCCGTGAAGCCGCAGCGGATCGAGATCACGGGAGGCGACTACGGCGGCGTCTTCAACGGCATCCAGGCGCTGCTGCGGCTGTTGCCGCCCAAGGTCTACGCCAAGGCGTGCCCGCTGCCCGTCGAAGTCGCCTGCACGCGGATCGACGACGCCCCGCGCTTCGCGTACCGGGGCATGATGCTGGACGTGGCCCGCACTTGGATCGGAGTGGATGGAGTAAAGCGTTACATAGACCTGCTTTCCTACCACTCGATCAATAAATTACACCTCCACCTGTCGGACGACGAAGGGTGGCGGATCGAGATCAGGTCGCACCCCGAGCTGACCGAAATCGGCGGCTTCCGCGGCGGCGACTCGCCCGTACGCCCCGTCTACGGGAAATGGGACGAGAAATACGGCGGCTTCTACACGCAGGACGAAATGCGCGGGCTGATCCGCTATGCCGCCGTACGCAACATCGAGATCATCCCCGAGATCGACCTGCCCGGGCACAGCCGCAACATCGCCTCGGTACACCCCGAAATCCGCTGCAATTACCCGCCGGACACGCTGTCGACCAACGGCTACGACTACCGTTCGGCATGGTGCGTGGCACGCGAGGAGAACTACGCGCTGCTCACGGACATCCTGGGCGAGCTCTGCGCGCTGTTCCCCTCGGAATACATCCACGTGGGCGGCGACGAGGTCGACATGACCCAATGGAAGCGCTGCCCCGACTGCCAGGCGCTGATGCGGCAGCGGGGCATGGCAGACCCGCACCAACTGGAAGACCTCTTCATGCAACGCATGGCGGCGATCCTCAGCGCCAACGGCAAACGCCCCGCCGTGTGGAACGAGGCGGTGACGACGGGCGACCTGGCGCACGACAGCCGCGTCTACAGCTGGCAGAGCGTCAAGGCATGCCTCGACGCCACGGCCAAGGGATACGAGACCGTAGTGATGCCGGGCGAATATTTCTATTTCGACATGCGCCAGACCCCGCACGAGGACGGGCACGACTGGGCGGCGGTCTTCGACGCGAAAAAGGTCTTCGGGTTCGACTTCACGGACAAGGGGTTCAGCCCGGAGCAGATGCGCAACGTCGTCGGGTTGCAGGCGGCGTTCTTCAGCGAAGCCTACGTCTCGCACGAGCCCGAGAAGCCCGACTACCTCGACTACATGTGTTTCCCGCGTATCTGCGCACTCGCCCGCATCGCCTGGCGCGGCAACGGCGAAGGCTGGGACGCCTATTACAAAGGGCTCGTGGAGAAGCATTACGACCGCATGGCAGCCATGGGCATCCGTTTCCGGCTCTTCCCGCCGAAGGTGAGCTATAAGGAGGGTGCCTTCACCGTGACGGCCGACGACGGGTCGGAGATATACTACACGGAAGGCGACACGCCCGAAGAACACCATTATACCCGTCCCCTAAAGACCGGTAAACCGCACCTGTACCGCTTCTTCACCCGCTACAAAACGGGGCGCAGCCCCTATGTCGCCGACAAATCCTACTACCGCACGCTCGCACCCGCCGTGGCCATCACCACCTCGATGGGCGAGAGCAGGCAGTTCCCCCTTGCCAATGCCGCGGGTTACAAGGGGCTTTCGCGGACAGCGCGCGCCTGCCGGCAGCAGGACTGGGTGCTCTACACCTTCGAGCAGCCGGTGAAATGCCGTGAAATGTACCTCCAGACCGGGAACCGCCAGCTGCCGAAGACCATCATAACCACAGGTTATGCCGAGGTGTCGTACGACGGTGCGACGTATGAGCGGGCGGGCGACCTCGAAAAGGGAAGCATAACCCTGAAGCCGGGGCGCGCGGTGAAAGCCGTGCGGATCGTTTCGACCTGCGACGACAACGGCACGCCCTATGTGACGATCCAGCCGCCGCAGATCAAGCCGGTGCTGTAACGGCGGCCTGCTCCGGCCAGCAACGGCGCATCGGCGCGGCAGGACTGCGGCACATGGATGAAAAGGTTGCGAGCAGGATCCCTTCGGGCCATCGGCGGACGGACGGCACGGGCCGGAAGCAATCTTCACACGGATCGGCCCTCAGACGGGAGGGCGGGAAGCGATTTTACGGCAAAGCAGAAGAACAGGCACTGCGCCAGGTAGTAGGGAACCATCACGACGTAGGTGCGCCCGGGAACGGCCCCGATGAAACGGCTCCAGGCTATCACGCCGTCGGAAAAAACGAACAGCAGGGCCGCGAAGCGGAACCATGCGGCATACGCCCCGCGATACCGGAGCACGCTGTAAAGCATCCCGGCGATGACCGCACCGTAAACGGCGACGCCGATCCGTTCGGCCGGATCCAAGACCCGGGGCACGACCCCGGCGAAGAGCAACGCGAGCAACGCCGCGGGAAGCAGCCATGCGGCAGGACGGGCAGGAAGTCCCCCGGCGCAGAGGAAATAGCGGATATAGGCGCCGTGGGCCAGCGCGAAAAACAGCATCTGCGGAATGAACAGTCCCTTCGCACCCGCCGCATCGCCCAGTGCAGACAAGAGGAGTGCAGCCCCGACCGGAAGCAACGCTTTCCGCCGGAGGCAGAAAACCGCCACGGCCAGCAAAAGCACCGGATAGGCCACCTTGTACGGAAGAGCCGCCGCCTTGGTGAAGAACAGGGCGGCGCCTGCGGCAAAAAGCAGGGTAGTCAGGGCCAATATGCGGGAAGTCCGATGCATCGTTTCAGGAAAAATCATTTCAGGAAAAAAGCCGCCCGTCAGAAAACTGGCAGGCGGCTTCGGTTCTTATCCGTCACGACGGGTCATGCACGGACATGGGCGCCGCACTGGCGCTCGAACTGCGCCGTGAGGTTCTGCATGGCCCGTTCGATGGCCTTTTCGTCCAGCGTGCGGGTCTTGTCTTCGAGGATAAAGCTCAGGGCATAGGATTTTTTGCCTTCGGGCAGCTTGTCGCCCTCGTAGACGTCGAACAGCGAAACGCTCTTGAGCAACTTGCGCTCCGTAGCGAACGCCACGTCGCGCAGCGCCGAGAAGGTCACCTGCTTGTCCACGAGCAGCGCCAGGTCGCGCTTCACCTCGGGGAACTTCGACAGCTCCTCGGCCACGATCCGGTGCTTTTTGGTCGATTTGACAAGCGCCTCGAAGTTCATCTCCAGATAGAAGACATCCTGTTTGACGTCGAGTTTGCGGCGGATATTCCGGCTGACCGTACCGATCTGCAACAGCTCCCTGCCGTTGAGCGCCATCGTGAGCGCCTCGCCGAAGAGGTCGCTTTGCAGCGTTTCGGTCTTGAGCGCATAGATGTCGATGCCGAAGCGGCGCAGCAGTTTTTCGGCCACGGCGCGCAGCGTAAAGAACGATGCGGCCTGCGGCTGCGCGTTCCACGAAACGGGCACGGCGATGCCCGTCACGGCGATGGCCAGGCGGTACTCTTCGGAATAGGCCGCCAGGGGGTTTTCGTCCGAACGTTTGGCCTCGTCGTAGAAATAGCAGTTGCCGAACTCGTAGAGTTTCAGGTCGCCGTTGCGGCGGTTGGCGTTGAGCTGCATGGCTTCCAGCATGTTGAACAGCAGCGTCTGGCGCATGACGCTGAGGTCGGCGCTCAGCGGGTTGAGGATGCGCACGCAGTGCTCGGGCTTATAGCTCTCCAGCCCTTCGTAATAGGCCGCCCTGGTCAGCGAGTTGGACATGATCTCCGTAAAGCCGTTGGCCGATAGGTAGTCGGCGGCGAGGTTCATCAGGCGGTTGCGGTCGGGTTTGGGCGCATAGGAAAGCGTCGAACGGACGCGCGAGGGTATTTCGACGTTGTTGTAGCCGTAAATGCGCAGGATGTCCTCGATCAGGTCGGCCTCGCGCTGCACGTCGACCCGGTAGGGCGGCACGGCCACGCTCAGCACGCCGTCCTTCTCGTCCAGCACCTTCACTTCGAGCGCCGCGAGGATCGCACGGACGGTCTCTTCGGGGATATGCTTGCCGATCAGCGCGTCGATGCGGGCGAACGAGACGTCGAAGCGGAAATCTTCGATCGGCGCGGGGTAGATGTCGGTGATGTCGCTCGAAATCTCGCCCCCGGCCAGTTCCTTCATCAGCAGGGCGGCACGCTTGGCGGCATAGACCTGCAGGTTGGGATCGACACCGCGCTCGAAACGGAACGACGAATCGGTGTTCAGGCCGAAGCGCTTGGCGGTTTTGCGCACCCACACGGGGTTGAAATAGGCGCTCTCGATGAACACGTCGGTCGTGGTGTCGCTGATGCCCGAATCCAGGCCGCCGAAGACGCCGGCGATGCACATCGGACGCTCGGCCGAGCAGATCATCAGGTCGTCCGCCGTGAGCTTGCGCTCCACGCCGTCCAAAGTCACGAAGGGCGTACCTTCGGCGCAGGTGCGCACGACGACCTCGCGGCCCTCGATCTTCGCCGCGTCGAACGCGTGCAGAGGTTGTCCCAGTTCGAAAAGCACGAAATTGGTGATGTCCACCAGGTTGTTCTTGGGGTTGATGCCCGCGGCACGCAGGCAGTTCTGCATCCACTCGGGCGAGGGGGCTATCTTGCAGTTTTTTACGGTCACGCCCGCATAGCGGGGCGCCGCCTCGTGGTTCTCGACGCGGATTTTCACGCCGAGGTCGTGGTTGTCCGGGGCGAAAGCCGACACGTCGGGCATCTTCACCGAAACATCTTCCCCCCGGCTGCGCAGATAGGCCGCCAGGTCGCGCGCCACGCCGATGTGCGACGCGGCATCCACACGGTTGGGCGTGAGCCCCACCTCGATCAGGTAGTCGTCCTCGATGCGGAGGTAGTCCCTGGCCGTCGTACCCGCCACGGCATCGGCGGGAAGCTCCATGATCCCGTCGTGCGAGGCTCCGATGCCCAGTTCGTCCTCGGCACAAAGCATGCCGAGCGATTCCACGCCGCGGATCTTGCTGCGCTTGATCTTGAATTCCTCGTCGCCGCCGCCGGGGTAGAGCACCGTGCCCACCGTCGCGCAAAGCACTTTCAGCCCCGCGCGGCAGTTGGGGGCGCCGCAGACGATCTGCAGCGGTTCGCCCGTGCCGACGTCGACCGTGGTGACATGCAGGTGGTCGGAATCGGGATGATCCTCGCAGGTGAGCACCTCGCCCACCACCACGCCCGCAAGGCCGCCCTTGATGGTCTCGATCTTCTCGAAGCCCTCGACCTCGAGTCCGATGTCGGTCAGTATCCGGGCGACCTCTTCGGCCCCGAGATCGGTGTCGATGTAGCGTTTGAGCCAGTTATACGAAATATTCATATCGTTGAATTTGAGAATTAGCTAAAATCGAACAAAGATAGTGAAAAATTGTTAATTCCGACCGGATAAACGCATGAAACCCACAGCCGGTAAAAAATTATCCGCCGCCGAGGCCGGCACCATGCACTTCGCGGCATACGGCCCGGAGGACTGCATCCGGCGCTCGGCCGCGGGGCTTCCCTGAGCGTCGCCGGGCAAGGGCACGGGAGCCGCAGCGGCGGGGCAGGGCAGGGGACTGCAGGGAGGACTGCCCCGCCCCGGTTTCCCGCAGGACACGCCCGAATGCGGAATAACTCATATATTTAGGTGTCGAAAATTTATGGCGAAAAATTTGGTTTTACGGTTGCGACCCGTTATATTTGCCAAAACGAAACAGGAATTTATGATCCGGAACTTTAACATACAGGCATGGTGGTGGCGCTCGTTGACTCTCGTGGACAATGAGTGCGGCTCAGTGCGTGTATAGTTGAAAGCATAACGAACACACAAGCCCGTTGTTTACGAGAGAGTAAACAACGGGCTTTTTCTTTTGCATCACATTTTACCGAACACAGAAATAGACAAAAAAAACATGGAAACAAAGAAATTCTGCCTGACCGAGCGTCAGATGCCCACACAATGGTACAACATCGTGGCCGACATGCCCAACAAACCGCTGCCGCCGCTGCATCCCGCGACCAAGCAGCCCGTGACGAAGGAGCAGATGAGCGCCATCTTCGCCGAAGAACTGATCGACCAGGAGATGTCGACGGAGCGTTTCATCGACATCCCCGAAGAGGTGCAGGAGATCTACAAGATATGGCGGCCTTCGCCGCTGGTGCGCGCCACGGGACTGGAAAAAGCCCTCGGCACCCCGGCAAAGATCTATTTCAAGAACGAAAGCGTATCGCCCGCCGGGTCGCACAAGCCCAACACCGCCGTGCCGCAGGCCTACTACAACTACAAGCAGGGCATACGCCACCTGACGACCGAAACGGGCGCCGGGCAGTGGGGCGCGGCCATCGCCTTCGCAGCCAAGCACTTCGGGCTCGACGTACAGGTTTTCATGGTGAAGGTCAGCTACGAACAGAAACCCTACCGGCGGCTGATGATGAACACGTGGGGCGCCGAGTGCATCGCGTCGCCCAGCACGATCACCGCCTCGGGCCGCGCGGCGCTCGAACGCGACCCGAACTGCTCGGGAAGCCTCGGGCTGGCGATCTCGGAGGCCGTGGAGATGGCTCTGCAACACCCGGAGGACACCCGCTACTGCCTGGGCAGCGTGCTGAACCACGTGATCCTGCACCAGACCGTCATCGGGCAGGAGGCGGTCACGCAGATGGAGATGGCCGATGCCGAGCCGGATGTGGTGATCGGGTGCTTCGGCGGCGGCAGCAACTTCGCAGGCATCGGGTTCCCGTTCCTGCGCAGGAACCTTGTCGAAGGCAGGAATATCCGCATCGTGGCCGTCGAGCCGTCGAGCTGCCCGAAACTCACGCGCGGCACGTTCCAGTACGATTTCGGGGATGTGGCCGGGTTCACGCCGCTGCTGCCGATGTATACGCTGGGACACGACTTCCAGCCGTCGGACATCCATGCGGGCGGCCTGCGCTACCACGGGGCGGGTTCGATCGTGAGCCAGCTGTTGAAGGACGGGCTGGTCGAGGCCCGGTCGCTGCCGCAGACCGAGACCCTCGCGGCCGGCATCCTCTTCGCCAAGACCGAGGGGATCATTCCGGCACCCGAGTCGACCCATGCCATCGCGGCGGCAATCCGCGAGGCATTGCAGGCCAAGGAGGAGGGTACGCCGCGGACGATCCTGTTCAACCTCTCGGGCAACGGCGTGATCGACCTCTACGCCTACGAGCAGTACCTGGCCGGGGCGCTGCGGGACTACGTGCCGGGCGACGACGAGATCGCAAAGACGGTCAGCCAGTTAAGCAAGATCATCTGACGGGCGGAACCATCCGCGACCGAAAAGGATGCCGGCCTTCGGGCGGGCATCCTTTTTTATTCCCCGTGCCGCACGCGTCGGGATGTATTACGAAGGGGAGGGGCCGACGCAATACACAGCAGCACCCGGAACGCAGGCTACCGCGACCCGAGCCACAAGAAGACCATGCCGACCAGGATGAGAACCAGATCGACGGCCTTGGCGCGCAGATTCCGTTCGCGGAAGAGCAGGGCGCCGCAGGCGAACGAAACCACGACCGAGCCGCGGCGCACCATCGACACGACGGAGATCATGGCGTCGGGATCGCGCAGGGCCATGAGGTAGGCGAAGTCGGCCAGCGACAGGAAGACCGAGATCAGCGGGATGGCCCAGCTCCAGTGGAAAGGCGTGGAGGCGTGCCGCTTCGGCCACCATACCGCGGCGGTCAGGACGGCCATCATGAAGAACTGGTAAAGGTTGTACCAGCTTTGCACGAAGACCGGGTCGAGGCGCGCCATGATATATTTGTCGTACAGCCCGCTGACGGCACCCGTGACGGCGGCCAGGGCGATGCAGAGTATCCAGACGTTGTGCGCGAAGTCGACCCCTTCGCGGCGGCTCGAACGGCTCAGCATGAAGAGCGACACGAGTGCCAGTAGGACGCCGGTCCACTGGCAGGCGTTCAGCCGCTCGCCGAAGACGAGCATGGCCCCGACGAGCACCATGACGGGGCGTGTGGCGTTGATCGGCCCCACGATGGTGATGGGAAGGTGCTTCATGCCGAAATAGCCGAAGATCCAGGACGTGAGGACGATGACGGATTTGAGCGCCACCAGCCCATGGGCATGGAGCGTACCGGGCGACGCCTCCAGCACCGTACCTTCGAACCACCCGAGTCCGCATTCGGCCGAGAGGAGCGCCGGAAGGAAGACGAGCGACGAAAAGAGGGTGTTGAGCAGCAGCACGGGCAGTACGGCATTGCCGGTGAGCGACTTTTTCTTGGCCACGTCGTAGAAACCCAGCAGCGCGGCGGATGTGAATGCGAGGGTCAGCCACATAATGTAAGTTCGGCGGGAATAAGGTTCATGGAATTCGGGGGCGGTAAGAGCGGCAACCCGCAGGGTTTGCATTACGGCGTCTGCGATGTTGTCCGAACGGAGAATTCCCCTGAACCGCCACCGTTTTCAAACGGCGATTCGGGGGAATGTCTTTCCAACGGTTCCGGTATCGGGAAAAACCGATTATTGAATCTCGTCGCTGTAAACGGCGCCGGGCAGGTCGTGGAGGTTGTAACGCGAAGCCATCGACATGCCGTAGGCTCCGGCCGACTTGATCGTAAGCAGGTCGCCGCGGCGGGTCTTGCGCAGGGTGACGTTCTCGTCGAACACGTCGGTCGATTCGCAGGCCGTACCCACGATGGTATATTTGTCGCGCGCCTCGTCTTCGGAGGTGATGTTCTCGATGTTGTGGTACGAACCGTAGAGCGCCGGACGGATCAGCTCGGTCATCGAGGCATCGACGATCACCAGCTTGCGGCCCGTGGCGGTGGTCTTGTTGAAGAGCACCTTCGTAATCAGCTCGCCGCATTCGGCGACGATCGAGCGGCCGAATTCGAAATGCACTTCGCGGTCGCCGACCGAGAGGTGGTTGTGCACGATGGAGAACAGCGAGGCGAAATTGGGGATCGGTTCGTTCTCGGGCACGTCGTAGTTGACGCCCAGGCCGCCGCCCACGTCGACGAAACGGAACGAACAGCCCAACTTTTCGAGGTTCTCGACGATGACGTTGACTTTGTTGCACATGTTCTCGAAGACGTGCAGCTCGCGGATCTGCGACCCGATATGCAGGTGCAGGCCGATTATATTGATATGCTTGAGCGCGCGAATCTCCTTGGCGTGCTCGAGTACCTCTTCATAGGAAATGCCGAACTTGCTGTCGGCCTGTCCCGTATCGATGCAGTGGTTGGTCTTGGGGTCGATGTCGGGGTTGATGCGCAGCGCCACGTCGGCCACGCGCCCGGCCTCCCCGGCCAGGGCATCGACCAGCTCCAGCTCCTCGATCGACTCGCAGTTGATGGCCAGGATATCCTGCTCGATGGCGTAGCGCAGCTCCTTGTCGCGCTTGCCCACACCCGCATAGACGATGCCCTTGGGGTCGAAGCCCGCCTCGATGGCCTTGCGGAGCTCGTTGCCGCTGGCACAGTCGATACCCAGCCCGTATTCGCGGATGATCGCCAACAGGTGGTCGTCGTAGTTGGCCTTGATGGCGTAGTGCACCTTGTAACCGTATTTTTTCGACTCGTAGACGACGCTTTCGAGGGTCTGGCGCAGCAACGCCGTATCATAGAGATAGAAGGGGGTTTCGTAGCCCCGGAGCTTTTGTGCAATTTGTCTGCTTAGCATTTTACCTAACTTTTAACCTGTTGAAGTTGCAAATATAAGCGATTTGGTTTATTTGAGCAAATCCACGATCACGCCCGCAGCGAGCGAGAGGCTCGCCAGGCCGTTGAGCGTCCCGAAGGCGATGCCGATATTGCGCTGCCGCACGGGCGTGACGAGCAGGTGTTCGAGCACCAGCAGCCCCGTGAAAACACCCGCCCCGAGCCAAAGCCACACCGAACCGGGGCAGTAGGTCATGAACCAGCCGAGGGCGGCAATGCTCACCGCATGCAGGCCGCAGCTGACGCCCAGCGCCGAACGCGCCGAAAAACACGCGGGGATGGAATGCAGGCCGTGCCGACGGTCGAATTCGGCGTCCTGCAACGCGTAGATGATGTCGAAACCCCCGCACCAGGTTGTCACCAGCAGGGCGAGGATGAACGGTTCGACGACGACGTGCCCGTCGAAGACGACGTGCCCGGCCGCGGCGATAAAAGCCCCGACGGGGGCGATGCCGAGCGAAAGCCCCAGCACGAGGTGCGCCAGCGGCGTGAAGCGCTTGCAATAGCTGTAAACGAGGATGACGGACAACGCCACGGGCGACAGGATGGCCGCAAGGCGGTTGATCGTCGCGGCGGTGGCCACGAACAGCAGGGCATTGACGGCCACGAACCACAGCGCATGCCGCGCCGGGATTTTGCCTGCGGGTATTTCGCGCCCGGCCGTACGCGGGTTCTCGGCGTCGATGCGGCGGTCGGCCCAGCGGTTGAAACCCATGGCGGCATTGCGGGCGAAGACCATGCACAGGATGACCTGCACGAGGACGATGTACGGCCAGCGGGGATTGTGCAGCGGGGCGTAACGGAGCCCGTAGACGAAGCCCACCATGGCAAAGGGCATGGCGAAGACCGTATGGGCGAACTTAACGAGCGAAGCGTATTTCAAAACGGCATTCATGTGCGGAAACGGTATTTGAGACCGCAAAGATAGGAAAAATTCCGCTCCGGCGCATTTGCGGCCCGAGGGCGGCCGCACCTTCCGTAAATCCAAAATATTTCGTATATTTGCACACATTTTTATGCGATTTATGAAAAACATCCGCAACTTCTGCATCATAGCCCACATCGACCACGGCAAGAGCACGCTGGCAGACCGCCTGCTCGAAAAAACCAACACCCTGAATCAGCGCGAAATGCAGGCGCAGGTGCTCGACGACATGGATCTCGAACGCGAAAAGGGCATTACGATCAAGAGCCACGCGATACAGATGGAATACACCGCCCGCGACGGGCAGCAATATACGCTCAACCTGATCGACACCCCGGGACACGTTGACTTCTCGTACGAAGTGTCGCGCGCCATCGCCTCGTGCGAAGGCGCGTTGTTGGTCGTCGACGCCACGCAGGGCATTCAGGCGCAGACCATATCGAACCTCTACCTGGCCGTGGGGCACGACCTGGAAATCATCCCCGTGCTGAACAAGATCGACATGGATTCGGCCATGATCGACGAGGTGAAAGACCAGGTGATCGACCTGATCGGCTGCAAGGACGAGGATATCCTGCTGGCCTCGGGCAAGACGGGGCTCGGCGTGGAAGAGGTGCTGGAGGCCATCGTGGGGCGCATACCGGCGCCGCAGGGCGACGAGAACGCCCCGTTGCAGGCGCTGATCTTCGACTCGGTGTTCAACCCCTTCCGCGGCATCATCGCCTATTACCGCGTATTCAACGGCACGCTCCGCAAGGGCGACCACGTGAAGTTCTTCAATACGGGCAGCCAGTACGACGCCGACGAGGTGGGCGTGCTGAAACTCAAGATGCAGCCCCGCACGGAGATCAGGGCGGGCGACGTGGGGTATATCTGCTCGGGCATCAAGACCTCGTCGGACGTCAAGGTGGGCGACACGATCACCTCGGTGACCGCCCCGGCAAAGGAAGCCATCGCGGGCTTCGAGGACGTGAAGCCGATGGTCTTCGCGGGCGTCTACCCCGTGGAGGCCGACCAGTACGAAGACCTGCGCGCCTCGCTCGAAAAACTGCAGCTCAACGACGCCTCGCTGACGTTCGAGCCCGAAAGCTCGCTGGCGCTCGGCTTCGGGTTCCGCTGCGGGTTCCTCGGGCTGCTGCACATGGAGATCATCCAGGAGCGGCTCTACCGCGAGTTCGACATGGACGTCATCACCACCGTGCCCAACGTCTCGTACCGCATCACCACGACGCAGGGCGACGTGGTGGAGGTGCACAATCCCTCGGGGCTGCCCGAGGTGACGAAGATCGCCAAAATCGAGGAGCCCTATATCCTGGCGCAGATCATCACCAAGGCGGAATTCCTGGGCAACGTCATCAAGCTATGCATCGACAAGCGCGGCGTGATGAAGAACCAGACCTTCATCACGCAGGATCGCGTGGAGGTGAATTTCGACATGCCCCTCTCGGAGATCGTTTTCGACTTCTACGACAAGCTCAAAAGCATTTCGAAAGGCTATGCCTCGTTCGACTACCACCGCACGGGCTACCAGCCTTCGAAGCTCGTCAAGCTGGACATCCTGCTCAACGGCGAGCCGGTCGACGCGCTCTCGTCGCTGACCTATACCGACCATGCCTATGATTTCGGGCGCAAGATGTGCGAGAAACTCAAGGAGCTGATCCCGCGCCAGCAGTTCGACATCGCCATACAGGCCGCGATCGGCGCCAAGATCATAGCCCGCGAAACAGTGAAGGCCGTGCGCAAGGACGTGACGGCCAAATGCTACGGCGGCGACATATCGCGCAAGCGCAAGCTGCTCGAAAAACAGAAGAAAGGCAAGAAACGCATGCGTCAGATAGGCAACGTGGAGGTGCCGCAGTCGGCATTCCTCGCCGTTTTGAAAATGGATTAACCGGGAACAGACCATGAAGAAGACCATCATCGACCTTTTCGAGGACTCCGTCGTAAAGTACGGGGCAAAGACATTCCTGCTGGAGAAAAAACACCGGGCATTCGAACCCACGACCTATGCCGAGACCAGGGAGCAGGCGCTCGAGACCGGCGCGGGGCTGGCCGCGGCGGGCATACGCCCCGGGGACAAAGTGGCGATACTCTCGGAGGGGTGCAATGCATGGATCACTTCGGAACTGGGCGTCTTCTATGCCGGGGCGGTCAGCGTGCCGCTGTCGGTGAAACTCGAAGAGTCGAACGACCTGCTGTTCCGTATGCGCCATGCCGAAGTCAGGGCGCTGTTCGTATCGAAATACCAATTGTCCAAGATCCGGCGCATACGCGCGGAGCTGCCGCAGGTGGAGCATATCATCGTCATCGGCCACACGCCGCTCGAAGCGGGCGAGACGGCGCTCGGGACGCTCCGGCGCATGGGCCGCGACTACCTGGCGGCAAACAGGGAGGAGTTCCTCGCAATCGGCCGTTCGATCCGCAACGACGACTACGCGACAATCACCTACACGTCGGGCACCACGGCCGACCCAAAAGGCGTCGTGCTGACGCACCGCAACTACACGGCCAACGTCGAACAGTCGCTCTCGCGCATCGACATCCCGCCATATTACCGGACGCTCATCATCCTGCCGCTGGATCACTGCTTCGCGCATGTCGTGGGGTTCTATATCATGATCGCATGCGGGGCGACGGTCGCAACCGTGCAGGTGGGCGCCACACCGATGGAGACGCTCAAGAACATCCCGCAGAACATCCGCGAGGTGCGGCCGCATTTCCTGCTGTCGGTGCCGGCGCTGGCCAAGAATTTCCGCAAGAACATCGAATCCTTGATCCGCGCCAAGGGGCGTTTCACGGAACGGCTCTTCAATTTCGCGCTCCGCACGGCCTATGTCTACAACAGGGACGGGTACAGCAAGGGACACGGCTGGCGCATAGTGCTCTGGCCGCTGGTAAAACTCTTCGACGCGGCGCTGTTCCGCAAGGTGCGGGAAGCGTTCGGCGGGAGCCTCAGGTTCTTCGTGGGCGGCGGCGCGCTGCTCGACGCGGAGCTGCAGCGGTTCTACTACGCCATCGGTATCCCGATGTTCCAGGGTTACGGCCTCTCGGAAGCGACGCCCGTCATCTCGACCAACTCGCCCAAGTACCACTGGCACCGGTTCGGGTCGTCGGGCAAGATACTGATCCCGCTCGACCTGAAGATCGTCGACGAAACGGGACGGGAGCTTCCCCGCGGACAGAAAGGCGAGATCGTGATCCGCGGCGAGAACGTCATGGCCGGATACTGGAAAAACCCCGAGGCGACGGCCGACACCCTGCGCAACGGATGGCTGCACACGGGCGACATGGGGTATGTCTCGGAAGACGATTTCCTCTATGTGCTGGGGCGTTTCAAGAGCCTGCTGATCGCCAGCGACGGCGAAAAATACAGTCCCGAAGGCATGGAAGAGGCGATCGTGGACAAGTCGCCCTACATCGACCAGATCATCGTACACAACAACCAGAGCCCGTTTACGGGCGCCATCGTCGTGCCGAACCGCGAGGCCTTGCGGCGCGAACTGGACAGCCGCGGGGTAGCGGCCGAAAAACGGGCGGAGACCGCGGCGGCGATCCTCGGCGGCGAAATAGACCGTTACCGTGCGGGCGGCATCTTCGGCGGGGAGTTCCCCGAACGGTGGCTGCCGGCGGGGCTGGCGATCGTAGACGAGCCTTTCACCGAACAAAACGGATTGGTAAACAGCACGATGAAGGTCGTACGCAACAAGGTCGAAGAACACTTCCGCGACAGGCTGGAATACCTCTATACACCCGAGGGGCGCGACCTGAAAAATCCGAAAAACCTGGCATCGCTGAAAAAAATTGTCGATTGATGTGAATTTGATACCCGGAAAACTTGAAAAATAAAAAAAAGCGGAGTATATTTGTACTCCGAAATGCGGGAGTAGCTCAGTGGTAGAGCATCAGCTTCCCAAGCTGAGGGTCGCGGGTTCGACCCCCGTTTCCCGCTCAGAAGAGGCCTCAAGGGGTCTCTTTTTTTGTGCACGGCGCCACGGCACAGCATGAGGCTGTCCTGCGAGTAGCCCAAAACAAAAATCACCCCCGTCCGCAGCATGTTCGGACGGGGGTGAAGCCGTAAATCGGGGACTTGTTACGCAGTCCCGTTCAATGGCAAGGCAATGTCGGCCTGTCAGAAAGTGCGGCCCTGGAAAATATTACCCTCGGAGAGCGGCAGGAGTTCGCCCCGCAGCGTGATGCGCCGCGAGTTGAAATTGGGCGAGATGTCCACGCTGGCCTGGTTGCCCCCGTTAGGAAGGTTGATATAGACCTGTGCGGAAATCCCCGTGCCGATGACGTTCATCGACACACGGATGTTCCCCTTCTTGTCCACGCTCTGCCTGTAATCCGAGGTGCTGCCCGAGACCGTTACGCCGCCAAGGCCGTTGGGGCCGCTCACGGGGATGTCGAAAGCCACCTGCACGACGGCCTTGTCGCCCTGCACGGCGACGAAATTGGTATTGGACGAAACCTGCGCCGTCGAACCCGACTTGAAGCTCACCTGGTCGGCTTCGAGTACGAACTCCTTGGCCTCGATAGCCTTCCTGGCCTCCTCGAAAGCGAGCCGGTCGCGTGCGTCCTGTTCGGCCTTCATCTGCTTGCGGGCCATTTTCCTGGAATTCGCGTCCTGCGACTGGGCATAGCCCGTACCGGCACCGGCAAGCAGGATTGCAACGGTTAAAATCATTAGCCTTTTCATATCCGTTCTGTTTTAATCTATTCTATCTCATATACAATAGCGTTGCCGGAGTCGGATTTATTATATAAAAAGTCGATTTTATTGCCGGGACAACGGGCGGGAGTGCCGCCGGGGGCTGAAACCACATGCCGCAAAACCTCGCTGCCACCCGTCCGTTGGCGGCGGCAAGTACAACAGAGGCGGCAGCAGGGGCGGCAAGGGCGACAGCAGGGGCGGCAGGGACAGCGGATTATGCCCGAAGCGATTATTTGATTATCTTTGCCCGGTCTGCCGGGAGTTTCGGCAGGCGCGAACTACTAAACACAAACAAACGGATGTCAACGATTTCGGCGGCGGCATTTGCGGACACGAAGCCGCATTACGACATACTCGACGGATTGCGCGGAATTGCGGCGCTGACCGTCGTGTGGTTCCATATTTTCGAAGCCTTTGCGACCAGCCACCTGGATCAGAGGATCAACCACGGCTATCTGGCCGTCGATTTCTTCTTCATACTCTCGGGGTTCGTAATCGGGTACGCCTATGACGACCGCTGGAAAAAGATGACGGTCACGGAGTTCCTCAAGCGCAGGCTCATCCGCCTGCATCCCATGGTCGTGATCGGTGCCGTGATCGGTGCCGTCATGTTCTATTTCCAGGGCTGCTCCGTCTGGGACGTGACCAAAGTCACGGTGCCGATGCTGCTGGCGGCGACGCTGATGAACGCCTGCCTGATTCCGGCAAGCCCCGGCACGGAAATCCGGGGGCTGGGCGAGATGTACCCGCTCAATGGCCCGAGCTGGTCGCTGTTTTTCGAGTACGCCGGAAATATCCTGTACGCCTTCTTCATCCGCAAACTTTCGACCGGGGCACTTTCCGTCGTGGTTTTCCTGGCCGGGTGCGGGCTGGCGGCATTCGCCGTCTGGGGGCCGCTGGGCGACATCTGCGTCGGGTTCGCCATGACCGAAGAAAATATGATCGGCGGTTCGCTGCGCCTGATGTTCGCGTTCTCGGCCGGCCTGCTGCTCTCGCGCGTATTCAAACCCGTGCATATCCGGGGCGCCTTCTGGATATGCGGCCTGTGCGTCGTCGCCCTGCTGTCGGTTCCGCGCATCGGCGGCAGTGAGAATTTGTGGATGAACGGACTGTACGATACGTTCTGCGCCGTCGTCGCCTTCCCCCTGCTGGTTTTTCTCGGGGCGTCGGGCAAGACCACCGACAAAGTCACCGCCCGGGTGTGCAAATTCCTGGGGGACATATCCTATCCCCTCTACATGGTGCACTATCCCTTCATATACCTCTACTACGCCTGGGTCAAGAACGGCGACCTTACGTTCCGGGAGTCGCTGCCAGGTGCCCTGGCACTTTTCTTCGGTTCTGTAATCCTGGCATGGCTGTGCCTGAGGCTGTACGACGAACCGGTGCGCAAATTTCTGTCGAAGCATCTGCTGCGGAAGGGATAGCCCAGCAAGCGCCCCAGCCGGGAGCCCTCCCGCAACGCCGGGGAATTCCCCGCAAAGCCACCGGGTTTTGCGGGGATTATATATGTATATAGGTACACGGCGGACGGGAGAGGGCGGCAAGGCGACACGAGAAAGCGTACGGGAAAAGCGACAGAAGAAGGCGGATTGGAGAGGAGGATAGGGAACGCCCCACGGAAGGTTTCGAAAAAAAACTTATCGCTTTCGTTTCGAATCCCGGATATTTTTTATAGATTTGTAAAGGCCGCCGCAGGGTAGTCTCCGGCACGGGAACGGAATGCGGACAAAAGCGGCAACGACGCATCTATAACAACTCGAATATATGGAACAGTACATTTTGTCATTGGATCAGGGGACGAGCAGTTCCCGTGCGATCGTATTCGACCGGAAAGGGCAGATATGCTCGATGGCACAGCGGGAGTTCACGCAGATATTCCCCAAGCCGGGATGGGTGGAACACAACCCGCACGAGATATGGTCGTCGCAGGCTTCGGTGATCGCCGAGGCGATCGCGTCCATCGACATCAACGGCCTGAACATCGCGGGCATCGGCATCACCAACCAGCGGGAGACCACGATCGTGTGGGATTCGGAGACCGAAGAACCGGTCTACAACGCCATCGTCTGGCAGGATCGCCGCACCTCGGAGTACTGCGACCGGCTGAAGGCCGAGGGGCAGACCGAATTCATCCGGGAAAGGACGGGGTTGATCGTCGACGCCTATTTCAGCGCCACGAAGATCAAATGGATCCTGGACAACGTGGCCGGGGCGAGGGAGCGTGCCGAGAAGGGCAAACTGATGTTCGGCACGGTCGACTCGTGGCTCATCTGGCGCCTCACGCGCGGCGAGGTGCACGTGACGGACGTGAGCAACGCCTCGCGCACGATGCTCTTCAACATCCATACGCTGCAATGGGACGAGGAGCTGCTGAGGCTGTTCGGCATCCCCGCCTCGATGATGCCCCAGGTGAAGTCGTCGAGCGAGGTATACGGCGCGACGAAGACCACGATCTTCGCCCACAAGGTACCCATCGCGGGCATCGCGGGCGACCAGCAGGCAGCGCTGTTCGGACAGATGTGCGTCGAGCCCGGGTCGGTGAAGAACACCTACGGCACGGGGTGCTTCCTGCTGATGAACAGCGGAGAAAAGCCCATCACATCGTCGAACAACCTGCTGACGACCATCGCATGGAAGATCGGCGACAAGGTCGACTACGCGCTCGAAGGGAGCATCTTCGTCGGCGGGTCGGTCGTGCAGTGGCTGCGCGACGGGCTGGGGATCATCCGCTCGTCGTCGGAGGTCGAAGCCCTGGCCGCTTCGGTACCCGACACCAACGGCGTCTATTTCGTGCCGGCGCTCACGGGGCTGGCAGCCCCGTACTGGGATCAGTATGCCCGGGGAGCCATCAGCGGCATCAGCCGCGGCACGACGGCCGCGCATATCGCCCGCGCGGCGCTGGAGGGGATCGCCTACCAGACGCTGGACATCGTGGGCGCCATGCAGCGCGACTCGGGCATCACGCTCCGGGAGCTGAAGGTCGACGGCGGCGCGGCGCGCAACAACCTGCTGATGCAGTTCCAGTCCGACCTGCTGGACACGCGCGTCATACGTCCGGGCGTGACGGAAACCACGGCGCTGGGTGCGGCTTACCTGGCCGGACTGGCCGTAGGCTACTGGGGAAGCATCGACGAAATCCGGCAGCAATGGCAGGCGGAGCACGTATTCGAACCCACGGCCGACCGCTCGCAGATCGGGAAGGCCGTCGCAGGGTGGGAAGACGCCGTACGCAGGGTACTGCGCAACAGCAAAGACTAAAATACCGGGATTATGGAAATCACACTGTTTACCAAGTGCCTGTTCGAATTCATCGGGACACTGGTGCTCGTACTGCTGGGCGACGGGGTCGTCGCATCGACGGTACTGAAACAATCGAAAGGTTTTAACGGCGGATGGGCCGTAATCACAATCGCGTGGGGCCTGGCCGTGATGTGCGGCGTGCTGATCGCGGGCCCCTATTCGGGGGCGCACCTCAACCCCGCGGTCTCGGTCGGGCTGGCCGTGGCGGGGTCGTTCCCGTGGGCGTTCGTGCCCGGGTACATCGCGGCACAGCTGCTGGGCGGTTTCTGCGGGGCCGTACTGGTCTATGTCTATTACAAAGACCACTTCGACGCCACGGACGACCCGGCGACCAAGCTCGGCGTATTCTGCACCATGCCCGCGATCATGGACAAGCCGCGCAACCTCTTCTGCGAATTCCTCGGCACGTTCCTGCTGGTGTTCGTGATTCTGGCCATCGGCAACGAACAGAACACCCCCGAAATCGGGATGGGAAGCCTCGGAAGCCTGCCCGTGACGATGCTCATCATGGCCATCGGCATGTCGCTGGGCGGCACGACGGGCTATGCCATCAACCCGGCGCGCGACCTGCCTCCGCGTGTGGCCCACAGCATCCTGCCCATCAGGGGGAAGGGCACGAGCGGGTGGGGTTACAGCTGGGTACCCGTAACGGGGCCCGTACTGGGCGCACTCGCCGCAGGGCTGATTTACGGATGCGTCTATATGTGCGGCTGACGGCAGCAGCCCCCATACCTCCTCCATGGCCGCTCCTGACAGGGGAGCGGCTTTTTCGTATCCGGCAGGAAGCGGGGAGGGGAGGCCGAAAGCGAATAATCATCATAAACCGTTACCGTGCCGGACATGACCGCGACGGAAACCGGTTTCCGGGGTGAATATTTCATTTAGTCCGCTAAATTTCAGATAAATAAAACAGGAGGTGGATCCGGAGGCAAATCCGGGCATTAAATATTGCATTATCAGTATATTATATATAAATGACAGTCCCTGCAAATACGCTTCAAAGGCCACTAAAGCACACAATATCATCGACATAAATGCGGATAATTGGCTATAATTTTGTATCTTTGCACCCAGTGACCAACTCTTCTTATTAAATTTACTTGATTATGTATTCGCCAGATTCCGCCTTTACGGGGCGGCATCCGGTTGTCGGGCCATACCCGGCCAGGATGACACGCACCCGTAATTATGAATTCGACTTCATGTCGTGTTTCTCGAAACACATCTCCGACTACGAGAAAGCCGGGCGCAAAGGCTCGGCTGCGAACTACCGGTCGTCATACAGGCTGCTGCTGAGTTTCCTCGACGGCCAGCACCTGACGTCGCAACACCTCTCGGCCCGCTGGGCAGAGCGTTACGAACGCTGGCTCAGGGCACGGGGCGTGACAACCAACACGGTGACGTTCCACCTGCGCAACCTGAGGGCAGTCTACAACCGATCCGTAAAAAAACGGCTCATACCGGCCTCATTTCCCAATCCCTTCACCCATCTGACCGTCAGGCAGACCGTAACGCGCAAACGGGCGCTCTCACGCGAAACCATCAAACGGATATGCACGGCCGACCTCTCGGCGCTGCATCCCAAGTACTCCCTCGCACGCGACATCTTCATGTTCAGTTTCTTCACCCGCGGCATGTCGTTCGTAGATATGGTCTACCTGCGCAACAGCGACATCCATGACGGCGTATTGACCTATGCACGCCACAAAACGGGGCAGATGCTCTCGATGCGCATCGAGCCGCAACTGCAACACATCATCGACCGCTACGGCAACGCTTCGCCCTATATACTCCCCGTACTGGCAAAAGACGACAGCTACGGAAATTACCGCCAGCAGCAGCGCGAGCTGAATAAATTTATCCGGAAAATCGGAGTCCTGCTCAATATCCCGGAACCGCTGACATTCTATGTCGCACGACACTCATGGGCAACTCTGGCCCGTGATTGCGGCACACCGCTCACGGTGATCAGCGCCGGGATGGGACACACGTCCGAACGGACGACGCGCATCTATCTCGCACAACTCGACCACAACATCATCGACAAAGCCAATCGAAAAATCATCGACCTGCAGTAAAAGGCGGTTTCGTATAATATCCGGATTTTTCGGTTAGAAGGAATAGAAACAGGCAACAAAAAAATCAAGACCCATTATTACCAATAATGTATCTTGAAATCGTAATAAGTTGTATTATAGACGTTTCAATTCATCCGCAAAAATAGAATTAATTATATTCATAACCAAATTTTTCAGAAGGAAAAAACGCATATCTCAGCGTAATAAACTGAAAATAAGAATATTGTATCGTTTTATTTATCTTTTTCATCCGGACAGACCGAAAATGTCCTGACAGCCCCCACCATGCCTTCGGGAAAGTGTCCAAACAGCGTATTTACCGACTGGTAACCAAGCACATACGCCAAAAGAGACCCATTATTGGTAATAATGGGTCACGAACAATGCACACAAGCCACTGGTTACTAACAATTTACATTCGATGTTTTCCGCAAGAATCCTGTGGGCGGTAAAGATACTGCTCGTACTGCACAAGGCGTCGGAAGCAGGGACTCCCCTGATGAAAGGACGCGAGTTGCAGGCTGCATGTGTAGGCCCCGATACGGACACCTATATGTACCGCCGTACTTTACGGGAACTGGCGGCCAAAACGGACTACCTGATTTGCGTATTCCAGTCGGGAAGAACCTTCTACCAATGGAACCCGAACCACCGCCCGACGCTGTACGACCTGATCTGCAGGCTGGACGGAGGCATGCATGAAGTCTCGCACACCTTCTGGACATACGAAAATACACGCACGATGCAGCCCCTCCAGAAAGTGTGCAAGGAGTACGACAACCTCATACAAACCTATTTATCAGAAATATACATAGAAGAATTGGAATCACCCGCCCTGTTCAGGCAAAGCCGGTTCCGGTTGCCGCAGGCAACGCCCCAGGTCACGGGGGACACAGGAACAGGCTCGCTTTAGCCCCCTCACGTCAGCGAACAAAAACACATTCATGGAAAAACAAACAACCACCGACCATTTTCATCCTGTCGCTACCGGCAATCGCCGCCCCGGCATTGGCGGTAGCCGTAGCCTGCCACATGTACCGGACACGGCAGATAACACGAATAACGGACTCGCAACGAGACCATAGATACCGGGAAATTTCTAATCACTAAAACATTCAAACATGAAACGCCTCTATCTTATTGCCCTCTTTATCATCGTCAGCCTTACAGCCACGGCACAGGAAAACGGCAATCGCGATGCGCAGAACCGCATCGTGCGCGGCCCCTATGAAACGAACCGCTTTTTCGACAACATCTTCGTCGGCGTCGCCGGCGGTGTAAATATCTATTTCGGCGAACACGATTCCTACGGCAAATTCGGCAAACGCATGGCCCCGGCACTCGACGTCCATGTCGGAAAATGGTTCACGCCCTCGGTCGGCGCACGCGTCGGATACTCCGGCCTGCAGGCCAAAGGGTGGACGACCGCAGGCACCAAATACGCAAAGGGTGCCGACGGCAGCATGTTCAAGGAGAAATTCGGCGTGTCGTACCTGCATGCCGATGCAATGTGGAACTTCTCGAACGCCGTGAGCGGCTACAAGCAGACCCGCACCTGGAATTTCGTACCCTTCGTCGGAGTGGGTTGGGCGCGTTCCTACGGCAACGGCACCCACGACAACGAAATCGGCTTCGACGCAGGTCTGCTGAACGTAGTGCGCCTCTGCGATCTGCTCGACCTGACGCTCGAAGCTCGCTGCCTGCTGGTCAACCAGCGTTTCGACGGCGTGGGCGGCGGCCGCATCGGCGAAGGTATGCTCTCGGTAACGGCAGGGCTGTCGTTCAACCTGAACCGCCGCGGCTTCAAGCGAGCCTCGCAGGCTCAGCCCGTGGACTACACGTCGTACCTGGATCGTATCAAGCGGCTCGAAAACACCAACAACGAACTCGCATCGCAGAATTCGGAACTGAGCGACGAGAACGAGAAGCTGCGCAACATGCCGCCCAAGGTGGTTGCCGAGCAGAAGGTATCCGCATCGCCCGTAGCGCTCTTCTTCAAGATCGGCAAGGCCACGCTCGACAAGAAAGAACTGACCAACCTCGAATTCTACGTGAAGAATGCCATGAAGGCCGACAAGGACAAGACCTTCACGCTGATCGGCTCGGCAGACAAGGATACCGGCACGAAAGAGATCAACCAGCGGCTGAGCGAACAGCGCATGGAGTATGTCTACAACCTCCTGAAGGACAAGTACGGCATCGACCCGTCCCGTCTGGTCAAGAAGGCCGAAGGCGACACCAACAACCGGTTCGCAGAGCCGGAACTGAACCGCGCCGTAATCGTGGAATAAGCAGGACAAACGGAGATTGACAACCCCTAACGGATTTTACCGCATGCTCCGGACAGAGACATCGACCGCAGCGGACACAACCGCCGGATCCGGCCGGGCGCCGCACTACCTGCTCGCATATCTGGAAGAAGGACGGGTTCGCGTATACGCCCCCGACAAATCCGACATATGGATCGGGGTGCAGCTTCCTGAAGCGGAAGAGACGCGCGTCGAAGCGGAACTGCGGCGGCTCCACCGAACCGGACAAAGGACAGGTATCGTCGAAATATGCCTGTCCGCGGCGGGGGTGCAGCGCGGCATGCGCGTGCTCTGCGTAAGGGCGTAGCGCCAACCCGAAACGGACATGGAATAAAAGCAACTACACATAATAAAAAAGACCATGAAAAAACAAACTATGACTTACGAAGCACCGGAGCTGTACCTGATCTCCGTATGCGTGGAAAAAGGATTTGCGGCAAGCAGCGGCATCGAACCGGGAACCGGCGGCGGCGAGCTGGGCGGAACCAGGTCGCTCTCTTACGATGACTACGAATAGCGACGCATCCATTGGGAATTAACACAAAAAACAGAAAACGCACCATGAAAAAATTATTCGTTATAGCAATGCTCGCAACGGTCGGTATGACCGCGTGCAGCAAGGACGATACGGCTCCGGCCGCCGGCCCGAAAAAGTATGTCCAGGTGACCATCCCCGAGGAGATGGTTTCCGGGGAGACCCGTACTTCCATCGACGGCACCACGACCAACTGGGTGGCCGGCGACAAGGTCGCCGTGCTCCTCTACGACGGAGCCGCGACGATGACATGCCAGTTCACGGCCGACAAGTCGGGCCCGACCACGACGTTCTCGGGCGACGTGCCCATCGGCTCCTACTCGCTGGCGGCGGCTTATTACCCGTACGACTGCAACGCCACGTTCGACGCCGTGAACAAGACCTTCAAGCACACCTGGGGATCGGAATACTGCACGGACAACCTGGCTGCCTATGACTTCATGTATACGAACATCTGGGAGGAGCCGTTCGAAATCAACGAGGCGACGACCCAACTGCCCGTACACTTCACGTTCAAACCGCTGATGGCCCGCATCAAGATCTCGCTCGGACTGGGTGCGAACGAAACGCCCAAGAAAGTCATCCTGGAGACCGACAGCAACGTATTGCCGACCTCCGGTACGATCGACGCCCTGGAGAACTTCACGGCATCGTCCGTAACCAATTCGATCGCAGTTCCCACGAACCGGAAAGAGTTCGTAGTGGGCCTGCTCCCCGTGGGCATCCACTCGACCATGACCGTGAAGGTAATGACTACCGACGGGCTGACCTACTCGGACAAGTCGTTCACGCTGGCCGGCCTGAAGCGCAACCACCACTACACGATGAGCGTACCCTGCAACAAGAAAACGGTGACGATCACCGTACCCGATGCCATCGACCAGAAGTACGGTACGCATACCTATCAGGACAACGGATTCTACACGGTCGATTCCCAATACGACCCGGAAGGAATTTTCAATGACTGGTATTTTTACCAGGCAGAGATCAAGAGCGACAAGAACGGCGACGACAAACTCAAGAAGAACCGCATCCAGCTGCAGGTTCCTGCGGGCTTCAACAACGCAAACAACGGCGCCTTCGTGACGGCTCCGATCCAGTGCGACGGTTCGAAAACCGTGAAGGTATCCTTCGAGGTGGCAACCAACCGCGCATTGGTGAACATAAAGTACAGGATCGGTACGACGAACAACGGCCCGATCACCGAATCGTGGCTCCGCGACAGGAACAACATCCTGAACGGCAACGATAAAGAGTGCAGATCCGGCACGCAGACCCATACGTTTACGGTCACCAACGGACAACGTCTCATGATCAAGATACTGAGCACCGGCGGCGCATACCACGTAGAGTTCGCGAATTTCACCTATACGGTCGAATAATTTCGATAAAATAATTTTTCAGATCGGGACGGAGCAGGATACCGTCCCGATTTATCTATAAACCGAATCTGATGAAAACAGCATACATAAAGCCGGAATTGGAGCTACTCGTAATTGCGGCCGAAGCAGGGTTCGCGATTTCACAGCCGCACGGCGGCGAACTCGGGCCCAGCTCGGTGGATTATGCGGACGACGAGTATTGATTACAAACCGCCAATTCGAACCTGACGTTATGAAACACAAACCTATTTTCCGACTCGCGCTCCTCGCGCTCCTACTGACCGGTTGCGGAAAGGATACGACAGAACTGCCCGTAGGGCCCGAAACTCCCGCGACAGGAGGCGATGCCATCGTCTGCCGGTTGTCGATCGGCAACGAAGCGCCCGACCCCACGGACGAAACCCGTACGGCTTACGGCCCGTTACAGGACGGTTATTACCCGATCTATTGGCGCAATGCCGACCGCGTGGGAATCATCTGTCCGCAGACGACCCCGCAATGGGCGGAGGTCGAAGTCAGCGTCTCCGGGGCGACCGAAAGCGAAGCCGACCTGAGCGACACGGGAATGCAGTGGGGGAGCAGTCCCAGCTACGATTTTTACGCCTTCTACCCGGCAGACGCCGTCCAGGCCAACAGCGGCTCGATCGTCGCGACGGCAATCCCGGCCGTACAGACCTACCACAACGGCGAATGCAACATGCAGTACGCCTATATGGCGGCATGCACCCAAGGGGTGGAACGCGGAGGGGAGGTGCCCTTCAGGTTCCGCCCGCTGATGACCACGGTTACGATCCAGGTGGGATTCTCGGAGGCCGCGGAGGTACAGAAGCTCGTGCTGTCGAGCGAAAACGGCCCCATAGCGGGCGGCTTCACGTTCGACATCGAAACCGATCGGTGCTCGGTCATCCCGGGCAAAGGATCGAACGTGCTGGCCCTGCACCTGATGTCGGGGGACGTCCCCTACATCCAGCTCAGCGCAGGGTCGAAGGTCGCGGTCACGGCGTTCATGCTGCCGCAGGACATCGAGGGGCTTACGCTCTCCGCCGTCACAACGCAGGGCAGAACATACAGCTACACGACCCCGGCAACGCTCAGGGCCGGGCACCGTTATTCGTTCACGATCGGCGACATGCAGGCACAGGCGCAACAGACCTCGGAAGATTATTCCGACTGGATGGCCTACCTGCCCGACAACACCTACCTGTCGCAGGTTTCCATCCCCGGATCGCACGACGCCTGCACGATCTACGGTTCGCACTACGAGTACAAAGGCGGGATGCCCGGCGAAAGATACCACTTCAAATGGTTGCAGAACGTCGTATTCGGCTATATGAACACGACCAAGATCATCAAGGCACAGGAGCTATCCATCGAAGAGCAGCTTGCGGCCGGGGTTCGCATGTTCGACCTGCGCCCCTCCTCGTCGAGCTCCTCGGTGCGCGACCTCCCGATCCATCACGGCATAGCCCCGCTGGGCGACCCGACGCTGGGCGGCTACGCCCCGGGCAGCTCCGGTCGCCAGGAACTTTCGCCCTTCATGCTTTCGCACCTGCTCGACCGTTTCGTGCGGTTCCTCGACGAACATCCGGGCGAGACGGTGCTCGTGCATATGAAATACGAGAACACGAGCACCAGCGCCAATAAGACGGGATGGGACAAAAGCGTGGCCAGCCTGATCAAATCGCATTGCAGCGGCTATGTGGCCGACTTCCACCCCCTGATGACGCTGGCCGACGCCCGCGGCAAGATACTCTTCGTGATCCGCGAGGATTACAAATCGTCGAACAACGGCCGGTATTTCGGCGCCTACCTGAACTGGACGCACGACAAGGTGGTCTTCGACACGACGCTCAGCGGCAACGGCGTGGGGCAGGCCCCGATCCGCGTGAACGACCTCTACAACATCAAGAACGGGGCATCGGACGGCAAGACCAAGTATGCGGCCATCGACGAGTGCATCGCCTATACCTATAATACGGACGACCCGACGCGGTGGTGCATGAATTATGTGAGCTGCTACGACACGGCCCATTGCAGCGTGTCGGGGATCAGCCTGTTCGGCGCCGTGGGCGACTACGACTACTGCGCGAACAAGTACAACAGGTATACGGCCGACAAGATCGACAGGTACGATTTCCGCGGGAACGTCGGCATCGTGCTGATGGACTTCGCGGCGGCATCGCACGCCACGATGACCTACGGGCAGACCTACTCGAACATGCAGGTCTACGGCGACGACCTGGTCAGGGCCGTGATCTGCAACAACAACAAGTGGAACCTGCGGCGCAACGAATAACCCCCGGAGGCTCCCGCCGCCGGCGCGCGCCCCGGCAGGACGCCGGAACGACACCGAAGAAAAACCTCCCGGGCTTCCCGGGAGGTTTTTGCACACACAAACATTAACAATACAAACAACGCAATGGCTGAATAGATCTGTTGTTCCGGATACAAAGGTGGGGGTAATTTCCGGGTCGTACAATCGCCATAAATGAGTATTTTACGTCCGGACACTCCCAATTTATGGTGAAAGCCCCGGCGGAAGGGCGTGATCTGCAATTTTTTATTTTGAATTTCGAAATAATGCACTATCTTTGCAAGCAAATTCCAATGTCCCGGCGCCCGCCGGGGTTCTGAAAATCACTTTGAAATAGAAATATATGCAGGATTTGAAAGCGCTCGAAGGGAAAAGCCTCGTCGAACTGCGTGAAATAGCAAAAGCTATCGGTATCGGGGACACCACATTGAAGAAGCGCGAACTGATCGAGAAAATCGCCGGGTTCTCCGCTTCCGAAGGCACCCCCGCAGAAAATAAAGAGAAAAGAGGACGGGGCCGGAAAAAGGAGGTTCCCGCAACGGAAATGCAGCAGACGGCAGCCATAGCCGAACCCGCCGCCGTAAAGGCGGAAGCCGCTCCCGAAACCGTTCCCCAGGCCCCGCGAGGCCGCCGGCCGCGCATCACCAATACGAAGACCGAAAACACCGCACCGGCACAACGCTCGCCCGTCACGGTCGCCGCCCCCCCTGCCGAGCCAGAGCTCCCGATGGAAAGCGCCCCGGCACCTGCACCAGCGGCAGCGGCAGAAGCCGTACAGGCACCCCGCGAGGAGAAGGCCGAGCCCAAGCGCCGCGGCCGCAAGCCCAAGGCACAAGCACAGGAAGAGGCCGCTGAGCCCACCGCCGCAACACCCCCGGCTGCCCAAGCTGCCCAGGCTGCCCAGACTACCCAGGCAGCAGCCGATGCGCAATCCTTCGACGGCGAGGTGATCACCAAGGACGATTTCGCCGGGGAGATCGAGGGCGAAGGCGTGCTGGAGATCATGCCCGACGGATACGGGTTCCTGCGTTCGGCCGACTACAACTACCTGAACTCGCCCGACGACATTTACGTTTCGCCGTCGCAGATCAAACTCTTCGGGCTGAAGCCCGGCGACACGGTGAACGGCGCCATACGCCCGCCGAAGGAGGGGGAGAAATATTTTCCGCTGGTACGCGTGAACGAGATCAACGGCCTGGCGCCGGAGTTCATCCGCGACCGCGTACAGTTCGAATTCATGACGCCGCTCTTCCCGAGCGAGAAATTCTGCCTTACGGGCAACGGACACAACAACATGTCGACGCGCGTGGTCGACCTCTTTTCGCCCATCGGCAAGGGACAGCGCGCGCTGATCGTAGCACAGCCCAAGACGGGTAAGACGGTGCTCATGCAGTCGATCATCAACGCCATCGCCGACAACCATCCCGAAGTATACATCATCGTGCTGCTGATCGACGAGCGCCCGGAGGAGGTGACCGAGATGGCCCGCAACTCCAAGGCCGAGGTCGTGGCATCGACCTTCGACGAACAGGCGTCGCGCCATGTGAAAGTCGCGGAAATGGTACTCGACAAGGCCAAGCGCATGGTCGAATGCGGACACGACGTGGTGATCTTCCTCGACTCGATCACCCGCCTGGCACGTGCCTACAACTCCGTCCAGCCCGCATCGGGCAAGGTGCTCTCGGGCGGTGTGGATGCCAACGCGCTCCACAAACCCAAGCGTTTCTTCGGTGCAGCCCGCAACACGGAGGAGAAAGGGTCGCTGACGATCATCGCCACGGCGCTGATCGACACCGGTTCGAAGATGGACGAGGTGATTTTCGAAGAGTTCAAGGGCACGGGCAACATGGAGCTCCAGCTCGACCGCAAGCTCGCCAACAAACGTGTCTACCCGGCAGTCGACGTCATCGCATCGGGTACGCGCCGCGAAGACCTGCTCCTGCCGCGCGACGTGATGAACCGCACGTGGGTGCTGCGCAAATACCTTTCGGACATGACGCCCGTCGAGGCCATGGAGTTCCTCCAGAAGCAGATGGGAATGACCAACACCAACGAGGAGTTCCTCGCCACGATGAACCATTAAACAACCACAAAACCCACTGATAGAATGAAAAACCTGATTATCCTGCTGTCATGCCTGCTGTTCGCCGGCAGCGTATACGGATGGGGACAAAAGGGGCACGACGTCACGGCCTACATCGCAGAGTGCCACCTCACGCCCGAAGCCGCCCAAAAGATCGACAAGGTGCTCAACGGCCATTCGCCCGTGTACTACTGCAACTGGATGGACATTGCCAGCCACACCCCCGAATACAATTACACCAAGACGTGGCACTACCTGAACATCGACGAGGGCCAAACCCTCGAAACGATGCCCCGGAACCCCAAAGGCGACGTGCTGACGGCCGTCACGACGCTCGTCGCCGAGCTCAAGGCCGGCGGGCTGGCACCCGAGGCGGAGACCGAGAAGCTCAAGATGCTGATCCACCTGGTCGGCGACATGCACTGCCCGATGCACACGGGGCGCCTGTCGGATATCGGTGGCAATCAGCGCCCGGTGCTGATGTTCGGACGCAGAACGAACCTCCACTCGGCCTGGGACTCGGCGATCCTCGAAGCCGGGCACAAGTGGAGCTACACCGAGTGGCAGGAACAGATCGACCGCCTGACGGATGACGAGGCGGCACTGGTACAGGCCGGGGAGCCGCAGGACTGGCTGAAGGAGACCCATGCGATCTGCGTCGGCATCTACGAGGACAGCCCCGAAGGGACGAAAATATCCTACGATTACGTGGACAAATACACGCCCGTCATCGAGCAGCAGTTCGTCCGGGGCGGCTACCGGCTGGCACGCCTGCTGAACGAGATTTACCGCTGACCGTAGGTGCAAAATAAAAGGGAACGGGCTTGCAGTCGCTGCAAGCCCGTTTTCCGTCCTGCGGCAGTGCGGCAAAGATGTATTTCGGCCGTTTCGGCCGCACAAAAATCCGGGCTAAACGCTAAGGGACAAGGCCGGGGTCTGCAGGGGAGCACTGCGTGCGGCGCAGGGGCACGACAACCGATCGGGCCGGATAATTTTATCCGGCAAAATACCCGAGGAAATAAAAGTTATATTAATTTTGCAGGCATGAGATACCTAACCGCCATACTCTTCGGCCTGCTTGCTGCCGGATGCGGCGACAAGGCCGCGGACAACCTGATGTCCCAGGCTTCGGTGCTGATAGAGGAGCATCCCGACAGCGCCTTGCTGGCTCTCCGGCAGATAGACCCCTCGGCCATTTCACCGGCGGCCGACGCCCGGCGGCGCCTGCTGCTCGCGCAGACCTACTCCCGCACAGGTGCCGAGGCTGACAACGATTCGCTGACCGCCCCCGCACTGGATTATTACGAGCGCCACGGCTCCGGGGCCGAGCGTGCCTATGCCTGGTATTTCGACGCAAAGGTACACCACAATGCCGGCGACCTGGGACGGGCGATCAAAGGCTACACACAGGCGATGCTCTACGCCGAACGCAACCGCGACAAGGCGGGAACCACAAAACTGCTCATGGCACTGTACCACACGCTGGGGCTGCTGTACCTCGAACAGGGATACGACACCGAGGCCGAAGAGGCATTCTCGAAAGCCGTCGCCGCGGCGCAGGAGACCGGCAGTGCGGAACTGGAGGGATACAGCCGCTACATGCTCTCGTCGGCACAGTATGCCAACGGCCGCTATGCCGCGGCCATCGAAACACTCTCCCCGCTGGTCGGGGCACGCGACACGATGGCATTCCGTTTCTTCGCCCAGCAGATCACCCTGCAAAACCTGATATACCACACCTTCGCCGAAGACTGGAGCACCGGGCAGTTGCTCGAGGAGCGGGCGCGCATCGACATGCACGAACTATGGACAGCCCCGCTGACGCACGGCCCCGCATCGGCCGACGACGATGACCGCACGCTTTACGACATCGCTTCGGCCATCATTTTTTACCGGGCGGAGCAGCCCGATTCGGCACAATACTACATAGACCGCTCGCTGGCGCACATCAAACGCTTCAACCAGAACAACATAGGGCTCTACACGATCGCCTCGGCCATACACCACCGCCGCGGGGAGGACGGCAAAGCCTATGCCTGTGCCATGCAGTACATCGGCAAGCGCGATTCGCTCGACAAGGCACGGCAGGGGGTATCGGTGGCCGAGCTGGAAAAGAGATACCGCACGGCCAACGAAACGGCGCTCCGCGAGGCAGGGCTGCGTTACCGGGCCTGGATCGCCACGCTGGCATGCCTCTTGCTGGCCGCGGCCGTCACGGGGGCGGTGGTGGGCTACCGGCGCAAACTCCGGCACCGGGACGCGCAGCTGAGCGAATACCTCACGCTGCTGGAATCCTACCGGGAATCGCACGACAGCCTCACCTCGCGGCTCGATGCCTCGAACGAGCGCGAGGCTGCCGTCAAGGCTTCGCTCGAGGGGCGGTTCGCCCTGCTGCGCGACATCGCCGCAACCTACTACACCTATGGCGAAGGGGAACGGCTGGCGAGGAAGGTGAAGGAGCTGGCACTGAGCCCGGCGATGCTCGCGGACATCGTCCGCATGGCAGACCTCTACAACGACCGGGCGGTCACGCGCCTGCGCCGCCAACTGCCGGGGTGGACGCCGCGCAACTACGATTTCGCAGCGCTGGTCGTCGCCGGGTTCTCGGCGCAGGAGATTAGCGTGATGCTCGACATGACGCTGAACGGGGTCTACACGCTCAAATCGAAACTCAAACGCCGGATCGCCGAATCGGGGGCTGCGGACAGGGAGTTTTTCACCCGTTTTTTCGCATAGCAAGGGCGCCCGGCGCGCCGGCAAGAATCCGCGGGATCGCACCCTCTGTAAATCAACATTTTACACACAAACAAGCAAGAATTATTCCGTACCGGCAAGCCGCATCGGGGCTTAACTTTGCAGGGAAACCAAATGAAAAAACCAAGCAAAGTTATGAGACGGACATTTCTTTTACTCGTATGCGCCCTGGCGCTTTTTTCCGTGAAACAGACCTGCGGGCAAATTGTGCGGGGGAGGGTGGTCGACCAGGAGCGGCAACCCGTGGTCGGGGTCGCGGTAGTGATGCTCGACACCGACTCGACCTACCTCGCGGCCGCGGCATCGGATGCCGACGGGCGTTTCGCCATCGCATCGGAGGTACGCCCCTACCGGCTGCTGTTCCAGCACCTCGCCTATGAGATGCAAACGCTTACCTCGGAGCACGACGAAGCCGGCGAGGTCGTCCTGCATGAATATACGAATGCGCTCGACGCTGTGGTCGTAGAGGGCGAAAAACCCATCGTGCGGGTCGAAGAGGGGCGGCTGGCCTATGACCTGGAAGCCGTATCGAAAGGCAAGGCGGTGAACAATGCCTACGAAGCCCTCACCCAGCTGCCGGGCGTCAGCGAACAGGACGGCGGGCTGACGCTTGCCGGCGCCGGGGGTGTCACGGTGATCCTGAACGGGAAGCCCTCGACGATGAGCGCCGAGCAGTTGGCGTCGCTGCTGCGCTCGACACCCGTCGAACGGATCGAGAAGGCCGAAGTGATGTACAGCACGCCGCCGCAGTACCATGTGCGCGGCGCGGCGATCAACCTCGTCCTGCGGCGCAGCCACGACTACTCGTTTTCGGGGGAGGTACACGCCAACTATACCAACCGGTTTTACAGCAACTGGGATGCCGGGGGCAACTTCGCCTTCTCCTCGCCCGAGTGGTCGGCCGAGGTAACCTATTCGGCCGGGCAGGCCAAGACCAAACGGATCATCGACCTCTACTCGCGGCATACGCTCGCGGACGGGGAGCATGAAATCGCCCAGAGGCAGAATATCACCAGCAAAGGGACATGGCACCGGCTGAGGGCCGCCGCAGAATACGCCCCGCAGGGCAAAGGACGCCTGAGCATTGCCTATACGGGCGCATACACCCCGCATACGAGCGGCCTCGTACGTGCCGACGGCAACCTGGTCAACTCGGTCAGCTCGCCCGGGGGCGACAACACGATGCACAACGCTGCGCTGCGCTACACGTCGGCCTCCGGACTCGACCTCTCGGCGGACTACACGCATTACAGCTCGTGGCAGCTGGCCGCCATGCGGAACAGGTACGCCGACGGCAGCCGGACAGCGTTCGACGTGGTTTCGGGGCAGTCCGTCGACCGGGTAAATGTCAGCGCCGACCAGTCGCACGACCTGGGCAATGGCTGGGGCATGACCTACGGGGGCATCTTCAGCTGGGCGGGCGACCACGACTACCAGCGATACACGCTCCGCGAGGGCGACATCGCCACCGTCGATACCGATTCGCACCTCGACGAATACACGGGCAACCTCTATGCCGGGGTGAGCAAAGAGTTCGCCAAGGGGAGTTTCTCGCTGTCGCTGGCCGGGGAATACTACCGCGCGGGGGACTACGACAACTGGTCGCTCTACCCGCAGGCGACCCTGCTCCTGACACCCGCAGAGAAACATCTCGTACAGATTTCGCTCTCGTCGGACAAGACCTATCCCTCGTACTGGGAGATGCAGCAGTCGACCTCCTACATCGACGGCTATTCGGAGATCCGGGGCACGCCCGGACTGCGGCCGTCGAAAAGCTACAACGGCCAGGCAATGTACATGTATAAGCAGAAGTATATCTTCATGCTGTTCTGGAACGAGATGCCCGACTACTTCGACCAAACCGCATGGCAGGCCCCTGATCGCCTGGCATTGGTCTACCAGACGCTCAACTGGAACACCAACCGCCAGTGGGGCGCCAACGTCATCGTACCGCTGCGCCCGGGCAAATGGCTCGATTCCCGGCTGACGCTGACCGGGATGCGGATGACCCAGCGCTGCGACGCCTTTCACGACCTGGCGTTCGACCGCTCCAAATGGCTGGGGGTGGTGCGCATGGACAACACGATCCGTCTGAGCCGCAAACCCGACCTGACGCTCGACCTCTCGGGCTACTATCAGAGCGCGGCCATCCAGGGGACATACGACGTCGACCCTTCGTGGAGCGTCAACGCGGGTGCCAAGTGGACGTTCGACAAGAGCCGGGCGAGCCTCTCGGTGCGCTGCAACGACATTTTCGAAAGTTCGTTGCCGTTCGCCAAAGTCCGTTACAAGGGACAGTACCTCGACATGGATTCCGGCACGTATACCCGTTCGGTGACGGTGCATTTCTCCTACCGTTTCGGCACATACAAGGAGAAGCGGCACAAGACGGTCGACACGTCGAGGTTCGGGCATTGACCGGATCCCGCAGGGCACGAAAAAGGGCCGTCGCAAAAGACGGCCCTGTACTCGGAGCGGGAATCGAACCCGCACGACCATTGCTGGTCACAGGATTTTAAGTCCGGCGTGTCTACCTATTCCACCATCCGAGCCACTGCCTTTCAGCGAAAGGCGTCGGCAAAAGTACGAAAATTTTACGATTCGCCAAAATCTATATAATTTATAATCGCCCCCGTCTGGTCGGGGCCGAACCAGCGGATTTCCGCGTCGCGGCGGAACCAGGTAAGCTGCCGTTTGGCATATCGGCGCGAATTGCGCTTGATAAGTTCCACGGCCCGGTCATAGGAGATGCGTCCGTCGAAATAGTCGAAGAACTCCTGGTAGCCGACCGTCTGCAGGGCATTCAGACCGCGGTAGGGATACACCGCACGCGCCTCGGCTTCGAGGCCGTCGGCAAGCATCTGCCCGACACGGTGGTCGATGCGTCCGTACAACTCCTCGCGCGGCATGTCAATGCCGACCTTCACGATGTCGAAATCGCGCTTGCGACGCCGCCCAGTCCGCAGGCGGGAGTAGGGCAGTCCGGTTTGCAGGCAGACCTCCAGTGCCCGAACGACGCGCGCCGGGTTGCTGCGGTCGACCACCGCATAATAATCCGGATCGAGCGTCCGCAACTGTCCGGCGAGGGCTTCGAGCCCCTCCGTGCGGAGTCGCGCCGCCAATTCGCGGCGCAGGTTTTCATCGGCCTGCGGCAGGTCGTCCATGCCTTCGCACAACGCCTTGACATAAAGCCCCGAGCCCCCGACGGCAACAACGCAGTCATGCCCGGCGAACAGTCTTTCGAGGCAGGCGAGGGCCTGCGTTTCGTACTCGCCGCAACTCAGGTTATCCGCGAGGTCGTGCGATGCTATAAAATGGTGTTCGACGGCTTGCAATTGGTCTGCCGTAGGCTGAGCCGTACCGATCGGCAAGCCGCGGTACATCTGGCGGGAGTCGGTGGAAAGGATGGGTGCACCGTAGTGCAGGGCGATGCGGATGCTCAGATCCGTCTTGCCCGAACCGGTCGGGCCGACAATGACGACGAGCCGCTTAGTACTCGTCGTCATAATTGTCGTCGCCCTCGAAATCGTTGAATTCCCCCATCACCTCGTCGAAAATCGAGCCTTCGCCCGCGGTGGCCGTCTTCGACGGGTCGTACTGGTCGGGGGCATCGGCCTGGGCGTATATCTCGCGCGGATAGGAGCCGTCTTTGGGCATTTCGTACGTCCCGGTCAGTTCGAGGAAGTAGGCCCGGTCGCCGAACATGTCGAAAAGGTAGATCAGCCGGTCGCGGTTGTTGTGGATGATCTGCCCCAGAGTCACGCTCTCCATCGCCGCAGGAGCCCCTTCCGAACCGTCGTCCATATCCATGAGGGTGAACTCGCGCAGTTTTTCCCAGCGCTCGTCCGCCGTGAAGAACGACGCCATGCACTCCTCGTATTCGAGCGAACGGAGGATGAAATTATGGAAATCGAGCAACGTCATGTCGTACGGCACTTCGTAATCGCGCACGAAGTTGTCGTTCTCATCGCTCAGCATCCGGAATCGGAAAACCATTGACATAGCTTGTAATTTTTGCATTTCCTACTACAAAGATAGTACAAAAAGGGAAAATGCAAAACCACAGGCTGCGTCACTTCCGACCGAGGTACCGGGTAACAATGTCGATCAGGTAGTGGCTGCCCTGCGGGTTCTCCGCCCCGGGAGCTACGTAGTCGTGGTGGAATTCCCACCAGAAAGCCCCCAGGTAACCGCAGGCCTTGATCCATTCGATCTTGCTGCGGATCGAAGAGGGGTTGTCGATGGTCACGAATTCCGTTCTGTCCGGCGAGAAATAGTAGGACACCTCGGCTGCCGGGTCGTACTCCTCCGTCCAGCCGTTTGCGAGCCGGGGCAAGAACTCCTTGTAGGTGATATACGAACCGTAGTCACGCAGCGGCCCGTCGGCTTTCTGCCCGGGCTTCAACCCTTTGTAATAGAACCCGTAGTTGGCCAGCCCGAGGCAGAGCTTCCGCTTGTCGAAGACTTTCCAGTGTTCCAGCTTCGACCGCATACGCTCCATCGAGGTGTTGTGCGAAGGGGTGCTGCCCCATACGCCGTCGCACATGTCATAGGACATGATATTTATCCAGTCGACCGCCCCGGCCAGCCTGTCGGCCAGCGCCCGATCGTACCCGTGGTCGATGCTGAGGGCCGTGGTCAGGTAGTAATAACGCCCGGTGCGTTCCGAGAGTTCGTCGAACCGTTCGCGCAGCAGGGCCATCATGCGGGCATGCAACTCTTTGTCCAGCGTGATCTCCCAGTCCATGTCGATGCCGTCGTAACCGTTCTTTTCGACCAGGCGCACCATATACCCGACAAACCTGGGGATCCGATCCGGATTCTCCAGCAGGGGAAGGAACTCCTGCTGCCCGCCGAAGCACAACAGTATCCTGGCCCCGGCGGCATGCGCCTTTTCGATCATGGAGGGCACGAGCGCCATCTTGCCTCCCTGCTTCAGGTAGTCGAACTGCGTGGCATAGGCGTCGACGGCATCCTGCGGCCGGTCGAAATCCAGCCCGGCCCACTCGGGCGTAGCCATCAGGTAGATGAACTGGAAGGCATCGTACCCCGGGTTCGTGAGTTCCGCCTCGCTCAGAAGGCTCTCCACCGAATAGGCGGCATGTATGAAGTCGGGGATTACGGGGGCCGGTTTGCGGGCATACGATGCAGAGCCGGCGACAAATAACGAAACGACTAATAAGGCGAACTTTTTCATGATAAACCATTTGTTTTATATTCAGCCTCAAATATAATATTATTTATTATAAACACAGCCAAATATAATATTATTTATCAATAAAAAGCACACAGCATGACCTAATTTACAAACAAGATGTCGTAAGGAATTCGATGACATCCCTGTTGTCGGGGTAATCCGTCAGCCCAGGGGACTGTGCATGGCCGAAATCCACGCGGCGGCGGCAGGCAATGCACTCCGAAACGACGCATTGCAGTCCGGCATCGTGTGCTGCGAGCCAGGCCCCGACCTCGGCGGGTGATTTGTAAAACGAATAATTGATCCGGCTCAACGCCGCGGGAAAGGCCCGCTCTTCGACGGCCACGGCAGCTCCCAGGTCGCGGAACGGCTGTCCGCCCATCGTCAGGAGGGCTTTCTGCTGGCGGTAAGAGTTCCTGTATTTCACGTTCACCTCCGGCATCCGCAGCTGCAGGTCATAGCCCTCGGGCAGGAAAAGCAGCGACACGCTGCGGCAGCCCAGTCCGGAATAAGCCCAGATGTCGTCGGCCAATGCAGTGAGCTGCGCGGGGGTTTCCCGGCCGCCGAGTACGGCGACCGACTGGCGGTTACCGCGCAGCAGGGCGGGAATGCCCGCATACTGCGCCCGGAAATAGCGGTTGGCATTGTCGCTGCCCGTAGCGATCACGGCATCGGGCGATGTGCTGCCGTCGTAAAATTCCACCGGAACCTGCGGGTCGATTCCGCGCAGCAACCCGATGACATATTCCATCAGGACGGTATCTTTGGCCGATGGTTTTACGAGGCACCTGTGCCCTGCGGCGAGCACGCACAGCATATCGAAAAATCCGACCAGCGGGATATTCCCGGCCATGACGACCAGCACGCGCCGGGGTTCGGCGACAGGAACGGGGTAGGGCGCCAGCCACTCCGCGAGTGCGTCGCGCCGGAGCATCACGCCGGCGACGGCCGCAACGGCGCGGCGAATGTCCGCAGGCGTAAACCAGCCGTTTTCCCGGCAAGCACGCCCTATTATCTCCCGCGTGCGGGCGTCGTCGCCGAAACCGCGCAGGCGGCACCCAAGCCGGGAAAAGAGTCCGATGGCATTTTTCATGGTGCAAAGATAGCGTTTCGCAGCGGAATATGCACATTTTATCCGAAGTTGTGCTATATTTGCATAGACGGATCTTAAACCGGTAAAGACTATGGAAAGAACATTCAGAGAGGCACTCCGCCACCGCCGCAGCTACTACGCCTTAGCTCCGGAATCGCCCATCGACGACGCACGGATCGAGGAAATCGTGCGTTTTGCCATAAAACACGTACCCTCGGCCTTCAATTCGCAATCGACACGTGCCGTATTGCTGCTTCACGAGCATCACGACGAATTATGGAAAATCGTAAAGCGCACCCTGCGGGCAATCGTCCCCGAAGGGGCATTCGCACGCACCGAGGAGAAGATCGAGCACAGCTTCGCAGCCGGGTACGGCACCGTACTTTTCTTCGAAGACACGGATGTCGTCCGCGGCCTGCAACAGCAGTTTCCGACCTATGCGGGGAATTTCCCGGTATGGTCGGAGCAGACATCGGCCATGCACCAGCTGGCAGTCTGGACGATGCTGGAAGACGCAGGGTTGGGGGCATCGCTCCAACATTACAACCCGCTCATCGACGATGAGGTGCGCAAACACTGGAGCCTGCCCGGGGAGTGGAAACTCATCGCGCAAATGCCGTTCGGGACACCCGCAGGCGAACCGGGCGAAAAGACGTTCAAACCGCTGGACGAACGCATCAGGGTGTTCAGATAAAGGGGGCGGAGCCCGGCTTCAGGACAAAAATTCCGCAGAATAGCCCTGAAAAATTTGGAGATTCGGATTTTTTATATACCTTTGCACTCGCAATTGAGAAACATGCCATGCGGAAATAGCTCAGTTGGTAGAGCACAACCTTGCCAAGGTTGGGGTCGCGAGTTCGAGTCTCGTTTTCCGCTCAGGGAATCAGCAACTTACAGAAATGAAGTTGCTGATTTTTTGTTTACCTGCGGCGGGAAAGAGGCAAAAGCGCCTTTCCAGGGGCCTGGCTCCCATTGTCTCTCCATAAAACTCCCCATAGGAAACGTATTTTCCCTCCTGCGTCAAACGATGCGGAACAATGACTTCCGAACAAATACCCCGGCAAGGACACGGTCAATAAGCCCCCGTTATGTCCCTTGCGTCCCCGGGACAAACGCAGGAAACCAGTAACAGTGAAATAACCTGTCCGTCTTATGGATCCTGCGACTCCCCGTCCGGCACGGGTCGAACGTATCGGGATAAAAACTTCGGGCCCGAGGGACTTTTTTTGGCCGTTTGCGGGGAAAAGGGTATATTTGCAGTGTTTCGCAAACGAAATAATCAAACCATGTTGCTGAGTGTGATTGAAACGGCGGAGACCTTGGGATGCTCCGCCCAATATGTGAGGAAACTTTTAAGGGAAGGCCGCCTCGCCGGCCAGAAAATAGGGGACTCCTGGATTATAAACGACGATACATTGGAATCTTTCGACAGGAAGGATCTGCGGATGAAAAAAAATGACGTTCCGGATCGGAAATCCAAGAAAGCGCCAAAACAGGACGCGCTGAATTGCCTCTCCTTTTTCTCCGGGGCGATGGGGCTGGACATCGGACTGGAGCAGGAGGGCATCAACATATTGCTGGCCTGCGAAACGGATAACGCATGCCGCCGGACGATCGTCGCCAACGAACCCGGCATCGGACTGATCGGAGATATAAGGGACTACACGGTCGGGGAGATCCTGGAATACGCCAACCTCCGGGAAAACGGGCAGGTCGACATCATCGTCGGCGGGCCGCCCTGCCAGGCATTCAGCACGGCCGGGAAAAGGCTCGGCTTCCAGGACGAGCGGGGCAATGTCTTTCTGAAATACATAGAAGTCATCCGGGAGATACAACCGCAGTACGCCGTAATAGAAAACGTAAGAGGGTTGTTTTCGTCCGCACTTTCGATAGACATCGACGATGAAATTACCCGCAGCTACGACCTCGATTGGGCAAAGACACCGGGTTCGACACTCTTTTATATCAAAAAGAAGCTGGAAGCCGCAGGCTACAACGTAACTTTCAACCTTTACAATTCGGCCAATTTCGGCTCCCCGCAAATCAGGGAGAGGGTCGTCATAACATGCACCAAATCCCCGAACCCGGTTCCGTACCTCCGTCCCACCCATTCGAACGAAGAGGTATTCGGGCTTGAAAGGTGGAGGACTTTCAGGGATGCAGTAGCCGGATTGGATCCGGCCCGGTGCGACCACATAGACTTTTCCGAGAAGCGGCTGAAGTACATTAAGATGCTGAAACCGGGGGAAAACTGGCGGAATCTGCCCAAAGAACTCCAGCCGGAAGCCATGGGAAACTCCTACCATCTGGGCGGTGGGAAAACGGGCTTTTACCGAAGGCTGGACTGGGATTCGCCGTCCCCCACGGTAGTCACCCATCCCGCCATGCCCGCAACGGAACTGGCGCACCCGACGGAAAACAGGCCCCTGTCCATACAAGAATACAAAAGGATTCAGGAATTTCCCGACGATTGGGTGATCGAAGGCAGTTTGCTGGACAAATACAAGCAAATCGGCAATGCGGTTCCCGTCGGGCTGGGCAGGGCAATCGGCAGGACAATCGCCGCCCACCGCCAGGGAGTCGAAACGGCGGCACCGGAAGGCTTTCCCTATTCCCGCTACAAGGGCACGTCGGATCATGAATTCGAAACCGGAATTTTATCGGGAAAACGAAAAAAAACATCGTCCCAGTTGACGATCGAATTCGATTAATCCGTAATTTAAAAACAAAAAAGCCATGACGGATGCATACAGATTCGACGAATCGAGTACGGAACAGGCAATCGCCTATGCCAAAATATACGCCGGAGAAAATTATTCCCCCGCCATGGAGACCGTCCTGAAAGTCGCCTTCAGCGAAAAACGCAACTTGCCGACGTTCCGCCTGAAGAGTTCGGATACCATACTTCTATCCGGCTACATGAAAAAGTGGGTGGGGGCATACCTGGCCGGATATAACAACAGGCCCTCGGTCAGAACCGGGAATTGCTCCGGGACACATCCGGATCCGATGGCAAAAACGATCCTCAGAACCAGGATACCCGGGCTCGAGGATAATCTGGCCGATAAAATAGTGGCCGGGCACTCCCTGCTGATGACGATCGAAAACAATATCGGCGAGTTGCTCGAAGAGTACCTGTCCGTAAAATTATCTCCCCTGGGATGGTATTGCTGCTGGGGGAGTACGATCGACGCGGTAGACTTTTGCAAGGCGGACGGCTCGCTGCTGCAGATAAAAACAAGCGACAATTCCGAAAACAGTTCCAGCAGCAGGGTCAGGCAGGGCACTCCCATCGGAAAATGGTTCCGCAGATTCTCGAGGCGTCCGGGAGTATATAACTGGGAGTCGCTCAACAGGATGCTGGGACGGCCGGGATATATGTCCGAGCCCGACTTCCGGTCATTCGCAGAAAAGACCATAGCGGCAAACCCGGCCTGCATATATATAGCCGCCACCCACTTGTTGAACAGACCCTGACACGTGCCGTCCCGCAGGTGGATGCACCCAAAAATTACCCGGAGCGCTTGCCCGGGTAATTTTCATTCCGGATCGCGGGGGCGGGCTATTTCCCCAGCCGGTAAGCGGTGGGGGTCATGCCCGTATGGTTCTTGAAGTATTTCCCGAAAAACGACTGGTTGGGGAAATTCAGGTAGTAGGAGATCTCCTGGATGCTCATCGTGGAGTATTTCAGCAGGTTTTTGGCTTCGAGCACCACATAGTCGTCGATCCACTGCACGGCCGTGCGCCCGCTGGTCTTGCGGATGATCGTCGTGAGGTATTTGGGCGTCAGGTTCAGCTGGCCGGCATAGAAACCGACCGAACGCTGCTGCATGTAATGCCTGGCCAGCACCCCCATGAACTGGTTGAAATACTCCTCGTTGCGGCTGCGCGAAGAGGCGTCCGACGCCCCCGTCTCGACATGCCGGGCGATGATCCGGCAGACCTTGTAGGCCAGTGTCCGGATCATCGAACGTATGATCTCGGCGGAGTAGGGGTCGTTGTGCTGCCGTGCCCCCTCGATGCGGATCCCGTCCAGCGAACGCATGACCCCGTCCCACTCCTCGCCGTCGAGCGGCAGGCTGGGATGCTTCTCGACCTGCAGGAAAAGCTGTGTCAGCAATTTGAGGTCTATATTGATCCGTTGGATGAACTCCTCCTCGCAGAGAATGGCGTGCACGCTGGCGTCCTCCACCGACTCGACCTGCAGGATGCTGCCGGGCAGGTGCACGAAAAGCGTCCTCTCGCCAATCGTGTGGCGCGTCACGCCCGAAGTGGAAACAATCGAACCTTTAGAACAAAAAATGATCGCAAAGGCGTTCAGACGTGTCGGATACCGGAACAGGTCGATGTTGAATTCATCCTTCACATTGACACGCGAAGCGATCAGGCATCCATCGTAATAGAGGTCTTCCGGCCTGCGGCCGCAGATGTCGAGCAATGTGGCGAGCGAGAAGCTCTGAATCTCCTTTTTGTTCATTTTACCGATAATTATACGGACAAATATACGCAAATCCCGGGAGCTTTTCATTGAATAGTACAAAATCGAACCAATCGACGAATTCATCCGACACGATGGTCTTTTCTTACGACCGCTAAAACGGCAACTTTGCATCGAAAAATACGGAACAGATGAAACAAACGACTTTTTGCGCAATACTGCTGTTAGCGACAGGTTGCACATCACCGAAAAAGACCCATACGGCCGATCCGCTGCGGGTGGGCACCATCGTCGTCACCCCGTCGTCGGACATCGACGCCGCGCTCTACGTCGGCACGATCGAGGAGGAGACCTCGGCCGCCCTGAGTTTCCCCGTCGCCGGTACCGTCGCGCGCACCTACGCAGACGAAGGGCAGCGCGTGCAGCAGGGGCAGTTGCTGGCCGAACTCGATCCGACGTCGGCCCGGCAGACCTTCGATGCCGCGCAGGCAGCACTCGACCAGGCGAAAGATGCCTGTGCGCGCCTCAAACAGCTTTACGACGCCGAGAGCCTGCCCCAGATCAAGTGGGTCGAGGCGCAGACCCGGCTGCGCCAGGCCGAGTCGGCATACGGCATCGCCCGCAAAAACCTCGACGACTGCAAGTTGTACGCACCGTTCACGGGCGTCATCGGCAAACGGCAGGCCGCAGCGGGGGAGACGGTTCTGCCGGGCGTCCCGGCCATGACCCTGCTGCGGATCGGGACGGTGAAAGTCCGCTTCCCGGTACCCGAGCAGGAGATCGCACGCCTGGGCACGGACAGCCGGCTGCGGATAACCGTCGCGGCACTCGGCGACCGTGCTTTCCCGGCCGGGAAGATCGAAAAGGGTGCCGTGGCAAACCCCGCCACACACACCTATGACGTACGCGCCACGCTGTCCAACGCCGACGGCGAGCTGCTCCCGGGCATGGTATGCCGCGTGGAGGCATCGCCGGCAGGGGCGGCCGAAGAGATCGCGCTGCCGGTACGCGCCGTGCAGCAGGCCGGCGACGGAAGCCGCTTCGTATGGAAAGTGAGCGGGGATTCGGTCGTCCGCACGGCTGTCGCCACGGGACGCCTGGTGAACAACGCCGTCACGATCACTGCAGGAATACAAGCGGGCGACCGCATCGTGACCGACGGGATGCAGAAAATCGGCCAGGGAAGTAAAGTCATAGCGGAATGAAAAGCAATATAATATCGTGGTCGATGCGCAATTTCCGCATCGCCTTCCTCATCGTGGGCTGCCTGTTCGCCTTCGGTATTTACGGGCTGGTGCATATTCCCAAGCAGGAGTTCCCGGAATACACGATCCGCCAGGGCGTGGTGGTGGGCGTCTATCCCGGCGCCACGAGCGAAGAGGTCGAGCAGCAGCTCGCCAAGCCGCTCGAACAGTTCCTGATGACTTACAAGGAGGTCAAACGGTCGAAGACCACCTCCACGTCGCAGAACGGCATGTGCTACGTGATGGTCGAACTCGAAGACCACGTGAACGACAAGGACGAAGTGTGGTCAAAGATCAAGCACGGCCTGGCGGCATTCAAGTCGCAGTTGCCTCCGGGCGTTGCGGCCGTGGTCACCAACGACGACTTCGGCGACACCTCGGCGCTGCTCATCACGCTCGAATCCGATACGCGGTCGTACCGCGAACTAAAAGGCTACATGGACGACCTGAGCGACCGCCTGCGCCGCATCGAGTCGGTCTCGAACCTGCGCCCGTACGGCGTGCAGCAGGAGCAGATCTCGATCTACGCCGACCATGAACGGCTGGCGGCCTACGGCATCGGCGAAAAAGTCCTCTCGGCCGCGCTCGCCTCGCAGGGGCTGACCCCGATGGGCGGGTCGGTCGGCAATGCCGAGACCGAAACGCCCATCCACATCGCGCCGGCGCTGGCCGGCGAGCGGGAGGTCGCCGAGCAGATCATCTGGAGCGACCCGCAGGGGCATGTGCTGCGCGTGAAGGACGTGGCGCGCGTCGTACGCGAATACGACGACCCGGACAGCTACATACGCAACAACGGCCACCGCTGCGTCATGCTGTCGATGGAGATGAAGGCGGGCTTCAACATCGTGCAATACGGCCGTGACGTGGACGAAGTGCTGCACGAATTCATTGCGGCCGAGCTCCCCGCGGACGTCGAGGTGCAGCGCATCGCCGACCAGGCCAAGGTCGTGGGCGACTCGGTGCACTCGTTCCTGCGCGACCTGTTCGTCGCCATGGCCATCATCATCCTGGTGATGATGCTCCTCTTCCCGCTGCGGTCGGCCATCGTGGCGGCCATCACCATCCCGCTGTCGACCTTCATCTCGGTGGGGATCATGTACCTGTGCGGCATCCCGCTCAACACGGTGACCCTCGCGGCGCTGGTCGTGGTGCTGGGTATGATCGTCGACAATTCGATCGTGGTGATCGACGGCTACCTCGACTACCTCGGGCGAGGCCACTCGCGCTGGTTCGCGGCGGTCGAGAGCGCCCGGGAGTTCTTCCCGTCGCTGCTGCTGGCCACGGTCTGCATCTGCATGATCTTCTATCCGATCCTCTTCACCATGACGGGCATGATGGGCGACTTCCTGACCTATTTCCCGTGGACGATCACGATCAACCTGATGGTCTCGCTGCTGCTGGCCGTGCTGGTGATCCCGTTCCTCGAAATCCTCATCATCCCCGCCGTACAGCCGAAAAAAGCGAGCAAGTCGGTCACAGACCGCGTACACGACCTCTACCGCCGCGTACTGGCGTGGACGTTCCGCCACGGCTGGCTGACGATCTCGATGGGCATCGCCTCGGTCATCGTATCGCTGCTGATCGCCACACAGCTCAAGCTGCGCATGGTGCCCTTCGCCGACCGCGACCAGTTCGCCGTGGAGATCTACCTGCGCCCCGACGTGCCGCTGGAGCGCACCGCCGCCGTAGCCGACTCGGTCTACCGGGTGCTGCATGACGATGCGCGCGTGAAATCGGTCACCTCGTTCGTCGGATGCTCCTCGCCGCGCTTCCAGATGAGTTACGCCCCGCAGATCGCAGGTAAGAACTACGCACAGTTCATCGTCAACACCACCTCGGTCGACGACACCGAAGATATCCTCGACCAGTATGCCGACGCATGGGCCGACCGTTTCCCCGAGGCCTATGTCAAATTCAAGCAGCTCGACTACCAGAACGTCCCCTCGCTGGAGTTCCGGTTCTACGGCAGCGACATCGACTCGCTGCGCGCCGCGGCCGACGGCCTGATGGCGCGGATGCGCCGGATGCCCGAGCTGCAATGGGTACACTCCGACTACGAAGACCCCCGTTCGGTCATCGACGTGCGGCTGGATCCCGTCACGGCACCGCAGTTGGGCGTCACGCGGACGCTGGCCGCGGTCAACCTGGCGCTGGCTTCGGGCGACGTCCCGGTCGGATCGGTCTGGGAGGGCGATTACCGGCTGCCCATCGTACTCAAGAACGACACACGGCAGGGCGAACGCTCGCTCTCCGACATCGGGGACACCTACATCTCGTCGCCGGTGCCTTCGGTCAGCGTGCCCCTGCGCCAGATCGCCGACGTGGAGCCCGTCTGGAGCCAGAGCAAGATCGTACACCGCAACGGCATGCGCTGCATAACCGTCACGGCCGACCTCAAACGCGGTGCCAACGCCATGCGGATGACTTCGCGCATCAGCGACATCATCGACCGGGAGCTGGTGCTCCCGGCAGGCGTCACCACGGAACTGGGCGGCGCCCATGAATTCGACTGGGAGACCATCCCGCCCATCGCATCGGGGCTGTCGATCTCGCTGGTGATCATTTTCTTCTTCATCCTCGTCAACTTCCGCAAGTTCGGCATCACGCTGGTGGTCATGGCCTCGATGTCGCTGTGCCTGTTCGGCGCCGTCGTCGGGCTGCGGATCGCCGACTTCACCATCGGCCTCACGTCGGTGCTGGGTTTCATCACACTGCTGGGCATGATCGTGCGCAACGTCATCCTGATGTACCAGCACGCCGAGGACAAACGCAAGGTCTGCCACTGGTCGGCACGCTTGGCGGCCTACGACGCCGGCAAGCGGCGCATGGTGCCGATCTTCCTCACGACCGCGACCACGGCCGTAGGCGTCGTGCCGATGATGTTCGGCGGCAGTACTTTCTGGGCGCCGGTCGGCGTAACGATCTTCGCCGGCGGCATCGGCTCGCTGATCCTCGTAGTCACGATCCTGCCCGTCCTCTATTCCAAAATTTACAAATGATGAAAAAGACCGTCCTATTCCTCCTGCTGTGCATGGCCGCCGCCCCGGGCCTGTCCCAGACGCTCACGCTCGACGAGTGCCGCACCGCGGCCGAGGAGCATAACCGCACGCTCAAAAACAGCCGCCTCGACCTCGACGCCGCCTTGCAGACGCGCCGCGAGGCATTCACCACCTATTTCCCGCAGGTCTCGGCCTCGGGCGGCGTATTCCAGGCCCAGCACGGGCTGGTGCAGGCCGATTTCGCGATCCCCCAGATGGGGTCGCTGCCCCTGTCGCTGGTAAAACGCGGCATCCTGGGTTCCGTCACGGCCGTGCAGCCCCTGTTCGCAGGGCTGAAGATCGTCAGCGGCAACAAACTCGCCCGGCTGGGCGAAGAGGTCGCGCAGCTGCAACTGCAAAAGACCGCAGCCGAGGTGCGCGAACGCACCGACACCTACTTCTGGCAGGTGGTATCGCTCAGGGACAACCTTTCGACCATCGAAGCCGTGGAGCGGCAGCTGGCGGAGATACACCGTCAGGTCGCGCTCTCGGTCAAAGCGGGGCTCGTGACCACGAACGACCTGCTGCGCGTGGAACTGCGCAGACAGGAGGTAGCCTCCGAGCGGCTGAAGGTCGAAAACGGGCTGAAGGTGTCGAAGATGCTGCTCGCACAGCATATCGGCGCCGACTGGCATACGTTCGACATCGCGGCCGCAGCCTTCGGCGAACCGGAGGCCCCGGCATCCTTTTACGTGCCGGTGGACGAGGCGCTCGACCGCCGCGCGGAATACCTGCTCTCGGAAAAGAACGTCGAGGCGCAGAAATACCGCAAACGCATGGAACGCGGCAAACGGCTGCCGACCGTGGCCGTGGGCGCCGGGTATCTTTATTATAACGTGACCGACAAGGACGTGGACGACGGAATGGTCTTCGCACAGGTATCCATCCCCATTTCCGACTGGTGGGGCGGGGCTCATGCCCTGAAAAAGGCCCGCATCGACGAGATGCAGGCCGAGAACGACCGGCTGGAAGCCCGCGAAATGCTCGCCGTGGAGATCGAACGGACATGGAGCGAAGTGCAGGAGGCCCACGCACAGATCCTGCTCATGCAGCGTTCGGTGGCATCGGCCACCGAAAACCTGCGGCAGAACCGCAATTTCTACGACGCAGGGACAGCTACCCTCACAGACCTGCTCGACGCCGAGACGCTCTACACCCAGAGCCGCAACAACCTCACCTCGGCCTATGCCGCCTACCACACCTCGCTCGCGAAATACATGCGCGTCACGGGGCGGTAAGGGTACGGCAGGCATTCGACAAGTATATTCGGCAGTCTGGCGGATCGGTCGTACTGCCTGATACCGGGTGTTTTCCGAGGCGCCGCATGAGGGTCGCGATATTCTCGCGTTTGCACTGGGTGATGAAATCGGCCCTGTCCGCCGCGAGCTCCCCGATAAGCGGGCGGATAATGGGGTAGGTGACGAACGTGAAGATATCGAGCGAAAAGATATCCAGCATGAGGTGCCGTACGTCCACACGTTCGATTTCACCCCGGCCCGCCGCGATCTACGTGGTGCGGGCGCCTTCGAAACCTTTTTTCAGCAGCTCTCCCGGACAAGAAAAAAACAGGCACAGCGTACGCCCCACCGCAAAAAACACTATATTTGCGACCCGGAGCGGCACTGAGGCAGACCGGACAAAAGGTGCCGAAGTCGTTTACCCGCCCCAAATAACTTCTACCCATGTATTGCGTCCGTTTTACCGTCGTATTCCTCCTGTGCCTGCCGGCCATCGGCTGCCAAACCATTCCCGAAGCCATTCCACAAGCCGAGGCGATCGTCATGGAGCATCCCGACAGCGCCGTGCGGCTCCTGCAGGGAATCCCCGCCCCCGCGAAAAACCTGTCTCGCCGCAACTATGCCCGCTACGCACTCATCTCGACCCAGGCGCGGTGGCTCGCGGGCGAAAACTTGACCGGCGACACGCTTTCCGACGTCGCACTCGCCTATTACAGCACCCACACGAAGGATTTTGTCCGTGTGCACAAGGCTTATTACTATGCGGCCAAGATCGCCGATCGCCGCCACCAACCCGAAATCGCCATGTCACTGCTGCTGAACAGCCGGCAGGCGCTGCCCGCGGCGGGTGAGTGGCAAAGGCACTATGTGGTGGAAACGTGGCTGGGCGTCTTCTGCGGCAAGCAACGGCTCTACGAGGAGAAGGTCGGCCACGCCATGCGGGCCTATGCCTACGCTGACAGCCTCGACAGGGACGGCTGGCGTTGCATTTCGCTCGGCGACATCGCACATGCGTACATGGGGCTCGGCAAATACGACAGCATGGAATACTATGCGCTGAAGGCGCTCCGCCTGGCCGAAGAGAAGGGAATCACCGAAAATACCTCCCAGAAATGGGCCATGCTGATCGAAAACGCCCTCCGGCGCGGGGACTACGCCGCTGCCGAGGAGTACTGGGAACGGGGATACGAATTCGCCCCCGAACGGGCCCGCTTTTCGTGGATCAAGACCAAGGCAGAAATATATAACAAGCAGGGGCGCTACGACGTGGCGCTGCGTCTAATCGACAGTTCGCGGATGATGTGCCCCGACACATCCGACCTCACCGCACGGGCGCTGTGGGCGTTCCACGCCTCGGAAGCCTACGAAGGGCTGGGGCAGGCGAAGAAAAGCCTCGAAGCGCTGAAATATTATTGCAGCCTCAGGGATTCGCTCGAAGACGACATACACAGCGCCGATGTGCTCCACATCCGCGAATTGTGGCAGTACGAGCACCTCAAAGCCCGGAACACCGCCCTCGAGGGGCAGAAACAACTCCGCGAACGCCTCGCATACCGGACGATACTGGCCTGCGGCGCGATCCTGCTGCTCGGGGCATGGCTGGGGATGCGCATATGGCACCGGACAAAATTGCGGGAAATCGCCCAGCAAAAACGCCTCATGAAGCAGGCGAACGAGCTTGACGAAATGCGCCGCAAGGAAGAACAGCTGCGCACGGCTTTCTTCCGCCAGCTCAACAGCCGCTTCATCGCGCAGGTAAAGCAGGCCGGGGAGTCGAAGAAATGCCGGATGTCGGATGAAGACTGGAAGACGATCTACACCCACGCCGACGCCGTGTTCGATAATTTCACGGTTCGGCTCCGCCAACGGTTCCCGTCCCTGAACGAGGAGGATATCCGCTATTGCTGCATGGTACGCATGCATCTGTCGCAGGCCGAGATCGCCGGCGTCGTCTGCCTGGAGAAGGACTCGGTAAAAAAACGACTGAAGCGCATCCGCACCGAAAAACTGGCCTCGGCAAAGGGCGCAACACTGGAAGATGTCCTCTCCAAATTGTAAAATGTCCCCCTCTTGTCCCGCCTCTCGCACATGGAACGAAAAGAGAACCAGTTGGTTGAAAAATAATCCCCCCCCCGCAATATACCCCTATATACCCATTCGGAACAGGTGCCCTGCAATTAACTTTGCACCGAATACGACCGTCATGCCGCGACTGCCGTAAAGGAGCGTCCTGCGCTTAGTCCGCCGGATAACGCGAACGGGCAACATTCATCCAAATTTACAATAATATGCAGAAATTCAACTACACCCCGACCAACCCCTTCAGCGGGTCGCTCTCATCGCTGGCCATCGGCGCCGGCATGGTCATCGTACCCCTGGTATATCCTTTCGGCATCCGCATCGGCCGCATGCCCATCCTGGGCGCCACCGCCACGACGGTCATCTTCGTGGTCGGCGGGCTCACACTGCTGGCATTCACCGCACGCGAGATCATGCAGGCGCGCAGGCTCATCGCCCAGGGCGGGGAAATCACCGTCGACGGCGACCTGGTCACGATCCCCGTGGTGAAAAAAGGCGCCGTAACCAACGAGTCGTTCAGGCTCCCGGACGTCGAGTACACCAAATTCGATGCGGAGGAAAACGAATTCACCATCTCGCTGCCGGCCGCCCACCATGTCATCCGCGGCGCATTCTTCGAAAGCTCCGATGCGTTCGACGCCTTCAAGTCCACCTTCAAATAACAGAATATACACCACGAACAAACAACGTTTTGCGACACACGACACGTCCGCTAAGCAAAACATTTTATCAATTAACGTTATAACCGAAAAGACAATGCGACACATTTTCAAACTGCTCGCCGCGAGCGTCGCTGCGGCAACGATCTGCTCCTGTTCCTCGCTCACAGGCTATCCGACGGATGCCGAGGCGAGTTATGCCAAAGCCATCGAAATCGCAAAAAAGAGCGTCGACACCGACAAGTTCAAGGTCTATTCGCTTTCGTTCATGGAGGGTGAAACCCTGTCGGACAACCTGTTCCTCATCTCGGTAAAACTGGTCAACAAGGACAACCAGGCATTTTCGCAGTCCTACTACATGACCGGGCTCGAACCGACCGCCCTGCGCGACGTGCAGCGCACGTTCGAGGCCCCCGAATACGAAACCACCGTCGGCATCGACCTTACGAAGCTCGACGCCGCGCAAATCGCCGCACAGATCGCACAGGCCAAGACCATGCTCCCCGAAGGGCACTCGTTCAAGTCGGTAGGAAGCTACCAGATCGAAGAGGATGTCCCGGCAGGCAACTCGGTATTCAACCGCAACAAGACATTCGGGGAGCAGCATACGTCGTTCGTCGTCCGCTTCACCGAGGACGGTAAGGAGACCGAGAGCAGCGCGGGCAAAACGTCGTATATCTACTACGAGGCCGAGGTGACCGTGGAACCCGACGGCACGCTTTCGATCGAAGAAAATTAAGTTTTTCGCCCGGGAGCGCGGTTTTCTCCCGATTTTTCCTAAATTTACAGGACAGATGCCCCGACAACCGGGCATTGCCATAATGAAAACTACATGAAAACTACCCACCCATTCGTCGCCCCTGTCCTCGGCTCGACCCAGAGCAAGGTCAACATGGAGGCCTACGAGCAGGCCATAGACCAATACAACGAGGGCAATTACCTCGGGGCGTTCTATCAGTTGCTCGACCACCTGAACCCGGAATTCCGCACCAAGTACGGCAATGCCAACGGCACGGAGTTCCATATCCCGCACGGATCTATCCTGGTGCACATCCGCATCGCGGACGACAGGCTGCACATCAGCGCCGATTTCCTGATACTCCCCGAAAAGGGACGCGTGGCCATGCTGCGCCAGGTCGCCGACCTGAACATCAACCGGCTGATGCTGCCGCGTTTCCGCAAGGAAGACGACAGGCTGATGATGGAATACGCCTGCCCGCTGTCACAAAGCCATCCGCACAAACTGTATTTCATACTGCGCAACATCTGCCACGTCGGCGACCGCTACGACGACGAGTTCTGCACGAAGTTCGGCGCCCAACGCAGCTACGAACCGCAGGTGACGCCCTACCCGGAAGAGGAGGTGACGCGCATCTACGAAGCCGTCCGGCAGACATGCCGCGAAACGCTCGACGCGGTGAAGGAATACGAGACGGAACGCAAATACGGCTATTCGTGGAACGTGATCGACATCGCGCTCTACAAGATCGCCTACTTCGCGCACCCGCAGGGGCAGTTGCTCAACGACCTCGACAAGGCGGTCGACGACATGGACAAGGAGCTTCCCGTGGCCGAACTGGTGGCCAAGGGCAAGGCGTTCCTCGAACGGCTGCTCGCAATGCCGCGCGAGGAGATGGCGCGCGACCTTTACCTGGTCGACACGCTGGTTTCAACCAAGCGCCGCTCCTCGCTCAACAACGTGCAGGAGAACTTCAAGGAGGTGTACCAGGAGGCTACCGAAGCCATCGAATCGGAGAATTTCGAGCGTAGCACCGTCCGCATCCTCTACAAGTTCTACGAAATGTATTACTACAACGACGTGCAGGACGACCTGAACGCCGTCGTGGCGGGGGCGCTCGGCAAGTCGGCCGGGAAAACGATGGAGGAAGCTTCGGAGATCCTGTACGAAGCACTCGAAAAAATCATGGAGGACGACCTCTCGGCGGACGACGGGGATTTCGACGCCGGGGAGCTGGGCATCGCCGGTGCGGCCGCCGCGGAGCAGGTGCAGCAGATGGCCGCCGCCATGCAGGGCCATGTCGCGCAGATGCAGGCCGCGATGCAGGAGGCACTGGCCAAAGGCGACATGGCCGAATACATGCGGCTGGCGCAGGAATTCCAGCAAAAAATGATGGAACAGGCCCTCGGGCAACAAAAATAACCGCTCTAAACCCGTATATCCTATGGAACAGAACAATATTTACAAGACGGTATTCAAAGTGACTCATTCGGGCGGCTCGGGCAGTTGCTTCTACCTCAAGGCCTATGACCTTTTCGTGACGAACTACCACGTGACCGAGGGCTTCCGCACCGTCGCCATCCACGACAACGAGCGCAACCCGTACCTGGCCAAGGTCGTGCTGGCAAACCCGGCGATGGACATCGCCCTGCTGGCGGCCGAAGGGGATTTCTCCTCGCTGCCGGACATTTCGCTCGCCGAGGACGACACGCTGACGATCGGCCGCAAGGTCTACGTCGCCGGGTATCCCTACGGCATGCCCTTCACGATCACCGAAGGTTCGGTGTCATCGCCCAAGCAGCTGATGGACGGCAAATACTACATCCAGACCGACGCCGCGGTGAACCCCGGCAACTCGGGCGGCCCGATCCTCGACGAAGACAACCGGGTGGTGGGCGTGACGGTGAGCAAGTTCACGCAGGCCGACAACATGGGCTTCGGCATCCGGGTCGAGACGCTGCACGCACTGCTGGATACGATCGGCGACCTCAACCGCACGGTATTCCAGGTGCAGTGCGGCAGCTGCGAGGAGCTGATCGCCCAAGAGGAGGAGTATTGCCCGTCGTGCGGCGACAAGCTGCCCGAAGGCGTCTTCGAAGAACGCGAACAATCGCCTCTGGGCGGGTTCGTCGAATCGGCCATCGAACAGATGGGGGTCAACCCTGTGCTGGCACGCGACGGCTACGACTCGTGGTTATTCCACAAGGGAAGTTCGGAGATTCGCATCTTCGTCTACGACAACAACTACCTGTTCTCCACCTCGCCGATCAACCTGCTGCCCAAAAAGGAGGTGGAACCGGTGCTGGACTACATGCTGAGCGAGGATTTCGGCCCCTATAAACTGGGGATCGAAGGCCGCCAGATTTACATCGCATACCGCATCCATCTCTCCGACATCACCGACGAATCGGAGGAGGAGATCCGGAAGAACATCGTCGACCTGGCTTTCCGGGCCGACGCCATGGACAACATGCTGGTGGAACGCTTCGGGTGCGAATTCTCGGAGTATTCGAAGGCGGACGCGCAGTAGGCACCACCCGCCAAGACAAGGCGATGCCGGGCTTCCTGTGAAGCCCGGCATCGTTTATTCCGGCATTGCACAAACCGGCGCTACGGGTTCCGGAAGGGCACAGGATCAGTAAGCGGCATCACGACGGCCGGGAACGGGCACCGTGCGGGCAAAACCACGCGACCAGGGCGCCATCGGGCAGCATGCGGCCGATACCCCGCAGTACGACACTATACGGACAGGCCGCCGGCTATCGGGACGACACCCCGCCAAAGCAGGAGTGGCGGCTACCGGAAAAGCTCCTTCAGCTCCAGCCAGAAGTCCCTCGGGCGTTCGCCCCTGTCCGGGCAACAGGCGCCGATGGCCGTAGAAAGCCGCGCGTAATTCTTCAGGTAACACGAAGAGAGGCGCACCTCGCGGCGCCCGCCTTTCAGCAGGTAACGGTATTCGTACACTTCGCCCCGGCTGACAAGGACGGATGTGGTGACACCGTCGAAGTCGTGCATATCGTACCTGCGGGTCATGCCCAGCCCCATATAAGGTGTAACGCAGAGCGTCCCGGCATCGAGGCACAACCTCACGGCCGAGCGCCGCAACTCCCCGAACACCAGCCAGCAGGAGCCGAAAAGCATCACAGCGGCAGCCAGGTACAACGCGAATGGTTTTGCCCCCGGGGCGAACAGGAGGCACAGGAACACGGCGCTGAACCCGACGAAGAGCAGGGCAAGGGCGAGGAGCATATACCCGCGCCATGAAAACCGCGACACGACGGCATTCCTGCCGGCCGCGACCGTATGGTCGCGTACGAACACCGCGCCCCAGAGCGCCAGCAGCGCACCCACCGGCACATAAAGCCACCACCGCCCGAATGACACGGCGGCCGAAGCGGGTTTTACGGTGACGACATAAGGTTCCGCGGCGAACTCCCGGCCGCCGAACGACAACCGCGGGACACAGGAATACGTGCCGGGGCCGTCACCGGCGACCCGGTAGTGGTAAACAAACTCTTCGAGGCCGTTTTTCTCGGAATAACCGGACATCAGGGGCGCCACATCCTCACCGTTCACGGCCAGCAGCGGCTCCCTGCGGTCGGGCCGGCGGTCGCACGTAAGGCGCAGGATATGCCCGCCCATCCGCCGCGAGACGACCGAGTCGTATACGATCCGGCATTGCGGCTGCACGGACACCAGCGCGGGGAGTATCTTAACGCGCAAGCCGTCGCAGCGGCACGTCTGCCCGCCGACAACCGCCGTCGTTCCGGGAATAACCAGCTCTCCGCCGACCGCAGAACGGACGAGGTAACGGTATGCATGGGTTTCGGAACGGGTCATGACGCCGTCGCGTACCGAAGTCTGCGTGCCGCTCGTCCGTCCGAGTTCTCTGACCAGGGTCAGGGAGCCCCAGCAGGGCATTTCTATCGACTCGATCTCCCCGCCGGCCGTATACCACACCTCGAATTCCTGGAGTGCCCTCGGTTGCGAAGGCACGGTTTCGATTCCGAGCTCCTGGGCATGTGCAGGGGCGGCGGCAAACAGGAGGGCCATGAGGAGGGGCAGTGCGAAGCCCGGGCGGCAAAGGTTTTTTTCCATGGGTCAGGCAAGTTTTGCGGATCGGCTTCAAAGGTACGAAAAATCCCTCGTCCGGCGCAATTCGGAGCCGGTTAATTCATCGCCGGAGGCTTTGCTGCGGGATTCCCGGCAGAAGCGGGCGCGCGGCATTCGGCAGGCAAACCGGATACACGACGCCCGCAAGCGGCATTCCGCATGGAACCCGGATACACGGCGCGCGCAGAAGGAGGGCAGCCGAAAAAAGAGCCCCGCAGGCCGTGCTGGCTGCGGGGCCGGAAGGCCTATAGGTTATCCTGTTTGAGATGTTCGGCGAACAGGTCGATGCGATGCAGTTCCTGCGGGATACGGATATTCTGCGGGCAATGCGGCACGCACTGGTTACAGCCGATGCAATGGCTGGCCTGGCGGAGTTTCGGGACGCTGCGGTCGTAGCCCACCAAAAACGCCCGGCGCGCCCGGCGGTAATTTTCGTCCTGCGACGAGGTGGCGACGTTCCCTTCGTTGACGCACTTGTTGTAGTGCAGCAGGATGGCCGGGATGTCCAGCCCGTAGGGACACGGCATGCAATACTTGCAGTCGTTGCAGGGGATCGTGGGGTAGCGGAGCAACAGCTGCGCCGTCTCCTCGAGAAACTCCTTGTCGGCATCGGTCAGCTCGTCGAGCGGCGAGTAGGTACGCAGGTTGTCCTGCAAATGCTCCATGTAGGTCATGCCGCTCAGCACGGTCAGCACCCCGGGGAACGACCCCGCGAAACGGAACGCCCACGAAGCGACGCTCGACGACGGGCGCCGCTGTTTGAGATGGGCGGCGATGTGGTCGTGGACATTCGAAAGGCGCCCGCCCAGCAGCGGCTCCATGATGACGGCCGGGATACCGCGCTTCTCCAGTTCGCCGTACAGGTACTCGGCATCGGTATTGCGCGTGTTGACCTCCTTGGCGTGTTTCCAGTCCACGTAGTTGAGCTGTATCTGCACGAAGTCCCACTTGTAGCGGTCGTGCTGCGCAAGCAGGTGGTCGAACACCGCGATGTCCCCGTGGTAGGAGAACCCGAGGTTGCGGATACGGCCGGTCTCACGCTCGGCAAGCAGGAAATCCAGCATCCCGTTGTCAATGTAGCGGGCTTCGAACTCCTCCATGCCGCTGCCCATGCCCACGCCGTGCAGCAGCAGGTAGTCGATATAATCGACCTGCAGCTCGCGGAACGAATTGCGGTACATGGCCATCGAGGCTTCGCGGCTCCAGGTCGAGGGCGCGAAATTGGACAGTTTGGTGGCTATGAAATACTTGTCGCGGGGATGGCGGCTCAGCGCCACGCCCGTGGCATGTTCGGAATGCCCCCGGCAATAGGCGGGCGAAGTGTCGAAATAGTTCACCCCGTGGGCAATGGCATGGTCGACCAGCGCGTTGACCATCTCCTGGTCGATGTCGTCGCTGCCGCTGACGGTCGGCCAGCGCATGCAGCCGTACCCCAGCAGCGACACCCCGTCTCCCGTCTTGGGGTTGGTACGGTAAGTCATCTGCCCCTGCTGTGCGCCGTCTGCCTCAGAGGCGCTTCCCGCAGAGCGGGGCTTGCAGCCATACAACGCCGCCGTCGTTACGGCGGCACCGGTACCTGCGACTTTCAGGAACTCCCGGCGGCCTATCTTTTTCTTCTCTTTCATACGTTTGAAGCATTAAACGGTACGGTGATTCTGGTGCCCTTCGACATAAATGGCGCTAAACGGACGGCTCGGGCAGAGGTTCTCGCAGGCGCCGCAGCCGATGCAGCGGGCCTCATTCACGACCGGAATACGCGGGGAGTCGGGCTTCCCGGGTTCCTTATGCACCATCTGGATAGCCCCGGCGGGGCAGTGGCGGGCGCAGTTGCCGCACTCCACGCCGTCGGTATTGACGACACAGTTGGCGGCGATCCATACGGCGTGGCCGATCTGCACCGACGACTTGTCCTCCTTCGTGATCGGGCGTATGGCCCCCGTGGGACAGACCTCCGAACACTTCGTACATTCGGGGCGGCAGTAACCCCGTTCGTAGGACATCTCGGGTACCATCAGCGACATCAGCTTGCCCGACGGCCTCAGCACCTGGTTGGGACACACGGCCACGCACAGTTGGCATCCGGTGCAGTGCGCCTCCATATTACGCACGGCGAGCGATCCGGGCGGGGTAATGGGCGTCGTACGCCGGGGGATTTTCTTCTGCTCGATCACGGCCAGGCCGCCGTCGACCTTCTTCTCCTGCGCCCTGACCGTCGCACAGGCCATGACCCCGACCAGCGAAAGGAACTTGCGGCGCGAAGCGTCGGCCGGTTCCCCCGCCGCAACGGCCGCCTTCACGGTCGCAGGTTCCGCGGCAGCGGGTTTGCGATCGGCAGCGGATTTGCGCGAAAAGGAGATCGCTCCCTGGCGGCATTTTCCCAGGCAGTCCATACAGGCCACGCAACGGCTGTAATCGATCCGGTGCGTCTTCGCGTCGATGCACGACGCCTTGCAGTTACGGGCACAAAGGCCGCAGCCGTTGCATTTCGAGGCGTCGATGCGCGGCTTGAAAACCGCGAAGCGCGACACGAGCCCCAGGATCGTGCCGACAGGGCAGACCGTATTGCAATAGGTTCGGCCGTTGCGCCATGCCAGCACGGCCAGCACGATGAACGTCACGGCCGCCACGGCCAGCGTCGCGGCGCCCTTGACCCAGACATCGACCGTGTAGAACGCATAGCTGCCGGCCCGCTCGGCCAGATAGGCCAGCAGGTTGTTGCCCCACAGATAAAGGGGCGCAAAAAGGTTGGACACGATACGCCCGTAGGCGCTGTACGGCGCCAACAGGTTCGACACAGGCTTGAAATGGGCGACCATCGCCACGAGGAACAGCACCAGTATGCCGTAGCGCAGCCACGACAGCGCCCGCGAGTAGCGGAAGCGGTTCTTCCGCCGCCGGGCGGCCGCCCGCGACACGACATCCTGAAAGACGCCCAGCGGGCAGATGACCGAACAGTAGACCCGTCCGAAAAGCAGGGTCAGCAGCACAAGTGCTGCGACCACGCCCGCATTGACGGCCAGGACGGCGGGCAGCAGCTGCACCTTCGCCATCCAGCCGAACCACGCATGGAGCGTTCCCGTGAAATCGAGCAACAGCAGCGTGATCACCGTGAAGAAAACGGCAGCAGCCGTGATTCTGATTTTGCGTAACATCCGTTTTCGTTTATTTTGACAAATTCATTCCCCCGATCCATTTACCGACTGCATCCAGCGAGCCTTTCACGGCACTGCCGCGCACCGGCAGCCCGCCCAGCAGGGTAGCCCCGTGACAGAGCTTTCCGATGTCCTCCTCGCTGCGGCCCATGCGGCTGCCCCCGTGCGTCATGAACGGTGCAACGGTCTTTCCCGACCAGTCGTACGCGGCAAGGAATGTCGCTACGGGCGGCGCGACGGTGCCCCACCAGCAGGGCGAGCCGACGAAAATCACGTCGTATGCGCCGATGTCGGGCAGGCGCCCCTTCAGCGCGGGCCGGTATCCCCGGCCGATCTCGCGCTTGGCCTGGGCCGTAACGGCATCGTATTGCACAGGGTAGGCGCTCTGAGGGACGATCTCGAAAAGATCCCCGTTCGTAGCCTCGGCAATCTGCCGCGCCATTTCGCGCGTGTTGCCGCTATGTGAAAAATAGGCGACGAGCACCTTTTTGCCGGAGGCCGTCTGGGCCTGCATGTCCGTGGCCGGGAATAATACCGCGACGGCCGCTATTAAAACCGGTAATCTCATAATCCGTAATTTTCAATCCGTTTACACACCTTACACGCCGCACCCCAGGGCATAGGCCTCGTCCATCGCGGGCATCCCCTCGATGTCGCCGGCACGCCATGCCCCGACCCCGTAGACCACGCCTTTCTCGCGGGGGTCTTCGAGGCAGTCGAGCAGGCCGCGGAAACACTCCACCGTGCGTTCCATCATCGGGACGCTCTCTTGGGCGGCCGTCAGAATGAAATAAAACTCCTTGCCCTTCATCTCCAGGTAGCGGGCGCAGCAGCGGTCGATCAGGGTCTTCATCTGTGCGCTGAGCGTATAGAAATAGACCGGCGTAGCCATCACGATCACGTCCGCTTCGACCATCTTGCCGATCACCCCGGCCGCATCGTCTTTCTGCGGGCAGGGCCCGGCACCGCCGTAGCAGGCACCGCAACCCGTACAATAGCCGATCCTGCGGTCTTTCAGGAAAATCTTTTCGACCTCGTGTCCGGCCTGCTGCGCACCCGCCATGAAACGGTCGCAGAGCCGGTCGGAATTTCCCCCGCGCCGCGGGCTGGAGGAGAGTATCAATACTTTTTTCGCCATAATCTTCATCTTCGTTTATTCTCTCCCGGGCGCCACTTCATTCAGGCAGGCGATCGCGTTGAGCGACCGCGGATAGCCCACGTAGGGCAGCAGTTGCGTGATGACGGTCAGCAGCGTCCGTTTGTCGTTGCCGACATTCAGGTTGCCGCGGATATGCCCCTTGAGCTGCGGTTCGCAGCCGCCCAGCGTAAGCAGCATCGAAAACGTCAGCAGCTCGCGCGTCCGGGCATCCAACCCGCCGCGGGTGACGTAATCACCGAAACAATTCATCGACAGGTAATCCTGTATGTGTTTCTGGCCCTCGGGGGCCGCTTCGCGCAGGGCGTCGATATGTCCTGCGCCGAAAATGGCCTTCTGGACGGCCAGTCCCCTTTCGAACCGCGTCCCCGGCGAGGTCGTCGACTGTCCTTCGAGCGGAAGCGCCACGCCGCGCGTCACCAGCACATCGTTGGCGATATGTACGAAATCGAGCACCTTGGCCATCCCCACGTACGGCACCGCCTGGTAGAGGACTTCCTTCGCCTCGACGGGCGTCACGCCGGCGTTGAGCGCCCCTGCGAGCATCGTCCGGAACTCGGACTGCCCCTGCGCGGCGATACACGATGCGAGGATGCACATCATCCGCGTAGGGGTATCGAGGTCGCCGTAACCGGCGACTTCGCCGAATGCAAAGTTATCAAAAATTTCGATTAATTCGGGATCCGTCGCCCCCAGTCCCGAGGCATCGCCCGAGAAAAGTTCCGCACGGTTGCGGAGCGCCTCGGCGCCCAGCTGCGGAACGACGGCAGCCGCAGGGGCGGTCGCCGCGGCATACTGCGCGTCGTCGACCGGCTCCAGCCACGTATTGCGGTTCGTCTGCGGGTTGGTCTCGACGGCCAGGTGCGAAAACCAGCTGTCGGGGGCCGCGCCGTGCCAGTGCACCACGCCGGGGCCGATCTCGACCACGTCGCCCGGCAGCAATTCCCGCGCAGGTTCGCCCTTCGCCTGGTAATACCCCCGGCCGCTCACGGCGACGAGCAGCTGCCCGCCCTTGTGGCTGTGCCAGTTGTTCCGGCAACCCGGCTCGAACGTGACGTTCGAAACAGGGCAGTTCAGGGCCTCGTCACGCGTCAGCCGCGCAAGATAGGCCTGCCCGGTAAAATACTTCGCAAACATCTCCGGCAGCTTCTCCCCCCGGGGAAAAACCGATCCGTATATTCTCTCCTTCGTTTCCATGTTACCCGTATCGTTGGTTTGTGCGTAAATTTCCGCCGTCAGCGCCAGCGCCGCGACAAACGCCGCAAGAATTCCTTTTTTCATCCGTCCGCTATTTATCGAGGTCATACTTCATAGTCCCGAGCCATTCGACCGTCTGCGGATCGCGGTGCGAGAGGAAACAGCTCTGCTTCATGTCGAGCGCGGCGATCCGTACCATATCCTCCGGCGCCCCGCGCGGGATGCCGCTCCGGCGGACGGCCCGCCCCACGGCGCGTTCGTTCATATAGGCGGCGGCCGTGTCGATTGACCGGTAACCGGCCGCCAGGGCATCAGACACGCACCGTTCGCAAATCGCCCCGTCCACCTGGTAGACGCCGAACCCCAGCACCGGCATCTCCACACCATTGTTTAAAATCTTCGTTTCCATAGTTTTATCGCCTTAACAAATTATCATGTTGCAAAAGTAGGGTATTCCGCACTGCCCGTCATTACCCGGATTACAGTTCGTCATACCATTATTACCGATCCGCCGCAGCAGGTGCGGCAAGCGAAGAAAAAAACACTAACTTTGTGTCAAACAAACCGGAACAACTATGGAAGAGATCGCAAGGCTGGATCATGTGTACCAGTATAACGAACTGATGGGAATCGAAACCCTGCACCCGCTGGTCAGCGTCATCGACATGTCAAAATGCCCGCGCATGCGTCACTCGCGCCGTCTGTACGGGTTCTACTGCATCTTCCTGAAAGATGTCAAATGCGGCGACCTGCGCTACGGGCGCAACTACTACGACTACCAGGAAGGGACGCTCGTTTTCACGGCCCCGGGACAGGTGGTCGGCGTCGAGGATAACGGCGAGGTTTTCCAGCCCAAAGGCTGGGCGTTGCTGTTCCACCCCGACCTGATCCGCGGCACGTCGCTCGGGCGCAACATCGGCCGCTACACCTTCTTCTCCTACGAATCCTACGAAGCGCTGCACCTCTCGGAGCAGGAGCGGCACGTAGTGATCGACTGCCTGCAGAACATCGCGGGCGAATTGCAGCACGCCATCGACAAGCACAGCCGGACGCTGATCGTCTCGAACATCGAACTGCTGCTCAATTACAGCGTGCGCTTCTACGAGCGGCAGTTCACCACGCGCAGCGACGTCAACAAAGACGCCCTGTCGGGATTCGAACGGTTGCTCAACGACTATTTCCGGGATGACGCCCCGCAGCGCGACGGGGTGCCTTCGGTACGCTGGTGCGCTGAGCAGCTGCACCTTTCGGCCAACTATTTCGGCGACCTGGTCAAAAAGGAGACCGGGAAATCGGCGCAGGAATACATCCAGCTGAAAGTCATCGACATCGCCAAGGAACGCATGTTCGACACGACCAAGTCGATCAGCGAAATCGCCTACGAGCTCGGGTTCAGGTATCCGCAACACTTCACGCGCCTGTTCAAGAAGTGCGTGGGGCAGTCGCCCAACGAATACCGGACACAAAACTGACCCGGCGGCACGGCCGGCAAAAGGAGGCGGACGGGAAAAACGGAGAGAACCGGAGAGAACGGCGGACTAAACGGTAAAAACAGGCCGGCACAAACAGCTCGCCAGGTACGATCAGCCCGGATAAAACGCAGTTTCTGCCCCGGACAAAACGCAGGCTTCCGCATCGCGTACGAAAATCCCCGCACACTGGAAAAGTGTACGGGGATTTCAAATACGGGGTACTTCGCGGCATATCCGGCCAACCGGCTCCCTGCCCCGGCCAGTTCCGAACTACACCGGACGCCAGCCAGCCGGCAGCAATTTCCACAGCAGTACCCGTGCGGCATCGGGCGACGGGCGCGCTACGCCTCAGCCTTTCCTGCCCTGATCGGCAACGGCGGCCATCAGCCGGGCTATCTCATCGGGGTCGCCCAGGAAACGATCCCCCGCGTAGTTGAGACCCTCGTCGAACTCGAAGACATAAGGCACGGCGGTCGGGAGGTTGAACTCCGAAATCGCCTCGTCCGAAATGCCTTTTAGGTGCTTGATGATGCCGCGCAGGCTGTTGCCGTGAGCGACGACCAGGATGGCGTCGTGGTGCGCCAGCGCAGGCAGGATCTCGCATTTCCAATAGGGCATAATACGCGCGACGGTGTCGCTGAGCGATTCGGTGCGGGGCAGTTCCGCCTCGGGGACATCGCGGTAACGGGGATCGAAACGCGGGTTGCGCGGGTCTTCCTCGCCCAACGGCGCCGGGGCGACGTCGTAACTGCGGCGCCAGATGTGTACCTGTTCGTCGCCGTACTTTTCGGCGGTCTCCCGTTTGTTGAGCCCCTGCAACATCCCGTAATGCTTTTCATTGAGCCGCCAGCTCTTCGAGACCGGGATCCAGTCCTGATCCAGTTTGTCGAGCACCACGTCGAGCGTCTTGACGGCGCGTTTCAGGTAGGAGGTATAGGCATGCCCGAACAGGAAACCCTCCTTGCGGAGCAGTTCCCCGGCCCTGGCCGCTTCGGCAACGCCTTTCTCGCTCAGATCGACATCCGTCCATCCCGTAAAACGGTTTTCCCGGTTCCATGTGCTCTCGCCGTGGCGGAGCAAAACCACTTTTTTCATCCTATCGCTTTTTCAGGTTCGGCACGCACCTCGTTCACCAATTTGCGGTGCTTGTCGAAATCGTTAATATTCTGCAATGTAGTATGCGCTATATTATCCAACGCTTCACGTGTGAAAAAACCCTGGTGCGAGGTCATGATGACGTTGTTGAACGACAGCAGGCGCGCCAGGATGTCGTCGTCCATGATCCGGTCGGAGGTATCCTCGTAGAAATAGGCGGCCTCCTCTTCGTAAACGTCCAGCCCGGCTGCCCCGATCTTCTTCTCCTTCAGCCCCTCGATCAGCGCCTCGGTATGGATCAGCTGGCCGCGCCCCGTATTGATTAGGATCACGCCGGGCTTCATCTTGCCGATAGCATCGCCGTTGATCATATAGCGCGTCTGGTCGGTCAGCGGGCAGTGCAGCGAAATGATGTCCGCACGGCGGTAAAGCTCGTCGAGCGTCACGTATTCGACCTGCGCCTGCGCGGCGTATTCCGCATCGGGGAAGATGTCGTAAGCCAGCACCTTCATGCCGAACCCCTTGAGTATCCGGATCAGCTCACGGGCGATCTTGCCGGTGCCGATGATGCCCGCCGTCTTGCCGTACATGTCGAACCCCATCAGGCCGTGCAGCGAGAAATTCCCGTCGCGCGTGCGCCAGTAGGCACGGTGGACTTTGCGGTTGAGCGCCAACATCAGCGCCACGGCATGTTCCGCGACGGCATGGGGCGAATAGGCCGGAACGCGCACGACGGGGATGCCGTATTCGGCCGCGGCCTTCAGGTCTACGTTGTTGAAGCCGGCGCAACGCAGTGCGATCAGCTTCACCCCCATCGCGGCCAGCTGACGTATCGTGCCGGCGTCGGCCGTGTCGTTGACGAAGATGCAGACCGCGTCGGCCCCCTGCGCCAGCAGGGCGTTGTTGCCGTTCAGGTGGCTGCGATGGTAATTGAACTCGAACCCGCAGGACGTATTGGCGCGGTCGAACGACTCGCGGTCGTAGGGTTGGGTTCCGAAGAATGTTATTTTCATAAATGCACTTTTTTTCCTCTTTTATCGTACAGAAAACGGTTTTGCACGGCCGGTTATTATGCGATCGTAACCTCGGGATCGAGATATACGTCCTGGATGGCGTTGAGCAGCGCCACGCCCTCCTTCATCGGGCGCTGGAACGCCTTGCGGCCGCTGATAAGTCCCATGCCGCCGGCCCGCTTGTTGACGACGGCCGTCATCACGGCCTCCTGCAAATCGGATGCCCCGTGCGACTCGCCGCCCGAATTGATCAGCCCGACGCGTCCCATGTAACCGTTGGCCACCTGGTAGCGGCAAAGGTCGATCGGATGCTCGGTCGTCAGCTTCGTGTACACCTCGTCACGCGTCTTGCCGAAGCCGACGGCACGGAACCCGCCGTTGTTCTCGGGCAGCTTCTGCTTCACGATGTCGGCCTTGATCGTCACGCCCAAGTGGTTCGCCTGCCCCGTCAGGTCGGCCGAAGCATGGTAATCCACCCCGTCCTTCCTGAAACCTTCGTTGCGCAGGTAGCACCACAGGATCGTCGCCATGCCCAGCTCGTGCGCATAGTCGAACGCCTGGGCTATCTCCACGAGCTGGCGGCGGCTCTCCTCCGACCCGAAATAGATCGTAGCCCCCACGGCGGCGGCGCCCATGTTCCAGGCATCGCGCACGGTGCCGAACATCACCTGGTCATAGGTGTTGGGGTAGGTGAGCAGCTCGTTGTGGTTGAGCTTGACGATGAACGGTATCTTGTGTGCATATCTGCGTGCCACGGCGCCCAGCACGCCGAAGGTCGAAGCCACGGCGTTACAGCCGCCCTCGATGGCCAGCCTGACGATATTCTCCGGGTCGAAATAGGCCGGGTTCGGGGCGAACGACGCCCCGGCGGAGTGTTCGATGCCCTGATCTACGGGCAGGATCGAGACATAGCCCGTACCGGCCAGGCGCCCGTGGGCGAGGATCCATTGCAGGCTGCCGAGCGTCCGGATGTTACGGTCGGATTCGATCCAGACCTTGTCGACCGTATCGGGTGCGGGCAGGTAAAGCAGGCGCTTGTCGATCGTCCGGCAGACATGGGAAAGGTAGTATTCGGCCTTTTCCCCGAGAATTTCAATGGTTTTCATAATTTTGCGATATTAAGCGATTCGAAGCTCCTTACTGCAATTCGGGTTCCAAACACGCCGGCGCCCCGCGACAAAACGAAAGCCGCCCGGCGGGGCGGCTTATTTCTTGGAATTGCGGTACTCGGTGGGAGATTCACCCGTATGTTTCTTGAAATAACGCCCCAGGTAGGACTGGTCGGGGAAATGCAGGCGGTAGGCGATCTCCTGCACCGACAAGTCGGTCGATTGCAGGAGCATCTTGATCTCCAGCAAGACCGACCGGTCGATAAACTCCTTGGCGGTGCTGTGCGCGATCGTGCGCACGATGGTCGAGAGGTAACGGGTGGAAATGCAGAGTTTGTCGGCATAAAACGACACTTCGCGCTCCTGCGAACCGAACTCGTGCACGAAGGCCACGAACCTGTGGAACAGTTCGGTCTGCCGCGTGGTCGATTCGGGCACCTGGCGCTGCATGCCCACAAAACGCTGCAACTTGTCGTAAATCTCCATCAGCACGTTCTGCAAACGGTTGCGGATGATCGTGTTGCGGAAAATATTGTTCCGGTCGCGGTAGGTATAAGCCGCCATCTGAAACCAGATGGCAGCCCCCTCGACGATACGCGCCGGGGGATAGGTGATCGGATTCTCGCGCAGGGTACGGAAAAAGGAGGGCTCGAGCCGGAGCCGAAACGCCGCCTCGGAAAAAATATCGTGCGAAAAGGCGCAGAACGTCATCCGGAAGTCATCGGTTCGCCCCGTGAGCATCAGCATCGAACCGGGCAGTACGAGCACCAGGGTATTCCGTTTCACAAGACCTCCGTATTGGTTTACAGTCACATGGGCGCTGCCTTTGCGGCAAAACAGAATGGCCCCTCCCTCACAGCGGTTCGCATAATTGCTGAAATAGGAAAAATCGGATTCCCCGACTACGAACTGCTCTTCGGCAGTGGTAATTATAGGATTTATGGCGGACATATGAATTCGTTTTTCGAACAAATTTAGCGCATTTTCCGATATTTTCCCAAATTTTGTTCCGAAAAATACCAACACTGTTCGCAATATAAAGGCACGATCACGCCCTTTTTAGGGTACTTTTGCAACGAAAAAAGTTTTTTTAGTTTAAAACAGGAGAAAAGTATGAAGCAAACATTTGTGAAAGCTGCTATCATGGCAAGCTTCATGGCAGCCGTTTCGTGCGGTCAGGCACCCACGGAGCAAGGCCCCGCGCAATACGGCGTGACGACCATTGCCACTACCGACCGCGAAATCCAGAGCAACTACTCGGCAACGATCCGCGGACGCCAGGACATCGACATCTATCCGCAGGTTTCGGGAACCATCTCCGAACTGCGTGTCACCGAGGGCCAGTCGGTTTCGAAAGGACAGACCCTTTTCATCATAGACCAGGTACCTTACAAGGCAGCGCTCCAGACAGCAGAAGCCAATGTCGCAGCGGCAAAGGCCAGCGTGGCAACGGCCCAGCTGACATATGACAGCAAGAAGGAACTCTTCGCAAAGAGCGTCGTGTCGCAGTACGACCTCTCGACAGCCGAAAACACGCTGCTGACGGCAAAGGCGCAGCTCGCACAGGCCGAGGCGCAGCGCGTAAATGCCGCCAATAACCTCTCCTACACGGTCGTGAAGGCCCCTGCCAACGGCATGGTAGGTACGCTGCCGTACCGTGTCGGCGCACTGGTGAGCGCGTCGATACCGCAGCCGCTTACGACCGTCTCGGACAATTCGGAGATGTACGTCTATTTCTCGATGACCGAAAACCAGCTGCTCAACCTGACCCGCAAATACGGCTCGATCGCCAACACGCTCAAGAACATGCCCGACATACAGTTGCAGCTCAACGACGGTTCGATTTACGACCAGACAGGCCGCATCGAGTCGATCAGCGGTATTATCGACACCTCGACGGGCAGCGTGCAGCTGCGCGCGGCATTCCCCAACAAGGGAGGCCTGCTCCACAGCGGCGGCGCAGGAAGCATTATCCTGCCCGTCAATTACACGGATTGCATCGTGGTTCCCCAGGTAGCGACATTCGAACTGCAGGACAAAGTATATGTATATAAAGTGGTAGACGGCAAGGCTACCTCGTCCATGATCGACGTGGAGAAAATCAACAACGGACGGGAATATATCGTCAAGTCGGGCCTCGTCCCGGGAGACGTCATCGTAGCCGAGGGCGTCGGCCTGCTGCGCGAGGGTACGCCCATCGTAGCCAAGACGCAGGGCGCCGCAGCGCAGGCCACATCGGCAGCCGCAGCCCAAACCCAAACCGAAAAGGAGGAATAACCTATGACACTGAAACATTTTATCGAACGACCCGTACTGGCGTCGGTCATATCCATCGTAATCGTAATCGGCGGTCTGATCGGTCTGGTGACACTGCCCGTGGAGCAGTATCCCGACATCGCACCCCCGACGGTGATGGTGCGCGCCTCGTATCCGGGCGCCAGCGCCGAGACGATCCAGAAATCGGTCATCGTACCGCTCGAACAGGCTATCAACGGTGTGGAAGACATGACCTACATGACCTCCAGCGCCGCTGTCGGAAGTGCCTCGGTGACGATTTACTTCCGCCAGGGAATCAATGCCGACATGGCTGCCGTCAACGTGCAGAACCGCGTTTCGCGGGCCACCGGCCAGTTGCCTTCCGAAGTCACGCAGATCGGCGTGACGACCATGAAGCGGCAAACCTCGATGATCAAGATCTTTTCGCTGTACAGTCCCGACGACACCTACGATGAAACGTTCCTGTCGAACTACCTGAAGATCAACATCGAGCCCCGCATCCTCCGTATCGCAGGCGTCGGCGAGGCCTTCACGCTCGGTGCCGACTATTCGATGCGTATCTGGCTCAAGCCCGACGTGATGGCCCAGTACAAACTCGTCCCGTCGGACGTGACGGCGGCGCTCGCCGAACAGAACATCGAATCGGCAACCGGTACGCTGGGTGAGAACTCGGACAATGCGTTCCAGTATACGATGAAATACCGCGGACGTTATCAAACTCCCGAAGAGTTCGGGGAGATCGTGCTCCTGGCCAAGCCCGACGGCACGCTCCTGCGCCTGAAGGATGTCGCGGACATCGAGCTGGGCAGCGAGTCCTATGCCTACAAAGGCTACACCAACGGCCACCCGGGCGTCAGCGCTATGGTCTACCAGACCGCCGGATCGAACGCAACCCAGGTAGTGAACAACATCAACGCACTGCTCGACGAGGTGGAGGCGGAACTGCCGAAAGGCGTCGCCATCGCCCACCTGCACAGTGTGAACGACTTTCTCTACGCCTCGATCAACGAGGTGATCAAGACGCTGATCGAGGCCATCCTGCTTGTGATCCTCGTGGTGTACGTCTTCCTGCAGGATATCCGCTCGACGCTCATTCCCACCGTTTCGATCATCGTATCGCTGGTCGGTACGTTCGCCTTCCTCTCGGTAGCGGGCTTCTCGATCAACCTGCTGACGCTCTTCGCGCTCGTCCTTGCGATCGGCACGGTCGTCGACGACGCTATCATCGTAGTGGAGGCTGTCCAGGCGCGTTTCGACGTGGGATATAAGTCCTCCTATATGGCGACCATCGACGCCATGTCGGGTATCACCTCGGCCATCATCACTTCGACGCTGGTCTTCATGGCCGTGTTCATCCCCGTGTCGATGATGGGCGGTACGTCGGGTATCTTCTACACGCAGTTCGGTATCACGATGGCCGTGGCCGTGGGCATCTCGGCGCTGAACGCCCTGACGCTCTCGCCCGCACTGTGCGCCCTCATCCTGAAACCCTACCTCGACGAAAACGGCGAGATGCGCGACAACTTCGCGGCCCGCTTCCGCAAGGCATTCAACTCGGGATTCAGCACCCTGATCAACAAATACAAGCACGGCGTGCTGCTCTTCATCAAGCACAAATGGCTGATGTGGTCGACGCTCGGCCTGGCATTCGCCGCACTCGTCCTGCTGATGAACAGCACCAAGACGGGTCTGGTGCCCGACGAAGACCAGGGTACGATCATGGTGAACGTCACCACGGCACCGGGTACTTCGCTCGCCGAAACGCACATGGTCATGGAGCAGGTTGCCGACCGCATCCAGACGATCCCCCAAATCAGGGACTTCATGCAGGTGGCAGGTTTCGGTATGATCGCCGGCCAGGGTTCCTCCTACGGTATGTGTATCATCAAGCTCAAGGACTGGGAAGAGCGACCGGACAAGGCGGATGCGGTGAACGCCGTAATCGGCCAGATATACAGACGCACGGCCGACATCAAGGATGCACAGATTTTCGCCGTGGCACCGCCGATGATCTCGGGTTACGGTACCTCGACCGGTTTCACTATGAACCTTCAGGACAAGTCGGACGGCAGCCTGACGGACTTCTACAACATCTACCTGCAGTTCATCGGGGCGCTGAACCAGCGCCCGGAGATCGAACGCGCCTACTCGACCTTCAACATCAACTTCCCGCAGTACATCGTGAGCATCGACGCGGCAAAGGCCAAACGGGCCGGCATCTCGCCCAACGCGATCCTTTCGACGCTTTCGGGTTACTACGGCGGGCAGTACGTCTCGAACGTCAACCGGTTCTCGAAGATGTACTACGTGACGATCCAGTCCGACCCGAAATACCGTCTCGACACCGAATCGCTCAACAACGTCTTCGTACGCTCCAACAACGGCGAGATGGCTCCCCTGGGACAGTTTGTGAATCTGGAAAGGGTTTACAGCTCCGAGGTGCTGAACCGCTTCAACATGTACAGTTCGATCGCCGTGAACGGCACGGCGGCCGCCGGGTATTCGTCGGGTGACGCCATCAAGGCCATCCAGGAAACGGCCGCCCAGGTACTGCCGAAGGGCTACGGCTACGATTTCGACGGTATCACCCGCGAGGAAGCGCAGACGGGCAGCAACACGACGATCATCTTCGGGATCTGTATCCTGCTGATTTACCTCATCCTGAGCGCCCTGTACGAAAGCTTCCTGCTTCCGTTCGCCGTCATTCTCTCCGTACCGTGCGGCCTGTTGGGCTCGTTCCTCTTCGCCAAGATGATGGGACTGGAGAACAACATCTACCTGCAAACGGGTATCATCATGCTGATCGGCCTGCTCTCGAAGACTGCCATCCTGATCACGGAGTACGCCTCCGACCGGCGCCGTGCGGGTATGACCCTGACACAGGCCGCCGTATCGGCTGCCAAAGTCCGTCTGCGCCCGATCCTGATGACCGTCCTCACCTGCGTATTCGGTATGATCCCGCTGGTGCTCTCGCACGGTGTGGGCGCCAACGGTAACATGACCCTCGGTTCGGGCGTCGTGGGCGGTATGATCGTCGGGACACTGGCCCTGCTGTTCCTCGTACCGACGCTGTTCATCGCCTTCCAGACCCTGCAGGAGAAAGTCAAGCCCATAGAGTTCGACCCCGATCCGCAGTGGGCCGTACAGGCGGAACTGGAGGAGTGTAAAAACGAGAAAGAGGAGTAACAAGATGAAAAAGCTTATTATCATACTGGCCGCAGCGGCCATGACCGGCTGCGGCATCTACAAGCCCTACACCCGTCCCGAGGTGAAAACCGACGGGCTGTACGGCACGGCCGAGACCGCCGACACGACGACGATCGGCAACATGGGCTGGGAAGAGATGTTCACCGACCCCTACCTGCGGACACTCATTCGCCAGGGGTTGGAGAACAATACCGACCTGCAATCGGCGCAATGGAGGATCAAGGAAGCCGAGGCGACGCTTAAATCGGCGCGCCTGGCTTACCTGCCGTCGTTCAATTTCGCACCGCAGGGCAGCATGAGCAGTTTCGACTGGGCCACGCCGGGCAAAACGTACAGTATCCCGGTCACGGCAAGCTGGCAGATCGACATCTTCAACGGCCTGACCAACGCCAAACGCAAGTCCAAGGCGCTTTACCTCCAGAGCAAGGAGTACGAGCAGGCCGTGAAAACGCAGTTGATCTCGGGCATTGCAAACCTCTACTACACGTTGCTGATGCTCGACGGACAATACGAGGTTACCGAGCAAACCGCCGAGAAATGGCGCGAGAGCGTCCGCACGATGCGTGCACTGAAAGAGGCCGGCATGGCCAACGAGGCTGCCGTAGCGCAGTACGAAGGCAACTGCCTCGCCATCGAGGCTTCGCTGCACGACTTGGAATACCAGATCCGCCAGGCCGAGAACAGCCTTTGCTCGATGCTGGCCGAAGGCCCGCACCCCATCGAGCGCGGCCGCCTCGAAAGCCAGCAGTTGCCCGACGACCTGACTGTCGGCATACCGGTGCAGATGCTTTCGAACCGCCCCGACATCCGCAGCGCCGAATACTCGCTGATGCAGTCCTATTATGCCACCAGCGAGGCACGCTCGGCCCTCTATCCTTCGATCACGCTGAGCGGGACTCTGGGATGGACGAACAACAGCGGGGCCCGGATCGTCGACCCCGGAAAATTCCTCTGGTCGGCCGCCGCTTCGCTGCTGCAACCCATCTTCAATGCCAACGCCAACCGCGCCCGCGTGAAAATCGCCAAGGCACAGCAGGAAGAAACCAAGCTGGCATTCCAGCAGGCCCTGCTCAACGCGGGCGCCGAGGTCAACAACGCCCTCACGCAGTGCCAGTCGGCCCGCGCGAAAACCGGCCTGCGGACACAACAGATCGAGGCGTTGGAACGCGCCGTGGAGAGCACGGAACTGCTCATGCAACACGGCAGCACGACCTACCTCGAAGTACTGACCGCCCAGCAGTCGCTGCTTTCTGCTCAGCTGAACCAGATTGCGGATCGTTTTGACGAAATCCAGGGTATCGTGAACCTCTACCAGGCTCTGGGTGGCGGACGCGACATCGCAGCGGAGGCGAAATAATGAAAAGGGGAGCGACCAAAGAGGAGATCATCCGCATCACGCAGGAGCTCATTACCCGGAACGGCATCCGTGCCGTCCGGGTGGATGAGATCGCGCAGACGCTGGGAATCTCGAAGCGCACCCTCTATGAAATGTTCGCTGACAAGGAAGACCTGGTGAGCGCCTGCCTCGATTTCATGTGCCACCAACAGCAGGAGCGCATCACGGCTTACAGGAAACGCCGCAGCAGGAGTTCGCTGCAACGGGCTTTCAAACTGGTATACGAATACATCGAACACCTGTATACGGTCGAAAGCAGCTTTCTGTCCGACCTGCGCCACAAGGTGGCCTATGCCGAACATTTCGACGAACACCGGGAATTCTGGCGCAGCGAACTGACCGTACACCTGAACGGGAGCCGCGAAGAAAAGCTCCTGTTGCCCGAAATCGATGCGTCGAGCTTTGCCGACCGGATTCTGGAAACGATCTTCGAAATGCGGATAAACAATGCGACGCGCGAGGAGTCCTACCTCTTTTGCAGGACGATCCTGCGCGGTGCGGCAACCCGCGAAGGGGTCGAGCGAATCGACAGCCACCGATAATTATTCTGTAATACAATGAAAATCCCCGCAGGAGAGAGCCCTGCGGGGATTTTTTCTGTCATAATGGCGGGCGGCAGGCAAAACCCAGAACGAGAATACGGTTGGAATACGGGAAAGGCAAGAGGGGAGGGACGCAAATCCCGCCGTCGGGCATCCGCACAAAAAGGGCCGCACTTGCGAAGTACGGCCCTTTTCAACCATCATATTTAACCTCTGACTAATAGAGCAGGGTTTCGTCGGCTTCGTCCCGATACCATTCCACATGTTCCCGGCCGCCCGATGCCGCCCATGCGTTGAAATAGGTATAGACGTCCCGGATATCGCTGCGTTCGAGCGGATAGCGGAACTCACCCGGGATACACAGCGCCCACATCATGTAGTTGTTCTTCACACCGTCGCCCTTGGTGACGAAATAGCGGTAGGGATCCGACTCCAGGAAGGTATTGCCCGATACGACCGCGAATTGCGTCGGCTTGCGCCCCGGCATGTGGATCTCCGTCTCGCGGGTGAACGTGCCCGAACTCTTCTGGTTCACGACGATGAACGCATTGAGCGCCGACTCGCGGACGGCTGCGGGGTCGACCGGCTGCGCAAAGGTCACCGTCGTCGTGTGTTTCACGGTCGGTATGGCCACGCCCTTGGTCGTATTGATGTAAGTCCCTTCGCCCAGGATCTCCTGCGAAGTGTTGAAAAGCGGGATCACGGCCAGTTCGCTGCCCGATTCCGGGCCGGAGCCCGCAAACGCACCGCGGCCGAAGGTCGTATTGGTGGTCTCCACGCCGGCGACCTCCGAGGTACGAACCTTGTCCAACTGGATGGCAAAGGCATTCAGGTGCGCGGCACCTGCGGCCTTCAGTTCCCAGTTGATGCGGATCAGGCCGACCTTCCCGGTCTCCTTGTCGCTGCGGCGGTCGACGCTTACGACCACCACGACATCGTTCATGTCGTAGTCGCCGATCCACGGCCAGCCGTCCTCAAAGCAGTAGGTATAGGGTAAACCGTTGACCTCGACAAACTCGGGTTCCGGTTCCGGATCGGGCGTTATGGGCTGCCGGCCACCGTTGCATTTGGCTTCGGGGAGCACGACCGTCTGCCTGGCACGCATCACGGCGCCGCCGGTGAGGCTACGCTCGTCGATAACGTATTTCGAATCGGCTGCATTGTCGTACACGACTTCCATCAGCCCGTCGAACTTCGTCCCGTAATAGCGTGAGCTCACGCCTTTCTCGCGGATCACGACCACGGCCATGAGCTGGTCGGCGGCAGCCTGGCTCACGATACGGACATTGCCGCCCGACTTACCGGCATTATACTCGTCCATGGCGAAGATCGAGCCGGCAGCGGCGTACAACTCCGTATTGCTGTTGAAATAGACCTCCTCGGCATCGAGCCCCGCGCCGGATGCAATATAGAATCGGGCACCTTCGGCGGCAATTTCCTCGGCTACGGTATGGCAATTCACATAGAGTGTCCCCCCGCCGCGGGCTTCGAGTTTCTCCATCGAGGCCAAACCTTTCTGGTAAACGACCGAGTTGTTGGTCAAATAGAAAGTCCCGTCGACATCAACGACACCATTCTCGCAGTTAGACAGTTCGGCGTAGGAGTTGAGCTCCAAATCATCGCTCTCTATCTTGCCGTCGTTATAAAGTTTCGCCCGGTTGGTGATTTCCATGTCATCGGCCTCCAATTCTGCGGCGGCACCGTTGTAGAATGCACAGGAATTATTGATGTCGAACGTCCCGTCAACGATGAATTTCCCTTCGTTGACCACGGCCTTGCAGGAAAAGTTCGTTTTCCCGGCCGTAAACTTACCGCCTTCGAAAACGAAAATCGCGGGGTTGGGTGCGTTCTGCTGCATGTTCGCACTTGCTTCACGGATGTACACCTCGCCGCCCGGAAGCACTGCGAGCGTCGCCTGACCGATCGTAACGGAGGAATCGAGCGTCAGTTTGCCCGCCACGTAGAGGATCGGCGAGGGGTTGGGGCTAAAGGTTCCGTTCAGGCCGATATTGCCCGTAACCTCGGCTCCTGCCGGGATATAATACTCCGCAGCTGCAAACGGGGCCCAGCTCGCACCCAGGTCGATCTTGCCGGCAGGCGTACTCCGGATGATGGCCCCCTCGGCGAAATCACCCTCGGCCTTCGCCGCGAGCCGCGGGTAGTCGGGCATCGAACTGTCGGCCGCGGCGCGCGCCATCCCGGCCATCCGGAGTAAGGGCGTCCCGGCTGCGGCCTTCATCTGCGCACCGGCGACGTTCACCGACGCTGCGACCGGTTCCATGGAGACGGCCACCGTACCGTCGGGCAGGGTAGTCTGGACATAAATGTTCCCGATCCCGGCCGGGATCGTCACCGCGGTTCCGAACACGGGGCGGGATGGCGTCACCACACCCATCGCCACGATATTGCCGTCCGAGAGGATCGGGGAGCAATACACGCGGATAACGGCATATTGGGGCGTATTGCCCGTAACACTCGGCATACCGACCGAAATATCCAGGTCGCGGGTCGTTTCCCATTTGAAGTCGGCGGGAACTGCAGACGAGGGCTCCTGCGGTTCGCCGCTGCCGGTGCCCATGTTTTTCTGGCACGAAAAGGCCAAAAACGTCGTTGCAATAGCTGCAACAGCGTAAAGTCGTTTCATAAATTGATATTTTTAATCTATCCCTTGTGCATAGTGCACATTCTTCGACACAAATATAAACATTAATTTTTCAAACCAAAACTTTTCCGCCCTTTTGTTCAACAAAAAAGGTCGAGGTAGCAACTATGGCATGCAAAACCCCGGCCGCTAAACAGTTTTTTGCAAAAAAATCGGGCCGACCGCAAGCATGAGCCGAAAAATTCCTATATTTGCACACAGGAAAACATCCGAAAGCAGAAAATGATTGCCACGACGACATACCACGACACATACGGCGGCTCGCTCCGCAGTATGACCATGGATATGATGTACATGCGCAACCGATTCCGCCGGGTGTAGATTTTCCGTGTATACGAACGACACAATCCGGCTTCAGAGAGGTCGGATTTTTTTTGTAACGACTAAAAAACAGATAGCATGGCTGAGAAAAAATTACGTTTCGAGACATTGCAGATCCACGGAGGGCTGCAACCCGACGATCCCACAGGTGCCCGCGGTGTGGCGATATATCCCACGGCAGCATACCGTTTCAAGAGCTGCGAACACGCGGCCAACCTCTTCGACCTGAGCGAAGGGGGCAACATCTACACCCGGCTGCAGAACCCGACCACGACCGTATACGAGCAACGCATCGCCGCCCTGTACGGTGCCGTGGGGGCGCTGGCTGTCTCGTCGGGCATGTCGGCCATACTCATCGCCGTGCTCTCGCTGGCGGCCGAGGGCGACAACATCGTCGCCTCGCCGTTCCTCTACGGCGGCACCTTCACCCAGTTCCGCATTTCGCTGCGCAGGCTCGGCATCGACTGCCGCATCGCCCGAAGCGAACGCCCCGAGGACTTCGAGGCGCTGATCGACGGGCGCACGAAAGCGATCTACGCCGAGAGCATGGGCAATCCCACTTGTACGGTGCCCGATCTCGAAGCACTGGGACAACTGGCCAAACGCTACGACGTGCCCTTCGTCGCGGACAATACGTTCGGTGCCGCGGGCTACCTGTGCAACCCCTTCGAATGGGGTGCGAACATCGTCGTCGACTCGGCGACCAAATGGATCAACGGCCACGGCACGGCCATGGGCGGGGTGATCGTCGACGGGGGCAATTACAACTGGGCCAACGGCAAGTTCCCGCAGATCGACGGCCCGTCGGAAGGGTATCACGGACTGAATTTCCACGAGGCATTCGGCGCGGCGGCCTTCATCGTGAAATGCCGCGTGGACGGTGTCCGCGACCTGGGCTGCTGCCCCTCGCCGTTCGACTCCTACCTGATGACGCTCGGGCTGGAAACGCTTTCGCTGCGCGTGCGGCACGAAGTCGAGTCGGCACGCAGGCTGGCCGAATACTGCCGCAACCATCCCAAAGTGGAGCGCGTGAGCTTCGTAGGCTTCGAGTCGCACCCGAGCTACGCGAACGCGAAGAAGTATTTCCGGTTCGGTTCGTCGGCCGTCTTCACCATCGAACTCAAAGGCACGCTCGACAGCACCGTGCGTTTCGTCGAATCGCTCAACCTGGCGGCACACATGGTCATGATCGGCGACTCGGTCACGGTCGTTACGCACCCGGCATCGACCACGCACAAACAGCTCAGCGACGCAGACCTCGCCGCAGCAGGCGTCACGCCGACCATGCTGCGCATCTCCGTCGGGCTGGAGAATACCGACGACCTTATCGACGACTTCGAACAGGCTTTCGCACACATCGGATAATGGAACCCAGCATTTACAAAGCACCCGGGCCGTTCGTGCTCGAAACGGGGCATACGCTGCCCGAGCTGAGGATCGCTTACCACACCTACGGCAAGCCCAATGCGGCGCATGACAACGTCGTGTGGGTATGCCATGCCCTGACGGCAAACTCGGACGTGGCGGACTGGTGGCCGCACACGGTCGAGGCGGGGTGTTTCCTGGACCCGGCACGCCACTTCGTGGTCTGCGCCAACATCCTCGGGTCGCACTACGGCACCACGGGGCCGCTGCACGTGAACCCGGAAACGGGAAGCCCCTATTACAAGGATTTCCCGCCGTTCACGATCCGCGACATCGTCCGTGCACACCGCCTGTTGGCCGGCGCGCTCGGCATCGGCCGCATCGACACGCTCGTAGGAAGTTCGGTCGGGGGATTCCAGGCCATCGAATGGGCGGTCTTGGAGCCGGAGCGCATCGGCAAACTGATCCTGATCGCCACGGCGGCCAAGGCCTCGCCCTGGACGATCGCCATCGACCAGACCCAGCGCATGGCCATCGAGGCCGACACGACGTTCGGCGAGCCGCGAGACGACGCCGGGATGGCCGGACTGGCTGCCGCACGCGCCCTGGGGCTGCTCACGTACCGGGGTTCGCTGGGATACAACCTCACGCAGCAGGACAGGGAGGAACTCCCCGCAGTACACCGCGCATCGACCTACCAGCAATATCAGGGCGAGAAACTCTGCCGGCGCTACAACGCCTACTCGTACTATGCCATACTCAACGCCTTCGACACCCACGACACGGGGCGCGGGCGCGGCGGGGTAGCAGCCGCCCTCGCACGCATCGAAGCCCGCACGGCAGTGGTCGGCATCACGACCGACATCATTTTCACCCCGGCAGAGATGCGCGAACTGCACGGCATGATCGCCGGAAGCACGTACCACGAAATAGATTCGCCGTTCGGGCACGACGGGTTCCTCGTCGAGCACGGGCAGTTGAACGACATCCTCTATCCGTTCATGAACAATCAATAAACAAGCAGCATATGAGCAAAATCAAAATCGGCCTGTTCGGGTTCGGCGTCGTCGGACAGGGAATCTACCAGGTAGTGCAGAAATCGAAGAACGCCCACGCGGAGATCGTGAAGATCTGCGTCCGCGACCCGGAAAAGCCGCGTAAGGTCGAAGTCGACAAATCCCTCTTCACGACGTCGGCCGACGAGATACTCGACAACAGGGACATCAACCTGATCGTGGAGGTGATCGACCAGGCCGATGCTGCATACAGCATCGTCAAGCGGGCCCTGCTGCGCGGCATCCCGGTCGTCTCGGGCAACAAGACCATGCTGGCGCACCACCTTCCGGAACTGATCGAGATCCAGAAGACGCACAACGTGGCGCTGCTGTACGATGCCTCGTCGTGCGGTTCGATCCCCGTCATCCGCAACCTCGAGGAGTATTACGACAACGACCTGCTGTTAGAGGTGAAGGGCATCCTGAACGGCTCGTCGAACTACATCCTCTCGCGCGTCTTCGACCACGCCGAGAGTTACGACAGCGCCCTGGCGCAGGCGCAGGCGCTCGGCTTCGCCGAAAGCGACCCGTCGTTCGACATCGAAGGCTACGATTCGCTCTTCAAGCTGGTGATCATCACCGTACATGCGCTGGGCACCTACGTCGCCCCGGAAAAGATTTTCACCTACGGCATCTCGACCATCCACGATTCGGACATCCGGTATGCCCGCGAAAAAAACGTGAAGATCAAACTCGTGGCGCAGGTCGTCAAGGTGAGCGACGAACACTTCACGATGTTCGTCATACCGGAGTTCGTGACGCCCTCGAAATATATTTACAGCGTGGACGACGAGTACAACGGCGTAGTGATCCGCGGCGAGTGCTACGACCGGCAGTTCATGTTCGGCAAGGGGGCCGGGAGCCTGCCCACGGCCTCGTCGATCCTGAGCGACATCATGGCCCGCCTGAACAACTACCGCTACGAGTACAAGAAGCAGAACTACATGCAGAAGCCCGACTACACGACGGACATCACGCTGAAGGTCTACGTGCGGTACAAGGAGACCGACGTGCACGGCATCCTGAATTTTACGAAGGTGCACGAACAGTACACCAGCGAAGACAGCAACTACGTCATCGGCGACATCCAGCTGAGCGAACTGCTCGCCAAACGCGACCGGCTCCGGGGAAAGGACGTGTTCCTGGCCAACATCCCGATTTTCTTCCTGAACCGCGACAACTAACACGACGCGGGCACTGGGCTCCTGCGGGGTGGGACACGCATTCGCTGCGTCTCCAAAAGGTCATCACGCAATGGCCTGCGCTCACCGCATCCCCGAAGAAAACCGCACGGCGGCCTGCCGCAGCGGGCAAACCCACCGTAAAAAGACGATCCCCGGCTCATCCGAGACCGGGGATCGTTCCGTTGCCGCATCCTCGGCTACGGCTATATATCCTTCACGCAGCGCAGCGAGACACCGTTTCCGGCCGGAAACGGAGCAAGCCCGGCTACGATACCGTCAGACGAATAAAGCAAGGCCTTATACATTGCGCCGTTATCTTCCGAGGTACAGCTCATCAGGTACCCCTTCTTTTCCGCAACATACAGACCTGCATCCGAATTCCACATCCCGGCGCTACGGAGCAGGGACGCATCGTATTCGGGGCTGGCGATCATCTGCTCGATCTCGGCGCCCGTGGGGACATGCCAGCCCGGCGGACAAATCCCCTGCACCGGGGTGCCGGATGCAGCCGTCGCACCGCCCAGGGCCGTTGTGAAGCTGTAAAGCAACCCCCGTTCCGCGACATATTCGGCGTCGTTCGATCCCGCCGTACCGCGGCAAGGGTACCAGATACCGGTTCCGATCTGGGCACCGTCAGGCAGGTAACGCAGGTTCCGGGTCATCCAAACCCGTCCGCCGATCGTCGCGGTGGGGTAGTCCACACCCCCGTAGGAAAGCGTCCCGGGATCACCGCCCTCGCCGCCGCCTTCGCCACCGCCGCCATCGCCGCCGCCGCCATCACCGCCGCCCCCTTCGCCGCTACCATCGAGCGAACCGCCGTCGCCCCAGTCGACGACTTCGCCGCTCAGTTCCACGTCGATGTCGATATTGGTCACAACGACCGACATGTCGTAGCGTTTCCCGCTTTCGAGCTGTGCCGAAGAGAGGGTTTTGCTGCGGCTCTTTCCGTCACCGGTCGCTACCGTAACCGTCAGGGTGGCCTGCTGCGGCACAAGGATGGCACGGTAGGCGGCATCGGCCGTCACTTCGAACGCCTCGACGTCGGCAGCAGCAGCCCCGCTCTTGGCCGCGGCGGAGGGCACCGTGAAATCGACCACGGCCGTCGGGACGAGTCCGCCGACCGTAACCCCCGTAACCGGGGCGTCGGAATTGTTGGTAAGGACGATCGTCAGCTGCGACATCACATGGTAAAAGAGCATCCCGACAGGTGCCGAAGATGGGGTAACCTCTTTTTTCACCGCGACCAGCAGGTCGGACGATGCACCTCCCGACGTCTGGTCTGTAGCAACGGAAAACTCCGCGGGCATTCCCTGTTCGGAGTAAGGATGGTAGGCCGTGAGCGTCGATTTTTCATTCGAATCGTTATACCACAGCAAATCCGCGGCCGTAAAGGCCGTACCGTCGTAGGTCATCGGAACGTTCTGCGCATAGGTTTCCGAACCTTTGGCAATGCTCAGCCCGATGCGGTCGCCGGTATCGAAATGCAATCCCGTAACACGGGTCTGGATCGTCGGCGCGATTTTCACACAAGGCGTACCTGTGTCGGACTTTGAGCAGCCTGCCGCAAGGGCAGCGGCGGCCAAAGCCGTCAGAAGTGTTGTTTTCATCTCGCGATAATCGTAATAAGGTGTGACTTTTCAGCACAAATTTAAACCTTTTTACGTCATTCACAACACTTTCGAACAGTTTTTACAATCAATTCCGGTAATAGGATTCGTCGAGTCCGAGCGTAAAGCTGCCCCGGCGCAGGAGTGTGACAACAGCCACGGCCAGCACCAGTGCCGCATTGAAAAAGAAGGGGAAGCGGTCGCTGTGCGTCCCGAAAACATGACGGAAGAGGTCTACGATAAAAGGGCAGACCATCACGGCCAGGTAATTCACCGACATGACGAACGAAAGGGCCAGCGTAGCGGAACGCGGCGGGGCGATGGTCGCCGCCTTGTCGTAAATGACAGGCTGCATGATCCCATAGCCCAGCCCGGTGCAAAGCGCCCCGAAGGCCAGCATCGCCTTGCCGTGGAAAACCCCGACACACAGCAGCCCCACACAGACCAGCACGAGCGCCACGAGGTTGACGTTCCGCTTCAAAGAACGGATAATCTTGTCGATGAACAGCCCCGGCAGCATGATCGCAAGGAAAAACAGCGAGATCAGCACCCCGGAAAACGAGTTGTCTATCTTGTAGTCGTCGATCAGGAACGAGGCATAGAACGTCACGACCAGCACGGCGTAGGTGACGAAGAAATAGAACGCCATCAGCCCGGCGAGCTTACGGCGGTCGATCATCTTGTGCCGCAGCTGGATGCTCTGTTCCGGCTCGGGAAAGGAGCGCTGCCGCTTGAGCAGGAACGACAGCGCGAGCGAAATACCCGGCAGGGTATAGACCAGGAAGGGCAGGTGCCAGTCGACGTTGGCCAGGTAGCCCGTCACGACGGTCGCCAGCACGAGCGTCAGGTTGTTGATCGACGAGCTGTACCCCAACTGCCGGACACGGTAATCGCCCGTAAAGTAGTCGACCACGAGCCCCGTGGAGAAGGGGATTACCATACCGGCGCCGATACCGAGGATACAGCTGATGACGATGAGCCACATCATGCTCCGGGCGAAGAGGCATGCCACGCCGCTCAGGAAGAAGACCGACAGTCCGACGGCGAGGATCTTGAGCTTGTCCTTGCCGACGGAGAGCTTGCCGGCAAGCAGGACGAAGGGGATGATCAGCAGCGACGGCAGCGACGTGAGCATCTGTATTTCGAGGTCGGTGGCCTTCGGGAAGATTTTATTCAGGTCGCCGAGGATCGGCGAGATCGCCAGCCCCGGCAGCGAGGCGATTGCCGACACCGACCATATCGCCAGCAGCATCGGCACAACGGCATAGATGCCGTTTTTGCGCAGCAGGCAGCAGAGCACGCCGAGCACCGCGTAAGCGGTCAGGCGCGGGCGGCTCCCCTGCCATTTCTGCGGAAAGAGCAGCAGGTCGGCGGTTTTCAGCACGAACAGGACGAACAGTCCCGTGTAGAGCGTATCCTTGACCTGCGTCTGGATGAACGCGCCCCAGATGGGGTCGAGCGCAAAGAACGCTGTGACCGCATACTGCACACCGCGGGAGCAGCCGAGCCTGGCGGCAAAGGCCGTTACCTGCCCGAACACCCACGCACAGACGAGAAACTGCAATACTATGTAGAGAAACACACCGAGATTGTCGCTGCCCAGCGCACGGCCCAGCCGGAACAGCCAGCCGTGCAGCCAGGTGGAGAGCACCGTATGGTGGGCGGTCATCTCCTGCACCCCAAGCACCTGCGAGATCTGCCCCCAGGAGTCCCAGTCCACGGAGCCGGGCCAGAACACGGCAACCCACGGCAGCCACGCCGCGCCGATGAGCAGCGACGACGCGCGGCCCGGTGCCTTGGCGAACCACGCTGCGAAGCGGGTCTGCGGGAAGTCCTCCCCGCCCGTCCGGCTGCGGCCCAGCAGGGCGTACAGCCCCCAGACCGCGTGGTAGAACAGCACCGCGTACCCGGCCATGCAGAGCACGCCGACGCAGAGCTGATACGGATTTTTAAAGACAAACGCCCAGCTGCCCAGCTTGCAGATGCTCAGACCCAATACCTCAGCAATGCCAAAGACAATGCTCAGTACCAGCTCCGTACGCTTGGGTTTTGCCTCACGCTGACCGCGCACCCAGCAGAGCAGCACGGCCAGCCCCGCGGCGGCAGGCCCCCAGGCCCAGCCGTCCAGCGGAAAATTCTGGTGCAGCATGACCAGCGCCGCAAGCCAGCCGGGCACGGCGTCAAGGTCGAGGCCCGTTGTCTCGTACTGCATGCCGATCAGCAGATCCGCGCGGGCGGTCTCCCAGTCCGGCACCGTAATGACGGCGGACAGTGTTACCGCGCATAAGACCCCCAGCAGCAGCGCCGTGACAATGCTTTTTGTTTTCTGCTTCATCCACATCACCTGATTTTATACGGGCAGAACGACAGACCGTCGGCGGAGATCAGCCGATAGGTGATGCCGTCGCGCTCGCCCTGCGTTGCGTAGCGGATGGACTTGCCGTGCAGGTGGCCGTAGTAGCACTCGGTCACGCCGAACTCATTCAGCACATCCACCAGTTCCTGCGCCTGTGCGCCGGGATAGATGGGCGGGTAGTGGAGAAAAGCGATTTTTTCTGCCGCATCCCCCGCCGCCTGCAAGGACATGCGCAGACGGCCCGCCTCCCGCGCCATGAGCTTTTCGCCCTGGGCGGCAACATCGTCAAACGGCCAGCCGCGGGTGCCGCACAGCGCCACATTGCCCACAGTGCAGGCGTTGTTGTGCAAAATATGCAGCGTGTCAAAGCCGTTGGCAGTCAGGAAGTTTTCCATCTTGCGGGTCGTCGTCCACCAGTAGTCATGGTTGCCTTTTAAGAGCCACTTTTGGCCCGGCAGGTTTTGGATAAAGGCAAAATCCGCTTTTGTGTCGTTCAGGTTCATGGCCCAGCTGGTGTCACCTGCCAGAACAACGGTGTCGTCCGGGCCGATCAGCTTGCGCCAGCTGGCTTCCAGTCGGGGCAGATACCCCTCCCACC
>OLRV01000010.1_pt1 | contig 140689 bp, 114 predicted proteins | sample 1672421 | NCBI WGS metagenome assembly OLRV01 (sample SAMEA3136684, study PRJEB25190) | human gut metagenome | biome: human gut; feature: human-associated habitat; material: faeces | place: Austria | collected 2013
TCTGCGTCATCGACCTTGACACGACCATGCCGGGCCTGTCCATCAACGATTTCGGCGACTCCATCCGCTTCGGTGCGAACCACAGCGCAGAGGACGAGAAGGACTTGTCAAAGGTCAATTTTGACATCAAACTATACGAAATTTATGCGAAAAACTTCATCGCCGGTGCGCAGGGCGGCCTGACGGAGGCGGAGCTTGCGTACCTTCCGTGGGGCGCGCGGCTGATGACGCTCGAATGCGGCATCCGCTTCCTGACGGACTACCTCGACGGCGACCGGTATTTCCACATTTCCTACCCGGAGCAGAATCTCGACCGCTGCCGCACGCAGTTCAAGCTCGTGCGCGATATGGAACAGCAGTTCGAGGCCATGCAGGAAATCATTGAAAAGTACATCTAAGACTATGAAAAACTACGCATTCGGGGTCGATGTCGGCGGAACGTTCTGCAAGCTCGGCCTCTTTGAAACGGACGGAACGCTGCTGGAGCGCTGGGAGATCCCGACAGACACGCGGGACGGCGGCACGCGCATTTTGCCGGATGTCGCCGCCTCCATTCAGGAACGTCGGAAGAAACTGCCAGAAAACTCCGTCCTTGGGGTCGGCGTGGGCGTTCCCAGCCCCATGACGCAGGACGGCGTCGCCATTAAAAGTGTCAATCTGGGTTGGGAGAATTATCCGGTCGCTTCGGAGCTTTCGCGCCTGACCGGCTTGCCCGTCTACGCGGCGAACGATGTCAACGTCGCCTCGCTGGGGGAACTCTGGAAGGGGAGCGCCGTCGGCTATTCCAACGCGATTGTCCTGACGCTGGGCACGGGCATCGGCGGCGGGCTGATCGTCAACGGTCATCTCGTCAACGGCGAGACCGGCTCGGCGGGGGAGATCGGGCACATCATCGTCAATCCGCAGGAGACTGAGCGCTGCGCCTGCGGGCGAAAGGGCTGTCTGGAGCAGTATGCCTCTGCCACCGGCCTTGTGCGCATGGCCGAGCGGCGGCTGAGCGGCACGTCGGCGCACAGTATTTTGCGCGAAAAGAATCCGCTCACGGCCAAGGATATTTTTGACGCGGCCAAGGCGGGCGATGCAATCGCCGTGGAGCTGGTGGAGAGCTTCGGACAGATTCTCGGCAGCGCGCTGTCGGACATGGCATGCGTGCTGAATCCGGAGATCATCGTGATCGGTGGCGGCGTGTCCAAGGCGGGCAGCATCGTGACGGACGTCGTCCGGCGCTTTTTCTACGAAAAAACGCTGTTCACCTGCAAGAATACGAAGATCGTTCTTGCAACGTTGGGCAACGACGCGGGCATTTACGGCGGCGTGCGGCTGCTGTTAGAAAGAATCGAGGAATTGAAATGAGATTAATCAAAGCAAAAGACTATCAGGAGGCAAGCCGTCAGGTTGCCAACATCATTTCGGCGCAGGTGATCCTCAGGCCGGATTCCGTACTGGGTCTGGCCACGGGCAGCTCGCCCATTGGTGCGTACCAGCAGCTCATTGAGTGGTACAACAAGGGCGACGTGGATTTTTCCAGAGTGCGCAGCGTGAATCTGGACGAGTATGTCGGTCTCGCCCCTTCGCATGAGCAGAGCTATGCTTATTTCATGTACCACAATTTCTTCGATTTCATCAATATCAAGCCTGAAAACGTCCATCTGCCCGACGGGCTCGACCCGGACGCAGAAGAACAGGGCAAGAAGTACGACGCACTGATTCGGTCGCTCGGCGGCGTGGACTTGCAGCTGCTCGGCATTGGCCGCGACGGACATATCGGCTTTAACGAGCCCTGCGGCGAGTTCGTCAAGGGCACGCACTGCGTCGAGCTGACGCAGGACACGCGCGAGGCCAATGCGCGCTTCTTCGGCAGCATCGACCTCGTACCGAAAACGGCCTACACGATGGGGATTTTAGACATTATTCAGGCGCGCCGCGTTGTCATGATCGCCTCGGGCAGCAGCAAAGCCGCGATCCTGAAGGATGCCTTCTGGGGCCCAGTCACGCCACAGATTCCGGCGTCGATTTTGCAGCTCCACCCGGACTTCACCCTCGTTGCAGACGAGGAGGCACTGGCCATGGTCAATCAGGAAAAACAGGCAGGATGAGGTAAATTAAGGATGGAAGAGTACACCGTACAGCGAGTGCTCGGCGGCGACGTCGGCGTTGAAGACGCGATCTGGAAGGGAATCCCGGCACTCTCGGTCAACTGTTTTCCGTGGCCGGCATTTGAAAAGAAAATCACCACAACGGCAAAGCTCGCAAGCACTGCGTCCGGTCTTCTGATACATTTTGAAACAGACGAACGGCCGCTTCTGGCGCAGAAAACGGAAAATAACAGTCAGGTTTGCGAGGACAGCTGTCTGGAGTTTTTCTTCCGGACGGAGGACACGCTGAAATACATCAATCTGGAGATCAATCCTCTGGGAACGATTCATGCGGACTTTGACCGCGAACCGATTCCTGTCGATGCAAAGCAGCTTCGTCTGGTGAGCTGCATTACGCCGGAGAAGTGGATTCTGCAATATGAGGTGCCGTTTTCTCTGATCGAAAAATATTTCGGCAGTGTTGGGAGCTGTCTCCATGCGAATTTCTACAAATGCGGTGACAAGACCGTTCATCCGCATTATGCCTGCTGGAACCCGGTGGGAGGCGAAAAACCGAACTTCCATCAGCCGGAGTCCTTCGGGAAGCTGTTCTTTGCTTCTGGAAAACGGTGCTGAAGAATAACGATCAAAATAGCGCAGATTCTCTGTGCCGTGAGAAAAGCCGTCCCACACGGATGCGTGGGGCGGCTTTTTTGAATCGTCTGTGCTTGTGTCTGTTCGTATTTACTTTTTCTTTCCAGCATGGTATAATCCAAACAGAAAAAAAGCAGAAAGAGAGAAGAAATTATGAACGTTGTCTTTGTGATTTTTGGCCTTCTTGCGCTCATCGGCGGCGCGGTCGCCGCGCTGGTGACGCACCGGAAAAGCTGGTGGGCGGCGACCCTGATCGGCCTTATGCTATTCGTATTCGGCTTTTCCTTTGAGATCGTTCCGACGGGCTACACCGGCGTCCGGACGACATTCGGGCAGATCTCGGATGAGATCGTTCCGCAGGGCTTCAATCTGAAAATTCCCTTTGCACAGAACATCAAGCTCGTCAACAACAAACAGCAGGATACGATGATCAAGTCGCAGATCTGGGGCGAGAGCTTCGAGAAGACGCCCGTCTATGCCTCGGAAGTGACCGTGACCTACCAGATTGCGTCAAAGCGTTCAGCTTGGATCTTTGCCAACGTGACGAATACCGATTCCCTCATCTCGCAGGACATCGTTGCCTCGGCGATCAAGTCTGCCATGGTCGAGCTGACGGCGGACGAGGTGACGGTGCGCTCCCGTATCGAGCCGGAGGTAAAGGAAAAACTCATCGCCTCCATCGACGAGAAATACGGCGCGGACACAATCGAAATCCTCAAGGTCACCATCAATCAGATGGATTTTGAGGACAGCTACAACGCCGCGATTGCGGCGAAGTCCATCGCCCAGCAGGAGCAGGCAAAGCAGAAGATCGAAAACGATACCGCCATTGCCAAGGCCGAGGCGGACAAAAAGGTCGCCATCACAAATGCCGAAGCGACGGCGGAGGCGCTGCGAATTGCGGCGCAGGCAGAGGCCGATGCTAACCGTCTGCTGGAAGAAAGTCTGACGGATCGCGTGCTGAAAAACCGCTTCTATGAAAAGTGGGACGGCGCGCTGCCGAAGGTCATGGGCGAAAGCTCCGTGCTGATGGACATTACAGACGAGATCAACTGATACCGGGAGGAAAACGGATATGAAGAAACCAAGAATTCTTGTAGTCGGCAGCCTTGCGATGGATCAGACCGCAACCACGGCGGTCTTCCCGCGGCAGGGACAGACCGTGCTTGGCAAAAAATTCCGCAGTGCGCCCGGCGGGAAGGGAGAAAATCAGGCCGTTCAGGCGGCGCTGCTCGGCACGGACGTGACCATGCTGGGCAAACTGGGCCGCGACAGCAACGCGCAGGAGATCCTCGCGGCCTGCAAGGCGGCCGGGGTACATACGGAGCATATGCTCTTCGACGAAACCGAGTCCACCGGCTGCGCGATGATCATTCTGGAAGAGCAGCCGGACGGCTCCACACAGAACCGTATCCTCGTCCTGCCCGGCTCCAATATGACCATTACAAAGGAGGACGTCGAATTCCTGCGCGATGGGATCGCGGAATATGATCTGGTCATTCTCCAGCTGGAGATCCCGATGGAGATCAACGAGCTGGTCGCGGAATTTGCCCATGAAAAGGGCGTGCAGGTGATGCTCAACCCGGCGCCTGCCGCGCCGCTTTCCGAAAAGCTGCTGCGCTGCCTGACCTATCTTTCGCCCAACGAGCATGAGGCGGCGGACCTGACCGGCGTTCCAATCCGCAGAGAGGGGAAAAACGTCAACTGGCAGGATGTCGAAGCGGCGGCCAAAGTGCTGCGCGACAGAGGTGTAAAGAACGTCCTGATCACGCTCGGCTCCGCCGGTGCAGCGCTCTGCAATGACACCGGCATCTATCATAGTCCCTGCGCTGAGAATATCACGGCTGTCGATCCGACAGCGGCAGGGGATTCCTTCGTCGGCGCGTTCTGTACAGCCGCCTGCTGCGGCTGGGGCTGGGAGGAAGCACTGCGCTTTGCCAACCACACGGCAGCGCTGACGGTTTCCCGTCCCGGTGCGCTTCCGTCGCTGCCGCGGCTGGAGGAGGTCAAGAAGCTTCTGACCGAGCGCACCGGTGCCTGTCCGGATACTTCCGTTCTGGAATAAAAACGACCCGATGCGGTTGGCTAACCGCATCGGGACAGACTGTCAAAAAACCTATCGAACCGAAAGCTTCGGAGGGAAGGAAAGAGTGAAAGGGAACCGTCAGGGTTCCCTTTCGCGTTCAATAACCCGCCGCAGCGGCCAAAATTGCAAAATAAATAAACAAAATTTAGATTTTGCAATTTTGCAGACAGCTTGTCAAAAAAGTCCAAAGGGACTTTCTTGACAAGCTGACCCGATGCGGTTGGCTAACCGCATCGGGTTTTTCTTATTCCGGGCAGGTGAGCAGAGCCGAGCGGAGCCGGATGCGCTTCTCCTGCGAAAGAGGCGTGAGCGGCAGGCGAAGTGTCTGGCGGCACAGACCGAGATCTTCCAGCGCTGCTTTGACAGGGATGGGATTGACGTCGGAAAACAGCGCGTCGATCAGGGGCAGATACCGACATTGCAGGGCGGCGGACGCTGGGAAATCCTGCCGTAGGCAGGCCTCCGCGATCTCCGCCGTGATGCGAGGCCGGACGTTTGCGAGCACGGAGATCACGCCCTTCCCGCCGAGCGCCATGACGGCGGTGATCTGGTCGTCGTTGCCTGACCAGACGTTGAAGTCCTCACCGCACAGGTTTAGAATGTGTGCGACCTGCGAAATGTCGCCTCCGGCTTCCTTCACGCCGTTGATGCGCGGATGTGTACTCAACAGCCTGCAGGTTTCCGGCTTGAGATTCACACCGGTGCGGGAGGGAACGTTGTAGGCGATCAGCGGCAGCTGCACAGCGTCGGCAATGGCAAAGTAGTGCGCGGCAAGTCCTTCCTGCGATGCCTTGTTGTAATACGGTGTGACCGCGAGCAGCGCGTCCGCGCCGCAGGCTTCGGCCTGCCGGGCAAGGCGCACCGACTGCGCGGTGCTGTTGGTCCCCACGCCGGCGATGACTTTGCCGCGCCCGGCGCAGTAGGCGACCGTGTGCCGGATCAGCGCCTCGCGCTCCTCCGGCGTGAGCGTGGATGCTTCTCCTGTCGTGCCGCAGACGACGATGGCGGCGATCCCGGCGTGAAGCTGGCGTGCGAGTATGGAGTCGTAGGCTTCAAAATCGATCCCGTTTTCCAGAAACGGCGTGACGATGGCGGTCGCCGCGCCAGTGAAGACAGGTTCTTTCATAAAAACACCTCCGTACCATTGTATGAAAGTACGCCGGAAAGGGTGCGGGAGGTTGCATTTTTTCCGCGCCTGCGCTATAATACAGCAAGATATTCATGGAAAGAGAGCGGAAACATTGAAAACAAGTGACTTTTACTATGACCTGCCGCAGGAGCTGATCGCGCAGACACCGCTGGAGCGCCGGGACACCTCCCGTCTGATGGTGCTTGACCCGGCGACGCAGCGAATTGAGCACCGTCATTTTTATGATCTGATCGACTATCTGAATCCAGGCGACTGCCTCGTGATGAACGACTCTCGCGTGCTGCCTGCGCGCCTGCTCGGCAAGCGGATGCCGACCGGCGGCGCGGTCGAGGTCCTGCTGCTGACCGACCGCGGCAACAAGACATGGGAGTGCCTGGTCAAGCCCGGCCGCAAGCTCCACGAGGGCGCACAGATCTCCTTCGGCGACGGTGCGCTGACGGCCGAGGTCACGCAGGTGCTGGAAAGCGGCAATCGCCTTGTGCAGTTTCACTATGATGGAATTTTTCTCGAAATTCTGGAGCGCCTCGGCAAAATGCCTCTGCCGCCCTATATCAAGGAAGAACTGGAGGACGGCGAGCGCTACCAGACGGTCTATTCCCGCGTGAGCGGCTCAGCCGCCGCGCCGACGGCCGGCCTGCACTTCACGAAGGAACTGCTGGAAAGAATTGAACAGAAGGGCGTGCATCTGGCCTATATCACGCTGCACGTGGGTCTTGGCACCTTCCGACCGGTGAAGGTCGAGGACGTTACCGCGCACCATATGCACTCCGAATTCTGCATGATCTCCGCGGAAACGGCCGCACTTCTGAACGAAACGCGCCGGGCAGGGAAGCGCATCGTCTGCGTCGGCACGACCTCCTGCCGCACGCTGGAATCGCTGGCGGATGAGAACGGCGGCTTTGCCGAACGCTCCGCCTGGACGGATATTTTTATCTATCCCGGCTACCGTTTCCGCGCGATGGATGCGCTGGTGACGAATTTCCACCTGCCAGAGAGTACGCTGATCATGCTGGTCTCCGCCTTCGCAGGCTACGACTTTACCATGCGCGCCTACCGCGAGGCGGTACAGGAGCGCTACCGTTTCTTCAGCTTCGGCGATGCAATGCTTCTTGAACGCAGCGCGAAGTGACGGGATGTATATATATGTATAGTAAACAGAGCTTCTGACGACTCCGGTCAGAGGCTCTGTTTTTGTCTGTCCCGAGGGAATCCAGAAAGTCACTGTCCGGCTGCACAAAAAATGGAAGACAACTAAATAATTTTGAGGGAAAAGACACATATTGAGGCGAAATCAGAAGCTGAAAACAGAAAATTGGAAAAATACACAAAAAATTTAGTGATTTAAATCGCTATTTTCTACACTGTATTTGTAAAGAAAATGTCACAAATTATTGAATTATTGTGAACGAAAATGTATAGTAAAGACAGATTTATATGGACGCGCCGAGGAAGGAAAATAGGTGTCCAGATCAATCGTAAATCTGCCGGTCAAACCGGAGAAAGAGAGTGTGAGCATATGAAACACAAGACCTTTTTGAGACAGGCTGTTTCAGTGCTGCTGGCTTTTGTTCTTGCACTCGGTCTCGTCCTGCCGTCCCTGGCGGTTGAGAGCGCGGATGTAACGACAGAAAGCGGCAAGAAGCTTACGTTTGAGCAGGTGGACAATGACGAGTATGACGTCAGTCTGCCGAATAAGAATGACGTAAACGCGGAAGATAAAGAGGATACTTCGGACTATGAGGATACGGAAATCGTCCGTGTTTCCATTGTTCTGGATACTCCCTCCACACTGGAAAAGGGATTCACTGCGGACGATATTTCCTCGCAAAGCCGCAGAGCGGTGCGCTATCGCCGGAATCTCCAGAATGAGCAGGAGAAAGTGGAAGAAGCGATCTCCGATGAGGTACTCGACGGCGGCGAGCTTGATGTTGTCTGGAACCTGACGCTCGCAGCGAATATTATTTCTGCCAATGTGGAATACGGCCAGATCAAGGAAATTGAAAAGGTCGACGGCGTGAAAGAGGTTCTCGTTGAGAAACGCTATGATCCGTGTGTTGTCAATCGTGACGAGACGGTGGATCCCAAAATGTCTACCTCCGACGAGATGATCGGCTCTATCGCGGCCTGGGCCTCCGGCTATACCGGCGCCGGCAGAAAGATTGCCATCATTGACACCGGTGCGGACATTGACCATCCCTCTCTTGACCCGGATGCATTTGCCTACGCCGTAAAGGACAGCGGCGCCAAGCTGATGACGGCTGAGGATACCGCAGGGCTGCTCTCTCAGTTGAACGTGGTTTCGAAAAACAAGAATGTCACGGCAGAGCAGCTCTATGTTGACGCGAAGATTCCCTATGGCTTCAACTACGTGGATAATGGTCTGGACATTGGCCATGACCATGATACTGCGGGAGATCACGGCTCTCACGTTGCGGGTATTGCTGCTGCGAACCGCTACGTCAAGAGCGGGGACGGCTATGCAAGCGCACTGGATTCCGTTCTCACGCAGGGCGTCGCCCCTGATGCACAGATTCTGGTTATGAAGGTCTTCGGTAAATCCGGCGGTGCATATCCAGGCGACTATATGGCCGCCATTGAGGACGCAATCGTCCTTGGAGCAGATTCTGCCAACCTTTCCCTCGGCGGCGCGTGGACCGGCGATTCCCGTGCTGAGGCAAAGTATGAAAAGATCCTTGAGCGAGTTGTCGAGAGCGGCCTTGTCGTTGTAGCCTCCGCCGGCAACTCCGGTGCATGGGCCGATGAAACCATTGTCGGCGCACCTTATGCCGACAGCGCAAGCTGGGCAACCGTCGGCGCACCCAGCACCTTCACCAATATGCTGAGCGTAGCCTCCGTGGAGAACATCGGCAGAACCGGCAAGTATATTGAAGTTGCCGAAAATAAGATGTATTATTCGGAAAATCTCGATGGAAGGGACGGCAAGCCCTACACCAATGTGTCCATTACGACGCTTGCGGGCGAACATGAGTATGTCTATCTGGATTCCATCGGCACGGCGGAAGAATTTGCTTCGATCAAGGATGTTCTGACCGGAAAGATTGCGATCTGCAACCGCGGCAAGATCGACTTCACGCAGAAGGCTGAAAATGCTGTTGCAAACGGCGCAATTGCGACGATCATTGCAAACAACGAGCCTGGTACGCTGCTGATGGACTTTGCCGCCTATACAAAAACTGAACCGGCCATTACTATCACGCAGAAGGACGCTGCCCTGGTCAAGGAAAACTCCACCCCGGTGAAGGATGCCTCCGGCAATGTCCTCTACTATACCGGTAAAATGGTTATTTCCGCCAAAGATGAGGTGACGATTGAGCACAGCGACTACTATACGGTCAGCAGCTTCTCCTCCTGGGGCATTCCCGGTTCCCTGAAAATGAAGCCTGAGATCATCGCTCCCGGCGGCAACATCTATTCTCTTATGAATGGCGGCAGCTACCAGAATATGTCCGGCACCTCTATGGCTGCGCCGCAGGTTTCCGGCATGGCAGCACTCCTGGCGCAGCATATCGACGCGAAGGGCCTCACGGAAAAGACCGGCCTGACACGCCGCGCACTGATGCAGAGTCTCCTGATGTCCACAGCGGAGCCCATGCTTGAGGCCGAGAACACCTATTATCCGGTTCTCCGACAGGGCGCCGGCCTTGCGAATATCGGTGCGGCCATCTCCGCGGGCAGCTATCTGATGATGGACGCGGATGCGACCGACTCCTATAAAGACGGCAAGATTAAGGCGGAACTGGGTGACGATCCCGCACGAACCGGAACGTTCAGCTTCGGCTACACGATCAACAATCTTTCCGATACTGCTTCCGCATTCTCCCTGTCGGCAGATTTCTTTACGCAGGGCGTTTACACGGATGACGGTGTCGCTTACGAAGACACGATGACCGTTCCGGTTCCGTCCACCGTTACTTTCCTGATTGATGGAAAGCTCGTCGAGACGTCAGCGCCGGAAGAAATGAAGCACTGCGATTTCAACGGCGACGGCAAGATCACGAGCGCCGACGGGCAGGCGCTGCTGGACTATGTGACCGGCGTCCGCGAAAAGATCAACGACGCGGAATATGCCGACTTTGATGCAGACGGCGGCATCGACACTTACGACGCTTATCTCTTCTTCAAGCAGATCGGAAAAACGGCAGTAGAGGTTCCCGCAAACGAAAGCGTCCATGTCACGGTGAATGTTGCGCTGGACAAAAATACGCTGGATGCCTACGACAAGGCAAGCGGCGACACCGGCACATACATTGAAGGCTATGTCTACGCCACGGAGCTTGCCAGCGCCGAAGGCGTTGAGGGAACGAGCCATTCCATCCCCGTGCTCGGCTACTACGGCAACTGGACGGATTCCTCTATGTTCGACGTGGGCAGCTACATTGACTACTTCGTCTCCGGCGAGGAGGACAGACTGCCGTATATGTTCGACCGCACTTCCAATGATTCTCTCCAGTATCAGCTCCTCACCACCAGAGAGAAGGGCGACACCTCAACCTATGCATTCGGCGGCAACCCCTTTATCAACGAGAGTTTCTACGATCCGGCGCGTGATTCCATTAACACGGATACGACGGTTTTCGATACGATTGCCTTTACCGCGATCCGCAACTTTGCCAATTCCCACATTTCTCTCGTGGACACAGAAGGAAAGGTCTACATAGACGCGGACACGGGTGGAAATACGGGCGCATTTTACCAAGCTACCACGTCCGGCGGCCAGTGGCAGAAAATCCAGTGGTCGATTTCTCTCGGTGACGATCTCTCCGCAACACCGGAGGATGCGCAGCTTCAGCTTGCACTGACGCTCGCGCCGGAATACAATGTTGATCCCGATGGAACTACGCATTGGGATGCGCTTGGCAATGGTGCGACAAAGGTCTACAGCGCATATGTCGATAAGACTGCACCGACGATTACCGACATTTCCATGGCGACGAGCATTACCTCTGATACGAAGAAGCTGACTGTAACGGCTTCGGATAACCGTTATATCGCGACTGTCGCTCTGATTGATTATGATACCGGCAAAACGGAAACGAGCCAAAGCACTCCCGCCGGCGCCGAAGCGGGCCATGCCGACCTGTTTGAGGTCGAAATGGACGCTGAGATGCAGGCAGCGACGCATCTGCTCGTACAGGTTTATGACTATGCCGGCAACTATGCGACCTACAAGATCAACCTCAACGAGGAAGAGCTGAACGGGCCGGTCAGCGTGGAACTCAGCGAGGATTCGCTGAGCCTGTTCCGAGGCGCATATGCCCGCCTGACGGCAGAGGTCAGCCCATTCGGCGTGAAGCCTGACGGCGTAACATGGTCTTCCTCCAACGAGAAGGTTGCAACGGTTTCCGCGAACGGCCTTGTGACCGCGGTCAATGAAGGTACTGCAACCATCACGGCGGCTTCTGTCAAGGATCCCACCGCCACTGCAAGCTGCGAGGTTACGGTCAAGGTTTTCCACACGACCATTTCCGGTGCACTTCAGGATGACAAGGCGCTCGCTCAGTTCTACAAGTGGAACCTTGAAACCGATGCTGTATGGAATTCTACGGCTGTGCTGGAAAGCACGTCGGTTGCTGCTGTGGCCTATGACGAGCTCAATTCCAGAGTTTATCTCATCGACGGCGATCAGCACAATTTCTGCCTAGTCGACCCCGCAACCGGTAAGAACATTGCGACTTACGGCGGCATCGCCATTAACGGAAGCAATATTCCTGTGTGGGATCTTGCCTACAGTAAATACTACTCTACGGCAGATAAGCCGTTGTATACCGGCATTTTCGGAATCTATGTGCTTCCGCTCTCCGAGCCCGGAGAATTCCCTAACAGCGCGTTCGATATGTCGTATTCTCTTAGAAAAACTGGCGGCAAGAAGCTTATTTCCATTGCCCAGCTTGGCAATGCAATGGTAACGCCTACCTGGAATACTGTGGAAGGCGAAATCTATGCCCTTATTGACGATGCAGGATATGTCCACATTGGCGCATTCTGCGACGAAGAAGAAGTTGGTGAGCTGAGTTTCGTCGGTTGGGACTGGTTTAAGTCTACGCTTCCGGAGCTCGCCTGCCCGGGCAGCGGCGATGATCTCTTCTGCTCCATGGTGGCCACGGAGGAAGACGGCGCAACGGTGCTGTACCTCTCCTACTTCAACGGTGATGCCAGCGATCTCTACCGCCTGACCTACACGACCAACGGCGTACCGGCGAAGTATAGCGTAAATGACAGCGGCAAACCGGAGTGGGATCCTCAGAAGGCAACGCATCTTTGGGTGGCCGAATATGCGGGCAACTTCGGCAACGGCGTGTGGCCGGCAAGTATCTACAGCGCCGTCCCGAACCAGAAGTCCGATACGACAACAACGACTGCGGACGGTTCCGCTGCGGCCAGAAGAAATCCTGAGTTTGCAGGCATTAAGTCCGAACTGACGCAGATCGCCCAGCCGGCATTCACTCCGGTGCCCACAGAGAACGCTGTCACGCCTGCATCCGGCATCAGCATCTCAGAGGACGAAAAGACCGTAACCGTTACGGTCGTCCCGCAGGGTGATGACGAGAACACCAATGGCCTGCTGACGGTCGAGTATGACGCAGACCTGCTGACGCTCGCGGATGTCAGCTCTGTTGTTCCGTATACCTCTCACAAGGATGAATCCGGCAAGGTCATCTTCGGCTATGTTGCACCTGACGGCCTTGCAGCCAACAACACTGTGGCGACGCTGACCTTTACGCTTGATCCCACAAAGTGCAGCGAGGCATCCGTTGGAGTAACGCTGAAGCAGACCGAACAGAACGACAAGACGGTCGATGTGACAGAGCATCTGGCAACTGGCATCCACAAGGAGACCGAGGTTCGTGATGCGAAGGAGCCGACCTGCACCGAAAATGGTTACACCGGCGATACATACTGCAAGGCTTGCGGCGAGCTGCTTGAAAAGGGCAAGGATATTGATGCGCTCGGCCATACATACAAGAATGGCAAGTGCACCCGCTGCGGCGAGAAGCAGGCCAATGTCAAGACAGGAGACGAAAGCAACCTGAATATCTGGTTTGTTGTTCTGACCATGTCCGCGGCAATCACCGTCTTTGCGGCAGCAGTTCTCCTGCGGAAGAAGCGCAGCAACTGATACAGCGGAGCAAACACAGAAACCGCATAAACTGAAACAATCCCGGCAGGCTCAGCCTGCCGGGTTTTCTTTGCTTCCGCTGCGGCGGTGACCGTTGACTTCAAGGAAAATTCTGCTATAATCAAAGAAAACGCGAAAGGAAACGAGCCATGAAGATTTACGATCAGGAGCCGGTGCAGGCACGCATCGCTGTGACCGGGGAAGCCTTTTTGAAAACGCGCTACAGCCTTACGGACGGTGTATATGAGATCAGTGTCGGCCGCGGCGGGAACTGGGATGTTCTTGCCTGTAAGCAGGCCTTCGGCAAGGCGGTCAAGACTGTGCTGGAGCTGGAATGCGAAAGCTGCCTGTTTGACCTTTCGCCTTCGGCGGAGCTGGAATTTCCGGGAATCTGCGCGGCTGTCGAGGGAATCTTCGGTGGCGCGTACAAGCAGCGCTTTTCGCTGGAGCATTGCTGGGAGCCGAAAATCGCGTGTTATGTCAGTGGTGTGGGCGGAGAAATGCTCGCGGCTGCGCAGGAGCTGGCGCGCTCGATTATGGAAACCAGAAATCTGGTCAACCGTCCGTCCAATCTGCTGCGCCCGATGCAGCTTGCGCGGGAATTGGCCGAGGCGATGCGCGACCTTCCGGTCGAAGCGGAAGTTCTTGACCGGGAGGCGCTGGTGCAGAAGGGGCTGAACGGCCTTCTCACGGTCGGCGACAGCAGCGCCAATCCGCCCGCGATGCTTGTCCTGCGTTACACCGGCGCGCCGAAGAGTGGTTTGCGCCTTGGCTTCATCGGCAAGGGCGTTACCGTCGACACCGGCGGCTACTGCCTGAAATCCGCCGCATCCATGGCGAGAATCAAGGGAGATATGGCGGGCGGCGCCGCGGCGGCCATGGCGGTGCGTGCGCTGGCGGCGAACCGCGTGCCCGTCAATGTAACGGCGGTCATCCCGACCTGCGAAAACCGCATTTCCGATGGCAGTATGCTGCCCGGAGATGTGATCACGATGTTTTCCGGAAAAACGGTGGAAATCCTCAACTCGGACGCGGAAGGCCGCCTCATCCTTGCAGACGCGCTTGCGTGGGCGCAGGAACGCGAGGGCTGCACGCACCTTGTCGACATCGCGACGCTCACGGGTGCGATCCGTAATATGCTCGGCCACGTCGCCACGGGTGTGATGTCCAACGACGAGGACTTCTATGCGGCACTGACGTGCGCGTCGGATCGCTCCGGCGAACGCTTCTGGCGGATGCCGACCTTCCCGGAGTATGAGGCGCTGATCGACAGCGACTATGCTGATGTCCGCAATACCTCCAAGGACGGCTGCGGCGCGATCGCGGCAGGGCTGTTCCTTCGCCGCTTTGTGGAAGATCGTCCGTGGCTGCATCTGGACATTGCCGGGACGGCGGACAACAGCGGCGTATTGTGGCAGCATCATGTTCCCGGGGCAACCGGTGCGGCAGTCAGCACACTGTATTTTCTCGCGGTGGAGGAAGAAGTATGAGTTTACTGGAAGCCTGCGTCGGCTCGTATACATCCAGCAAGGCTGCGTATCAGGGCGGCGCGGACCGTCTGGAGTTGTGCGCCAATCTGGTGATCGGCGGGACGACGCCGTCACGTGCGTTGTTTTCGCAGGTGCAGCGCGATTTTGACATCAAGATCAATGTGATGATCCGCCCTCGGTTCGGTGATTTTCTCTATGACGATGCGGAACTGGAGGAAATGTGCGCAGAGATTGCTTCCTTCCGCGACCTCGGTGCCAATGGTGTCGTGTTTGGCGTTCTGACCCCGGAGGGGGAACTGGACGAAGCGCGTATGGCGCGGCTTATTTCCTGCGCTGGCAATATGGAGGTAACGCTTCATCGCGCGTTTGATATGACGCGAGACCCCTTTGCGGCGCTGGAATCGGCAATTCGCCTCGGCTGCAAGACCATCCTGACCTCCGGTCAGGCGGCAGATGCTATGCAGGGAAGCGCGCTTCTGCGTGAGCTGCATAAGCGCGCCGCCGGAAGGATCGACATTATGGCGGGCTGCGGCGTGAACAGCGGCAATCTTCTGCGCCTGCATGAGCGGACCGGCGTAACCTCCTTTCACGCTTCGGCTAAACGGACGGCGCAGAGCGCGATGCGCTACCGCAAGGAAAGCGTTTCCATGGGGCTGCCATCCATGTCCGAGTATCAGCTCTGGCAGACGGACGAGGCGGCAGTACGCGCCTGCGCGGAGATTGTGCACCGACTTTGAAACGGAGGAAACAATTTGAATTCGGAATCAGTCCAAATAGAATTTGAAGAACGCCTGCGCCTGCTCTCCGAGGGCAGACGGCACGAAATTCGCCGTTCATTTTCATCGCTTTCAACGGAAGCGGCAGAGCTTACGCGCTGGCTCTATGCCAACAGCCCGCTCAGTGACTGCGAGAATTATGACGCTGCACTGTTCTTCAGTGCTGCGCGGCACGGCGCATTTTTGCTGGAAACGATGCCGGAGGTGCGGAAGTTACCGGAATATCTGTTTCTGAACTACATTCTGCATCCTCGTGTCAATGAGGAGGTTCTTTGCGACTGCCGCGCATTTTTTCATGCGCAGCTCTGCGAGAGAACCGCCGGACTTTCTCCGCGGGAAGCAGCGCTGGAGATCAACTACTGGAGCGCGGAGCAGGTTTGCTACCGTGCGACGGATTTACAGACGCGCTCGGCTTTGCAAATCTACCGCTCCGGCTACGGGCGCTGCGGAGAGGAGTCGGTATTTGCGGTCAATGTTCTGCGCGCAATGGGAATTCCGGCGCGGCAGGTGTACGTTCCTCGCTGGTCGCATTGCGATGATAACCATGCATGGGTAGAGATTTGGTGCGACGGGAGGTGGAATTACCTCGGCGCCTGCGAGCCTGAGGAGGTTCTGAACCGCGGGTGGTTCACGAGTGCCGCGAGCCGTGCCATGCTGGTACACAGCCGCTGCTTCGGCACGCCGGAGGACGAGAAGGTTATTTCAAAAGAGGGCGCTGTGACTTATCTGAATCAGACGGCGCGCTATGCCGATTCAACGGATATTCGCATAAAGATTTGTGATGCGGAAGGTAGACCGGCGCGCGGTGCGCAGGTCGAATTCTGCGTGTTGAATGCAGGACAGTGGTATCCCATCGCCGTGACAACGGCGGATGAAGCCGGAAATACAGGCCTGACCTGCGGACGTGGGAGTCTGCTGGTGCGTGCAAGCTGCGGCGTATTCTCCGCCGAGAGGTTGATCAACACCGCAGCAGATACTTTCCTGTCACTGCGCCTTTCGCCGTCGAAGCAGGCAGAGCCGTGGCGCTCCTTTTTGTTTGTGCCGCCAACGGAAACGCAGGACAGGGGAGAGCATCCCACGGAAAACCAGCTTCGCAGAAACCGGGAGCGTAAAAAAACGGCTGACGCAGCACGGAAGCGGCGAATCGCTGCGATGCTCGACGAAGGGCGCGCAGTGCGCTTGGAAAAATGCTGCGGCAGCTCCATGCGGTATATTCTGAAAGAAAGCTATGGGAATTTTTCGACGCTCTGCACATTTTTGGAAGAGGCGAAAACCGATTCTGAACGAGCGCGGCGGGTGCGTCTGCTGCAAACGCTCTCCACAAAGGACTGGAGCTGCGTGGGCATGGATGTCCTTCGTGACATGCTGCTTCTTCCGGACAATGGGGAGGAGTCATGCCCACGTGTCGGACATGAGCCGCTGTCCTCTTTTTGCGCAGCGGTACGCGAGCGGTATTCCGCAGCGCAGTGTGCAGAATTCCGCGCCGATCCCCGTAAGCTCTATCGCTGGATCCGAAAGAATCTCCGTTCACTTCCACAGCAGGAGTATGCGCGCCTTTTCACGCTTCCTGCAGCAGCCCTTGCGGGCGGATATGCAGAGCCTGCGTCACAGGAGCTGCTATTTGTGGCGGCCTGCCGTGCGCTGGGAATCGGCGCGCGGAGGAATCCCCTTGACGGCCGGCCGGAATTTTGGCAGAACGGTGTATTTGTTCCCGCGGAAGAGGCGGACAGGGCATCGCTTGTGCTGCAAAGAACGCCGGGGGAAAAGTGGATTCCGGATGCGGATTTCGGCGTGATGCTGCTGTCCGCCGGAGTCTGGAAGCCGCTTGGCCTCTCTGCGGCAAAGTGGCTGAATTATTCCATGACGCTCTCGCTTTATGCCGGCACCTACCGCATCCTGACCTCTGTGCGCCTGCCAAACGGCAGCCAGCGCGGATGCGAACTGCTGCTGAGCTTATCTGCAGGAGAAACCAAAACGGTTCTACTGCACAGGGAAAGTGTCGATTTTTCGGAGCTTTTGGTAGATTTTTCTGTGCCGGATGTTACATTTTTGAATGCCTGCGGCGCAAAGCTTCGCTTCTCAGAGTTGACGTCCAGACCTGCGATCTTTCTCTGGCCGGAGACAGGCGGGGAGCCGGCGGAGCACTTGTTCAACGAGATCCTTTCGCAAAAAAACGCCTTTGAATCCGCTTGCGTGTATGTTCTTGTGCGCAGTTGGGCGGAAGCGGAGAACGAAAAACTCCGCGCCGTTCTTGCGGCGCTGCCCGGTGCGTCGGTTTTGCTGGATCGCGACGGCGAGATGGCGAAGCTTCTGGCACGCAAAACCTATGTCGATCCGGATGCCCTACCGCTGCTGCTGGTCACAGACCGCCCCCTGCACGTGGTTTCCGCGGCGGCGGGCTACCGCGTCGGGAGCGTCGACCTCGCTTTGAGGATTTACAAAAGCGCAAGTCTGTGCTAGAATGATAAAAAATACGGAAGAAGCAGGATGTATGCTATGTTTGAGCTATTGAAAACCGAGGGACACGCGCGGCGCGGTGTGTTCACCTGCGCACACGGAACCGTGCAGACACCGGTCTTTATGAACGTCGGCACGCAGGGTGCAATCAAGGGCGCGCTGAGCGCCGCCGATCTGGAGAACATCGGCTGCCAGGTCGAGCTGTCAAATACCTACCATCTGCACCTGCGTCCCGGCGACCGCCTTGTCCACGATATGGGCGGCCTGCACAAGTTCATGACGTGGAATAAACCGATTCTGACCGATTCCGGCGGCTTCCAAGTCTTTTCGCTCGCCAGCCTGCGGAAGATCAAGGAGGAGGGCGTCTATTTCGCCTCACACATCGACGGGCATAAGATCTTCATGGGACCGGAGGAGAGTATGCAGATCCAGTCGAATCTCGGCTCGGATATCTGCATGGCCTTCGACGAATGTATTGAGAATCCCGCGCCTTACAAATATGTGGAGGAATCCATTGGCCGGACTTACCGCTGGCTCGTGCGCTGCAAGGCGGAAAATGCCCGCCTGAATCAGCTGGAGGACACGGTCAATCCGCAGCAGATGCTCTGGGGCATCAATCAGGGTGGCACCTATTCCGACCTGCGCATCCGCCATATGCAGCAGATCGCGGAGCTGGATCTGCCGGGCTATGCCATCGGCGGACTTGCGGTGGGCGAAAGCACGGAGGTCATGTATGACATCATCGAGGCACTCGACCCCTATATGCCGAAAAACAAGACGCGCTATCTGATGGGCGTCGGTACGCCGTCGAACATCATCGAGGGTGTGGCGCGCGGCGTGGACTTCTTCGACTGCGTCATGCCTGCGCGCAACGCGCGTCACGCGAAGCTCTTTACCTGGTCCGGCACGATCAACCTGAAAAATGCAAAATATGAACGCGACGAGCGTCCCATTGACGCTGCGTGCGACTGCCCGGTCTGCCGCCGCTATTCGCGCGCGTATCTGCGGCATCTGTTCAAGGCCGAGGAGATGCTGGCTATGCGTCTTTCCGTGATGCACAACTTGTATTTCTACAACAAGCTGACCGAGCGTATCCGGAATGCGCTGGACGAGGGCTGCTTTGAATCTTTCCGCAAAACATATTCCGAGCGGCTCGCGCAGCGTGCGGAGGATTAAAAAATTTACAAATTTTCTCCTTGCATTGCGGCGGTATAGCCTGTATAATATTCTTGATTTATAATACTGGAGGAACACCAATGAATTACAGCATGATTATTATTCTCGTGGTCATGGTCGCGGTCTTCTACTTCATGATCATCCGTCCGGAGAAAAAGAAGAAGAAGGAAGAAGAGCAGCTTCGCAGCTCTCTGAAGGTCGGCGATAAGATCACGACCATCGGCGGCATCGTCGGTAAGGTTGTCGATCTCAAGGACGATAATATCGTGATCGAAACCAGCATGGACCGCGTCCGCATGGAGCTTGCCAAGTGGTCCGTTATGACCAACAACACGGCGCAGGAAGCCGCGCAGAAGGCTCGTGCCGAGGCACAGGCCGCCGCCAAGGAGCGCGCAAGGAAGAAGAAGGAAGAGAAGGAAAAGGCGAAGGCCGACAAGAAGGCCGGCCGCTGAGTTCTCTGAGATTAAGAAAATATTCGCAGGCCTGCTGGGAATGGCAGGCCTGCGATTCTTTCCTACGGAAAAGGCTTGACAAATCCGGCCGGTTCTGCTAGGATAACATACAATGGAAACGCAGTGATGGGAAAAGTAACGGCATTTGGCCTTTCAGAGAGCCGTCGGTAGGTGCGAGACGGCAGGCGGATGTTTGTGAAATACCTCCCGGAGCGGTTCGGCTGAACCCCGCGTCATGGCGGCAGTAGGCGGAAACGGTTTGCGCACGTTACGCGCCGGAGTCCTGTACTCCACGAGGCCGCGCATCGCGAGGTGGCGGCGAACCAGAGGTGGTACCGCGTAATTTACGTCCTCTGTCCTGTATGGACAGAGGACTTTTTATACCAAAAGGAGAAAAACGATGAAAATTTATGACGAACTCGTCGCACGTGGCCTGATCGCGCAGGTGACCAACGAAGCGGAGATCCGCGAGATGATCGACAACGGCAAAGCTACCTTCTACATCGGCTTTGACTGCACGGCGGATTCCCTGACGGCCGGTCATTTCATGGCGCTGACCCTCATGAAGCGCCTGCAAATGGCAGGAAACAAACCGGTTGCCCTGATCGGAGGCGGCACGACCATGATCGGCGACCCCTCCGGCCGCACCGATATGCGCAAGATGCTCACCCGGGAGGACATCGAGCACAATGCCGAATGCTTCAAGCGCCAGATGGAGCGCTTTATCGAATTTGGGCCGGACAAGGCCATTATGGTCAACAATGCAGACTGGCTGCTGAACCTGAACTATGTCGAGCTGCTGCGCGAGGTCGGTGCCTGCTTCTCCGTGAATAATATGCTGCGTGCCGAGTGCTACAAGCAGCGCATGGAAAAGGGCCTGAGCTTCCTGGAATTCAACTACATGATCATGCAGAGCTACGATTTCTACTACCTCTTCCAGCATTACAACTGCAATATGCAGTTTGGCGGAGACGATCAGTGGAGCAATATGCTCGGCGGCACGGAGCTCATCCGCCGCAAGCTGGGCAAGGATGCACACGCGATGACCATCACGCTCCTGACCGACTCTCAGGGTCACAAGATGGGAAAGACCGCGGGCAATGCCGTCTGGCTCGACCCGAACAAGACCAGCCCCTATGATTTCTATCAGTACTGGCGCAATGTCGGCGACGGCGATGTCATGAAGTGCATCCGGATGCTTACCTTCCTGCCGCTGGAGCAGATCGACGAAATGGCAAAGTGGGAGGGCAGCCAGCTCAACCGTGCCAAGGAGATCTTGGCCTATGAGCTGACGAAGCTCGTCCACGGCGAAGAAGAGGCAGAGAAGGCACAGGCGGCCGCAAAGGCGCTCTTTGCCGGCGGCGCGGATGATGCCAATATGCCCACGACTGAGCTGTCGGAAGCTCAGCTCACCGACGGCAAGATCACGATCCTCGATCTTCTTCTGGCGTGCAAGCTCGCACCCAGCAAGTCCGAGGCGCGCCGCCTCGTGCAGCAGGGCGGCGTGTTCGCAGACGATGAGAAGGTCGCCTCCATCGACGTCAGTTTCACGGCAGACCAGCTCCGCAAGGGCGTCCGCCTGCGCAAGGGCAAGAAGGTCTATCACAAGGTGATTCTGGGATAATAAAATTGTCCGCCTGTCACTATGACAGCCGGACATGACAGTACAAAAAGAAAACCACCGGCCGTGCCGGTGGTTTTGCTTTTTATTTGCAGGTCATCGCTTCCAGAACGGTCAGCTCTTCCTTATCGATCCCCTTGGTTTCGGCGAGACCCTGCTCGATGTCAACATCGCACATTTTGCCGTTGCGGATGCCGATCAGTCGGTTCGTTTTGCCTTCTGCGAGCAGTTCCACTGCGCGGTAACCCATGCGCGTGGCATTGACGCGGTCGCGGCCGGAAGGCGTGCCGCCGCGCTGCACATGGCCGAGCACGGTCACGCGCGGGTCAAGCGCGATCTCATCCTTGATGCGCTGCGCCACATCGAGGGCGCTGCCGGCGCCCTCGGCGACAACGACCATGTAGTGCGTGAAACCGTTGAGCCGCGCGGTACGGATCTTTTCGATGATTTCGGTATCAAAGCTGCCCTTGTTCTCCGGAATCAGGAGGGCAGTCGCGCCGACGGCGAGGCCGACATAGAGAGCCAAGTGGCCGGCGTTGCGGCCCATGACCTCGACCACGGAGCAGCGCTCGTGGGACTGCATGGTGTCGCGCAGCTTGTCGATGCACTCGATGGCGGTGTTGGCGGCGGTGTCAAAGCCGATACAGTAGTCGGTGCAGGCAATGTCATTGTCGATCGTGCCGGGAATTCCGACGACGGAAATACCATATTTGGAGAGCGCCAGCGCGCCGCGGAAGGTGCCGTCGCCACCGATGGCGACGATGCCGTCCAGACCCAGCAGCTTGCAGGTGTTGACGGCCTTTTTCTGCCCGGCTTCGGTCATGAATTCCTCGCTGCGGGCGGTGTAGAGCATCGTGCCGCCGCGATTGATGATGTGAGCGACGCTCTTTTCATCCAGACGGACGATGTCGCCGTTGATCAGGCCGTTCCAGCCGCGGCGAATGCCAACGACGTCAATATCCATGCTGATGGCAGCGCGTACAACGGAGCGGACGGCTGCGTTCATGCCGGGGGCGTCGCCGCCGCTGGTCAGCACGCCGATGCGCCGGACGGCGCTCTTTTTATGTTGTTCCATATGTATTCCACCTTTTCTGTCGGTATACGACAAAAATTTCAATCATATTATACCGCATTTTTTCCAAATGTAAATAGGAAAACGCTAGAAATCCTCTGTTCGCTGTGCTATATTATATGAGAAAATCCCTCGGCACAGAAATACGAAAAGGGGAATCTATTATGAATTTTCATGCGAAAAAGGTAAAAGAAGATGTCGTAGCGTGGATTCGCGCGTGGTTTGAGGCCAACGGAAAGGGCTGCAATGCCATAGTCGGCATTTCCGGCGGCAAGGACAGCTCCATCGTAGCGGCATTGTGCGTGGAAGCGCTGGGGCGTGAGCGCGTGATCGGCGTGCTGATGCCCAACGGAAATCAGCACGACATTGATATGGCTCAGCTTCTGGTGAAGCACCTTGGAATTGAAAATTACACGATCAACATTCACGACGGCTACGAGGGCCTGCTTGCTTCGGTCAAGCGTGAACTGGGCGAGGTCAGCCGCGATACGACGATCAATCTTGCGCCGCGCATCCGCATGGCAACGCTCTATGCCGTCGCACAGAGCCGCAACGGGCGTGTGGCCAACACCTGCAACCTGTCGGAGGATTGGGTGGGATATTCCACGCGCTATGGCGACAACGCCGGCGATTTCAGCCCGCTTTCCATGCTCTGTGTGCGCGAGGTGCGCGCGCTCGGGCGTGAGCTTGGCCTTCCTGCGGTACTGGTGGACAAGGTGCCCATCGACGGCCTGTGCGGACAGACGGACGAAGAAAAGCTCGGCTTTACCTATGACACGCTGGATGCCTATATCCGTGACGGCATCGTGCCGGAAACGCAGACCAAGGAGCGCATTGACCGCCTGTATGCCATCAATCGCTTCAAGGTGCGCTATATGGACGTATTCCCTTACAGCGTAGAGGAATAAAATATCAGAGCCGCTTCTTTTGAAGCGGCTCTGCGTGTTATTAGATATTCAGTTCCAGCCCCACCGGGCAGTGATCGGATCCGAGAACCTCGGAATAGATCGGTGTGGCCTCGATGCGGTCGCGCAGGCGGTCGGAGACGAGAAAATAGTCGATGCGCCAGCCTGCGTTGTTCTGCCGCGCACGGTTGCGGTAGCTCCACCAGGAATACGCTCCGGCGAGATCAGGGTTGCGATAGCGGAAGGTATCGGTAAATCCGGCGGCGAGCAGCTCGTTGAACTTCCCGCGTTCCTCATCCGAGAAGCCGGCATTGCCGCGGTTCGGACCGGGGTTTTTCAGGTCGATCTCGTTGTGCGCGACGTTCAGGTCACCGCAGACGATGACCGGCTTTTTCTGGTCGAGGGCATGAAGATAGTCGCGAAAGGCATCCTCCCACGCCATGCGGTGGTCGATGCGCTTCAGGCCGTCCTGTGCGTTCGGGGTGTAGCAGGTGAGCAGGAAAAATTCCGGGTATTCCAGCGCGATGACGCGGCCTTCATGGTCGAGATCTTCCGCGCCGACGCCGTAGACAACATTCATAGGCGTGTGTTTCGTAAAAATCGCCGTGCCGGAGTAGCCCTTTTTCTCGGCGGAATACCAGAACTGCTCATAGCCGGGCAGTTCCAGCGTCACCTGATGCGGCTGCGCCTTGGTTTCCTGCAAACAGAAAAAGTCGGCGTTCATCATCCGGAAAACTTCCTCAAATCCCTTTTGTAGGCAGGCGCGGATGCCGTTGACATTCCATGATACAAATTTCATTTGCAGACTCCTTTTACACGCTCTCGCAGGGAGAGCAGATCGGTGAAGGTTTCCGGGCGCTTGGAAACGTCGCGCAGCAGCGCCGATGGATGGTAGATCGCCATATAGGACACGCCGTCCTTGACGAACCACTGGCCGTGCTCCTTGGTAATGCGGAAATCCGGTTTGATCAGCCGCATGGCGGCGATCCGGCCGAGGCAGACAATGATTTTTGGCTGAAGCAGCGCAAGCTGGCGCTCCAAATAGCCGATGCAGGCGTCCTGCTCCTGCGGAAGCGGGTCACGGTTCTGCGGCGGGCGGCACTTGACGATATTACAAATGTAGCAGTTGTGCCGTCCGAGGTCGATGATGGAGAGCATATCGTCCAGCAGCTTCCCGGCCGGGCCGACGAATGGCTCGCCCTGCAGATCCTCCTGCTGTCCGGGACCCTCGCCGACAAAGACAATATCGGAAGGGCAGGGACCGACGCCGAACACGACGTTATGGCGCGTTCCGGCAAGGGGACAGGCGGTGCAGGACAGGCACTCCTGCCTTAAAACTTCCAGCTCATTCATGGTTGTTCCTCCGGGCGCTGCGCCGTGCGCGGCGCTTTTTGGCCTTGCGGATGTTGACGGCGCGCAGGATGAACAGAACGGCAATGAGGACAAGCAGCAGAAGCAGTGGAATTGACAGGTACCACATCTTCATCAGTTTGCCGAAGAAGCCGCCGACGGCGTCGTTTGTCTTATCCGCGACGTACTGCGGAACGGAACGCTTGACAGCAGTCAGCGTGACCAGATCGCTCGAGGCGATGGGGTTTCCGTGGTAGACCGCCGTTACCGTGCCGACGACCTGCCCTGCATCCAGCGGGGCTTCCAACTGGCCGTCCGTGAGATACTTGACCTGCCTTTCAATCTCGGAAAGCTGGCAGTCGTTGGGCAGCAGAACGCTGATATTGTCCTTGGCGCGGACGACCACGTTGCCGCGCCCCTCGGCGTAGAGAACGTCCGGCATACCGACCATGGTCGTGTTTGAAAGTACCTGAACATAGGAGAAATGGGAAAAGCCAAATTCCAGCAGTCCCTTGGACTCCGTGAAGCGCTCATCCGTTTCGGTGCCGTCGTCGTTCTGCACCTTGTCGCAGCCGCAGACGATGCTCAGCAGGTTCACGTCGCCGTCGTGTGCGGTTGCGATCAGGCAGCCGCCGGCCTTGGAGGTAAAGCCGGTCTTCATGCCGGAGGCCTTGTCGTAGTAGTATTTGCCGACGGTCAGGCCGCTGGTGAGGTAGTTTGTTGTGTGCAGCTCACGTACCTCGGACAGATTCGTCGCCGGGACGGTGTGTACGGTCGTCATGGCGTATTCGCGGAAATCGTCGTGCGCCCACGCCCAGCGCGCCAGTGTGCTGAGGTCGCGCACGGTGGTGTAATGCCCCTCCTCGTGCAGACCGTGGGTGTTGACATAGTGGGTGGCGGTCATGCCCAGCTTTGCGGCGTAGTCGTTCATCAGGGCGACAAAGGCGGGAATACTGCCGGAGATGTACTCCGCGACGACGTTGCAGGCCTCGTTTGCCGAGGAAACCATTACACAGTAAAGAAGCTCCCGCAGGCTGAGCTGTTCGCCGACCTTCAGGTTTGCGGTGCTGCCGCCGATGGCGAGATCCTGAAGCGCGATCGAGGAAACGGTCAGAATATCGTCCGGGTTGCCGCGCTCCAGCGCGATCATGCAGGTCATGATCTTTGTCAGGCTGGCGGGGTAGACCTGCTCGTCGATGTTCATTCCAAACAGCAGCGCGCCTGCGTCGAGGTCGATCAGAGCGGCGGCTTTCGCGCGGACATAAAAATTATTGTCCAATGCGTAATCCAGAAGCGGCGATGGCGCGTCTATCGTGTCTTCCGTGGGCGCCTGCGTGTCCTGGGTTGGCTCTTCCGGCAGAGAGGCGCTTTCCGAGATCGGGTCGGACGGTTCGCCGGCGCTGCTCTCCGGTTCGGCAAAAACGGGAAGCAGCAGACAGTGCAGCAGCAGCGTCAGAAGCAGCACAAGGGACAAAATGCGTGTTTTTTTCATATGTTCCTCCAAAAGCGGCGGGAAAGGCATTGCCGCCGCCGGCAGCTTTGTGTTATAATAAAAAAAGTAGTTTACGGTTTTCTTTTCTATTATATCAAATTTCCGGTTTATGTCAACGCGGTGGGAGAGGAAAACAGATGAAACAGAGAAAAATCGAACTGGCGCTGCTGGTCGTCACGGTCGGCTTTGTTTGCTTCTGCGTCGGCCTGTTTCTGGGTAGACGGCACGAGCCGGACACGGTGACGATCACCACAGATCTTGCGGTCGCGCAGCCGTCTGCGGAATCCGTTTCTCCTTCTGTGCGAGTGCAGGAGGAGAGCGAGCCTACGCCGACGGAGAGTTCGTCGGCATCCTACATCGCGGGACGGCTGAACATCAACACCGCGACCGTGGAGGAGCTGACGACGCTTCCCGGCATAGGGGAGAAGCTGGCAGAGCGGATCATCGACTACCGTGAGAAGAACGGCAGTTTTTCGGTCGTCGAAGAGCTATGCAATGTTTCGGGGATCGGGGAGAAACGACTCGACGCCATCCGCGAATATATCACAGTGGGGTAATATTATGAAAATACTGGTCGTGGACGACGAGGAGCTGCTCGTCAAGGGAATCCGCTTTAATCTGCAGAACGAGGGCTATCAGGTGGTCACGGGCAGCAATGGCCGGGAGGCCATCGAGCTGGCGCATGACCCGGAGGTCCGGCTGATCGTTCTGGATGTCATGATGCCGGAGATCGACGGTATGGAGGCCTGCCGCCGCATCCGCGAGTTTTCTGACGTGCCTGTCATCATGCTCACCGCGCGCACGCTGGACATGGACAAGCTGATGGGCTTTGAGCATGGCGCGGATGATTATCTGACCAAACCGTTCAACATTCTGGAGCTCAAGGCACGCATTAAGGCACTGCTGCGGCGCAGCGGCGCGCTGGATGCCAAGAAAAACCGCATCACGGCCGGAGAACTGACCGTGGACACGCAGGAGCGCAATGTCTATAAAAACGGCCATCCGGTGGAGCTGACGGCCAGAGAATTTGATCTGGTGGAGCTTCTGATGCGCAATCCGAACCGTGTTTATTCCAGAGAGAATCTGCTCGATCTGATCTGGGGCTATGACGAATACCGCTCGGACATCCGCACGGTGGATGTCCACATTCGCAGAATCCGGGAGAAGCTGGAAACCAATCCGGCCGAGCCGCGGTATTTCATGACAAAATGGGGAGTTGGGTACTATTTCAAAGCGTAAGAAACATCTGTCGCTTCTGCCCGGCAGCTCGCAGCTCCGCTATGCAGCGGCGTACATTGCCATCACCACGGTGGTGCTGTTTTTCCTGAATATTTACGCCGCCAACACGACGCGCAGCCTGATCTTCAGCGCGCAGCACCGTTCGCTGGAGGAAAAAGCGCAGCTCATGACGACTGCGCTTTTGCAGCTTGACGATCTTTCCGCGTCGAAGACGGCGCAGACGGTCAACTCGCTGGAGGACCTGCGCACGGCGCGGACGGTCGTGACCGACGCGGCGGGGACCGTGCTTTTCGATTCCCTGAAAACAGGCAATACGGAGGGAAAACTCCTGATGTACCCGGAGGTCGTCCGCGCACTGGAGGGCAACGACGTCTTTCACGGCAGCTATGACGGCAGCGCGATCGAGTCGCGCGCCGCGGCACCCGTGATGCGCGGCGGGAAGGTGCTGGGTGCGGTCTATCTTGTTGAATACGACAGCGAGCGCGGCGCGATCATCTCTGCGCTGCAGACCAATTTCCTGCGCATTTCCGTCGGATTGGAAATCGCGATCGTCCTGTTTTCGCTGTTCTTTTCGGCGGCATTTTCCCGCCGCCTGCGTGGAATTCTGCTCTCGATTCAGAATATGCGCGAGGGCAATTACAGCTATAAGATCAAGCTGCGCGGCCACGATGAGATCGACACGTTGGCCAGAGAATTCAACAATCTTGCCGAACGTCTGAACAGCTCGGAAAAACGCCGCCGTCAGTTTGTTTCGGATGCCTCGCACGAGCTGAAAACGCCGCTGGCTTCCATCAAGCTGCTGTCGGATTCCATCTTGCAGAACCAGATGGATCCGGAAACGGAGCGCGAATTCATCGGAGACATCGGCCGGGAGGCCGACCGCCTCGGCCGCCTGTCCCAGAAGCTGCTGACCCTGACGAAGCTTGACAGCTCTGTGGAGGACGAGCGTGAGATTCTCAACGCAACGCCGACGGTGGAGAAAGTTCTGCGGATGCTTCGCCCTCTGGCCGATCTGCGCGGAATTACGATCGAGCCCGACCTGCAGCCCCGCTGTATGCTGATGACCATGGAGGATGATCTCTATCAGATCGTGTTCAATCTGGTGGAAAACGCGATCAAGTACAACCGGGAGAACGGCTGGATCGGCGTGCATCTGCGCCGCAAGCAGGACGACATCGTCCTGACGGTGGAGGACACCGGCCCCGGCATCCCGGAGGAGGCGCGGGCGCATATTTTCGAGCGCTTTTACCGCGTGGACAAGGCACGCTCCCGCGCGGCGGGCGGCGCTGGACTTGGGCTTTCCATCGTCCACGACATGGTGCGGCGCAACTATGGTACCATCGGCGCGTTCGCGCGCGAGGGCGGCGGAACGCGCTTTGAAGTCACGTTCCCCAGCTTTGATACCGAGGAGGAGATCGAATGAAACGGCTCTTGCCTTTGCTGCTCGCGGCGTTGCTGCTCCTGTCCGCCTGCTCCGGCGGTGCAGAGTCTGTGTCCGATCAGACCATTGACTTCTACTACCGGGCGCCGCAGGACGCAGATGAGCTTCTGTCGGCGGAAACAGTGTCGGTAGATGCGGCGCAGCTTTCCGTACAGGAACTTCTTACCCGCTACCTCCGTGGGCCGAAGGACAGGCACCTGCGGCGCGCCGTGCCGCCGGAGTGGCAGCTTGAGAGCGCCTATCTGGATGCGGATACGGCGGTGCTGATTTTTTCCGACCCGGAAAGCGATCGCCCGGCCGTGGAGATCTCGGTTGCACGCGCGGCGATCGCAAGAACGCTCTTACAGCTGGACGCAATTCAGAAGGTGAGCATCACCATAAGCGGTCAGGAGAATTCCGTCACGCTTACGCAGAAGGACATTCTATTTGATGACACGACCCTGCAAACCCAGCAGGAGGAGGTCGTTCTGTACGTTCCGGAAGATTCCGGCCGCTACCTGCGCAGGGAAACCGTGCTGGTCGAGGCGATGGATGTATCCAAAAGGCCGGAGTACATCCTGCGGCAGCTACTGCTGCCGGAAAACAACGGCGGCGTGATCCCGCCGACGACGGTGCTTCTGAGCGTCAGCGTGGAAAACGGCGTCTGCACGGTCGATCTTTCTTCGCAGTTTGTCTACGGTATGGACGGCGGCTTCACGGCAACGCGGCTGGCGGTCTATGCGATCGTCAATTCACTGACGGAGCTTCCGGAGATTCGTACCGTAGACCTGTGGGTGTCCGGCGCGCCGCTGGAGCGGCTCGGCCTTCTCACGCTTTCCGAGAGCCTGCGACGCGATGAGACGATCATCCGCCCGCAGGACGACAGCGAACTGCTGGACGTGACGATCTACCCGGCGGTGGAGGATGGCGGTCTGCTGGTTCCGATCGGACGCCTGATCCCCGACACGGCGGAAACGCCGGTTGCGCAGAGCCTGCTGGAAGCACTGTTTGCTTTTGACGGCTCAAACGGGATCCGCAGCTTCGTCCCTACCGGAACAAAGGTCCTTTCGATGAAAATTGAAAACGGCGTCTGCGTCGCCGACCTCACCCGCGAGTTCCTGGACAGCTGCAAGACGCGGCTGCAGGAGCAGCTGGCGGTGCGCTCCGTGATCGCAACGCTGACCTCGCTGGATGAGATCCAGTCGGTAGAGCTACTGGTCGAGGGCATAGAGCCGGTCTTCCGGAATACGGAGCTGAATCAGGTTGGCCGCCCGCTTCCGTCGTGGTTTGCCGAATAATTTTCCGCCCCGCGCCGGTTTCGACAAAGAAAACCATATCGTAAATCTATAATGGACACATACGAAAGTATGTCAGGCTGTCAAAAAACCGTCTGGCTGAACGTTTCGGAGGGAAGGAAAGAGTGAAAGGAAACCGTCAGGGTTTCCGTTCGCGTTCAATCACCCGCCGCAGCGACCAAAATTGCAAAATAATACTACAGCTATTGATTTTGCAATTTTGCAGGCAGCTTGTCAAAAAAATCCTTTTGAATTTTTTTGATAAGCTGACATACGAAAGTATGTGTCCATTTTTTACACAGAGGAGCGAATGGCATGAATCTGACAAGCTATGTGCAGGATCGGCAGCTGACGATCACCCTGACCGGGGAGATCGACCATCACTGTGCGCGGGAGATCATGAAGACCGTCGGAGAAAAAATCGACCTCTATCTTCCGCTGCGCTGTATTCTGGATTTTCGTGACGTGACCTTTATGGACTCCAGCGGGATCGCGGTGGTCATCAGCACGCTGCGCCGTATGAACACGTTACAGGGAAAACTCCTGCTGCAGAATATTCCGCCGCAGCCGTATAAGGTGCTGCGCGCCGCCGGAATAGAAAAAATTACGGAAATTCGGGAGGAATGCACAAGATGAAGGGCGAGAATTACATGGAACTTCAGTTTCCTAGCAAGTCCTGCAACGAGGCTTTTGCGCGTGCCGCCATTGCCTGCTTCGCCGCGCAGCTCGACCCGACGCTCGACGAGCTGGGGGACATCAAGACCGCCGTTTCCGAAGCGGTCACAAACTGCATCGTCCACGCCTATCCGGACACGATCGGGCCGGTCACGCTCAAAGCGCGCATCCTGCCCGACCATGTGCTTGACATTATTGTGAAGGACAGGGGCTGCGGCATTGCGGATGTGGAGGCGGCGTGCCGCCCGATGTTCACGACCGGCGGTGAGGAGCGCTCCGGCATGGGCATCACCATCATGGAGAGCTTTATGACGGAGTTTCGCCTGACCTCCACACCGGGCAAGGGAACGACCGTACATATGAAACGCAGAATCGTGCGCCGCGGAGGAAAAAAGTGAGCGTAGCGCAGGAGGACCTGCTGCGCCGTGCCAAAAGCGGCGACCGCGCGGCAGGGGAAGAACTGATCGTTGGAAATTCCGGCCTGATCTGGTCGATCGCCCGGCGGTACTTTGGCCGCGGGGTCGACCCGGAGGATCTGTACCAGCTCGGCTGCCTTGGGTTTCTGAAGGCCGTAGAGGGATTTGATCTGGACTTCGGGACGCAGTTTTCCACCTACGCCGTGCCGAAAATTGCGGGGGAGATCCGGCGATTTCTGCGTGACGACGGAACGGTCAAGGTCAGCCGCAGCCTGAAAGAGCGCTCTGCCATGGTGCGCATCACGCGGCAGAAGCTGACGAACCGTCTGGGCCGCGAACCGACGCTCAGCGAGCTGAGCGCGGAGACCGGTCTGCTCCCGGAGGAGATCGCAACGGCAGAAACGGCGACCGGTGCGGCAGAGTCCATTCAGAAGCGCTCCGGAGAGGATGGCTTCGCACTGGAGGACGTACTGACCGAGGGGGAAATGGAGGACAAAATTGTGGAACGAATCGCTCTGCGGGAGGCGATTGCCAGTCTGAGCGAACGGGAGCAGCTTGTGATCAAGCTGCGCTTTTTCCACGGGCTGACGCAGGACAAAACATCTAAAATTCTGGGCGTTTCTCAAGTGCAGATCTCCAGAATTGAAAAGAAGGCGCTGGAAAATCTGCGGAAATTCATTTGAAATAAAAAAAGAGGTTGACAAACGAAGTTTCATGTAATAAAATGGATAACGCTGAATCGCACAGCACGGTTCTTTTGCTACTGTGGCTCAGTTGGTAGAGCAGCTGATTCGTAATCAGCAGGTCGCCGGTTCGAGTCCGGCCAGTAGCTCCAAAATCGGCAAGCCTTGTAGGAGGCTTGCCGATTTTTCAATGTTCCGCAATGGTAAATCCGGCTTGCATTTTTCGCCGGATTCGTGTAAACTTGCAATATAGAATTCAGAAAGTCGGGGGAAATGCCATGAAACGACTGACACAAAAAATGATTGAAGCCATCGAGGGCGGGCAGAACGTCGTCCTCTGCACGATCCTGGCAAGCTCCGGTTCTTCGCCGCGCGGCGCGGGCGCCCGGATGGCGGTGTTTGCCGACGGCAGCACCATGGGCACCATCGGCGGCGGGCGCGTGGAGCTGCTTGCGGCGCAGGAGGCACTGGAAGTCCTGAAAACCGGCAAAACGCATCTGCACGCCTTCTGCCTTGCGCCGGATCAGGTCGCCAGCATCGGTATGATCTGCGGCGGCGATGTGACGGTGTATTTTCAGCTTCTGACGCAGCAGGAGCTGCCGGTCCTTTATCAGATGCGCGATGCGCTTTCCGGGCAGGAAAACAGCTGGCTCTATCTGCGCATCCGGGACGGTATTGTGGAAGATTTTCGCGTGGTTTTCGCGGCAGAAGCGGCGGAGGCCCCGGAGCTGTTCACCCATCGCGCCGTCTATCAGAAGGGCGAACCGCTGGTCTATACCGAACCGCTGGTGCGTGCGGGCCGCGTCTATGTATTCGGCGGGGGACATGTCGGGCAGGCGCTGGTTCCGGTGCTTGCGAATGTCGGCTTCCGCGTGACCGTACTGGATAACCGCGAAGCGCTCGCCAATCAAAAGGCCTTCCCGGCGGCCGAGCAGGTGATCTTTGCGGATTTTTCCGACATTTACAGCCATATCACCCTGACGCCTGACGACTATGTTGTCATCATGACGCCCGGACATCAGGCGGATTATCAGGTTTTGGAGCAGGCACTCCGCAGCCAGACGCGCTATATTGGCTGCATCGGCAGCCGGCACAAGATTGCACGCACCCAGCAGTTCCTGCGCGAGGCGGGTATTTCCGAGGAAAAGATCCACAGCGTGCATTCTCCCATCGGTCTTGCTATCGGCGCGGAAACGCCGGCGGAGATCGCCATCAGCATCGCGGCAGAGATGATCCAGTGCAGGGCGGAAGCCAGATGATGCAGTGGTGGACGTCGGATGCGGTGCGCTTTATGCGCGACGCTTCCGAATACGGCGACCATTACGCGCATTTGTCGAACTACCTGATGCGCTGGCTCCCAGCGGACGGGCACCTCTGCGATGCCGGCTGCGGACTTGGTTATCTTGCGCAGGCGCTGGCTGATCACTGCCGGTATGTGACGGCGATCGACCGCAGTGAGGCGGCGATCGCTGCGATGCGGGCGCGGCGGCTGCCGGAGAATCTGGAAACGATCTGCGGAGATGCCTTTCAGCTGCTGCCGGAGCGGCCGTTTGATGCCATGACGTTCTGCTATTTTGGCAGCTCAGAGGAGATTCTGCGTCTGGCGCGCCGCCGGTGCAACGGGCCTGTGGTGATGGTGAAGCGCGACTGCAGCGAGCATCGGTTCTCCGTCCATCCCGGCAGGACACACCGCGACGTGAGAGCAGCAGCGGAAGACCTGCTCGAACGCAATGGCATCCCGTTTCATTCGGAACGGCTGGCGCTGGAATTCGGACAGCCCTTCCGGACGCCGGAGGACGCCATGGCGTTCTTCCGGCTCTATAATCCGCAGGCAGAGGTCAACGAGAATTGGGTCGCAGACCGCCTGACCAAGACCGGACGCACGGATTTTCCGCTCTATCTGCCGGAAATGCGCAAGATGGCGGTGCTCGTGCTCCAAGCAAAAGACATACCGGAGGAATTGAAATGAACATTATTGTCTGCGGCTGCTCCGGCAGCGGAAAAACAACGGCGATCAAGCGGATCCTGACTGGCGCAGAGGAACCGATCTACGGCTTCTGGACGGAAAAGCTGGCGGAGGATCCACAGACCGGCAGCGCGCCTGTGTACATCCACGGCTGCGGGGAGCAGCTTAGCTTCGCGCCGGATCATCAGATCGGTTCCTGCAAGAACTGCTGTGCGGAAAAGCACCCGGAGGTGTTTGACGACGTGGGCGTGGCGCTTCTGCGCGGCATCCCGGAGGGCAGTCTGGTGCTTTTGGATGAGATTGGCGTGATGGAAGAAGCGGCAAAAAAGTTTACCGCGCGGCTGTTTGAGCTGCTGGATGGGAACTACCGCGTGATCGCGGCCGTGCGCGACCGCAGCACGCCGCTGCTGGATGACATCCGTGCGCACGCGAAGAGCGTCAACGTTTCCGCGAAAGAGGCAAACACTCCGGAATTCGTAGCCCATGCCAGAGAAATACTGCGTTTGTGATGCACACCTGCGCCTTTCTGCGCTTTTGGAGGAATGACCTCCAAAAGCGTATATTTATACATTCCTTCAGAATCGTTTTTTGTACATTTTGGAAAGTTTGTATAGCAAAAAATATCTAAATTATCATCTGTTTTCTGCCTTTTTTCTGTATAGATTATTTCGACAGATTACTTGCAATCTCTGAAGCACTGTGTTAGAATTATTGTATCTATAAGCAGACTGATTTTGACAGTCATTCCAATTACGGTAATAGCAGATTTCATGCATGTTTTTGCGCTGTAACAAAGGAAACAAATCGTAAATAAAGGAAACAGAAAATGACGGATAAAACTCTTCGTAAAATGAGCCGCCGTGAGCTGATGGAAATGCTTCTGGAGCAGAGCAAGGAAGTAGAGCGTCTGCGCGCGGAATTGGAGCTGGCGGAACAGAAATTAAGAAGCCGGCAGATTCTTCTGCGCGAGGCCGGCTCCATTGCGGAGGCCTCTCTGCGGCTGAATGAGGTGTTTGAAAGCGCACAAAAGGCCGCAGATCAGTATCTTCTGAATGTAAAGCGGCTTTCCAGCTCGCCGGAGGAGCCTCAATGAATCGGAAAAAACGCCGCATTTTTTACCCAAGTGTTTCTCAAATCGAAGCCGAGTTGGCGAGGATGGATGAGCGCCGGCGTTTTCGCAGAGCGCTCGGCAGCGCCGTGTGCTGCCTGCTGTCGATAGCGGCGACTGCAATTCTGGTTGCGACGCTCCTGCTGCCGGTCCTGCATATTTATGGATCTTCCATGACACCGACGCTCGAGGAAGGACAGATCGTCCTCTCGCTCAAGGGAGGCAATCCGAAGCAGGGTGACATTATTGCATTTTATTATAATAACAAGATCCTCATCAAGCGTTTGATCGCAGGCCCGGGGAGCTGGGTAGACATAGACGAGGATGGAAACGTTTACATAGATCAGGTGCTCCTGGACGAGCCATATCTGACCGAACGCGATCTTGGCGACTGTAATATTGAATTGCCCTATCAGGTACCGGACGGCCGGTATTTTGTGATGGGCGACCACCGCGCAACCTCTATTGACAGCCGGAACACGGCGGTGGGATGCGTGGCGGAGGAGCAGATCGTCGGAAGAATTTTCTTCCGCATCTGGCCGCTGGCTGAGTTTGGTGAAATCAACTGACCGGGAAAGGCAGAAAGAATTCACAATGAGGCGTTCTATAAAATACAAAAGAAAGGAAATACGGCTGAATCCGAGGATTCTGCGCGGCGTGGTGATGCCCATTGCCTGTGTCGTGCTGTTTTGGACGGTCTATGCATTGATTCTTCCTGCGATCACGCAGGAAAAGCAGGCGAACTGCGGCATGGAAGCACACGTCCATTCGGAAGTCTGTTATGACGATGCCGGCGTGCTTCGCTGCGATCTTCCGGAGCACACGCACACGGATGCCTGCTATGCCGATCCGTCGGCGGATCTCCAGACACCTGCCGACTGGGAGCCGGAAATTAAAGAGGTCAAATTATCCGGTGATTGGGCGCAGGATTCGCTTGCGGTGGCAAAACCCAGCTTGGGTATCGCGCCAGCGACGTAAACTATACGGCATCTGACGACGGCTCGCGAAGCGCTTACAGCCGCTATGGCGTGTGGGCAGGAGCGCCGTATGGTACATGGAATTCCGCCTTTGCCGCATTCTGTCTGCACTATGCCGGGATCCCGGATGATGCCGTGCAGGAGTGGAAGGATACCGCCGAATGGTTCAAGTGCCTTGAAAAGGCTTATCCCGATGCCGTGACAGAGGATGTCTGGCAGCCGGGGGATCTGGTATTTCTCAATCGGGACGGCGACGGCGAGGCCGACACCGCGGCCTTTGCGGAAAAGCTCCTGAGCGCCGAAGAGGACGCCCCGGAGCGCGTCAAGCTGATTGCGGGCGATATGGACGGTGCGGTGCGCTATCTTGCCGTGCCGACGGCGGAAATTACCGCTTTTGTATCGCTGGCCTCCGTCAGAGAAGGCTATGAAGCCGAGCTTGCCGAACGGGAAAAACCGACGGAATCTTTGGCAGAGTCCGAAGAATCTGCTTATCTTTCCGGCACGCTCTGCTTTGAGAGCGACGATTTCACGGTGACGGCGGAGTTTGACAGCGATGCAAAGCTCCCGGAGGGGACGACCCTTTCCGTTCGTGAGATCTTTCCGGACACGGAGGAATATCAGGCGTATTTTGCAGAATCGGCGCAGAACCTGAATGGCGCGGCCATTCAGGCGGCACGCTTCTTTGATGTGACCTTCCTGCTGGACAGTCAAGAGATCGAACCTGCCGCCGCGGTGAAGATCCACACGCAGTACACCCAGACTGTCGACGCTTCCGAGGATGCACGAGTGATCCATTTTACCAAGGACGGTTCGGAGCTCCTCCCGGTGGAAACGGAGCGGCAGGACGGCGAGATCGTCGGGTTTGTCCACAGTCAGGACGGCTTCTCCGTGATCGGTTATCTGGTGACCTCTGCGGCAAATGAAACGGATGTCGGCCCGGAGCTTCTGCCGGTGGACTACTATGTCTTTATCGACGGACAATGGACGTGCGTCGGCTCGACCGCGACCGGCTGGCTGGGCGATTACGATAGCGGCGGCTGGTCTGACTACAACCGCGACTATGTCACGGTGGAGCAGGTAGCGTCCATCCTTGCCCCCTACGGCTTCAGCTCTAGCGTGGAAAATGCCGCGCGCGTGTTGAGCTATCAGCAGAAAAAGGCGAACGGAAATGACACCACCACAAATACGAACTGCTATTCCGACACCAATACGATTTTGCTTAACGGAAAGCGTATTATTCCACTGGCCAGACATGCTTTGAAGGCGAATGCCCATGCAGGCTATAATCTCTATTATATTCCGGCAAACACCACGCTGTTTAGCGGGAAGCAGTTGAAGGAGCTTCCGACCTCCGGTAGTGAGTTTTATACGGTGCGCGTCTATGACCCGCAGGGGCTGAGCCAACAAACGCTGCCCGCGCCCGTCACGGTGCGCGCCGGTGCATCCGTACAGATTCAGGTGGCATCACTTCCGGATGGTCTGCAATGGCAGTGCGTCAGCTCCGGCTGGCAGACGGTGGCCTTTACGCAGACTCCGGCGGGCGGCTCCGTGACACTGACGGTGCAGAATGTAACCCAGCCGACGCTCTTTACTCCGACGTCGCAGGACGGTAGGACAAGCCATTCCAAGACTGTTCATTTCATGGTCTATCTGGATGACTCGTGGACGGAGGCCGGCTCCGTTTCCACGATCTATAAAATGGACGGCCATAACCGCTACTTTATCACGGCTGCGCAGGCGGAATCCGTTCTTTCACCCTACGGCTTCCTTGCGTCGGCGTATACCACGACTGTCAACGGCGCGTCCGGATATGTTGTTTCCGGGCAAATCGCAAGCAATCAAAGTGCGCGCGCGGATTATATCAACACAACGCACTACGAGCTTCCGGATTCCGGCGGCTCCGGCGCGGATTGCTTCCTGCTTCTGGGAATCGGACTGCTGGCGCTTTTTGCCTGCTGTCTTTACATACGGTTATACAAAAAGAAAAACGTACCTGATTCCTATCGCTTTTCCTCATCTTCAAAAAATAAATGAAAGGAAGAAATGAAAACCATGAAAAAACTCACTTGCGTCATGGTGGCTCTGGTTCTCATGCTTGCACTTTGCGTAACGGCATTTGCGGCAGGAACCGGCAGCATCACCGTTGACAACCCCAAAGACGGTGTGACTTACACCGCCTACAAGATCTTCGATGTCGTGTACAACACGGACAAGACCGCATACTCCTACACGATTGCGGGCAGCTCTCCGTGGTATTCTGTAGTTGATGCTTATGCAAAGACTGCTGATAGCCACCTGACTCTTGCCAAGGCTGCCTGTGAAGATACCTATATTGTCACCACGACTGCCGGTTTCAGTGCCGCAAAGTTCAGCGCTGCCCTCAAGGCGGCTGTTGAAGGGAAGGTCGGCATTCCGCTGACCGTTGCAGACGGCAAGGCGACTGCGAGCGGACTCGACCTCGGCTACTATCTGGTTGTCGGCGCAAATGAAGCTCTGGCCAACCTGACCACCACGACCCCCGACGTTATCATCCATGATAAGAACGACGTCCCGTTTGACAAGGTGGATGATAAGGAAAGCGTGGAGGTCGGCGAAGTCGTCAACTACACCATCACCGGTAAGGTGCCCGACACTACCGGCTTTACCAAGTATATCTATTCCATTACCGATAAAATGTCCGAAGGTCTGACCTTCAACAAGGATGTCACAGTTAAAGTTGGCGGCGAAGAGCTGGCCTCTGACAAGTACGAGCTCAGCTATACTGCAAGCGGCGTTGACTTCCTGCTGACGATCAAGGTCATGGACATTCAGGACGAGGTCACTCAGCCTATTGTTGTCAAATATACTGCTACCGTCAACGAGAACGCCATTGCAAAGATCTCGAAAAACGATGCAAAGCTGGTTTATTCCAACGATCCGACCGACAGCAAGAAGCACGGCGAACTCACCGACAAGGAAACGGTCTACTCTGCAAAGATCAAGATTGTCAAGTACCATGACGCACTTGAAGACACGAAAAATAGACTGCAAAACGCGAAGTTTGTCCTTAGCAAGAAAGTTATGGAAGGCGAAAAAGAGGTCGTCAAATACTACAAGTACGATCCTATCAATAATGCAGTTACATGGGCCGACACACGGAAAGACGCCGATGTGTTTGTTACGACCGTGAATGGTGAGGCTGAGGTCAGAGGCCTGAAGAACGGCACCTATTATCTGATCGAAACGGAAGCCCCTGCCGGCTACAACCTGTTGGCCGAACCGGTTAAAGTTGAGATCAATGGTTCTGATGCAAATGTCGACTCCCTGACCGTTACCACCAATGTCGAGAACCACACCGGTTCTCTGCTGCCTGGCACCGGCGGCATCGGCACCCGGATTTTCTACATCGCGGGCGCTGCGCTGCTGCTCGGCGCGGTTGTCGTCCTGCTTGTCAAGAAGTTCAAGAAGGCCGAAAACTGATCCAGCAAATCACCGCACTGCCGGAGGAGGCTCTGCCTTCTCCGGCGGGCTTTCAGTAAGGAGTACCCATGAAGAAACGTGTTTCCACGATTCTGCTGATCCTGGTGCTTGTGGCGGGCGTGTCGCTGCTGCTGTACCCCAGCGTCAGCGATTACTGGAATTCTCTGCACCAGTCGCGGGCCATTACGGAATATGCAGAGGCCGTTGCCAATCTGAATACGGAGCAGAATGAAAAGCTCCTGCAATCCGCAAGAGAATTCAACGACCGCCTGTATCACAGCGGCGCGGGACTGAACCTGCCGGAAGACATGCTGGAGGATTACAAAGGACAGCTCAATGTCTCCGGCGACGGCGTTATGGGCTACATCGAAATTCCGAGCATCGACTGCTCGCTGCCCATCTGCCACGGCACGGACAGCGACGTACTCCAGCACTCCGTCGGTCATATCGAGGGAAGTTCACTTCCGGTTGGCGGAGAAAACACGCATTGTGTCCTTTCCGGCCATCGCGGCCTGCCAAGCGCAAAGCTGTTCACCGATCTGGACCGCCTGGCCGTCGGGGATGTTTTCATTCTGCGGACGCTCGACCAGACGCTGACCTATGAGGTCGACCAGATTCTGATCGTCGAGCCGCATCAGGTGAGCGCGCTGGCGATCCAGACCGGTGAAGATCTCTGCACGCTCGTCACCTGTACACCTTACGGCGTCAATTCGCACCGCCTGCTTGTCCGCGGCCACCGCGTCGAGAATCAGGAGATCGCAAAGGTCGCCCGTGTCACGGCGGATGCCATGCAGGTGCGCCCGGCCTATGTCGCGGTTTTTATTGCCGCCGCGATGCTTCTGCTCGTCTTTGTCATTCTGGCGCTGCGCGCCCGCCGCAGGAAGCGGTAAGGAGAGATTATGTTCTGGAATGTTTTTTGGTGCTTGTTCTGCCTCTGCTTTGCAGCGGCACTTGGCCTGGCAGGATGGCTGACCGGACCGGGAAAGCGGAAAAAGTGGAAGCGCTGCACGGCACACACGCAGGGGACCGTGCTCCGTGCCGCCGCCCTCAACTACGGCGGGATTCATGTTCCCCTGGTAGAATACTATGTGGATGGAACGGCCTATCGCATTGCCGGCCCACGCTTCCGCGGCGCGTCGGTCAGGGAGATCACAACGCCGGAGCAGACGGAAACGACGGTACAGACCAATCTGAAATCCAAGGAGACGCTGCCTCCGAAGCTGCGCGTCAAGATCACGCATGGCCCGGTGCGCAGTGTGGAATCGCCCCTGATGCAGCTCTATCCGGTCGGCAGCTTTGTGGAGATCTATTATGACCCGCAGAAGCCGAAACGTGCCTTTGTGCAGCGCTTTGAGGGCTGTGTCTGGTGGCTTTCCGCTCTGCTTTTTGTGCTTGCGGTGCTCTGTATTGCGCTGGCCTTTGCGATGGTCATCGCAAAGCCCTTCCCGACCGTAGCGTTATGAAGCCATAAAAAACTGCCCTGTGAATTTCTTCACAGGGCAGTTACTTATTTTACCATCTGACGTAGCCGCAGCCGTCCGGGCCGTTCCAGATCGTGAACACGAGGCGGCCGTCCTCAAAATAGACTTCATATTCGCCGTTCTCGTTGACCTTATAGGTGACGGGCGTCACCGCGCCGGTCTTGATTTCATAAAGGTACAGCTTGTCGAAGCTCTCCAAGTCCTTTGCGTCGCGGTTCTCCGGCGTGTAGTAGGGAGGATGCACCGCCAGCGGTGTGACCGTGCAGGGGAGCTTGCTGCCGGTGATGGATTCGATCGCATTGCTGAGCGCCCATGCACTGCTGCCGCAGCCGGTGAAGTGCTCATGGAATTCATAGTTCCAGCTCTCAAGATAGCTTGCTTCCAGATGCAGGACGCCGACGTTCTCACCCTCCGGCTCGGCTTGCAGCGCCGCGCTCAGATCCTGGACGATCTTTCTGTCGTTGCGGTTCGTGATGTGGTAGTCATGCAGCTCGGAAACCGATGCGAAGCAGCAGACAAAGGCAAACAGTGTAACGATAGCGGCCGTAATGCCCTTTTTGTGCCGGAAATCCTGAAAGAAGGTTTCCAACAGCCACTCGCCAAGCAGCGCAAGTCCGATGAAGGAGGGAACCGCATTGCGCAGCGAGAACCAGTTGTAGGACACCGCGAGGAACACGGCAAGCGGTGCAAGCAACAGAATCAGGCCAACCAGCGGCTTGTACTTCTGAAGGCTGGTTTCCGGGTTGCGGCGGGCGAATTTCCCCTCGCCGCTGCGGTATTGCAGGAAGAAAAGCAGCGCGCAGAGCGCGAATATTCCAATTAGATACAGCCATGCGCCGTCGCGGAAGGTGATTTGCATCCCGCGCAGGAAGCCCTTGCCGAGGGTGAAGAAGTTCGCACCGACAAAGCACTCATAAAACTGGCGGAACAGAGAGGGGAGCTTTTCCGTCCAATAAGCAGCGGTAAACGGGTTGGCCAACTGCGCGCGCGCCGTGCTGCCGAGGAAGGAGATCACAATGAAGTAGATCGCCATATTCAGCAGGGAGGCAAGGCCAGTCAGCGTGTACCAGCGCAGCTTTTTAAAATTGAGCACGGACTGCACCAGTGAAAGCGCGACGGAGAGCAGCAGAACCTGTTCGTAGAAGAAGAAGGAAATTAGCTGCATCAGCACAAAGGGAACGGCGCAGTACCACTTTTTGCTCTCGTAGAAGCATTGCAGCAGGAATGCCGCGACGCTCGCGAAAAACAGTCCGACGATGATGCGCGAGGCGGCCGAGATCCAGTAAAGGCCCTCAAAGCCCATGGGCAGCAGCGCCGCGATGAGCAGGAACATCCAGCCGCAGGAGAAATACTGGCGGAACACGCACATCAGCAGATAGATCGCGACGGTGTAGAGAATGGAGAGAATCAGAATCGCAACGATCATGTTGCCCCAGAAATTTCCCCAGAGGTACACGTCCAGAATACTTGCCAGAGGCCGCGTGGTCAAAAAATCTGCGGTGATCTTCTCCGTGGTGTAGACGCTGTAGTGCAGGTAATCGTCCAACTGCGGATAGTATTTCAAGCCGTAGTAGGTGAAGCGCAGGAAGAACAGTGCAAAGAGCAGCACGACCGACAGCAATTCCTTGCCGCCTTTTTTCAGGGAACGACTCAATTGGATCGCCTCTTTCCGAGTCTTTTTCCCTATTATATCAGGCCGGGCGGAAAAACGCAATGCCCCGTTCCGCTGCGGCGACAAAACACTTGAAAGTTTTTTCCGAATCTGTTATGATAGCAATATAGCACTGCGCCGCAGGGCGCCTCGTCTGCAATTCCTTGGGAGGTACTGTAATGAAGAAATCCTTTTTCTCATCCAAAGCGTTCCGGATTCTGATCTGGGTTTTGCTTGCGATTTTCCTTTGCGTTTTTCTCTACAGCGGCTACCACATCTGGTCGTATTACGCGGAAAAAAGCAAGGCGGATCATATGTATGATGATATTATGAGCAGCTTTGCGCCGACGACGCCGAGCAAGCCGCAGTCCTCCGGCGGCAAGGAGGAACAAACGGAGCCATCGGATGACACCGGCTACAAGCCGCAGGTGGATGCGAAGAAGATCGCTGCGGAATATCCCGATTTTGTCGGCTGGCTCTACAGCCCGGATACGCCCATCAACTATCCCGTCATGCAGGCTTCGGACAACGATTATTATCTCCACCGGCTGATGGACGGCTCTTATAACTACAACGGCTGCCTTTTCGCGGATTATCGCTGCGACAAGGGCTTTGCCAATGACAACACGCTGATCTATGGACATAATATGTTCTCCGGCATCATGTTCGGCACGCTGCAAAAGTACAAGAGCGCGGATTACTACGCAGAGCACCCGGTGATGTATTTTGAAACGGAATACGGCGTTTATGAGCTGGAGGTTTTTGCCGCCTATACGACCACGCACGATTCCGATGTCTACACAATTTCTTTCTCCAGTGAAACCGCCTATCTCAATTTCCTGAACAACGCGATCTCCCAGTCCGCTTTTAACGCCGACGTGCAGCTCACTGCGGCCGACCGCATCGTCACGCTTTCCACCTGTGCTTATGAATTCGACAACGCCAGATTTGTCGTCCTGTGCAAGGTTTCCCAGCGAATGGATACCGCCAATTGAGAAATTCATAAAACCGCCTCTTTCGGGAACGCTACCGAAAGAGGTGGTTTTTTGTGTATGACGTGATGATTCTCGGCGGGGGGCCGGCCGGCTGTACGGCGGCGCTCTACGGCGCACGGGCGGGGTTATCCTGCGTCGTTCTGGAGGGCCTTGCGGGCGGACAGGTCGCGCTCACGCCGCGTGTGGAAAACTACCCCGGCGCGCCCGGAATGGACGGGCAGGCGCTTGCCGCGCTGATGCGGCGGCAGGCGGAGGAGGCAGGTGCGGAATTCCTGCGGCTGTACGCAGCGGAGGTTTCGCTGACGGACGAAGTTAAGAGCGCCGGAAATGTCAGCGCGCGCACGGCGATCTTGGCGACGGGCGCCTCGCCGCGCCGTCTGGGACTTGCAGGGGAGGAAGAACTGACCGGCAGGGGCATCAGCTACTGCGCTGCCTGCGACGGTGCATTTTTTCGCGGACGGCGGGTCGCGGTCGTGGGCGGGGGGAATACGGCGGTTTCCAGCGTGCTGTACCTCTCCAAGCTGTGCAGTGAGGTGCATCTGATCCACCGCCGCGGTACGCTCCGTGCCTCGGCTGTCGGGAAAGAGGCGCTTTGCAGGCTGGACAATCTGCACATTCACTGGAATTGTGAGGCGCGGGAGCTGATCGCCGGGGAGTTTCTGGAGGGAGTGCGGCTGGAGAATACAGCGGATGGAAAAGTAGAAACTCTGCCCCTGGACGGCATCTTCGTGGCGATCGGGCGCGCGCCGGAAACCACGCTCTTTGCCGGGATGGTGGAAACGGACGAGGACGGCTATCTTCTCGCAGACGAGTCGACGCGCACGTCGCTTCCGGGTGTTTTTGCCGCGGGGGATGTCCGGAAAAAGCCGGTGCGGCAGATCGTGACGGCCGTTGCCGACGGTGCCGTCGCTACGATGGCCGCGGAACGGTATCTGGCAGAACGCTAAGAAGGAACAGGAAAAACCCTGCTCCTTCTGTTTTTTTGCGAAATTTTATGATATGATGATAGCGTCGCTTGCCAAGGGCACATATGCCCGCAGGACACACCGGCACGCCTCTCGCGGCGTTATCGTCCTTGCCATACGCCGGTATGCCTGCGTCCTCTGCCTTGCGAAAAACGCGCCGGAGCGCCCGGCGGGTCTTCGAGTTTTCCCGGAGGATAAACGGCAGTTGGCAAGGCAGACGAGGCAGATGGGCTGTCGCCCATCAACGAGGATAACGAAACCAAATGTCGTTTCGGCCCGGGAAAACCATGTGTGCCCTTGTCAAGCGACGCTAAGAAGAGGTGAGATGTGTGCTTGAGCTATTCCTTTGCACCGACCGAAAGAAGAATACCGTGCTGGCACTGGAGCGCATCTGCCGCGCGGCGGCGGAGGGGCGCGGCGGCCAGATCCTAGTCACGCCGGAGCAGTTTTCCCACGCCGCGGAGCGCGAGCTCTGCCTGCGCGGCGGGAATACCATCAGCCGCTTTGCGGAGGTTCTGAGCTTTTCCCGGCTGGCCAGCCGCGTGTTTTCCATCGAAGGCGGCGCAGCGGACAGCGAAACCGACGCGGGTGGCCGCCTGCTGATGATGTCCCTTGCGGTGGAGCAGGTGCGCTCCCGCCTGAAGGTCTTCGGAAGCGGCGCGGTGAAACCGGAATTTCTCCTTCGGCTGATCGACACGCTGGAGGAATTTCGCAGCTATTGCGTGACCCCAGCCGATCTTCGCCGCGCCGGTCAGGAGCTGTCCGGTGTGCTTGCGGTCAAGACGGAGGAATTCGCTCTTTTGATGGAGAGCTACGCCAGCGTCCGCGCCAACTGCGGACAGAACCCGGAAACGCGCCTGAACCGCCTGCTTGCCGCGCTGGAAACGAGTGATTTTGCGAAGGACAAGACCTTCTATTTTGACGGCTTTACGGATTTTAACGGGATCCAACGTGAAATTCTCGCGCAGCTTCTTGCAAGTGGTGCGCCGGTGCAGGTATTTTTGACCTGCGGCGCACTGGCCGCCGCGGCGCAGCAGTACGAGGCCGCCCGCGAAACGGCGCGGCAGCTTCTGTCTGCGGCACATACGCAGGGCATCCGCACGGCAGTTCACGATATGGAAGAGCCACAGGACTGCGCGTCGCTGGCCTTCCTGCGGGAGCGGCTTTTTGTGGGCGGGAATGTGCATTTTGAAGGCGCGCAGGACGCGGTTTCGCTCCGCCTTGCCTCGGATGTGCGCGGCGAATGCCGTTGGGCGGCGGGTGAAATTCTGCGTCTGATTGGAACCGGCGCGCGCTGGCGCGACATCGCCGTTGCTTATACGGATGAAGCATCCTACCGCCCCGTGCTGGAATCCCTTCTGCGCAGCGCGGAAATTCCGGCCTATTTTGCGGGCGACCGCAGTCTTTTGCAGGAGCCGGTGATCCATTTCCTGCTTTCCTCTCTGGAAGCCGCCACCGGCGGAATGGAGCAGGAGGCCGTGCTTGCTTACTTAAAGTCCGGTTTTTCGCCCCTGCCGCGTGAGCGCGTCGACCGGATGGAAAACTACATTGTCCTTTGGAATCTCTCGTCCGGACGCTGGGAGCGTCCGTGGACGATGAATCCCTATGGATTTTCCAAGCCGATGGACGCGGCCGGCGAAGCCTTGCTGACAGAACTGGAATCTGACCGGCAGACGGCGTTTGTCCCGCTGCTTACGCTCCGCGATGCGCTCCGGCGCGCGCAGAACACCGGCGAAATGGTGCTGGCACTGAACGATTATCTGGAAACGCTCCGATTCCGTGAGCGCCTGAACGAGCAGGCTTTCGCGCTTTATGCGGCGGGAGAATTACAGCGCGCGCAGGAATACGCCCAGATCTACGGTACGGTCTGCACGGTTCTGGAGCAGACCTATGGTGTTCTCGGAAAAAGCGTCCGCGCCCCGGAGGACTTCTTCGCAGTGTTCCGCACGGCGCTCAGTCAGTATCAGATCGGCAGCATTCCGGCCACGCTCGATTGTGTGACCGTCGGTGCGCTGATGACGCAGCGCCGCTGCGATACGGAATATCTTTTCGTCCTCGGCGCCAACGAGGGCAGCTTTCCCTCTGCCCAGGAGAACCAGAGCCTGCTGACGGACAAGGAGCGCATCAGCCTGATGCGCATCGGCATCGCCGTTTCGCCCACGGCGGCCGGACGGCTCGACCGGGAGCTTGCTGGGATTCATGACGTGCTGTCCGCGCCGCGGCGCGGCATTGCGTTCACGGCGGTCGACGGAAAAGAGGCCTACTATTTCCGCCGCGCGGCGAACCTGTTCCCGGACAGCCTTTCCGCCGCAGAGGAAACGGAGCTGATCTCGCGTTCGCGCCGCGAGTACCGTACTTATCTTTCCGCGCACCTGCGCGAACTTGGGGAGGAACTTCCTGCGCAGATCGAACAGCAGACGCTTGCCCCGCTGCTGCGGGCGAAGGACTATGCGATCGGCAGCCTGAAGCCCGAAACGGTGCGCGCGCTCTATGGCAGAACGCTGCGTCTTTCCTCGACGAAGATCGACTGCCTTGCTGGGTGCCGCTTTGCTTATTTCCTGCAATACGGTATCAAGGCGCGGGAGCGCAAGACAGCGGAGCTGGACGCGCAGCTTTACGGCACCTTCGTCCACTATGTCCTGGAGCACACCGTCCGGCAGACGCAGGCCGAGGGCGGCTTTGCCGCCGTGCCGCCCGAGCGCGTGCTCGCCATCGCGGAGGAGGCGATGCAGCGCTATGCCGAAACGGAGCTTGCAAGCCTCTTTGAATCCGAGCGGGAGGCCTATCTCTTCCGCCGCACCTTCTCCGAGGTGCGGCAGGTGGTGCAGGAGCTGTACGCGGAGCTGTCGAAGTCCGCGTTCGAGCCGCGCTGGTTCGAGCTTGGCTTCTCCGACCGCGGGCCGCTGCCTGCGGTGCGCATCGTCGGCAGGGAAATGGCGGCGGAATTGGAGGGCTTTGTCGACCGTGCCGATCTCTGGGAGCACGACGGCAGGCAGTACATTCGGATCGTCGACTACAAAACGGGGAAAAAGGATTTCGACTATACCAACATTCTCAACGGGCTCGGCCTGCAGATGCTCCTGTATCTCTTTGCACTGGAGCGGCAGGGCGAGGTGCTGACGGGGCAGAAGCTGCTGCCCGCCGGCGTTCTGTATTTCCCCGCGCGCATGGAGCGTGTGACGGTGAAGGATCGCTTTTCCGAGGCAGAGGCGGACGCTGCACGCAGAAAAGCGCTGCGCCGCAAGGGATTGCTTCTCAACGACGAAAGCGTCTTGCAGGCGATGGAGCCCTGCAAGGACGATCCGGTGTTTTTGCCCTATGCGCACGATAAAAACGGAGACCTCACCGGTGATCTGGCCTCCGTCGAGCAGCTTCGCCTGCTGGAAACGCACGTATTTTCTACGGTCGCCGCGCTGGCGGACGACCTTGCGCAGGGAAACGTCGAGGCGAATCCCTATTATTATGACGATTTGCAGAACGCTTGCCGCTGGTGCGCCTATCAGGAACTCTGCGCGGACGGCGCGGAAAAGCGCTGGCTGGAAAAGGTTCCGGGCAACCGGCAGTTCTGGGAGCTTCTCGGAAAGGAGGACGCAAATGGCTGAGCTGGTTTTAACAAAGGAGCAGCAGGCGGTCGTGGATGACCGCGGCGGCGCACTGTTGGTTTCGGCGGCTGCCGGCTCCGGCAAAACCAAGGTGTTGGTCGACCGCGTCCTCGGCAGAGTGGCTGATCCGTCGCAGCATTGCAATATCGACGACTTTCTGATGATCACCTTTACGCAGTCGGCTGCGTCCGAGCTGCGCGGCAAGCTGATCGCCGCGTTCAGTGAGCTTCTGTCCAAACAGCCGGAAAACCGGCACCTGCAGCGGCAGATGAGCCGCGTCTATCTGGCGCAGATCTCGACCGTCCACGCCTTCTGCGGCGCAATCCTGCGCGAATACGCGCACGTTCTCGACCTTCCTGCGGATTTCCGCGTCTGCGACGACGAAGAGGGAAAGCAGCTTCGTGCCCGTGCGCTGACCGATACGCTGGAAGCGGCCTACCACGCCGTGCAGACTGACGCGCAGCTTGCCGCGGCGCTGGATATGCTGGGAGCGGGGCGGGACGACCGCGCCATCCACGAGTTGATCCTCAAGCTCTATGAGAGCGTGCAGTGCTATGGCGATCCGAAGGCGCGCATGGCTGCGCTGACGGAAATGCTGGACGTTTCTTCCTGTGCCGATGCCGGGCAGACGGTCTGGGGCGAATACCTGATTGAGGAATTCCGGCGCTATCTCTCCCTCTGCACCCGCGCGCTGGAAGAGGCCTGCCGGATGATAGACGAAACCGGCGCGCTGGCGCCGTACTCCGCGACGTTTCATATGAATCTGGACGCCGTGCGGGCACTGTCGCAGCAGACGGCGTGGGAGGCGATGCGCACCGGTGCGATCGACTTCGGGCGGCTCGCCTCCATCCGCAAATGTGACGTGCCGGAGAAAAAGGAATACGTGCAGGCGCTGCGTAAAAAGATCGTGAACGGCATCCGCGCGAAACAGGAAAAATTCTCCCTGCCCTCTGCGGAGGCGCTGGCCGATCTGCGGCTCAGCGGCGACGCGCTTCAGGGGCTGCTGACCCTTGTCGGGCAGTTCTCGGAGCGCTATCAGCAGGCAAAATTGCAGCGTCATGTGCTGGACTACAACGATCTGGAGCATGATACGCTGCGCCTGCTCACAGGCGCCTCCGGCGGCCCGACCGCCACGGCGCGGGAGCTTTCACAGCGCTATGCAGAGATCATGGTCGACGAATATCAGGACACCAACCGCGTGCAGGATGCGATCTTCACGGCGATCTCGCGGGAGGGGAAGAATCTCTTCTTTGTCGGCGACGTCAAGCAGTCCATCTACCGCTTCCGGCTGGCTGACCCCGGCATTTTTCTGGAAAAGTACCGCCGCTTTGCGGACTATACGCAGGCCGCGGACGGTGAGCCGCGCCGTATCCTTCTTTCGGACAATTTCCGTTCGCACCCGGCGATCCTTGAGGCGGCAAACGATGTATTTCGGCTGACAATGACGCCGCGCATCGGCGGATTGTACTACGGCGAGGCCGAGGCACTGCATCCCAACCGCCCGGACATGGACATGGGCGAGCCTGCCGTGGAGCTGCACTGCATTGATATGCAGGAGCTGGCGAAGCAGCCGCCTGTGACGCGGGCGGAGATCGAGGCGGAGTTCGTCGCGGAGCGCGTCGTGTCGCTCCTGAGCCATTCGGAAATTCCGGAGGGGGAGAGCCTTCGCGCGATCCGCCCGGAGGATATTGTGATCCTGATGCGCTCCCTTTCCGGGAAGGCGCAGACCTACATGGACGCGCTGCGCCGGCGCGGCATCTCCTGCGTGAGCGGGAGCGACGATCTGTTTGCCGCGGAGGAGATTCGTTTTCTCATTGCACTCTTACAGGTGATCGACAACCCGCGGCAGGACATCCCGCTTGTGACGGTGCTGCTTTCTCCGGTTTTCGCCTTTACGGCGGAGGATCTTGCCGAGATCCGTGCGGCACACCGCAAGGCGGAGCTTTTCGACGCGCTGACAGAATCAGAACGTGCCGCCGATTTCTGCGCGCTCCTGACGGAACTGCGCGACCTTGCGCAGCGCGTGTCCCTGCGTGGGCTTCTTGACGAAATCGGGGAGCGCACGATGCTGCTTTCCGTCTATGCCGCGCGGCTGGAACCGCTGCAATGTGCGCGGGAGCTGGACGCCTTTGCGGCGCTGGCCGACCGCTATGAGTCCGGCGGGCGCTACGGCCTGAGCGGCTTTCTGCGGTATCTCGACACACTGCGTGAAAAGGGCGTGGCGTCCGAGGATGCGGCGGCTGCCAGCGCGGTGCGCCTGATGACGGTACACAAATCCAAGGGTCTGGAATTCCCGGTGGTGATTCTGGCCGACCTCTGCAAGGGCTTCAACCACACCGACGCGCGCGCTTCCGTGCTGACGGACAGTGAGCTTGGCGTCGGCTGCAGCGTTCTTGATAGGAAGCGGCGCATCTCCTATCCGACGATTGCACGCAGCGCGATCGCCAGCCGCATCGACCGCGAAAATGCCTCCGAAGAAATGCGCGTTTTGTATGTCGCAATGACGCGCGCCAAGTCGCGCCTGATCATGACCTGCTGCAGCAGAAAACTGCTGGGCAAGCTGAAGAATATTGCCCGCGACCTCACCGTTCCGGCATCGGACGTTCTGATTGAGGATGCGGACTCCATGGCTGACTGGGTTCTGATGGCCGCGATGGCGCGCACGGAGGCAGGGGAACTCTTTGCCGCCGCCGGAAAGCCGGACTGTTCGCGCGTTACGGAGCACCCGTGGAAAATCGCGCTGCACGACGCCAATGCCTATCTGCCGAAGCCTGAGGAGACCGCGCAGGAGGCGGTGACTGCGGATTTCACGCCGCTTCCGCTGCATCTGAGCGCCTATGCGCACGAAGCCGCCACGTCCGCGCCGACCAAGCTGACCGCGACCCAGCTCAAGGAGCGCGAGCTCGACACCGAGGCCGCCGAGCAGACGCGCCCGCAGGAGCTTCTGCACTTCCCGTCGCCGCGTTTTCTGGAAGGGGAGCGGCCGCTTTCTCCGACGGAACGCGGCACCGCGATCCATCTTGCCATGCAGTTCATCCGTTATGAGGCCTGCGGAACGCTGGAGGGCGTGCGGGCAGAGCTTGCCCGCCTCGGTGAAATGCGTATGCTCACGCCGCAGCAGCTTGCGGCTGTGCGGCCGGAGAAGATCCTGCGCTTCTTTACGTCAGAAATTGGCAGGCTTGTCCAAACGGCGCCGAAGGTCGTCCGGGAATTCAAATTCTCCGTGCTGGACGATGCGGCGCAGTACGATCCATCGCTTTCCGGCGAGAAGGTACTTCTGCAAGGCGTGACGGACTGCTGCATGATCGGCGCGGACGGCTTGATCATTCTGGATTTCAAGAGCGACCATATCGCCGCCGGGGAAGAAATGGAGCGCGCCGCATACTATCGCGGACAGTTGGACGCCTATTCCCGCGCGCTTTCCAGAATTTTTGAACTTCCGGTGAAAAAGAGAATTCTCTATTTCTTTGCGACGGATACTGCGGTGGAGGCATGAAAGTACGACTTATAAACGGACTGTTTTGTTCTCGGCGGGAATATAAAAGCGTGCCGATGGCTGCACCGGCAAAACCCGCTTGAATTTGTTTGGATTGCTGTTATGATAGGGAAGGAATGCTTTGTGATGTTTCATTCAGATTTTGAGGAAAAGCTGCCGTATTCCGTGCTGACGTTGGTCACTCTTGCCGTTTTTTATGCGATTTATTTCGGCAAGATGCTGGCGCAGAAGCGCCGCGGCATCCGCACCCGGCAGATCGGCAGCTGCAAAGAGAAATCGCTGCATACCATCGAGCTTTTGATGAGTGTCGCTACGCTTGGAATCGTTCCTGCACAGATTCTGTCCATCGTTTTTGGCTTGAGCTGCCTGCCGGGCGGCGTGCGCTTTACTGGCTTTTTGATCGCGCTTCTTGGCGACGGCATTTTTCTTGCGGCTGTTCTGTGCATGAGGGATAGCTGGCGCGCAGGAATTCCCGCACAAGACAAGACGGAGATCGTGACGACGGGCATCTATGCCTTCAGCCGCAACCCGGCGTTTCTGGGCTTTGATTTCATGTACATCGGCGTGCTGCTTCTGTATTGTAATCCGCTTACCGCTGCGTTTACGGCCTTTGCCACCGTCATGCTGCACTTGCAGATCCTGCAAGAGGAAAAATACATGGCAGCAACCTTCGGAGCCACCTATCTGGCCTACCGCAAAAAGGTTCTGCGTTATCTGGGAAGAAAATAGGTCGGAAACATCCAATTCAAAAACCAATTCCCCGGAATGGAGCACATTCCGGGGAATTGGTTTACATAATTTCAAAAAGCTGCTCGCAATAGGCTTCGCTATAGAGCTCCAGCAGGCGAATCAGCTGCTGCCGCTCAGCCGTGCCGATCTTTTCCACGGCTGTCTCCTCCTGCCGCAGGAGGGGAACAACGACTTTCTCACATAGCTGCTGTCCTTTGGTCGTCAGGGAGATGCCTTTGTTTTTTCGATTCTCCGGCAGCTCCTTCAGTGCAACGATTCCGTCGGCCAGAAAGGCTTTTATGAGCAGATTGATAGACTGCTTCGGGTAATGGGTGTCGTCACTGATCCGCTTCTGCGTGCAGCCGTTGCCCAGCTCATAGATCTCTTCCAAAACCATCAGACTGAGATAATTCAGGCCATGGGCCTTGGCATATTCCTCATAAGCGCTGTCCATGCTCTGAAACTGCTGCATCAGTTTATCCTGTATCGAAATCATTGTAGTCTCCTTATGCGTAATAATATTTGTTTCTCATCCGACGGGAGTAGAAAACGGAGAGCAGAATACTCAGAACTTCTGCCACCGGCATGGAGATCCACACGCCATCCACGCACCAGAGACGTGGATGGATCAGCAGGGGAAGGATGAGAGAGATCAGTGTCCGAAACAGCGAAAGAATGGCGGAGGTCTTTCCGTTGTTCAGTGCCGTGAAAAAAACGGAGGCAAACAGATTGAAGCCCATCAGCAGAAATGCCGCCGCAAAAATATACGTTCCGCGGACGGCCATTTCCGTCACCGGTGCGGAATTTTCCGCAAAGAGGAGGGCAATGGGCCGCGCCAAGGGGAAGGCAATCGCAAAGGTGAGCAGCGACATCCCGGCGACGGTTTTGAGTGCGGCACGGGTAAGCCGCTTCAGCTCGGAGAAATTCTCCGCACCAAAGTGATAGCTTACCACCGGCGCGATGCCCTGTACATAGCCTGCCGAAAGAATGGTCTGCGCCGACAAAATGATGGCTGCCGCTGCGACACCATCCGAGCCGACCAGCCGCATCAGAATCACGTTCATGGCGATCATGGTCACGGTGACGGCAAGCATCCAAACCATTTCGCTCATGCCGTTGCTGCACGCCTTACCGAGCGCCCGACCGTCAAATTTCGGGCGGACAAAGTACAGGGAGCCCTTGCGGTTGACCAAGAAGAACACCACGCCGATGACAGACTGCAGGAAGTATCCCGCCGCCGAGGCGTAGGCAGCGCCGGCAACGCCGAGCGGAAACACGGCAAGCAGCACATAGTCCAGCACGATATTGGTCACGCCGCCCGCAATGGAGAGTCCGAACCCCAGACCCGGTCTGCCCGCTGCGACGAAAAAGATCTGCAGGACGATGCTGACCATGGCAAAGGGGATCAGCAGGAAGATCGGAACGGCATAGGCTTCACAAAGATGGTATAGCGCCTCGTCTGCCCCCATGGCATATAAAATCGGGCGCCGGAACAGGATTCCCAGCACGCAGAAAAGCGTGCTGATCGCCACGCTGAAGAGCATGAAAAAGGAAAAATTCTGCCGTGCTTTTTCCATCTGTCCTTCGCCCATCCGGCCGGACACCAGTGCACAGCCGCCGGTGGCGATCATCGTGCCGATGGCAAGCGCGATGGCAAGAAAAGGCCCGGCAATGCTGACGGCGGAAAGCGCATCCGTCCCCAGAAAATTGGACACGAAAAGCTGATCGCTTCTTTGGGTAATTTTTTGATTTCCATGTGTTTCATTCCACTTTTCTGACATTTTTTAAACTCATTTTAGCACAATTCTGCCCGTCAGGCAGGAAAAGAAACAAAGCCTGCCGGGTCAGTTCCCTTCTATCGGTCAAATAATCCAAACGATGTATCATATGGCGAAGAGATATGCGGAATATCTTCGATCCATGTTCTGCCGCCCGCACACCGTATTGATCGGACTGCACAAAATCAGAAATTAGATTTTCAAAATCTTGTGCAAAGTGCTTGACAAATGGAAATGCAGAGCTTATAATGCTATTGAACCGTTAAAATAGCTTTGACAGAGAGCGCGGAGGGAGAGAAAAGCGTGAGAAAACAGGTCAGTGTGCGGGATGTTGCAAGAGAGGCGGGCGTCTCACCGGCGACGGTCTCCTATATCCTCAATGACACGCCGGGCCTGTCCTTCACCCCGGAGACGCGCCAGCGCGTGCTGGCTGCGGCGGAAAAGCTGCACTACGTTGCCAATCAGGCCGCGAAAACGCTCGGCTCCGGCCGCGCGGAGGGTATCGTCCAGTCCAAGCTCATCGGCGTGGTCATCCCGCAGACGGAGAACAAGCGCAAGGAATCGCACATCATGTTCGGCAACCCCTTTTATGGCACGTTTCTCAGCGCGGTGGAGCTGGAGGCCCGTCGTGCGGGCTATCAGATCATCCTTTCGGGCACCAATCCCGGTCAGAGCTACATCGACATTGCAAAGAGCCGCACGCTCGACGGCGTCATCATCCTCGGCGCCTATCCCTCGGACGACGAGGCAGAATATAAAAAGTACAAAATCCCCGCCGTGCTGGTCGATTGCTACGGCAGCGGCGACAGCTTTTTCTACAGCGTCCGCACGGACGACCGGCTCGGCGGCTATCTTGCGACCAAATATCTGATCGAACAGGGACATCACCGCATCGCCATCGTGACGGGCGAATTAAAGGCGCACGGTGTCAATTCCGAGCGCTATCAGGGTTATCTGGACGCGCTGTGCGAGGCGGGGCTTACGCCGGCGCATGACGACGTTTTTGAGGGGCTGGTGGGCTATGACCACGGGCTTGAGGTCGCTGAGGAGCTGGCGCGGACTCGTAGGGACATCACTGCACTGTTCGCTTCGGCGGACATCACGGCCATCGGCCTCATCAACGGCCTGCGCGCGGCCGGGCTGCGCGTGCCGGAGGACGTTTCCGTTATCGGCTTCGACGATGTGGAATATGCAAAAATGTGCTATCCGGGATTAACGACGATGCGGCAGAATATTATGGAGAAGGGGCGGCAGGCCGCCCGGCTGATGATCGAGGCGGTACAGGATCACAGCCTGCCTCGTGAGGAGCGGATCATTCCCATGGAACTGATTGAGAGAGGAACGGTGAAGCGAGTCGATGGTAATCAAGCATATGCCCAGCGGCCTGTTTCCGCATTTTGACAGCGGGCTGGAACGGCGTCCGTACTTTGTCAAAGCGGGGGAGCAGGTCGAGTTTGGCTGCCGCCTGGATGGCAGCACGGCGGATTCCGTCCAGCTGGAGCTGACAGACGGTGCGCGCACGGTGCGCGTGCCGGGGATCTTCCACAGTGCAAACGACCGCGGCCAGCGGTACTTCCGCTTTGTCTACCGCACGCGGGAGGAGGAAAGTCTGCGTTACCGCTTCGTCACGTCGCGCGGCGAGGTGAGCCGGGAGTACGAATGCCCGATCCTGCGGGAGCTGACATTTACTCCGGCGGACGCACGGATCGAGAAAGAAAGACAGATCATTTTTCAAACGGATACACAGGCGTACAAAATCGAACTTTCGGACACACCTTGTATCCGAGTTATTTTGGAAGATAATTTAACCGTTAAAACAAACGAAATACATAAAAATTATGAACAAATTCAAAAAGAGCTTACAGCCATCGCCGGAGACGGGACGCCGCTGCTGCGCATACTGCCGGAGCTGCGTGTAATGGTCGACGAACACGGCGCGGCAAAAAATCTCCGCCTGCGGCTGAGGATCCGTGGTAAGGCGGTGTACGGACTGGGCGAGAAATTCGACACGGTCGATCAGGCGGGAAAATCTCCACTGAATTACGTCGTTGAGCAATTTTCCAACCAGCAGGACAAGACATATCTGCCCATCCCGTTTTTTTTCACCGAAGCCGGCGTGAGCTTCCTGCAAAATACGACCTATCCCTCGTCCTTTGCGTTCTCCGCGCCGGACGCGGAAGGCTGGATCACGCTGGAGCTGTTCACGGTGTGCGCGCAAGCGGGCACGCTGTTTGAGTGCAGTATCCACACGGGAACCCCAGCCGCGCTCCTGCGCGCCTACGCCGAAGATACCGGCAAGGCCATCCTGCCGCCCAAATGGGCCTTTGGCCCGTGGATGTCCTCCAATGGCTGGAACACACAGAAGGAGGCCTTGGAGCAGCTTGCGAAGATGCACGAGACTGCGATCCCCGCGACCGTGATGGTGCTTGAGGCGTGGAGCGACGAGGAGACCTTTTACATCTGGAACGACGCAGAATATACGCCGCGCGCAGACGGCGGCGCGGTGCATTATGAGGATTTCACCTTCTGTACGGAAGGCAAGTGGCCGGATCCCAGGGCGTTCTGCCGGACGCTTGCGGACGAGAACGTCAAGCTGATTTTGTGGCAGATCCCGGTCATCAAATATGAGGCCGCGCCGCACGGCTTGCAGCTCGATCTTGACTGGGAATATGCGAAAAAGTACGGCCTCTGCCTGAAAAACGCAGACGGAACGCCGTATCAGATCACAGAAATGTGGTTCGGCAATTCCCTGATCCCCGATTTCACAAACCCGGAGACGAAGCGCTGGTGGCTGGACTGCCGCCGCTATCTCGTCGAGGAGCTTGGAGTGGCGGGCTTTAAGACCGACGGCGGGGAGTTCCTGTTCGACCCGGATGCACGCTTCTCTGACGGACGCAGCGTCGCAGAGGCGCACAACGCTTTCCCGAATCTCTACGAGAGCGTCTATCACGAGCTGACAAACGTCACCTTCAGCCGCGCTGGCTACACCGGCGCGCAGAAATATCCCATCCATTGGGCGGGCGACCAGCTTTCCACGTTTGCAGAGCTGAAAGGTCAGCTCACGGCAGGACTGTCCGCCGGGCTTTCCGGCGTTCCCTTCTGGGGCTTTGACATCGGCGGCTTCGCGGGCGATTTTCCGAGCACGGAACTGTATCTGCGCAGTGCCGCGCTGGCGGCCTTCGCGCCGGTGATGCAGTTTCACTCCGAGCCGCGCGGCGGACAGTATGACATGGTACAGCGCAACCACTGGAACAACGACCGCAGCCCATGGAATATGGCGCTGGCCAACCGCGACGAGAGCATCGTTCCGATCTATCGCCTCTTTGCCAACCTGCGCATGAATCTGCTGCCCTATCTCTGGCAGGAGGCGCAGCATTGCAGCCGGACACTGCGGCCGATGATGGCGCATTTGGTCTATGACTACCCGCAGGATGCGAACGTCCTGCATTTGGAGGACGAATATCTTCTCGGCCGGTCGCTGCTGGCCGCACCGGTGATCGAGGAGGGGGCAGCGGAGCGCGAGGTCTATCTCCCGGATGGCCTGTGGCACACACTCTGGACGGGGAAAGCACAGCCGGGCGGGCAAAGCGTTCGTGTTTCCTGCCCGCTTACGGAGATGCCGGTGTTCGTCCGCGACGGCACGGCGCTTCCGCTGAATCTGAACGATGCGCTGATTATGGGAACGACGGAGCCGAGCGGCGCGGTGAGCAACCGGACGGACGGCTATGAGAACCTTTGCTTCCTGCTTTTTGGCGCGTACGGTGAAAGCCGCTTCCGCGACGAGCTGGGCAACGACCTGACGCTGCGCTGGCAGAACGGAGAAATTCAAACGGAGGGCACGCTGACCTGTCCCGTCACGGTGCTTGCAGACTTCCTGACGGACGGCGTGACGGCCGAGCTGTTCGGAAGAACGGTCTACGGGATCAGAAAGGAGCCACGATGAACTATCAGGTGACAGGAAACGAATACATCGCCCTGCCCACGCTGCGCGAGGCGGATGCCGCGCTCGAGAGTCTGAGCTTCCTGCACATGGGCGCCAAAGGGATGCTTGAGCTTCATGGCACGCAGGAACGGCCGCTGCTTGCGCCCTTTGTGCAGCGAGAGGGGAGCGAGACGCCGCTTACCGGCCTGCGCTGGGAGCGTCTGCATTCGTGGATCCCGCGCTTTACGACGGAGCTTTGCGGTCTTGCGCTCGAAGGCGTTTTGCTGACGCCCATAGATGAGCGCGGCTTCGGCTGGCGGCTGCGCGCGACAAACCGCGAGGCCGAAGCCGAGATCACACTCGGGCTGCGCGGTACTTGGGCAAAGACGCTGCATTCAGTCAATGAGAGCAAGCCAGTGGCAGGTGAAAAGCATCTCTATCCCAGCGGCTGGAACCACTGCTATGTCATGGACCTACGGCCGGGCTTGTCGCTCTTCGCCTTCGCGCCGATCTACACCGAGCAGCCGGAGCATTGCCCGATCCGCTCACAGTTTGAACGCGCGGACGAAGAAATCCGCTATCACATCGTGCAGCGCCAAACTCTTGCGCCCGGCGAGACGCTGGAGCTGACGGTCTGGTTCGGCCTCGGCTTCGAGGAAGTCTCGGCGGCGACCTCAGCAAAGGAGCTGCTGCGGCAGGGCTTTGCGCAGGAGCTGGAACGCACGGAGCGCTGGCTTTCCGAGCGCGAGCGCACCGTGAACGACGCGCGGCTCGACGAGATTCTGAATACCAACCTCTTTTTCAGCTACTTTTTCGGCGCGGGACGCACGCTCGACACCGAGGAATTTGTCCTTGTCACCTCGCGCAGCCCGCGCTATTATGTCAGCGCCGCCTATTGGGACAGGGACAGCCTTCTCTGGAGCTTTCCTGCCATTTTGCTTGCCGACCCGGAGACGGCGCGGCAGATGCTGCACTATGTGTTCACGCGGCAGATTCGCAACGTCGGTCTGCACAGCCGATTCATCGACGGCACGCTGCTCGAGCCGGGCTTTGAGCTTGACGAGCTGCTTGCACCCGTGATTGCGCTGTTCCGCTATGTGCAGAAAACCGGCGACCGTGCGATTTTGGAGAAGCCGTGGCTGCGCGAGGGCATTGCGCATATTCTTGCGCGCCTGCAAAGCAAGCGCAGCGCGGATGCAGCGCTTTACGAGACTTTTTTGCAGCCGACGGACGATGTCCGACGTTACCCTTATCTGACCTATGACAACGTGCTCGTCTGGTACAGCCTGCATGCGCTGGCGGCGCTGTTCCCGGAGCACGCCGCCCTTGCCGAAACGGCCGAGAGCGTGCGCAGCGCGATCTACGAGCACTGCGTCCGTGAAAAGGACGGGGAAATGATATTTGCGTGGTCGGTCGATCTGCACGGCGGCTGGGATGTCTACGACGAGCCGCCCGGGAGCCTGCTCCTGCTGCCGCACTTCGGCTTCTGCGGGCAGGACGATCCGATCTGGAGGCACACTGCCGAGGCCATCCGTGCGAAGGAGTATCCCTATTCCTTTGCGGGCTGTCCCATTGCGGAGATCGGCTGCCCGCACGCGCCGCATCCGTGGGTCTTGAGCATTGCAAACAGCCTGCTCTCCGGCAGCCGCGACAGCGCAAGGACGCATCTTCTGCGCTGCAAGCTGGACAACGGCATCGCCTGCGAGAGTGTGGACGAATTCACCGGTGAGAGTGCGACGGGCGAAGCCTTCGCCACCTGCGCAGGCTTCCTCGCCTACGCCATTGACACGGCCTTTACGGGCCGCAGAAAGGAGGACGGCTCATGAACGGGCTGCACATCACTCCCTGGTGTATTCAAAGCACCGACCCGGAAAACCGGGCGTTTGCCGAGAGCATTTTTTCCCTCGGCAATGGCTACATGGGCACGCGCGGCTACCGTCCCGATCGGCGCGGGGAGCATCTGGCATGGCGCTCGACCTTTGTCTCCGGCTTCTATGAATACGTCAAGCCGGGAATCACGGATCTTGTCAATCAGCCGGACTTTTCCGCGCTGCAATTTTCCCTGAACGACGCGGACAGCGAGTCGCTTGTGCTCTCGGACTATGGGCAGACGCTTGATCTGCGCTGCGGCCTGCTGTGCTGGGACTACCGCCTGACCGACGCCGCCGGACGCGTGACGCATGTGCGACAGGAGAAATTCCTGAGCATGGCCGACCGGCATCTGGCTGCGCTGCGCCTGACGCTTACGGCGGAAAACTGGTCTGGAAAGGCCGAAATCGAGACGGGCATTGACGCAGGCGTCATGAATCTTCCCATTGCGGACGATCAGCTCACGCAAAACACGGAATTTTTCGATCTTTGGTCGGAAGTTCAGGTGCAGGAGGGAGAGCGCGGCAGTCTGCTCACGGCCAAAACGCGTATTTCAGGCCGGGAAACGGTTATGGGCTATTGCCTTTCCCAAGCAGGCAGCACGGAGCGCGCGCCGCGCGCGGTCGCTACCCGCGTTCAGGTGCAGCTTACCGAGGGTGTACCGTGGACGCTGGAAAAGCTCGTCTGCTGCGCGACCTACCGTGACAGTGACCCCATGCGCCGCGTGCGCGCGACGCTCTGCGGGGCGGAGCCGGCGTTTGATCTGCGTTTACGGCAAAGTGCGGCGGCGTGGGAGGAAATCTGGCAGGATACGGACGTCGAGCTGGAGGGAAACGACGAATGGCAGGGCGCGATCCGCTACAACATCTTCCAGCTTGTGCAGGCGATGCCCTCGGGCGACAGCCGCGCCAGCATCGGCGCGCGCGGCCTGACCCACGGGCGCTACAAGGGCTGCTATTTCTGGGACACGGAAATTTTCATGCTGCCCATGTTCCTGTGGACGCGCCCGGAGGACGCGGAATCGCTGCTGGGGTATCGCTATCACACCCTGCCCGATGCAATGGAAAGCGCAAAACGCTTTTCGGCCAAGGGCGCGCGCTATTCATGGATGTCCTCGGACACGGGCTTTGAGCAGTGTGAGAGCTGGGATACCGGCTGCTGCGAAATTCACATAACTGCGGACATTGCTTACGCATTTTACCGTTACAATTCCGTAATTTCTGACGAAAAACTGAGAAATCAGTCGGCGGAAGTCCTTGTGCAGACGGCACGCTACTGGGTCGACCGCTTCAACTATTCTGCGCAGGAGGATCGTTATCATCTGCTGTTTGTCAAGGGGCCGGACGAATACGGCGGCGTGACGACGGATGATTTTTACACCGTCTGCATGGCGCGCGACAATCTGCAATATGCTGCGCAGTACGTCCGCGCACTGCCCGGCGCGCAGATTCAGGCTCTTGCGGAAAAGACCGGCCTGACCCCGCAGGAGCCGGCGCTCTGGGAGGAGATCGCGCGCAAGGTCGTGCTCGTGCGCGACGGGCTTCTGTGGCGGCAGGATTCGACCTTCGGTTATCTTGAGCCGCTGGACATCGCCGCGGCCAAGGACGGCGACGTCCCGCTGTACCACACGATCAGCTTTGACCGCCTGCAGCGCTATCAGGTGCTCAAACAGCCGGATGTGCTGATGTACATGGCGCTGCGGCCCGAGCGCTTTTCCGACGCGGAGGTGTGCGCAGCGTGGGAGTATTATGAGCCGCGCACACTGCATGATTCTACCCTGAGCTTCGGCATTCACGCGCTGCTGGCCGCACGGTACGGCTTTGCGCGGGCAGAGGAATATTTTGAAAAATCGCTCTTCCTCGACCTGAAAAACGTCATGGGCAACACCGCGAACGAGGGCATCCACACCGCCGCCCTCGGCGCGACATGGCAGGCGATGGTACTGGGCTTCGGCGGTCTGGAGGAACGCGACGGCGCGCTGCATGTCAGTCCTCATCTGCCCGAGACGCTCACGGCCATGCGTTACCGCGTGCATTGGCGCGGGACGCGTTACGAGATCCGTCTGCGTCGTGGGGATGCGCCGTTCGTGCGGGAAATGTGAAATTGACCGCTTTGCAGTTCCGGAGAAAAAACACGCGGGAGAGTGGTTTTTCTCTGGAATGTGAAAACGGTTGATGATATAATAAAATTATGGAGGTAATGAAATGAAGAAAATGAGTTCTATTGTGTCACTGCTCCTTGCCGTGCTTCTCCTTGTCGGGATGCTGGCAGGCTGCACGGGCGACCCTGCGATCCCTTCCGGCGGCTCCGAAAAACCGCCCGAAGCGCCGTCATCCGAGTCCAAGGCGACGCCGAACGAGGACATCTATCAGCTCAAGGGCTCTGTGACCATCGCCTATCCCGAGGGGGAGGTTGCGGAAATCCAGCCCGTGCTTGAAGCCTTCCGCGCACAGTATCCCAACATCGAAGTCGTGGAGGAACCCTTCCCCGGCTCCACCGGCGGTGCCTTCAACGAGTATCTGACGCAGAAGGCGGCGGCCAACGCAATGCCTGACCTGATGTGGCTGGACTGGAACGACTTCGCACCCGAGGTCGCCAGCGGCTTCGTCATGCCTCTTGACGACTACTTCTTTGCCGATCCCGAGTCGGAATATGTGCCCAGCGGCATGACCGATCCCTATGTCTACGGCGGCAAGCTCTATGCGCTGCCCTGCCAGATGAACGCCATGGGCATCACGATGAACCTGGATATGCTCGAGGCGCTGAACATCGAGAAGCCTGGCTACGACTGGACGGTCGATGAATTCATGGAGATCTGCAAAAAGGCCATCACCGCCGACACCTGCGCCGCCGCGACGCTGGAAGACTGGGATCAGGTCTACTCCGCGCAGGCTGACGGATTGTTCTATCCCGCATATGACTATGTAAACCACACCTTCGACTTCACGAACAAGTGGGTTCCCGCAATGAACCAGCTCGCCGAAATGCGCGCCATCCCCGGCTTTGAGGCATGGTCGATGCGCTTCCCCAAGAATGAGGACGGCACTACCTCCACCGATTCCGAATATGTTGCAAAGTTCGGTGAGGCAGGTAAGGATGATACGCACTACACCTTCAAGAACGGCATGGCGCTGCTGTGCACCAACGCAACGTGGAACGACAACTGGATGCGTGGTGAGTGCCAGGTCAACTGGGATTACTGGCCCTACCCGCGTGCCAATGCCAATACCCCGACCTACACCCCGATCCATGTGGACTGCGCTTACTTAACGAGCACCTGCGCCGATCCCGATGCTGCCTTCCAGCTTCTCAAGTGGCTGACCTACGGTGTTGAGGGCAATATGCAGCGTCTGGACATCTTCGCTGCGCGTGTGGATGGTCAGACCGCGGGCGAGGACACCAAGCTCATCAAGACGTGGTTCATCCCCTGCACGCAGCATCCGGACGTTCTGGCCAAGTTCGAGCAGGCGCCGAACGTCAGCGAGGGCCTGATGGCGCTATATAAGAGCCTTGAACACTCCATCCGCGGCGACCTCAACAAGATTGTCCCGGGCTACAGCAGCGTGTTCAACGATGAGGTTTCAGGAATGATCAACTCCGTCCGTGAGGGCAAGGCCAATGCTGCCGATGTTGCCGGCCAGATTGACTCCATCGTCAATGCGGCGCTCGCAGAGCAGCTTGAGATCTTCAACGAAAAAGTCAGCAAGTAATATAAACGTTTCCCACCCGGCAACCTGTCGGGTGGGAAACCAAACGGTATCTCAGGGAGGGGACATCAATGAAACGGATTCTATTGGGCGTGGTCGGTGCGCTGCTTGTCGTCTGCCTTGCGGTACTGACGGTGTTTGCGGGAATTGTGCACAGGGAAACGGCCGAGCTGCACAGCGAAGCTGCCGAAGGAAGAAGCTATTCTCTCTCGGATGAGAGCGTCGCGGAAAGGCAGCTCGACTTCCGCAGCCGCACAGCAGCCGGGGCCGAGTTCCCGAACGGGCTGCAAATCGCCGCAGAGGAGACGGCTTCCGTCACTCTGCGCGTAAAAACGGCGGGGCAATATGACCTCGTGGCAGTCTATGCCGCGCCGGAGAAGAACCTCTTTGAAAATCCTGTGAATTTCACGGTGAACGGTGCGCAGTTTACCTGCACGCTCTCCTTTCTCTGGGCGGACGACGTCTCCGAGATGAAAACCGACCGCTACGGCAACGAGGTACTGCCCGAGCAGTATCAGCTTCCGTGGGCGGCATCATATCTGAAAGAAGCCGAGTCCTTCTCCGGACGCCCGCTTGCGCTCGATCTGCCTGTGGGCGAGGTCAGTGTCACGCTACAGCCGCAGAATCAAAGTCTCCTGCTCTACGGCCTGTATGCGGTCGAGCCGCAGCGGGAGCCGTCTTATGCAGAATACCTATCCGCTCTTTCCTCGGCGTCTGTCTATGCCGGCGAACGTCTGACCCTTCAGGGTGAGGCCTACCGCGCAAAAAACGACAGCGCCATCCGCGGTACCAACATTCCGAATACCTCCGTTTCTCCGGCCAGTCCCTATGTGAAGCGCATCAACGCCACTGCGGACGAATCCAACAAGCGCATGGGACAGAAGCTGTACTATGAAGTGGAAGCGCCGGAGGACGGACTTTATTTTATCAGCTTCAAATACTGCCAGCCGAAAAAGACCGGCGGCTGTTCTTACAGAACCATTGAAATTGACGGCAATGTGCCGTATACCGAGCTCCGCGACGTGGGCTTTGCGTATACCGGCATCAATACATATCAAAACAAAACGCTGGATACCGGCGTTTATCTGACGCGCGGCGTGCATCTGCTCGCGCTTGAGGTCACGGCAGAGCCGATGCAGGCGCCCTACCGCGAGCTGATGGCCATTGTCAACGAGATCAACGACACCGGTATTGCTCTCAAACGCATCAAGGGCAACAACTCCGGCGAGAGCGCGGGTGTGGACACCAACCGGACATGGGACATTTTGCAGTACATGCCGGACATTCTCGATAGGATCGAGGACTGGTCCGCTCGCCTGACGGCGGTCTATGACCAATTAAAAGACATTGGCGGCATGGAGCCGACCTATGTCTCCGACCTGATGCTGACGGTGCAGAATTTGCAGCGCCTTGCAGAAAAGCCGCGCGAGATCCCCAACAAGCTGAGCCTGCTCAGTGACGATTCCAGCTCAGCTGCTCAGCTTGCCGCGCTGACACTGACGAAAATCTATGAGCAGAGCCTGAGCATCGACTGCATTTATCTGCACGGCGAAAACGAGCCGCTGCCCGCGCCGAAGGCGGGCATGCTCTCCGGCCTTGCCGTTGGCATCAAGCAGTTTCTCTATTCCTTCTCACGCGACATGAACGAGAGCGCAGACGTGCAGAACGAGGGGCAGATGCTCACGGTGTGGATCAACAAGCCCTCGCAGTATGTCGAGACGCTGCGCCAGCTCACCGCCGACGAGTTTACCCGCGAGACAGGCATTGAGGTCAGCTTTTCCATCATGCCGGACGAAAAGAAGATCACGCTGGCCAATTCCACCGGCAGCAATCCCGACCTCGCGCTCGGACTGAGCTACTACCGGCCCGCAGAGTTCGCTATGCGCGGCATGGCGGTAAATTTACTGGAATTTGACGATTTTCTGGACTGGTACGGCGCGGAGTACAACCTGCGCGCACTGGCACCCATGGCCTACGAAGACGGCGTTTACGGCGCGAGCGAGACGCAGGAATTTTACGTTCTGTTCTACCGTAAGGACATTCTCGACAGCCTCGGCCTGACAGTTCCGGACACATGGGATGACGTCAAGGCCATGATGCCGGTATTGCACCGCAACGCGATGAATTTCAATCTTCCGCTGGCGAACAACGTCGGCTACAAGAGCTTCGAAGCGACGGGCGGCTTCCTCTTCCAGAACGGCGGCGATTATTATTCGCCGGACGGCTTTGCCTCGAACTTCGGCGATCCGAACACCCTGCGCGGTCTGCGGGAAATGGTCGAATTGTATCAGGTATACGGACTTGCACAGAATATTCCGAACTTTTTTAATGCATTTCGTTCAGGAAGCGTGCCCATCGGCGTGTCGAATTTCTCAACGTATTTGCAGCTTCAGGTGGGTGCGCCGGAATTGAACGAACGCTGGGACATTGCGCTCGTTCCGGGCACACGGCAGGCTGACGGCACGGTGCGCCGTGACTGGTCTGCCGATGCGACCTCTTCGATGATCTTCTCTAATTCACAGAAAAAGCAGGAGGCATACCGCTTCCTGAAATGGTGGCTGTCGTCCGGGACGCAGCTGAAATACGCGACCGACCTGCAAATGAAATACGGCCCGGACTACATCTGGAACACCGGCAATCGCGTCGCGCTGGCGGGAATGTCCTATCCGCTCGCGCACAAAAAGGTGATTTTGGAGCAGTGGTCGTGGCAACACGAGGCGCTGCGCCATCCGGCCAGTTATATTTTGGAGCGCGAGGTCTCCAATGCGTGGATCGCCATTGTCACGCAGGGCGAGCCGTTTCAGGCGCGCATCGACGAGGCGACACTGGCCTCCAACCGCGAAATTCAGCGCAAGCTCACGGAGTTCGGTTATCTGGACGAGAACGGGCAGAAGCGCAAGGACTATAATATCCATCTGATTGAGGATCTGATCGAGCGCAGAGAGGAGGACGGCCAATGAACTGCAAAGAGAAAAAGAAGCGCGCGTCCTTTTCCCTGCGGCGGACGATCTCGCCCTTGCAGAGACACATGAACCGGCACGCTGTGTTTTATATGCAGGCACCGTTCGTGATTTTATTTCTGCTGTTCATCATCATTCCCGTCGTCATTGCCATCGGCATCTCCTTCACGGACTTCAATTCCATCGAAAAGCCGAATTTTGTCGGCTTGGAAAACTACGTCAATATTCTGACCAACGACAATACCTTCACGGAGTTTGCAATCCCGAACACCATCGTCTATTCCGTCATCGTCGGCGTAGGCGGCTACATTCTCTCCTTCTTTCTGGCGTGGTCGCTGGCGCAGGTTCCCAAGGGGCCGCGGACGGTCATGGCGATCATTCTCTATCTGCCGTCCATGACGGCAGGCATCATGCTCTCGACGGTCTGGCAGGTGTTCTTCGCAGGCGACAAGGTCGGCTATCTGAACGCGATTTTACTCAAGCTCGACCTAATCCAAAGCCCGATCACATGGCTGTCGGATTCGCGGTATCTGATGCTCATCATGATCGTCGTCTCCCTTTGGAGCAGCATGGGTATCGGCTTTCTCTCCATGCTCGCAGGCATTTTAAACGTCAACCGCGAGCTTTACGAGGCCGCACACATCGACGGCGTGAAAAACCGTATTCAAGAGATTATCTACATTACCATCCCGGCCATCAAACCGCACATGATGTTCGGCGCGATCATGGCCATCGTCAACGCCTTCCAGAACGGAAGCATTGGTGTGCAGCTCTCGGGCGCGAACCCGACGCCCGGCTACGCCGGTCAGCTCCTCGTCACACACGCGGAGGAATACGCCTTTGTCCGCTACGAGATGGGTTACAGTGCGGCGCTGGCGGTGATTTTGCTGCTGATCATCTGGGGCGTGTCGCAGCTTTCCAAAAAGCTCTTTGCAGTCAGGGGGTGAGGACATGAGAAAAAGGCACTTGCAGATCATCGGTATCAATCCAGCGCGCTTCGATCGCTCTCAGGTCAAGTTTTTTCTGTATCTGGTTCCGATCACGGTTTTGATGGGACTTCCCATCGTGTTCATTTTCTTCAATGCCTTCAAACCGCTTGATGAGCTGCTCAATTACCCGCCGAAGTTCTATACGCTGCGCCCGACGCTCCAGAATTTCCGTAACCTCATGGCGACCTCGGCCAACAAGGCCATTCCCATGAGCCGCTACCTGTTCAACAGCACGCTGACGACTCTGGCCGTCGTGTTCTTCACACTGATGATCACGACCATGGCTGCCTACTGCATGTCCAAGAAGAACTACCGCCTGAAAAATCTCCTGTTTGGCATCAACGAGGCGGCGCTGATGTTTGTCTCGGCGGCGGTGGCGATCCCGCGCTATATCATCGTCAGCAAGCTCGGACTGGTAGACAGCATCTGGGCGCACATCGTGCCTATGCTTTCCATGCCGGTGGGACTATATCTGGTCAAGCAATTCATAGACGACCTGCCGGATGAGATGATCGAGGCGGCGCGGCTGGACGGTGCGGGCGATTTTTATATCCTTCGAAAAATCGTCCTGCCGAATATCAAGCCAACCTTGGCGACTGTTGCAATTCTGGCCTTTCAGGCCTCGTGGAACAGTATGGAGGCCTCAAATTACTACATCAATAACGAGGCGCTCAAGAGCTTCTCATTCTATATGTCCACGCTGACACAAACTTCGGGCAATGCCAACGCCATGGTCGGCCAGCTTGCGGGCAACGCGGTCGCCGGGCTTGGCATGCAGGCCGCTGCGACACTTATCATGTTCCTGCCGAACCTGATTCTGTTCATCATTTTGCAGTCGCGGGTCATGAACACCATGTCCCACTCCGGTATGAAATAGGAGGGCTGCGCATGAAACAAAACTACTTGCGGCTCGGCGCGCTGCTGCTGTGCCTCGTGTGTCTTCTGTCGCTGCCCGCCCGCGCGGTCGAGGGTACAAGCTACACTTACACGCTTTCCGCCGACCGTACAAAGCTCGTCCTGACAGCCGACGCCTATCTGCCCGCCGGCATCTATTTTGCAGGTGCGGGCCTAAGCTCGCCCGAGGACTTATATCTTTGCGGGCGGGAGCTTTACATCGCGGACACCGGCAACCACCGCATCGTTGTCTATTCCATGGACACGGGCAGGCTGACCTCCTTCGGAGAGAACGACCTGAAAAAGCCCACCGGTCTCAGTGTGGACGGCGCGGGCAGGGTATACGTCGCCGATTACGGCGCGGAGCAGGTCGTGATCTTTGCACCCGACCGGAGCGTGGAGCGCTGCCTGACGCGCCCGACGGAGGCATATTACGGTGTAAGTCCCTATAAGCCGCAGAAGGTGGATCTGGACAGCTACGGCAATCTGTTTGTCATCAGTGAGGGCACCTACGAGGGAGTTTTGCAGTTCGACCGAAACGGGAACTTCAACGGCTTCTTCGGCGCGAATAAGACGAAGGGTCTGAGCGCGGTGGAGTGGTTCCAGAAGATCTTCTACACCGAGGAGCAGAAGTCCAAGATGTCCTTCCGCACGCCGCCGAATATCGTTGCGCTGGACGTCGCGGCCTCCGACATGGTCTTTTCCGTCACGCAGAACGACCGAAAGCAGGCCATCAAAAAGCTGAATATGGCGGGGGTCAATGTCTATTCGGACGGTCTCGACTGGGGCTATGGAAACTATGCCGACGTTGCCGTTCTGCCCGACGGCAGTGTCTTTGCCGTGACGGCTACGGGATTGATCAACGAATTCAGCGAGGAAGGGGACTTCCTTCTGGAATTCGGCGGCGAAGCCAAGAAAACCGACCGCAGCGGTCTGACCGCCGTGGTCAGCGCAATCGAGGCGGACGAAAACTGCAATCTCTATGTCCTCGACAAAGAGCGCGGTGTGGTTCAGGTATGGTATCCCACGGACTATGCCAAGCTCCTGCACCGCGCCGAGGCCGATTTCAAGCAGGGGCATTACGAGGACAGCCTTGCTGCATGGGCGCAGATCTTACGCATGAATCCAACGGCTTACATGTCCAATCTTGGATATGCCAAGGCACTGTTTCAGCTTGGGCGCTACCGCGAGGCGGCGGAGCGCTTCCGCGATATTCGTCACGAAAACGGCTACTCCGACTGCTTCTGGGAGCTGCGCAGCGCGTGGATGCGCGCAAACATGGGGAAAATTTTGACCGGGCTTGCCGGTTTTTCCGTCCTGTGCGCGCTTCTGGAGCTTCTGCAAAAGCGCTTCGGCTGGCAGGACGCGCTCTCCGAGCGCTACACGCGCTGGTGCGGCAGACATAAGCTGGGCCGGGCGCTGACCGCGGATGTGTTCTATTTCCTGCGTCATCCCATCGATGGCGTTTACTACCTGAAGATCGGAGAGCGCGGCAGCGTGGGCGCAGCGTCAATCCTCTATTTTGCAGCACTGGTAATCTATATGCTCTGTCGTGGGCTGACGTCCTTTGTGTTCGGCGGCGGGTATTCCTACTACAATGACCCGGTTGCAATTCTGCTGATCGTCCTCGCGCCGTCCGTACTGTTTCTGTTTGGCAGCTATCTGGTCAGTGCCATCCACGACGGCGAGGGCAGCCTGAAAACGGTGTATATCACCTTTGCCTACAGCCTCTCCGCCTTTGTGCTCGGCTGGCCGCTTCTGACGCTGCTATCCCACGCTTTCACGCTTACGGAGCTGTTTGTCTACCGGCTGCTGGCTTTCCTGATTCTGGGCTATACCGGCACGCTGATTTTCGTCAGCATCAAGGAGGCGCAGGTCTATTCTCTGCGCAAGACGGCCGCGAACATTTTCCTCACGCTGTTTTTCATGGCGGTGGCGATCCTTGCGGCAGTCATCCTCTTTATCCTCTGGCGTGAGCTGCTGTCCTATCTTTTGGAAGTTTTTGAGGAGGTGCGTTACCGTGTGTTTTCATAAATGGTTTGTCCGGCTCGGTGCGCTGCTTCTGAGCGCGGCACTGCTGACACTCTGCGCCTTTGCCGCAGACGAGGCGCCCATGACCGACGGCCTGCTGGAGGCCAATTCCAACCGGCAGGTGCACCCCTTCTCCGACGCGCCGGTGGAAAGTCAATTTACCACGGAAGGCTTTGAAAAAATCGGAGAAACACAGGAACTCGAGCTTTATCTCAACCGGCAGGAGGCCGCGCTGCGCATCCGCAGCAAGGCCACGGGCTATGTCTGGGGAGCGCTTCCCATTGGCGAAGCCGAGGGGCTCAACACCGCGTGGCGCTGCTACGGCAACGGCCTCGTGTCCATCGAATGCGTGAACGTCGAGGGCGCGGAGAGCCGCGTCAGCATCGGAAAGGACGGCAAGACGGAGTACGAAGTCTTGGACGATGGCCTTCTTTGCAGCGTGGACTTCCGGCAGCAGGGGATCGCTTTTCAGGTAAAGGTCTCGTGGGCGGACAGCCGCGTGACACTTGAACTGGTGGACGGCACTCTGATCGAGCGCGGCGAGGGTTTCTTCCTCAAATCCATGAGCTTCCTGCCTTTTCTCGGCAGCTCCTATTCCGACACCGTGGACGGCTACATCCTGCTTCCCGACGGCTGCGGCGCGCTCATCCGCTACCGCAAGCCCGCCAATTACAGCTCGACCTACGCCGCGCGCATATATGGCAAGGATTACGGCATCGAATCTCTGGCCAGCACTGCGGACAACACCGCCCGCCCGGAGGCGCAGGCGCTCATGCCCGTCTATGCAATGGTACACGGCGCGGGGCAGAATGGCTTTTTGGCGGTCGTGGACGAGGGTGCAGAGTATTCCAGCATCGTCGCCGCGCCTGCACAGATGAACAACCCCTATAACTGGGCATCGGCACGCTTTGAATTTCGGCAGAAGTATGTGAAAAACATCAACCGCAAGGAGGGGGCGGGTGCAAACGTCTATCAGGAAACGCCCAACGCGGTCGTGCCGAAGATCTCCTTCTATTTTACGCAAGGCGAACAGGCCAATTACGACGGCATGGCGGTGCTCTACCGTCAGATGCTGATCGAACAGGGCGTTTTGACGCCGCTGACGCAGCAGGATGACACGGTCCCGCTGCACCTGGAGGTGCTGGGCGCGGACAAAAAGGAGAATTTCCTCTGGAACACAACGCAGGTCTTTACCACACTTGCGCAGGCGGAGGAGATGCGCCGGAGCCTTGCCGACGCGGGCATTCCGGAGCTGGACATGGTGCTGCGCTGCTACGCGAAGAACAACGAATGCGGCGCAAGGCTGCTGTCCAGCCTCGGAAGCAGGGAGGACATTGCCGCGCTCAACCGCGCGCTGCGCGAGACGGGCGGCTCGCTCTCCCTCTATTTCGACCCCATTACAGCGAATGAGGATCAGATCACGCTGCGCACCGAGGCCGCAAACAACCTCTCCCGGCAGGAGATCCGCTGGATCGACAGCCTCGCGCCGCGGATGTATCCCTATACCTATCTCTACCGTCTGACCGAGGCCGAAGCGCGCACGCAGAAGGCGCTTTCCCGCAATTATGGCGCGGACTTTGCACTTGCGCAGGCAAGCAACAAGCTCTACAGCGATTTTACCTCCGGCAAGGAGGCGACGCGCGCCGAGAGCCTGACGCGCCTGACTGCGCTGACAGAATCGCTTGCACGCGGCGGCCGCATTGCAATGTACCGCCCGAATCAGTACCTCTGGCGGTATGCGGACAGATTTTTTGACCTGCCCGTGTCCAACAGCCAGATCCTCTACGAATCCGACTGTGTGCCCTTCCTGCAGATCGTGCTCAGTGGCTGTGCGGAGCTGTACGGCGGCGCGATCAATACCTCGTCCTATTCCTCCGAGCGCATGCTGAGGCAGATCGAGTACGGCATGGCGCCAAGCTTCGTTGTGACCGGCTGCGAGAGTCAGGAGCTCTATAATACCGCGCAGGAGTCATATTTCTCCACAGGTTTTGCCGACTGGCGGGCGCAGATCGTGGAAAGCTATCAGACCGTATCCGAGGGACTTTCTTCGGTCTGGGGTCGCGCTATCGTCTCGCACCGCTGTCTGAAAAACGGTCTGATCCGCGTGGAATATGACAACGGCGTGTGCATTTTCCTCAACTATACCGACGCCTCGCTGACGGCTGAGGGTGTCAGCGTGCAGCCGGGCAGCTTCAAAGTCATACAGGGAGGCGCAAGATGAAAAGAAATCAGACGAAACCGCGCCGCAGCCTGCGTCCGCGCACCCGCAGTACAATCACCGGAACGCTCTTTTTTCTGCCATGGCTCATCGGTTTTTTCGCCATCACGGCCTATCCGCTGGTCTATTCCCTTGTGATCTGCTTCAATCAGGTGCAGATCAAGCCCGGCGAGATCATACTGGAGCCGGTCGGTTGGGAGTATTTCCGGCAGGCCTTTGCGGTGGATACGGAATATCCCACAAAGCTCCTTGCATCTCTAGCGAGCGTGCTGCTGGGAACGCCGCTTGTTGTGGTGTTTTCCCTTGTCATCGCTCTGCTGCTGAACCGCAGATTCCGCGGTAGAACGGTCTACCGCATCGTGTTTTTCCTGCCGGTGGTCATCATGTCCGGACCGGTGATGTCCGAGCTGATGACGGAATCCTCGGCCATGAGCATCAACATGGACATCATGGGCCTGCGCAGCATTTTAATGGAGCTGGACTACGGCTGGGCGCGGATTTTATTGACGTTTTTGAACAGCTTCGTGCGCATCCTCTGGTTCTGCGGCGTGCAGATCATCGTATTTCTGGCCGGACTGCAAAAGATCGACCGCAATATGTACGAGGCCGCCGCCATCGACGGCGCGACGGCATGGGAGGCGTTCTGGAAGATCACACTGCCGCACCTGCGGCCGATCATCCTGCTCAACGCAATTTATACCATCATCGAGATGGGGACGGCAGCCGACGATGCGACGAACGGCAAGATCGTCGGCGCAATCCGTGACATTGCCCGGCCGTACAGCTATGCGGCGGTGCTTTCGTGGATCTATGCCTTCGGCTTGCTGCTGCTGATTCTGCTTGCGTTCCTGCTGCTCCGACCGAGAAAGGGGAGTTCCACATGAAAACAGGAAGATCCGCGTTGCGCAAGAGCGCATACTGGCTCGTCGGCAGCCACGGCAAGGATGACAGCCGCCTCGGCAGGTTCACGACCTATTTCATCCTGACGGGCATGGGCTTTGTGTTTTTGTACCCGCTTTTATATATGCTCTCGGTCAGCTTCATGGACACGGAGGACCTTGTGGATGCCACGGTGACGTGGATCCCGACACATCTTTCCGTGGAGAGCTTTGTCAAGGCGGCCAAAACACTGCAATTCTGGGACGGCTTGAAGGATTCGCTCATTATGACGGCCATTCCGGCGGCACTGCAAACCTTTATGCTGGCGCTGGCTGGCTACGGCCTCGCGCTCTACCGCGTGCCGGGTAAGCGCTTTTGGCTGGTGCTTGCGGTGTTCATTTTCCTGATCCCGACGCAGGTCACGATGATCCCGCGCTTTCTGCTGTTTAATTCTTACCACACCATCGGCACCATCTGGCCGGTGTATCTCATCAGTTTGTTCGGGCAGGGGGTGAAAAGCTCGGTCTTTCTGCTGATCTATTACAATTTCTTCAAATCCTATCCAAAATCCATGGATGAGGCTGCGAAGATTGACGGCGCGGGCGCGGCGACGGTGTTTTTCCGCATCGCGCTGCCTATGGCGAAGCCCGCGCTGGTGCTGACCTACCTTTTTTCCTTCATCTGGATTTGGAACGATACGACCCAGCTCCCGCAGTATTCCACGGGTGCGGTCACGACGCTGCCCATGCACTTGCAGCAGTTCGTCGAGCGCTTCAACAAGCTCTATGCCTCCGTCGGCGTCAGCACCGGCGGCTCGCTGAATGAATCCATTCGTTTGGCCGGCACGCTTCTGACCATCCTGCCGCTGATCGTGCTGTATTTCATTGTCCAGAGGCAGTTTGTCGAAAGCATTGAGCGCACCGGTCTGACAGGGGAGTGACATGAAAAGGCTTTTGACGCTTACTGTGCTGCTGTTCCTCCTGCTGACCGCCTGCACCACGCAGGATGCAGCGCCTGCGGCGCTGCACTCCGACGGCCTGCTGCACGAGCCATATGGCTGGGATAACCTCTACGGCAGCAAGGAGGTGCCGGAGAAGTGGTGGCAGCGCACGCCGCGCGACCCGGTCGCGGGCGAGGAGACCGAGATCGCCATCGCGGCGGGCAAGCAGCTCAAGGACTTGGATCTTTGGATCGAATGGACGAAAAACGGTAGGCGCATGGGGCCGATCGCTTGCAGCCGCCGGGCAAATTTGCAGACGGATGGCGTCGAGCGGACGCAGTATCTCGCCCGGCTTCCGGCATTGGAGCGCGGCGACGACGTGCAGTATTCCGTCTGCGCGGGCAAAAACGGTGCCGCCCAGAAGCAGCTCGGGCCGTTTTCCTTCCGCGTTTCGGCATGGGAGCGCTTCCTGCCCGGGTGCGCGCAGAGCGCCGGTGAAAAACTCACGATTTCCGGCACGGCGGGCGGCAAACGCGCCGCGCTCAGCGCGAATTTTGATGGCGGGACGCTCCACCTGCTTGTCTCCGATGCAGCGGTCGAGGGCGGAGAAGCCCTTCCGGCGGCGCTTTCGGCAGGCCGTCTGACCTTTACCGTGACGGAAAACGGCGGCTTTTCCCTTTGCAACGACGGCACGTCACTGGTCGGCGGCGCGGGCTTTGAACTGCTGACGGACGGCGCGGCGGTCCGCGCGGTGCGCTTTACGCTGGACGCGGAAAAAAGCGACCGCTTTTATGGCTTCGGCATGAAATACGACGCGCTCGACCAGCGCGGCAAGGCGGTCGACACCTACTGTGTCAACTGGTACAAGGAGCAGCGCGGCGAAACCTACACGCCTGTGCCATATTACTTCGTGCCGGACAAGTACGGCATTTTCATTGATTCGACCTACTATACCCGCTTCGATCTCTGTGCGCAGTCGGATGCGTCATGCGTCATCGAGGCGCATCTGGGCGGCTCAGAGGAGTTTGTACTGCCATTGCATCTCTTCACAGGGGACAACGCGCAGATTGCTGCGTCCTATGCCGAAACAGCCGGTCATGCTGCGCTTCCGCCGGTGTGGGCGTTCAGTCCGTGGATCTCCGCAAACGAATGGAACAGGCAGACGGAAATCCTCGAGCAGCTCGACGAGACGCTGGCGGAGGAAATACCAACCGGCGTGATCGTCATCGAAGCGTGGAGCGACGAACAGACATTTTATACCTTCAACGATTCCGAGTTTGAGACCGTAGCGGGCGAAGCCGCGCTACGCTATGAGGATTTCACCTTCACGGGCCGCTGGCCGGATCCAAAGGGCATGGTGCAGCAGCTCCACGAAAACGGCATCCGCTGCATTCTCTGGCAGATTCCGGTGCTCAAATATGACGTGCAGATGACGGCGCAGTCCATGCGCGACCAGATTTACGCAGCCGAGCAGGGCTACGTTCTGCAAACCGAGGACGGCGGCGCCTACCGTTTGCCTGCCGGCACGTGGTTCGGCAATTCTCTGCTTTTGGACTTCACGGACCGTAAAGCAGCGGACTGGTTTCTGGAAAAGCGGCGCTATCTGATCGAGGACATCGGCATCGACGGCTTCAAGACCGACGGCGGCGAATTTGTCTGGGGGCGCAGCGTTACGGCCTCGGACGGCCGCAGGGGCGACGAGCTGCGCAACGCCTATCCGGACCTCTATGCGCAGGCGTACTATGACTTCGGCACGGCGCTGGCGGGCGACTTCGTTACTTTCAGCCGCGCTGGCGGCAGCGGAATGCAGAAGCACCCGCTCTGCTGGGTGGGCGACCAGAATTCGAATTTCAAGGCGTTTCAGGCGGCCATCCGCGCGACGCTCAGCGCCGGACAGTCAGGCATCCCCTTTGTTGCGTGGGACATCGCGGGCTTCAGTGGCGACGTTCCCTCGGCAGAGCTTTATCAGCGCAGCGTGGCGCAGGCGGCGTTTTCGGCAGTGATGCAGGTGCATTCGGAAATTTCCGGCGACCCTCAGCCCTCGCAGGCGCGCACGCCGTGGAATATGGCACAGCGCAAAGGGAATGATGCCTGCCTGGAGACTTATCGCTACTACGCGAATCTTCGCATGAATCTGATTCCTTACATTTATACTGAGGCCAAGTGGTCCGCCGAGACGGGTGAGCCGCTGATGCGCAGCATGGCCTACGCCTTCCCGCAGGACGGCGCAGCGGCGGACTATGAATTTCAGTACCTGTTCGGGCGGAATCTGCTGATTGCGCCCGTGACCAGCCCGAACGCGAAGCGCGTGGAGGTTTATCTGCCCGAGGGCGGCTGGTACGATTTCTTTACCGGCGCGCGTTATGAGAGCGGCGTGTATCAGATCCCCGTCGCGGCGAATGAGATACCGGTTTTTGTGCGCGAAGGCACCATTCTGCCGGTCAACACTGCGCAGAAGGGACAGCTTGCAAGCTATGTCGGCAATGATGCCGGAACTTATGTCAAACTGAATTATCTTGTCTTTTTGGGAAGCGGAGAATACACATGGTATGATTATGTGAACAAAACAAGTGTCGCGGTCAAATTCGACGGTACGACACTCACCGAGAACGGTATGCCCACCGAAAATTGGACGCTGAGAGGAGAAACGCCGTGACCACCGGGAGGGAGCCGCATCTGCATCCTTCCGCCGCTGCTTGCAGGCGGTATTTACGCTTGGGGCATCGGAGAACATATCAATACAAGGAAGCACAATGGGAGAACGCAAAAAACATCGCTGACCGCGCGGCGTGGCTTGAGCGGATCAAAGCGCCTGCGCTGTGCGATGTCAGAAAAGGGCTGCTGAAAGAGCAGTAGAAACTTCCGGGGGAGCGCTGGCCCAATCGGCGCTTCCCAAACCACAGCGAACCGAAAGAGAGAGAAAGGCTGCTTGGTGCGAGGAACGACGCGCGGAAGAAAGGAGGTTTTTTGCAAGCCGCGCAAACTGTACGGAAAACGGATTGTGTATCATTGAATGCAACCAAAGAAAGGCGGTAAAGCAATGAACCAAAGAAAACGAGTGTCTTTTCGTATCCTGGCCTTCCTTCTCATCACCACGATGCTGTCGGGCACCCTCACGGCGGTTTACGCGATCGAGGGTATTTACCACGAGCCGACCGGATGGGATGACCTCTACGGCGGAACGGAGGTCGCAAGCAACGACTGCGAGCGGTATCCGCGCGACCCTAGCGCGGGTGAAACGGTGTACCTGAAGTCCAAAACGTGGCCTATCGAGAGCGGCGACGCAGTCTGGGTCACATGGACGAAAAATGGCGTGGAACAGCCGGTCATCAACGCTGACTGGAAGTATAACAGCGGCAACGATACCCATTGGGAGGCGAACATCGGCAGCTTTTCCAAGGGCGACGCGATCACCTACACACTGCACGCCAACCAAAACGGCACGGATGAAAAGACCACCGGCCCGTATTCCTTTATCGTGACGGATTGGGATACGGTCACGCGCGTCACAAATGTCAAAAATTGCGGAAATCGCGTGGAGCTGACCTGTGCCTCCACTGCATCCGCGATTCAGCCGAAAATCAGCATCAGCTTCCCCGGCACAGGCTATTTCCGTATGCAGTTTGAGCCGTTCGGAAGCGAAAGCTTTGCGACGGGAGAGAGAAATTTCACCGTCGATTCCTCCAATGCAGATTACCTCTGGCTGAACGGCCCGGACATTAAGCTCAAGATCTTCAAAAATCCCTACCGCATGGAGATCTACGACGGCGAGGGGAAGCTCCTGACGCAGGAGACGGAAAATTACCGTTCTCTGGCCTTCCGCAGCAACGGCACGGATTTTGTCAATGCCGTGGAGCAAAACCTTAAGACACCGACGGCCGAGCACTTCTCGGGCTTCGGTATGCGCTATGACAACCTCGACCAGCGCGGCAACAACGTGGATATTTACACCGTCAACTGGTATTTGAATCAGGGCAACAAGACCTATCTGCCTATCCCGTTTTATTTCAGCAACCAGGGCTACGGTATGTTCCTGAACACGAGCTACTATGTCCAGTACCGGCTGGCCACGGATGCCGCCGACCGCGCAACAATCCGCGCTGCGGCTGGCGGCACGGTCAATACCGGCATGGACGCATACTTCTTCACGGGTACGCCCAAGGAGATCTCGCAGAAGTACACGGATGTGATCGAAAAGCCGGAGCTGCCTGCGGTCTGGGCGTTCGGCCCGTGGATCTCGGCAAACGAGTGGAACAAGCAATCCGAGGTGCTCGAACAGGTGGCAAAGACCAATCAGTATGACATCCCCACGACCGCCATGGTCATTGAGGCCTGGGCGGATGAGGAGACCTTCTATATCTGGGGCGACGCGCAGTACACACCGCGCAGCGCGACGTGGACGCCGACCTCGTCCGACTTCACCTACACCGGGCGCTGGCCCGATCCGAAGGGCATGGTGGACACGCTGCATGAGAACGGCATCAAGGTGCTGCTCTGGCAGCTTCCTGTCATCAAGTCGGCTTCTCAGCCCATAGAGCAGCTTGCGACGGACGAAGCCTACGCCATTGCACAGGGGTATGTGCTGGACGACGGCACGGGCACGCCCTACCGCAACAAGGGCGGCTGGTACGGCAATGCAGTCATGCCCGATTTCACCAATTCCGCCGCGACAAACTGGTGGATGAGCAAGCGCGCGTATCTGTTGAACGAGATCGGCATCGACGGCTTTAAGTGTGACGGCGGAGAATTCGTCTGGGGACGGAACATCACGGCCTCCAACGGCATGAAGGGCGACGAGCTGCGCAATCTCTATCCCGATCTCTATGTGCAGGCATACTCTGATTTTGTCAAGAACTACAAGACTGACGGTATCGTCTTTTTCCGGGCGGGCGGCGCAGGCGCAGGCCAGCACCCCATCGCGTGGGTGGGCGATCAGACCTCCAGCTTCAGCGCCTACCGTGATGCAATGCGCGCAACCATGAACGCCTCCATGTCCGGCGTGCCCTTTGTGACGTGGGATCTGGCGGGCTTCAGCGGCGAGATTCCGAGCACGGAGCTTTATAAGCGCAGCGTCGCGCAGGCGGCCTTCTCTCCGGTGATGCAGCTGCACTCCGAGTGGGGCGGCGACCCGTCTCCCAGCGTCGCGCGCACGCCGTGGAATATGTACGAGCGCACCGGCGATATGGACTGCATCAACATCTACCGCAAGTTCGCCAATTACCGGATGAGCCTGCTCCCGTATCTCTACAATCAGGCCAAATACACCAACGCCACCGGCGTTCCCATGATGCGCTCCATGGCCTATGAATTCCCCGGTGACACGACCGCAGAAGGCATGGAATTCCAGTATATGCTGGGAGAAAACCTGCTCGTCGCGCCCCTGGAGAACGAGGGACAGACGGACAAGCTCATCTATCTGCCCGAGGGCGAATGGATCGACCTGTTCTGGGGCGCGAAGCGTCCGGGCGGCAGCCTCATCACCTATACGGCTGGTCTGGATGCCATCCCCGTGTTCGTCAAAGCCGGCTCGGTGCTGCCCTTGAATCTGAATACCAATTATGCCTTTGGGGAATCCGTCGGCAACAGTGTTGAGGATTATGAAAACTTAACCTTCCGCATCTACCCGCAGGGCACGACGCACTATGACTACTACGACTATGTCGCGGACGCGCAGGTGCAGCTCACCGTGCAGGAGGACTACGAGCATGGCAGAATTTCCGTGCAGCTTCCGGCGATGACCTCGGCGCGCAGCCTGCAGATCTTCGCCTCCAGACCCGCACAGGTCAAGCTGGGCGGCGGCACGCTGACGGAATTCACGGATTTTGACGCCTTCAAGACCTGTCAGACCGGCTGGTACTACGATGCCACGCAGCACATGGTGCTCGTCCGCACGGGCACGGCCACGACGACGGTCGAGCTGCTCGGCACGAGCGAGGCGCCCTACGAGGCCGAGTTTGCCGCGCAGACCAACGTCAGCGTGAACACGTATCACTCTGGCTTTGAGGGTACGGGCTTCGTGGACGACTTTGCCGAGGCCGGCGACAGCGTCAGCTTCGAAGTCTACGTACCGCAGGCAGGCTCCTATACGCTCGGGCTGCGCTACAGCGCGGGCACGGAGAGCGGCAAGCGCGCCGTGTATGTCGCGGGGACGCGCGTGGCTGCACCAGAACTTCCGAAAACGGAGGATTGGGACTCCTGGGCTGTCGCGTCCGTGACTGTCACGCTCCCGGCAGGCCGGAGCACAGTCGCGGTCTCCTACGATTCCGACTGCTATGCGGGCATCAATCTGGACAACATCAAGCTCACTTGATACGGGTCGAAAGGGAGGTTTTACCATGAAATCAGGAAAAATCCGTCTGCGCAGGCTGTGCTCGGCCCTTTTGGCGCTGGCACTGGTTTGCTCTTTCTTCTGTGCCGAAGCACTGCACGCCAATGCTTATGCCGGGACGCTCGGCAATGTGCTGACCGCATCGGTCAGCGGCGACACCCTGACCCTGACGGTCGATAACGGTACGGAGCCGGGCGATGACATCCTGGAACTTCAGGTTTGTGAGGCGGACATTCTGAAGGTCAATTACCGTCCGAACGGCATTGCCTCCAGCGCTTCGACGCCCATGATCGATCCGGATCGCGTCTGGCAGGCGGTCGGCGCGCAGATCGACGCCTCCGGCGACCCGATCACCATCACGACCGAGGCCATGCAGATCTCCATTCAGAGAAATCCGTGCAGAATGACCGTGAAAAGGGCCGATGGCACGGTACTGTTCTGGGAGCCGGAGAGCGGCGGCGTGTTCCACGACGGCGTGCGCTTTGTCCGCAGCGCCGGTCAGAACATGTACGGCCTGAGCAGCTACGCCTGCTTTGATGGCAACGGCCAGCTCCTGCGCAACGACACCACTGCTGCGGTGCAGGCCGGGCAGCAGGGCAATTCCGGCGGGCCGTTCGTGTGGTCCACGGCGGGCTACGGCCTGCTCGTCGATTCCGACGGCGGCTATCCCGTGGTGGAGAGCACGTCTGGTAAACTGGAATTCTACTATGGCGACACGACCACCGAGGGCAGGCGCTATTTCAAGGACAATGTCGAGTATTACGTTCTTCTGGGTGAGCCGGAGAACATCATGGAGAACTACGCGCACGTTACGGGACAGTCTCCCATGATGCCGGAATGGTCTCTCGGCTTTTCAAACTATGAATGGGGCATCGATCAGGCCGAGCTTTACGCAATGATCGACACCTACCGCGCCAAGGGCATTCCGCTTGACAGCTACGGCATTGACTACGACTGGAAGAACTACGGCAGCGACAACTACGGCGAATTCACCTGGAATACGAACAATTTTCCCGATGCGGCGTCCTCTGCACTGAAAAATAAGATGGAAAGCGAGGGCGTCAAGCTTATCGGCATCACGAAACCGCGTATCGTCACCAAGCTCTCCGACGGGACGGTCACACAGCAGGGACAGGCGGCCATTACAGGCGACTATTTCTATCCCGGCCACGCTGAATACACGGACTATTTCTATCCTGTGACCGTGCGCAGCATCGACCCCTATGATGAAGCTGTGCGCGAATGGTGGTGGGAGCACTCCGAGACAGCTTTTGATCTTGGCATCTCCGGCTGGTGGAACGACGAAACCGACACCGTCGCCTCCGGCGCAGCGAACTACTGGTTCGGAAACTTCACCACACTGCACCTGTCACAGGCGCTCTATGAGGGACAGCGAGAGCACACAAACGATGCAGTCCGTGTCTGGCAGACCGCGCGCAACTATTATCCCGGTACGCAGCGCTACGCCACGACGATCTGGTCGGGCGACGTGGGCACGCAGTTTGCCATCGACGAGAACATCTGGTGGACGAACGGCCTGAACGACCAGAAGGCCACCATGCTTTCGACCATCAACAACGGTCAGATGAAATGGGGCTCCGACGGCGGCGGCTTTAACCAGAACACGGGAGCGATCGAAAATCCCTCGCCCGAGCTGTATACCCGCTGGCTCCAGTTCGCGGCCTTTTCGCCCGTGTTCCGCGTCCACGGCAATTTCAACCATCAGCGCCAGCCGTGGTACTACGGATTTACCGCCGAGGAAAACAGCAAGGCCGTCATTCAGCTCCGCTACAGCCTGATGCCGTATATCTATTCCTACGAGCAGAAAGCACTGGAAAAGGGTGTCGGTCTGGTCAAACCGCTGGTGTTTGACTACCCGAACGATGCGAACGTCGCCAACGATTCCGACGCGTGGATGTTCGGCGACTGGCTGCTGGCTTCACCCGTAACGGAGCGATACCAGACGAGCAAGTGGATCTATCTCCCGGCGGGAACGTGGATCGACTACTTTACGGGCCTTGTTTATCAGGGCGGACAGTATGTCGAGTACGCCGTCAACGGTGAGAGCTGGACGGATGTGCCGCTCTTCATCAAGCAAGGCGCGATCATTCCCACGCAGAAGGCGCTCAACTACACCTCCGAGGAAGCGGTCAGCGAGATCATGCTCGATATTTTCCCGAGCAGCGCACAGTCGTCCTTCCGGCTCTATGACGATGACGGCAGCAGCTACGACTACGAGTCCGGCGAATACTTCAAGCAGACCGTCACCGCGCAGGATCGCGGGACGGCGGGCGTTTCGGTAGACCTCTCGGCAAGGACCGGCAGCTATGCGTCCTCGTATCAGGCTTATCTTGTCAAGCTCCACGGCAAGGCCGCTTCGCAGGTCAGGCTGGGCGGAACCGTGCTGACAAAGTATTCTGACCTTGCCGCACTGCGCGCTGCCTCCGGCGAGGGCTATGCAGTGGGACGCGACATTTACGGCGATGTGACCTACGTCAAGGTCGCAGCGGGTGCAGAAAAGCACCTTGTCGCGACAGGCAGCATCGCGCAGACGGCCGCGGGTATGTACTACGAGGCCGAGGACGGCACGCTTTGGGGCAGCACCGTTTCCACACGTGCTTCGTCCAACAGTAATCACACGGGTTACAGCGGCACGGGCTTTGCAGATTCCTTTGAGGCCGACGGCGCAGCTGTGACCTTCCGCGTGAACGGCAAGACTGCGGGCGCCTACGCCGCTTCGCTGCGCTATGCCAACGGCGGCAGCGAGGCCAAGACCCTGAGCCTTTATGCCAACGGTACCTTCGTGCGCAAGCTCACCTTTGCACCGACCGGAAGCTGGGACACATGGGCGACCGTGAACGTAACGCTCCCGCTGGCAGCCGGTGCAAACAGCGTTACCGTGCGCTATGACGAGACCGGCGGAGATTCGGGCTATGTCAATCTCGACAACCTCTATGTGCCCTTTTTCCCGGAGGTCGCGACCTATGAAGCCGAGTCCGCCGCGCTGCACAACGGTCCCGCGAGATCGACCAACCACTGGTTCTACACCGGCTCCGGCTTCGCCGCGGGTCTGGAGAGTGTAGGCACGAGCGTGGAATTCCGCAATGTCACCGTTCCCGCCGATGGAACCTACACCGTTGCGCTGCGCTATGCCAACGGCAACGGCACGGACAAGACCCTCAACACCTATGTCAATGGCACCTTTGCCAAGACAGCGAACCTTGTGAGCCTTAGCACAGACTGGAACGTCTGGGGGGATTGGGAGACGACGCTTTCCCTGCACGCCGGGCAGAACACCGTTGCCTTTGTGTTCGACACCGGCAATAGCGGTTTCGTGAACCTCGACCAGCTTCGCGTCATCGTGGGCGAAGAAACGCCGCTTGCGGAGAATCTCCTTGACAACGGCGGTTTCGAGCGCCCGACGTGGGAAACCTCCAAGTGGACACAGTGGCACCCGGACGGGCAGAATCTGGCCTACGGCGTGGATAAGGGCATCGGCATGAACCCGCCGGAGGCGGCGCGCGAGGGCGAGCAGCGGGCGTATTTCTACCTTGCGTCCGCCTATCAGCAGAGCATCCATCAGGTCAACACGGTGGCAAACGGAACCTACCGCCTGGAATTCTGGGCAAGGTGCTTTCACACCGCGCCGACCATCGCGCGCGCCGAGCTGCAAAACGGCGACGGCACGACGACCTATCTGGTCATCGATCAGACGAGCGAGTGGAAGCACTACACGCTCGATGACGTGCGCCTGAGCGGAGACGTGGACGTTGGCTTCTATGTCAACTCTCCCGGCGGCACGACCTGCCAGATCGACGGCGTGCGCCTTACCCGCATCGGCTAAGTCCAAAGGGCATCCCTGAGCGATCAGGGATGCCCTGTTTTTTGAATGTCTGCATTATAACATATGTGACATTGCAAAAGTGAGGCCTGTGGCTGAATTTGTGTCCGAATTTGTGTCAGATTTTTTTGAAAATTCTGACATAGCTCAGCGGAATACCGAAAAATCTTTCATTCAGCCGCAATGATTTTCAACTAGAATGTTCGTAAAACTACCGAATACGCGGAAAAACCGCATAAAAATCGGCTTTCAAGCATCTAACTTGAAAGCCGTGTTTGGTGGACCATCCTTTCCCTTAAACAAAAGCCTTTCCTTATCACTGTTCTCTTCCAGCTCTGCTAATAGTCTGTCATTTATCTCAACGGTGTCCTCTCCTGTGTTAAAGGTGGTTGTCAGGTGGTCATCATATAGATAAATCCTATTTACAAATAGCCGAATCAGCATTTTGCGGTACTTGATGTCTTTCACACTGCCGTCTCGCAGCGCCGTTAAAAAGAAACGGATTTTGGGTTCGGTCAATGACGGGAAGGGAATCACTTCCTGTGCAATCGCTGCTTCTATTTCCTTTTGCGCTGCTTCTAACTGTGCAATCCTGTCATACAGCCCCTTACGGATGGTCGGGTTATCCGTCTCCATGACTGCGTTAAGGGCATTTTCCTGCTTCTTCTTATTGTCAGCCAAGTCCTTTTTCAGAAAACGCAGATTGCTGGTATCCCGATCTTCCTCACAGAGGGCAGAAACCTTCTGGGCAATTTTAGCAATATTGGCTGGGGTCAAAAACTTGCGGCACTGAGCTACCACTATATCTTCAATATAGTCTTTTTTGACCATGCCCTTCTCACACTTTTTGGCTTTCCTGCCGTTGCAGATATAGTAATTATAGACCTTTCCCTGTTTTCCCGTGGCCGAAAAGCCGGTCATCATTTCCTTACACCGCCCACAAAACAGCTTTGTAGTCAGCAGGTATTCAACTTTGGCTCTCGCTCTGGCAGGAGCTTTCTTATTGGCGCTCATTCGGTCTGCAACCTTGTTAAACAGCTCGTCCGAAATAATCCGGGGCATATAACCGCAGGAGAGGAATCTTGATAACATCTGCTTGTCCATGGGGATATGACTTAACAGCCACTTATGAGCTATAGAGTCAAAGCATGAATGAATATCCGCCTTTAGCACCCACACGAATTCATCATCATGAGCACATTCATCCATGAGCCTCAGGGCAGCCTTTTCAGCAGACCGATCATGTCGGAATCCGTAGGAACCGGGATCGCCGGACAATTCAGCAATTGGCTCCAATGCGAATTTGTACAGAGTCAGCATGGCCCTGTCCTTCATGGTCGGTATGCTGAGAGGCCTAGCACCTCCACCGGGTTTGCGGATATAGATTCGCCGCAGCGGGCGAGGACGATACCCTCTGCGCCGCAGGCTATATACAGCTCGGAGCTTTTGGCTGTCCGTTTTCCAAACTATACCGTCAACACCGGCCGTATTTTTTCCGCGATTCGAAGAGACTATTTTTACAGCCAGTGCTTTTGCGCTAAACGAATGAATAAGCCGCTCCTGTAGAGATGCTACTTTCCCCATTTCGTCGTTTCTGTACGCCGCCGCAATACGCCGCTGTAGCTTTTTAACCTGCTTTTCAGCCATGCGGAAATTTATCTCTCCCCACCAACTGATGCGGTCAGTCGCAGCACACAATTGTTTCATGTTCATTTTGCTATCTCCTTTCAAAAGTTCTAAAGCTGCGTACCCGGATATCGGCAACCCCAATCGGGGAGGCCCACGCAGCAGAATGGGCCAGCAGGCAAGTGATTTCATCATCTATACACATTCTCCTATGCGCTTTTATTCTTTTTCTCTATAGACTCACACTCAGCAGCGCAAAACCTCTCATACTCTGTCTGGTGTTCTTGAATAAACACATCAATTTCTCGAAGGCCATTAAGCATAGTACGGGCGATTTCCTCCACTTGCTTATCACTGATTAAAATTTGAGACCACTCCACAAGCACACTCACCTCAATGTTTTAATGTCACCTCCAATAACGAGCCTAAAAAATTTTGCTGAGGTGATTTTTATGGATTCTCCCAAGGAGTAACCAGCAAGTTGCACAAAAGAAAAAGGCTACATACCGTCTTAAAGTACGGTATACAGCCTTGAGACCATGCAGAAACGCTATTTTATTGTATAGTATTAACAAAAGCAAAGAAAGATAGGAACACCCCGGAAGGGGGCACCTCTCTTTCTCGTTGTATTACACACCCTGTTTGGTGCCAGAAGTGCCATTGTTGCAAGAACAAATTTCAGAAAACTGTAATTTGATCCTGTGCATACTTAATATTTCTATTTCATTATTTGTACAAACTACCCATAATAGAAGGAGAAATACAAACTGGTAATACCTCGTAATATTGACAGCAGAATGTTTAGTGTCAGATAAATCTCAATTACAAGAAAGGCTACAGCCGCCCATGCAGGCATTCCTATGCCGTCCCAGAACAGATAGCAGAAAACCAAAAGCAATAATACTATTTCTGAGAATAATGAATGTGAAAACTGAATATGCAATCCTTGATATAAATTCAGCTTTTTTTGATATAACTTTTTAGATAACTCTTTTGCTTTTAGTTTGTTTATATTCTCTCCATTACTCGTAAGCAAGAGCGTGATTAACATAACTGTAAAGCCGATAAGAATTGAGATTGCAGTCGGAAGTAGTCCAGACAAGCCGTCTAACGCATTGTGAACCTTCCCTAAGCGGAAGTAAGAATAGGTGCAACCGAGCGCACAGAGTAGAGGAAAAATAATTTCAAAAAACACTTCATTTTTACGAATGGAGCAGTAATAATCCTTAACCGGGAAAAGCCACTCCATATAAATGTATTTGCCTAAGCCTGTTTCTTGTTTTTTCATTATTCCGTGACTCCCAGTATTTCCTCAATCTTAGCAAAAATTGAATAAGTGTCTACAACCCCATTTTGCAGAAGATTAACGGACACTTCATCCACTTTTTTCTGGTGAAGGGAATCTATCATGGTATTCATTCCATTTATATCTTTTCCATATAGACGGATTCGGTTAACAACAGTCCCTTCTGTAGAGATCCTTCTAAATAGGCCTTGCATTGCACGCTTAGGCAGGCTCTGACGAGGTACGGTTTTTAGCGTCATTACCAAATCATTTTGAGAACTTGCATCTAATTCCATTAGATTTAGGTAGCCACTTCCTAATACAGCCTTATCTACATAAATATCCGCTGCTGAAATGCGTGTAGCATTACTTAATGCGGTGATAAAATCATCTGGAGGAACTACACCTGCCCACAGGTAGAAGTCGTCCGTTATTCCGCGTGCGTGTAAAAAATCCTTAAGATGTCGATTAAAATAAGAAATGACCCCACATATTGTTACTCCATTCCTGCGCTCTTCAAATATTGTGTAAGCTTCGTGCCCGTCTATTCTCATGCACATATGAGTAAGTTCCTTGTCACCTTCATCAAGTCGTTTATCAGAAATCCTTTCTGAGCCGTCTCTGCTGGACATATAATCTGGAGAATGATTGTACTTGCAAGACTTGAATACAATTTTATATAGATGGAGGCCGCTTTTGGTTTCATTTAGCATTCGGTCTACCGCAACAGCCTTTTTCGTTTTTTCATCGTTAAACAGCTTATCTTGGGTTGATAGGGCGTCCAAGTATGCAAGAAAATCGCAGAACAGTGCCGGATCAAATCTATGATTCTCACCGGATAAGAAATCAATACCAAAATAGGAAAGCTTTCTTTTTTGTGTACTCATAGGATGACCTCATACCTTCTTCGTTTTCGGTAAAATAACAACACTTATTATAACACAATAGCTAAAAGAAGTCACTGCCAAATGTGATATTCTGTCGAAAAGTATACAAGATTTTGCATCCTCAAAGTCGTGTAGGCAGAGCAACTCACATGCGGCGTCATAGCGGCTGGAAAGAATGTAAAAACAGTGAGACTAAAAACAACAAAGCAGCGTGCTTAGAAAACACGCTGCTTTGCTGCTACACGCCCCATACCGTGACGGCAAAGCCGCCAACATAGAAATAGGGTTTTGTGTAATATTGTGTTGGTGGAGGCGGGGGGAGTTGAACCCCCGTCCGAAAGCAACTTGACAGGAACTTCTCCGGGTGCAGCCTGTTATTTACCTTCCCTCGGCCGGACGGGAACAGACACCCTGCCGGTCTTGGTAGCTTCATGATGCATGGCACGGGCAAAGCTTACCGTGCGCACGTGCTCCACTCAAATCACACCCGAGCCCGGCTCGTGGACCTTCCGGGGCGGATGGGCGCCTAATTAGGCAGCCAGTGCGTACTGATTGTTGTCAGTTAATTTTTAAAAAGTTACCCGTTTTATCGTGGTCAGGTGCCACGACCCGCTATTCCAGCCTCACTGCCCCCGTCGAAACCGGTACGCCCCCATGAAGCGGGCAGGAATCCCTGCCCGGATAGTATAGCACAGTTTCACGGAAGATGCAAGTCATCCTCTGCCGTAGGGATCCTTGAGCTTCTTGGGCTCGGGATAGGTTTCGCCCTTGGTGTCCACGCGGACGGACTTCATCTTCTGCTCGACCTCCGGACGGTCGTTGCGGTCGGTCTTGACCTTGCAGATCTCGTCGACGACGTCCATACCGGTGAGCACCTTGCCGAAGGCGGCGTACTGCTTGTCAAGATGCGGCGCGTCCTGATGCATGATGAAGAACTGCGAGCCGGCGGAGTTGGGGGACATGGCACGCGCCATGGACAGTACACCGCGCTTGTGCTTGAGCTTATTGTCAACGCCATTGAAGAGGAACTCGCCCTTGATGCAGTAGCCGGGGCCGCCCATGCCGGTGCCCTCCGGGCAGCCGCCCTGGATCATAAAACCGGGAATAACGCGGTGGAAGATCAGTCCGTCATAGAACCCCTGATTCGCAAGGGAGATGAAATTATACACGGACTGCGGGGCAACGTCAGGGTAGAGCTCTGCGGTGATGACACCGCCGTTTTCCATTTCGATGGTAACAACAGGATTTTCCATATCAGTGATTCCTTTCTTTCATGGCGCGGTCGATCTGACGGCGCGCGTCTTTGATCGCGGCGTCCTGCCGCTTGTCGTAGAGTTTTTTGCCCTTGCACAGGGCGATCTCCAGCTTGACGCGGGAGTTTTTAAGATAGACGGAGAGGGGAATGATCGAATAGCCCTCCATCTTTACCTTTGCAAACAGGTGTGCAATCTCGCGCTTATGCAGCAGCAGCCGCCGCGGACGCATGGGGTCTTTGTTGTAGATATTGCCTTTTTCATACGGGCTGATGTGCATCTGACGGACCCATACCTCGCCGTCCTTGACGGCGCACCACGCATCTTTGAGGTTCAGCGTGCCCTGACGGAGCGACTTGACCTCCGTGCCGAACAGCTCAATGCCGGCCTCGAAGCGTTCTTCTACAAAGTATTCGTGAAAGGCTTTGTTGTTCTTTGCCAGAATTTTAACACCCTTATCCAAAGGAAATCACCTTCCTTTTATCAGTTTTATCCAATCTTTGCCGTTTCAAACAGAAGCGGCTCCAGCTCCTGCGGCGAATTCAGGTAGCGCCTGCAGTGCTGCTTCATGTATGCCGCGATCTCCGGCGTATGGTGCGACCAGCCGGCGCAGGCAAAAGGGACGCCGCGGCTTTCCGCCATTTTCAGCCCGGTGGTGAGATCATCCACGACCAGAAGCTCCTCCGGGCGGAGGGAATAGGCAGCCATGATGTCGTCGAGCGCGTAGGGCGCGGGCTTCATCCTGTCCTGACCGATGTCCCAGCCGTAGATGCGGTCCGGCAGGAAGCCGAAGTGCGTCTGATAGTCCCGCGTGATGTTTTCCCGTCCCGAATGGGAGGACACGCAGATCCATCCGCCCGCCGCGCGGAAGCGCGTCAGAAGCGGCAGCAGACCCTCGTAGGGAGGCGGAACGTGGGTGCGGACGTATTGCGTCCAGAACGCGAGCTGCACCTCCTGCTCCTCCGGTGTGAAGCCATAGATGTCGCAGCACATCCCGAAAAATCCCAGTCGGAAGCACTGCCGGGAGAATTCCTCCAGCGTGACGGTGCGCTCCGGACGAAGCCGCTTCAGCGCCGCCTGAAAGGCGGGAAAGTTGACGGTTTCCTCGCTGCGCACGACGGTATCGTCGTGGTCGAGCACGAGGCAGCGGACGTCGGACATGGGAAAACCTCCGGTTTCTGTTTCTATAGGTATCATATCACACTTTTTCCAGAAGTGCAACGCTTTTCCAGAGGCTTTCTCTTGATTTTTGAACATACGTTTGATATAATAAGCGTAGAAAGGGGAGAGCAGCGATGTCCAATATACAAATTGAAATGATCTCCGTCTGCGGCGTGGACGGCAGCCTGACGCCGCTGCGCTTCCGGCTGGAGAATGAAGAGCATCAGCTCTGTACCGTGGCGATCCGGCAGGTCGTCTATAGTAACCGCATCCAGTACGCCGGTGTGGATGCGATCCAATATCTCTGCAAGGCGGAGGTGCAGGGGCGTGAAAAGCTCTTTGAGCTGCGCTATGCCATCCGCAGTCATTCGTGGTGCCTGTTCCGGGTGGTGTACTGATGGAAAAAGTGATCTTTCACATTGATGTCAACAGCGCTTTTCTGTCCTGGACGGCGGCCTATCGCGTGCGTGTGTTGGGCGAAACGCTCGACCTGCGCGAAATTCCGTCGGCGGTCGCAGGGGATAAGGAAAACCGACACGGGATCATTCTGGCCAAAAGCCTGCCTGCAAAAAAGTGCGGCGTAAAAACGGGGGAGCCCATCTTTCAGGCGCAGAAGAAATGCCCGGGACTGGTGCTTGTGCCGCCGGATTACGCGCTGTATGTGCAGGCCTCGCGCCATCTGATCGCACTTCTGAAGCAGTTTGCGCCCGTGGTGGAGCAGTATTCCATTGACGAGGCATGGGCGGATATGAGCGGCACGGAGGGACTGTACGGCTCTCCCGTGGCGGCGGCGGAGATGCTCCGCCAGAAAATTTATGATGAATTGGGCTTTACGGTCAATATCGGCGTTTCCAGCAACAAGCTGCTGGCGAAGATGGCGGGGGACTTTGAAAAGCCGAACAAGGTACACACACTTTTCCCATGGGAACTGGAAAAGAAGCTCTGGCCGCTTCCGGTGCGGGAGCTGTTCATGCTCGGCCCCGCCACGGAAAAAAAGCTGCATCTGATGGGGATCTACACCATTGGCGAGTTGGCCAAAGCCGACCCGCAGATGCTCCGCCAGCGCTTCGGGAAAGCGGGCGCCAGTCTGTGGCATTCCGCGAACGGCCGCTATAACGACGTCCTGCGCGCCCAGCCGGAGCCGAACAAGGGCTTCGGCAATTCCGTAACGCTTCCGGCGGACGTGACAACTGCGCCGCAGGCGTATAAGATCCTGCTTTCACTGTGCGAAACGGTAGGAATGCGGATGCGGCAGGATAAGCAGGCCGCGCGCTGCCTGTCGGTCAGTCTGCGAAGCAGGGATTTTCACACCTTTTCCCACCAGAAAACGCTCCCCACGGCGACGGACAGCACGGAGGAACTGTTCCGCTGTGCCTGCCGCATTTTTGACGAGGCGTGGGACGGCGTCACGCCCCTACGCCAGCTCGGCGTGCAGGCAACCAGACTGGAAGAGCGCGGCCAGCGGCAGTACAGCCTGTTTGACATCGCGGAATCGGCTGATTTTGAGAAGAAGGCGAAGCTCGATAATCTGATCGACGACCTGCGGGAAAAACACGGCGAGGGGATCATCCGCCGCGCGCGTTTCGTCGGAGCGGAAACCGTTCTGGCCGGCGGTCTGTCCAAGGAACGCCGCACGGGTGTGACGAAGCCGGTGGGCGAGGACTGATTGACACCCGGACAAAAGCGTGATACTATAAAGGTACACATATTTTTCGCCCCCGGACATAAGTAAAATCGGGGGTGTTTGTAATGAAATCCTGGAAAAAATACGCCGGTTTTTATGTGTTTGTCTGTGCGGCCGCCATTTGCGGCGCGCTGCTGCTGTCCCACGCCGGAACGGCGGCGGGCACAGTCGCCGCAGCGCGGGAGCTTCCGCCGGTGGTGGTGATCGATGCCGGACACGGCGGTGAGGACGGCGGCGCCCGCTCCTGCACCGGCGTGCAGGAAAGCGGCATCAATCTGGAGATCGCGCTGCGTGTCAACGACCTGATGCACTTTCTGGGGATGCAGACCCGGATGATCCGCACGACGGACTGCGCCGTCTACACAGAGGGCGCGCGGACGATCGCAGAAAAGAAGGTTTCCGACATCCACAACCGTGTCCGTATGGTGGAGGAAACGCCCGGCGCGCTGCTCGTCAGCATCCATCAGAACAACTTCCCGGAGGGAAAATACCGCGGCGCGCAGGTGTTTTATGCCAAGACGGACGGCAGCCGGGAGCTGGCGGAGCAGACGCAGCGGTATCTTGCGGCACAGGTGGACCCGAACAACCACCGGGAATGCAAGGCCGCGCAGGAGATTTATCTGCTTAAGCATGTGAACTGCACCGCGATTTTAGTAGAATGTGGGTTCCTTTCCAACCCCGGCGAGGAGGCACTCCTGCGCGAGGCCGGGTATCAGAAGAAGCTCGCTGCGGCGATCTGCTGTAGTGTGATCGACTATTTGGAGGCACAAAATGAAGTCTAAGACGGTTTTTCTCTGTTCCAACTGCGGAAACGAGACACCCAAATGGCAGGGCCGCTGCCCGGCCTGCGGAATGTGGAACACCTTGCAAGAATACACGCCGCCCGCCGCATCCTCTCCGAAGGCTGCGGTGCGCAGCAGCATCCTCGCGCCCGCGCCCAAGCGGCTCGACGAGATCCACAGCAGCGACGAGCTGCGCTTCACCACGGGACTGGGCGAACTGGACCGCGTGCTCGGCGGCGGCGCCGTGCGCGGCTCTCTGGTGCTGGTCAGCGGCGCGCCTGGCATCGGCAAATCGACCCTGCTGCTGCAAATCTGCAAGCAGATCAGTCAGGAGCAGAAGGTTCTTTATGTTTCCGGCGAGGAAAGTGAACGCCAGCTCAAGCTGCGCGCGGAACGCCTGAGCGTGTCCGGCGGCGATCTTCTGCTGCTGTGCGAAACCAGTCTGGACAACATTCTGGCCGCCGCCGAGCAGGAGAGCCCGGACGTTCTGATCGTGGACTCCATCCAGACGCTCTACACCGAGGACAAGACGTCCTCGCCCGGCAGCATCACGCAGGTGCGCGACTGCACCATGCGCCTGATGCAGTATTCCAAGGCCAATGGCGTCACGGTGTTCGTTGTCGGCCATATCAATAAGGAAGGCGCGATCGCCGGGCCGAAGGTTTTGGAACACATGGTCGACTGCGTGCTGTACTTTGAAGGCGAGGAGCACACATCTTACCGCCTTCTGCGCGCGGCGAAGAACCGCTTCGGCTCGACCAACGAGATCGGTGTTTTTGAAATGGACGACAGCGGCCTGCGCGAGGTGCCGAATCCCTCGGAAATGCTGCTCTCCGGACGCCCTCTGGGGACACCCGGTACCTGCGTCGCCTGCGTGATGGAGGGGACGCGCCCCATTCTGGCTGAGGTGCAGGCGCTGGTCGCGCCAACGAGCTTCAATATGCCGCGGCGCACCAGCAACGGCTTCGATTTCAACCGCGCTGCGATGCTGCTGGCGGTGCTGGAAAAGCGCGGTGGGATGCGCTTCGGCAATGCCGACGTCTATCTGAACGTCATCGGCGGCCTGCGGCTGGACGAGCCTGCGGCAGACCTCGCCGTTGCGATCGCGGTGGCCTCTGCGGCGGCGGACAAGCCGGTCTCCGATCAGCTTGCGGCGATCGGGGAGGTGGGCCTGACCGGAGAGATCCGTGCGGTCAGCCAGCTTTCCCAGCGGCTGAGCGAGATCCACCGGCTGGGCTTCACGCGCTGCCTTGTACCGCGCAGCAGCCGCGAACTGCGCGCGCCGGAGGGGCTGGAGCTGCTGCGGGTGCGCAATATCCGCGAGGCAATGGCGGTCGTTTTCTGATTTTTGAAAATAGTAGTGGATTTTCTCGGCAATTTGTTGTATCATATGAGAGATTTGGACGATAATCCAACTGTATCTCTCTGTATCTCTCTTGGAGGAGCAAATCATGCCCGGCATACGATACCTTACCAGAGTCATCCGCGGGATGCGCTTTCAGAAGCTCAATCAGATGATGGACGTGGTCAAGCGGAAGTCCGGCCACGGCAAGGCCAGAACCTTCTGCGACATCGTTTGGTGCGCGCTGCGCTATGGCGCGGGCTACTATGATTATGTCATGTTCGGCTTTTACGACATGAACGGCAGACAGCGCGACACCTATCTGACGCGCCTCCGCAATAAAAAAGTCTGCGAGCTGATGAATCAGCCCGGTTTTTCCGACGAGTTCGACGACAAGCTCCGCTTCAACGTCCGCTTTGCCGATTTCCTGCACCGCGAAACGCTGAACGCGGAGACCGCAACAACGCAGGAGCTGGCCGCTTTTCTAGGCCGGTACCCGGTGTTTTTTGCCAAACCGAACCGCGGCACCTGCGGAAACGGCATTGAAAAGCTGAGTGCTGCGGACTTTGCCTCGGCGGAGGCCTGCGCGGCCTATCTTTCCGAAAAGCACCTGAATGTTCTGGAAGAGCCGCTCGCGCAGCACGAGGAAATGGCGCGCCTGCATCCGCAGTCGGTCAACACCCTGCGCATCGTCACCGACCGCGTGGGCGACACCGTATACATCGCCTACATTGTCGTCAAGATCGGCCGCGGCGACGGCTTCTGCGACAATTCCGGTCAGGGCGGCGTGATCTGCCGCGTCGACACGGAAACGGGCAGGATCTGCTCCGTCGCGACGGACGATTATTTCAACGTCTATGAAACCCACCCGGACACCGGCATCCGCTTTGAGGGTTATCAGCTCCCGATGGTGAACGAGGCGATCGCCTTTGCAAAGAAGGCCGCGTTCGTCGTGCCGGAGATCCGCCACGTGGGCTGGGACGTCGCCATCACACCGGACGGCCCCGTGCTGATCGAAGGCAACGACTATCCCGGCACCGACCTGTGCCAGCTTGCGCCGCATTATCCTGAAAAGCAGGGACTGTGGCCTTACTATAAAAAAATACTGAATCTGAAGAAATAGAGGGAGAATCATGGAAGAACTCAAGCCGAATGTTGGTAAAAATGACATTATCGTTGTGGACGGCGTCAGCTATCAGCGCCTGCCGATCCGCACGCATCTGATCACGGACAAGGACAATATCCTTGACGTCGCGGAAAAGTACGGCTCTCCCGTGCTGACCGAGCCGGATGATATTCTTTTCATCTCCGAAAAGTGCGTCGCCTGCACGCAGAAGCGCGCCATCCCGCTCGAGGACATCAAGCCGCGCAAGCTCGCGACATGGCTGAGCAAGCACGTCACCAAGACGCCGCACGGCATCGGCCTTGGCATGCCTGAAACCATGGAGTGCGCGCTGCGCGAGGTCGGCACGCTCCGAATTCTCTTCGCCGCCGTGATTTCCGTCATCGGCAAGAAGATCTTCCGTAAAAAGGGCTGGTTCTACGCCGTAGCAGGCTATCGCGCACGTTCCATCGACGGTCCCTGCCATAACACCATTCCGCCCTACAACCACTATGTCGTGCTTGGACCGCTGAAGCCCGATCAGGTCGCCGCACAGATCAAGGAGCGCGTCGGTCACGAGGTCTGCATCGTGGACATCAACGATTTGGAAGGCCAGATTCTCGGCACTTCCTCCAAGAAGCTGGATAAGAAGCTCTACGCCAGAGTGCTCAAGGACAATCCGCTGGGTCAGGACGACCAGCAGACGCCGATGGGTATTATCCGTCGCGTATAAAAAGTCGAAAGACTTTTTATACGCGACGGGAAAAATTGCAAAATGTTTTTTGCAATTTTGTCGCTGCGGCGGGTTATTGAACGCGAAAGGAAACCCTGATGGTTTCCTTTCACTCTTTTCTTCCTTCCGAAATTTTGGACTGCAAAAAGCCGCTGAGATGATCATCTCAGCGGCTTTTTTATTGAAATTCTTTCAAAATACTTTCCTGCGTTGTGTCGGCGGGGAAGATGGAAACCAAATCGCTGCCGCTCTCGGCGGCCTCGATCCAACGGCTGTAGACCTCGTCCTTTCCCGCATAGAGGAAATACGTGCAGCGGAGCTCCCTGCCGTTTTCCAGCTTGAGATAGGCGCTTCTCTGGAGCAGTTTGCCGTCAGCCGGGGGCGCATCGTCGGACAGAAAGCGCGGAGAGCTGATGCCGGACTGCTTGCAGGCGGCAATGATCTCCGGCAGGTGTGCTTCGTCAAGCGACGGGGCAACGTTATCCGGAGCGCCGCTGGCCCTTGCAGGCGCATCGGCAAAATTTTCGCGGAAAAGTGCAGATTCACGGCTCTGGCAGGCGGAAAGAAGCAGGAAGAAAAGCAGAAACAGGGGAATGAAACGTTTGACGGACATTTTTCTAGCCTCCTTCTATTCAAATCTCTAATTCGATCTTATCAGATAGAAGGCATCGTGTCAATAGGTATTTCACCCAAGGCGTGGACGGCTTCGTACAATTCCTCCGGCGTATGGCACAGCTTCTGCGCGCCGGCCTCGATCAGCTGCGCTTCCGTGCGGAAGCCCCACGTCACGCTGAGGCAGGGAAGTCCGGCGTTGCGCGCCGTTTGCAGATCGACCTCGGAATCTCCGATGTAGACCGCGTTTTCCCGGCCGACACCGAGGCGCTTCATGCCCTCGTAGACCATGTCCGGCGCGGGCTTGCGGGCAACGCCCGGCATTTCGCCGACGGCCACGGGAATGAGCTTGTCAAAATACAACTCACGCAGGAGGGAAACGACGCTGTCTGCCTTGTTGGAAACGATGGCCATGGGATAGCCTTCCTCCTGAAAACGTTGCAGAATTTCAGGAATTCCGACATATGGCTTCGTTTTGTTGTGATAGTTCTTGGAATAATGCCGCTTCATTTCGGCAAGGACGGTGTCCACCGTTGCTTCGTCCGTCTGCTCCGGCACGGCACGGCGGATGAGCATCCGAAGACCATTTCCAACGAAAGCGCGAACCTCGTCTAACGTCCTTGTGGGAAAGCCGAAGGCCTTCATCGCGTAATTCGTGCTGTCCTTCAGATCCTCCAGCGTATCCAGTAAAGTGCCATCCAGGTCAAAAATCAATGCTGTTTTCATGGGAATTCTCCTTCAGATTGAGATGCGAGAGGGGATTGGCCTCCGCAGCAATTTTCAGTTCGGTGTTTTCAATGTGCGTGTAGATCTCCGTCGTATTCAGGTGCTCGTGGCCGAGCACCTCCTGCACGGTTTTGATGTCCACGCCATTGGAGATCATCAGGGTCGCCGCGGTGTGGCGCAGCTTATGCGCGGAATACTGTTCCGGGTCGAGTCCGGCCTCCAGCATATGCTTTTTGACCAGACGGTGGACGGCGGTCACGCTAATGCGGTTATTGTCGCGCGAGCCAAAGAGCGCCCGGTTGTCAGAAAGAACTTTTTTGTTGCGTTCGGGGAGGTAATCGTCAATTGCCTGCTTGCAGGAAGAGCCAAAATAGACGATGCGCTCCTTGTTGCCCTTGCCGACGACGCGAATTCTGTCGTCATACACGTCGCTTAAGTTTAGACCGACCAGCTCGGAACGGCGGATGCCGCAGTTCAGGAAAAGCATCAGGATCGCATAGTCGCGCTTTGCATTCGGCCCCTGCACGGAGGAGAGGAGGTGCTTGGATTCTTCAAGGGTCAGGTATTTGGGAAGTGACTTGCGGATTTTGGGGTATTCAACGTCTTTAACGGGGTTTTCCGTAAGTTGCTTCGTTCGAACCGTCAGATATTTATAGAAGGACTTGACCGCTGACAGCTTGCGCGCACGCGCGGCAGAGCCAATTCCAGGATTTATGGACTCCGGCGATTGACGGTCATTGGCAAGATAGGAAAGAAAGTCAAAAATATCAGTAATCGTTATTGTTTTTATAAAGTCGAGATCGACATTGCGGATGGAGATGTCTTCCAACGGCGTCGTATAAGGCATCTCGTTTTTCACCAGCACCATAAACCGCAGAAACATCCGCAGATCAAGATAATATTCCTGAATCGTCTTTTGGGATTGGCCCTTGATCGTTTCATGGTAGGACAGAAATTCGCGGAGGATCTGCGGACAATCCGTGTAGCGTTCCATTTGGGAAAGGCTCCTTTCCGGGAAATAAAAAAGTGTCACAGCGTGTGTGAGAATTGCAGAAATCATCTGGTGCAGCACATGCAGCGGAACCGTCGGTGTATCTGCTCGACTGAGCGTTGCAGGAATACACAGCGCTGCATTCTGATCGCGTTTTCCGAAACGAAAGTGCGGCAAAGTCCATGCCGCGACAGTATTGTCGCAGCGTTTCAGCCGATCATGCCTGTGTAATCATGTATATACGATTGTAGCACAGTTTTCTGTAAATTTCAAGCGTCGAACGCAACAAAATTTTTATTTTGTTGCGTTCGTAAGAGCCGAATAAAGCGCAAACGCCGCAACAAAATACCCGTTTTGTTGGCGTTCGCGCCTCTGGATTTATCATGTGTGCTTTCCCCTGTCCGTGTGCAAAGGCTTCTCGTTTCTGCTGTTTGCATCGGCGGTGAGGTGCTTCGGCTATCGACGATGCGTTTTCTCACCGTCCAGCCACCGATAGCTGCGCTCATCAGAAATTTCCGCGTCGTAGTGCTGGCTTCCCTGCGTGGGCCGGCGTTCTCTGCGGAGGCGTTGACCCTTTCACCTTCCCTTTTTAAGGAGCTTGCGAAGAGGCGCCTGATTAAGAAACAGCAGCGCTGCAATGGCAATCCCCTGTATGACCTTCCATCCCGGCCACTGGAAGTTGAGAAAAAGAATCTGTACCGCAAGCACATCGCTGTCGGTAAACAACGCTGCCTTAAACAGACGGAACGGGATCAGTCGCCGCGCATTGGCGGCACGAACAAGAAAGACGATAAAATAACTTGCGAATGTTGCGATCGCCGCGCCGAGAATTGTTCATCAGCCATTCCCCCATTTCTTTCTTGATCATCTACTTATACGCCGCCGGAGGAAAATGGTTGGTACCGGATTTTCTAAGAAAACCTATTGATTTTATCTGCGTTTTATGATAGACTAGACTAACTTGAGGGAGTAATTGGCGCATTCGTGCGTGATATGTCAACATCCTGGCGTTCTCGCCTGGCATATCTTAATTAATGAGACTCATGTACAATTCTGTCGTTGTGCATGCAGTCTTTCGTGTATGGACTGTATTCCATGCACTTTTTTTATGCCAATGACAAGACACGGAGGAATCCTATGGAAACTTTTTGGATGTACTTTCTGTTCGCAATCGGTGTTGTTCTGATCATCAAGGGCGGCGACTGGTTCGTTGACGGCGCCGTCTGGGTCGCGGAAGTGACCAGGATCCCGCGCTTCATCATCGGCGCGACCATCGTCAGCGTCGCCACTACCCTGCCGGAGATCATCGTTTCCACCATCGCCGCCATGGACGGCCACCGCATCCTCGCTTCCGGCGTCGGAGACTATATCGCCGCCTCGCAGGATAAGGTCGGCATGGCGATCGGCAACGGCATCGGCTCCGTCATCTGCAATACGGCCATGATCCTTGCGATCGGGATCGTTTTCATGCCCATCGCGATCAAGCGCAAGGACTTTGCACCGAAGGCCATTCTGCTCATTGCCGCTGTGACGGCGCTGTTTCTTCTCTCCATGAACGGCTCCTTCTCTCTGCTTGGCGCAGCCGTTCTGATGCTTATTTTCGCGCTCTATATCTTTGAAAACATCCGCTCCGCGAAGGGCAATCCCGCGGAAAGCAGCGACGAACGCCCCGCGACGGATAAAAAATCTGTCGTGACCAACATTCTCCGAGTCGTCGCCGGTGCGGCCGGCATTGTGATCGGTTCGCAGCTTCTTGTCAACAACGGCAGCAAAATCGCGGCGTCCTGGGGCGTTTCGGAAGCGATCATCGGCGTTACCCTCGTCGCTGTCGGCACTTCCCTGCCGGAACTCGTCACTGCGATCGCGGCGATCGTCAAAAAGCAGTCGTCCATGTCCGTCGGTAACGTGATCGGCGCGAACGTCATTGATACGACACTCATTCTGGCCGTCTGCGCCTTCGTCTACGGCGGCAAGCTCCCGGTTTCGGCGCAGAATATCTACCTTGATTTCCCGGTCGCCATTCTTGTTTCGCTCATTGCGCTGGTTCCAACGATCATTCGGAAGAAATTCAGCCGCTGGCAGGGCATTCTCCTGCTTGTGATCTATGCAGCATATCTGGTCATCGTTGTGGCGGGTCTTGGCTGGTATCTTTCCCTTTTCGGCACTGCCGCCTGAGCATTTCAATACGAAAGCCCTGCAAGGAAGATTTCCTTGCAGGGCTCAGCTTGTCAAAAAAGTCCAAAAGGACTTTTTTGACAAGCTGCCTACAAAATTGCAAAATCAATATTTGTAGTATTATTTTGCAATTTTGATCGCTGCGGCGGGTTATTGAACGCGAAAGGGAACCCTGACGGTTCCCTTTCACACTATTCTTCCCTCCGAAACTTTCGGCTGGATAGGTTCTTTGACAGTCTGAGCCCTGCAAGAAAGATTTCCTTGCAGGGCTTTCTTTGCAGGCTCAGAGCCGGGTGCCGCAATGGTGGCAGAATTGGTCTTTCGCGCCAACCTTGCTGCCGCAGGCCCCACAGCGTTTGCCAAGGGGTGATCCGCAGAAGGTGCAGAACAAATGTCCTGCGTTCTGTGCCGCGCCGCAGGCGGGACAGATCGCGGTACTGCGCTTATAGATCTTATAGATGATCAGGCCGATCAGATTGGTCAGCAGACCGATGAGGCCCCAGTACAGCCCGGAGAGCTTGCACTTGGCAGCATCTCGGTACATCCACAGAGCAATCAGCACCCAGTAGGCACAGAAAAACAGCATTGCGAGTGCCGCCGTAACTTTCAGCGCAGTCATCCCGCCGGGAACGGAGGTCGGAATGGTGATAACGTAGATCCTGCTGCCGCTTTTATGAACATTCACGCGGCTGAGCAGATAGATCGTCTTGGAAGCAAGACCACTTTCAAAGGCGCTGTCGTCGTCGTAGTCTGTACGGAACTTTCCAAAATCCTTGTTGATGATGGAATTCAGCATGAATTCCTCGCTCTTGACATATTGGAACACGGCATCCGGATATGCCGCCGAGGCGAGATACTTTAGTCGTCCGCCGGGAGCGTTGACGTGCCGAGGTTCATCAGCGCTTCAAAAAGGTCGTCCTTTTCCGCCTTCAGCAGCTTCACGCCCTGCTGCATTTCCGCCATCGGAGCCTCTAAGAGCTTCCCCAGCGCCTCGTTGTCGTAGCTCTGCACCTCAAACAGCTTTTTCAGCCCACCGGTCAGCTCCCTTTTGTAGCTCTCCTGCGCGTCCTGCTTCGCTTCTTCGGCCTTGGCTGCCGCCGTTTCCGCGCGTTCCTGCGCCCGCTGCGCCTTTTCCGTCGGAGAGAGGGAAAACCGCTTCTTCGGCTCCAGCAGCTTTTCGGCCTCGGCCTCGGCCTCCTGCCACGCCTGCTCGTTTCCGGCCCTGTATTCCACCACGTTCAGGCCGTTCATTTTCAGCCTTTCCACAAGCCACCAGTCCACGCTCGACGGGATCACCGCCGCCATGTTCTCAAGGTGTGCGTTGTTGTTCCGCGTGTCCTCGTTCTTCACGATCAGCGACACGTCGCCCGCGCCCTCGGTGTTCGTCAGCAGCTCCTGCACCGGAATCCTCTCCGACCCATACAGCGCCTCAAGATTATCCTCGTTCAGATTCCGAATGGTCGTGAGATTTTCATTTTCCCTCTTGACATTCTCAGCGCTTTGTGATACATTGTCGTATGGAATCCGAGTCTTGTTTACCTCTGTGTGCGATCTCTCTTGATCGTCCCTGAGAGAAAGGCCGGATTCCTCTTTCTTTGCCCTTGCTTTCTCAAAAGCACGCTGCATTTCCGTTTTTTGCTCTTGACTTTTTCCCTCGGATGTGTATACAATACCCGTAGAAGAAGCCTTTCGACCCGAATTTGAGCGCCTCTCTCCACTATGGTTTGAGGAAGAGCCCCGACTGGGTGAAGGGCTTCTTTCTCTTATACTTCCCAACGACCAGACTGTTTCCCCTGTATTGTTTATGCCGGCCGAAATCGTCACGCCGTAGTATTTTCCTTCTTCCCCTCCGTCTCTAAAGTATGCACGGTAGTAGTTGAAGCCATTCTCGCCCACATCATTCTCGTGGTGTCCGTCATCCGCTTTGTATCGGTCAAACTTCGATACCTGCACCAGCTCGTCAATGTGCGTCACTGTCCACCAGCTTCGCCATAGTTTTGCCTCCCTCTCCGCCCACCTCCGTATCCCCGCAGAGATCTCCATGGAGATCGGCGGCTGGAGCAACGACAAAATCATGAAAGAGATTTATACCCACATTGCCCGCTCCGACATCGAGCGCTATAAAAATGAAATGTGGATATTTTATAACACCCGTTCTTCCACCTAGCCCTAAGCATTTTCATAAGCATATACTATTCAAGTCTCTTAATATCATCGTATTTTTCTTTGTACTTTTCTTCTCTCTTTTTGTACTCCCGAAATCCACGCAAACCCTTGCAAATAAAGGAAAAAGCCTTGCAAACGTACTGTTTGCAAGGCTTTCCGTTTTTCCAGCTTTTCGGAACTTTTTGGCGGAGTGAGAGAGATTTGAACTCTCGCGCGCTTTTTACACGCCTACTCCCTTAGCAGGGGAGCCCCTTCGGCCTCTTGGGTATCACTCCGAATCAAAAAAACAATATTTTGAAGAAATCTGGCGGAGAGAGTGGGATTCGAACCCACGGCCCGTTGCCGGGTCACTGGTTTTCAAGACCAGCTCCTTAAACCGCTCGGACATCTCTCCGAATGTTGACTGAAATATTTTAGCATATGCATTATGATTTGTCAACTATATTCTTGAAAAAAGCGCAGAGTCAACTGTTTTTCCAGAGCGTGAAGCTCTTTCCGGACAAAACGCTCTCTGCCCAAAATGATTTGAACCGTGGCAGTTTACACTGCCACGGTATTCTCTATTCCGCAGAGAGCTCTACCGCGTGGCGCAGAATACTGAACGCCGGAGCCTGCTTCGGCAGGCGCATCCGGAACAGCATCTGCGGATTGCGCGGCTGCGCCAGCTCATTTCCGTCCATATTCTGCATCATGGGTGCCGGAAAAGAGATCGGCTTGAAATCCGGGCCGACCAGCTCCACGGGCTCCCCTGCCGCAAATTTATTGCGCAGCGACAGCGTGGCATTGCCCTCAGCATCGCACTCGGTCACAATGGCGCAGACCTGCCACTGGCGGATATAGCGGGAATTCTGATAATACTGCCCCGGCAGACCGAAGAAGAAGCCGGTCGAATAGTGCCGGTGGGAAACGTGCTCCACCTCGTCGCGCCAGACCGGATCAAGCGGCTGCCCGGCGACGACAGCATCGATCGCGTGGCGATAAGCGCCGGTGACGATGGCCGCATAGTAGGCGGATTTTGCGCGGCCCTCGATTTTCAGGCAGTCCACACCGGCGTCCATCAGCTCCGCAATGTGGTCGATCATGCACATATCGCGGGAATTCATGATATAGGTTCCCTTTTCGTCCTCAAATACGGGAAAATACTCGCCGGGGCGCTTTTCCTCCATCAGCGCATATTGATAACGGCAAGGCTGGGCACAAGCGCCGCGGTTGCTGTCGCGTCCGGTCATGTAGTTCGAGAGCAGGCAGCGGCCGGAATAGGAAACGCACATCGCGCCGTGCGCGAAGGTTTCGATCTCCAATCCGGGCGGTGTGTTTTGCCGGATGACGCGGATCTCCTCCAGAGAAAGCTCCCGCGCAAGGACGACGCGCTTCGCGCCGAGGTCATACCATGCCGAGGCGCAGGCGGCGTTTGCAATGCTCACCTGCGTGGAAACATGGCGCTCGCAGCGCGGCGCATACTTCTCCGCCATCCGGAATACGCCGAGGTCGGCGATGATCAGCGCATCCACGCCGCAGTCATTCAGAAGCTCCAGATGCGCCGGAAGTGCCGGAAGCTCATTGCCGCGCGGCATGGTATTGACCGTAACATGGACCTTCACGCCATGCGCATGCGCATAGCGCACAGCCTCCGGCAGCTCTTCCGGGGAAAAATTCCCCGCAAAGGAGCGCATCCCGAAGCTCGTTCCGGCGAGATAGACCGCGTCCGCGCCGTAGAGAACCGCCATTTTCAGGCGCTCCATATCCCCCGCTGGGGCCAGCAGCTCCGGCTTAGCCATTCTGACTCTCCAAGAAGCGGTTGTGCTCGTCATAGGTTTCGGAGAAGTGGTGATAGCCCGTCGACTCGTCCAGTGCGTAGAAATAGTAATTCGTATCAGACGGGTTGAGTGCCGCGGAGATGCTGTTCAGTCCGGGGTTGGAGATCGGACCGGCAGGCAGTCCCTGACGGGTGTAGGTGTTGTACGGGCCGTCGATCTGCGTCTGCTCGTAGGTCAGAGAACCGGTAATACCGCCAAGGCCATAGATAACAGTGGCGTCGATGTTCAGATAGGGATAGTCCGCCGGACGGCACAGGCGGTTATAGATGACGGAAGCGATGTCCGCGCTCTCCTTCGCACCGGCAGTCTCCTTTTCTACCATGGAAGCGACTGTGATCAGACGATAGACCGTCATCTTATTCGCTTCGATATAGCTCTCGTCATAACCGCGTGCAGCCAGACGGTCGGCAAGGGCGGCGTTCAGCGTTTCCAGCTGAGCCTGCGCATCCTCGGAGAATTTGCGATTGAAGTTGGCAAGGAGCTTGTTCAGCACGCGCTCCGCGTCGTCATTCAGATAGAAATAGTAGGTGTCCGGGAAGAGGAATCCCTCCAGCCGGTTCTCCTGCCCGTAGGGAATTCCCTCAAGGAACCAGTAGTCAAATTCCGTTTCCGCGGCGCACTTCTTCAGCGCGTCGGCGGAACAGACACCCTTTTCCTCCATCAGGCTAAAGATCTGTGCGCAGGTCTTGCCTTCCGGAATTGTGACCGTAATCTCTGTCCGATTCGCGCTGTTCTTACGCATCCCACTGTTGAGAGCGTGATAGTCGTAGTTATATTGCAGTTGATACGTGCCGGGCGCCATGGAATCGGCGGAATGGGTGAACTTGCAGTAGAGCTTGAAGAGCCACGGATATTTGATCAGGCCCTGATCCTGAAGCATCTGCGCGATGTCGTCCAGCGTCGCGCCGTCTTCGATCGTGACCTGCACCGTATCGGAAGAGCGCCCAAAGGCCAGAACATCCTCCGCGCACTCCCACGCGACAAAGCCGAGGCCGACGGAGAGCAGAGAAACGGCAACGATATAAATCAGAATCTTCAGGAACAGCGGCACGATGCGCTTTTTGCGGCGGCGCGGCTTTTTCTTTTGCGGCACTTCCGGTTCCTCCGTGTAAGCGACCCCGTCGTCGTATTCGCCGTAATCGTCGAAAGCATCTCCGAAATCCGGGTTAAAGTCGTCATTCTGCGATTCCGGCGCACCCTCCTGCGGATAGGAATCGATATTATAGAATTCGGAAGAATCTCCGTATTCGTCATAATCTCTGTTTCGGTCAGTCATATTATACCTCCTGTCTGTAAACGATGCCGGAAGCTACTTTTTGTGCGGCCTCTTCGCCGCGCAGTGCCCGGATCAGTTCCAGTGCAAAGTCGAACGCCGTTCCGGCGGCGCGGCCGGTGATCACGCGCCCGTCCGTCACGGCACCGCAGGTCAGCATCTGCGCACTGCCCATCTCAGCCTCCATGCCGGGATAGCAGACCGCCCGCTTTCCGTCCGTGATGCCGAGGCTTGCCAGCACCGTCGGCGCGGCGCAGATCGCGGCGACATATTTTCCCTTTTCGTACATCTTCTGGGCAGCCAGAAGCGTTTCCCTGCTTTTGCGGATGGAATCGACGCCGCCCAGTCCGCCGGGCAGGACGATCATATCCGCCATCGTCAGGTCGGTATCCTCGACGATGCAGTCCGCCGTCACGGAGATTCCGTGGCTTCCGGTGATGCACAGCGCACCGATCCCGGCAAATTTTACGTCCACACCGGCGCGGCGCAACAGATCGCAGGGGATGATCGCCTCCGCCTCTTCAAAACCGGTTCCAAGAATGATGTATACCATTATGCTTCCTCCAGACAGCGATTGACCAGCGCATAGATCTCAGCGTGAATGTCGTCTATTGTGCGCATTTTTCCGTCCTTTGCGCAGTGGATGATGCTCCAGCCATAATGCCGCGCGGCATCCATGCCGACCTCACGGCACTGGCGCAGATAATCCATGTTCTGCTCGTGGATGTCTGCATGCGTGTGCGTGCGTGTTTCGCGCTTGCGTAGCATAACGTCCGTCAGCTCGGTGGGAACGTCGAGATATAAGACGAGATCGGGTTTTGGAAGTTCCAGCCGGTTGTATTCAAAGTCCTGAAGCCAGTGGAAGAACTCCTCCCGGCGCTCCGCCGGTTCCTTCGACGCCTGATGTACGGCGTTGGAAGTCGTGTAGCGGTCGGAGAGCATCAGCCCGCCCTGCCGGTAGTAGTCTTTCCAGATCTTCTGATAGGACGCATAGCGGTCGACGGCGTAAAAGGTCGAGGCCGCATAGGCGTTGACGTCCGACGGCTTCGTGCCGAATTCCCCGCCAAGGTACATTCTGATAAGAGCCGAGGATGGCTCGGAATACTGCGGGAACACCATGGTACGGAAATCCACCCCATCGGTCTGAAGCCGTGCGGTGAGCAGCTTGAACTGCGTGGATTTGCCGGAGCCGTCCGTTCCTTCAAATACGATCAGCTTTCCCATAAAAGCACTATCCTTTCCATCTCTTTTTCAGGGCCGCAAGGACAAATTTCGGCAGGCGCATCATTCTTCCGATGCGCCGCGGCTCGCAGATCAGGCGGTAAAGCCACTCCAGTTGCAGCTTCTGCATCCATTTTGGCGCGCGCTTGAGCGTCCCGGCAACGACATCCAGCGTCCCGCCCAGACCGATCATCAGCTTCGCGCCGGACTGCACCAGATACTTCTGCATAAAATATTCCTGCTTCGGAGAACCCAGGCAAACAAAGACGACATCCGGCTTTGCCTCGCGCAGCTTCCGGACGGCCGCTTCGTCCTCTTTGAAATACCCGTCTGCCGTGCCGCAGATGCAGAGCGCCGGATAGCGCTGGCGCAGCTTTTCCGCGGCAAGCTCCGCAATGCCGGGCTTACTGCCGAGCAGATACAGGCGCTTGCCGGTTTCCGTCAGATAAGGAAGCAGCCGCATCGCAAAATCAAAGCCAGCGACCTTCTGCTTGAGCGGCGCGCGCACGAGCTTGGACGCAAGCACCACGCCCGCGCCGTCCGGCAGAACAAGGCCGGCTTTATTGATAAGTGCGCGCAGGCTGTCGTTTTTCAGCGCGTCATAGGCGATCTCCGCGTTGGGTGTGACGCAGTAGGCGGGCGGGCCGTTTTCCAACAGCTTCTGCGCCAGACCGAGGGCTTCGTCCATTGTTACATTGTCATAGAAAACGCCCAGAACCTCGGTTTTCATCCTCGCAGCGCTCCTTTTTCCCTATTTTTGTTATTCTATCACAAATTCATCCGTTTGTCCATTCACAAATCTATTCTGCCCCGCTTGCCGCAACGTAAAAAATAGGTAAAATGCTTGACAATCTTCTGACCTTCAAATAAAATGATGGTATCGACGGGGACGGCAAGTATTCTGCTGCCTCTGCCTGTAAATTCTTCCCAACGAATACTAGGAGGAACTGTTTTGGAAGTATTGTTTGAAAATCTGCAAAACCTCTTTGTCGGCGGTGCGTGGAAGCTGCTGGTCATGTGGGTGATCGGCGGCGTGCTGATCTATCTGGCGATCGTGAAGGACATGGAGCCCTCCCTGCTCCTGCCCATCGGCTTCGGCGCGATCATCATGAACCTGCCCGGCATTGTCAACGCCGCGGGCGAGATCGAGAACCTGAAAACGCTGGAGCTGCTCTACAATAACGGCATCGTCAACGAGCTGTTCCCGCTGCTCCTCTTCATCGGCATCGGCGCGATGATCGACTTCGGGCCGCTGCTTTCCAATCCGAAGCTGATGATCTTCGGCGCTGCCGCGCAGTTCGGCATTTTCTTCACTTTCTTCATGGCAAGTCTCTGCGGCTTCAATATCAACGACGCCGCGTCCATCGCCATCATCGGCGCAGCGGACGGCCCGACCTCCATCGTCGTGGCCAACGCCCTCAAGAGCGGCTACATCGGTGCGATCACGGTCGCAGCCTATTCTTACATGGCGCTGGTGCCCATCGTCCAGCCGCCGGTGATCAAGCTGCTTACCACGAAAAAGGAACGCCTGATCCGGATGCCCTACGAGCCGAAGAGCGTTTCCCAAACGACGAAGATTCTATTCCCCATCGTTATCACCATCATCACCGGCATCTTTGCGCCCAAGGCGGTGGAGCTGATTGCCTTCCTGATGTTCGGCAATCTCATCCGTGAATGCGGCGTGCTGAACTCCCTCTCCGAAACCGCGCAGAAGGTGCTGGCCAATCTTGTCACCATCTTCCTCGGCATCACGATCGCCGTCAAGATGAACGCAAACGAATTCCTCCGGTTGGAAACTCTGATGATCATGGGCCTCGGCCTGATCGCCTTCATCTTTGACACCGCGGGCGGTGTGCTGGTCGCTAAGTTTATCAACATCTTCCTGCCGAAGGGCAAGAAAATCAATCCCATGATCGGCGCGGCCGGTATTTCCGCCTTCCCCATGTCCGCGCGCGTTGTGCACAAGATGGGCCTGAAGGAAGACCCGCAGAATTTCCTGCTGATGCACACCATCGGCGTGAATGTTTCCGGCCAGATCGCGTCCGTCATCGCAGGCGGCCTGATCATGAGTCTGGTCTATCTGATCCACTAAGGAGGTTCGTGTCATGCTGTTTCAATTTCTCGCCGCGGCCGCAGAGGTCGCCGAACGTCCTGCTACGTGGAAAGAATCCCTCAAGCTCATGGGACAGGGTTGGGGCGCGATCTTCATCGTCATTCTCCTCATCATGCTGTGCGTTTTGATCCTGAACGCCGCCTTCCGCCCGAAAAAGAAATAACAAAATCGCAGCCCCACCGTACAAGGCATACGGTGGGGCTGTGTATTTTTCGTATTGCAGAAAGACACCCTCCGGCTTTTCCGGAGGGTGTCTTAATTATAGAATCAAATTACAGCTCGTCGTCAGCATCAAACTCGAATTCGAGCAGCTCGCCGCACTTCGGGCAGTGGATCGACTCATTGAGGAGGGTCTGCTCATCGACGGTCGTGGTTTCGCCACACTTCGGGCAGGTCACCTCATAGGTGGCGTCCTCATCATAGGCAAAATCATCGCCATTGTCGTCGGCGAAGTCGAGGACATCATCCTCGTCGTCATCCTCATCTTCGTCGTCTTCATCCATCAGGAATTCTTCGATGGCATCCAGATCATCCTCGATCTCGTCGAGCTCGTCGGAAACCGCGATCGCGTTTTCCTCCAGATCGCTGATGGAAGAGGTCATGTCCTGCAGCAGATCAACGATTCCGGAGATCATCTTGCCCTCCGGCGTTTCCTTGCTGAGGTTCAGGCCGTCCATCAAGCCCTTCAGATATGCGGATTTTTCAGAGAGTGTCATGTCGTACTCCTTTCCGTGGGCGTCCGATCAGCTCTTGGCGCGGCCAAGATACTCGCCGGTACGCGTGTCAATGGAAATTCTGTCGCCTTCGTTGATAAAGAGAGGAACGCGGACCTCCGCGCCGGTTTCGACGGTCGCAGGCTTGAGGGTGTTGGTTGCGGTGTTGCCTGCCAGACCCGGCTCGGTCTTGGTGACTTCCAGATCGACAAAGTTCGGTGCTTCAACGCTGAAGACGCTTCCCTTGTAGGACAGAACGGTGCACTGGTCGTTTTCCTTGACGAAGCGGAAGCTGGCATCGAGGATGTCGGCGTTGACCGGCGTCATCTCGTAGGTCTCGTTGTCCATGAAATAATACAGGTCGCCGTCGTTGTAGGAATAGTCCATCTTGCGGCGCTCGATATAAGCGGTGGGATACTTATCGTTGGGGTTGAAGGTCGTTTCGGTCACGCCGCCGGTGATAACATTGCGCATTTTTACGCGAACGAACGCCGCGCCCTTGCCGGGCTTGACGTGCTGGAACTCGATGATCTGCATGACCTTGCCGTCCATGTCGAAGGTAACGCCGTTTCTAAAATCGCTGACAGAAATCATATTGCTTGTCCTCCTATTTTCCCCCTCTGCGGGAAAAATGATTCATAAAATACGATTATATTCTAACCGATGCGTGTGAAAATTTCAACCCTTTTCCTGAATTTCCATCACAGAATCAGCAAATCTTTCGGGCTGTGGGTAATATCGCGGCAGCCGTTCTCCTCGAAAATGGCCACATCCTCGATGCGGACGCCGAATTTGCCGGGCAGATAGATGCCGGGCTCGGCCGAGCAGACCGCGTGCAGCGGCATAGGCTCGGTGTTGCGCTGGTTGCAGTTGGGCGCCTCGTGGATCTCAAGGCCGAGACTGTGGCCGTAGCTGTGGCCGAAATACTCGCCGTAGCCGGCTTCCTTGATTACATTGCGCGCCGCAGTATCAATCTCCTTGCCGCTCACGCCTGCCCGGCTGGCCGCCAGACCGGCAAGCTGCGCCTGAAGCACAGTGTTGTAGACCTTCTTCATTTCGTCCGTAGCGTAGCCCAGCGCGACGGTGCGGGTCATATCGGAGCAGTAGCCCTGATACAGAACGCCGAAGTCCATCGTGATGAAGTCGCCCTTCCGGAGCTTGCGGTCGCCGGGGACGCCGTGCGGCATACTGGTGTTCGGACCGGAAACGACGATGGGGTCAAAGGAAAGCCCCTCGCCGCCGTTTTTATACAGGCAGTAGATCAGCTCGGCGCACAGCTCCTTCTCTGTCATTCCCTCGTGGATGCGGGTGCAGACTTCCGTGAACGCCTTGTCCGTGATCTCCTGCGCCTTGACCATGCGGTCCAGCTCCCACGGCTCCTTACTCGCGCGGAAAGCATTGAGCGCCTTCTGTACGGGCTTGAGCGCGGCGTGCAGGGCCTCTTCGTAGCTGTGGAACTCGCCCGCTGTGATATAGTCTTCCTCATAACCGAGGCTCTTTACGCCGAAATCCCGGATGGCTTCATTCAGACAGGCGACATAGCCGCCGCGGGTGACGATGTCGATCACTTCAAAGTTTTTGATGTTGTTCTGCGCGGATTCGATATAGCGGCTGTCGGTAAAGTAGCGCGCGCCGGTTTTGCCGACGATGGCAACGCCCTCGGCGATGTCAAACTCCGCAGCGTACATCCGGTTATAGCGCGAGGTCAGCAGGATCGCATCCGAATTGCAGGTCAAAAGGGAACGATATTTTTCCAGATTGGTCATGATGTAACTCTCCTTTTCTTTGACATGGCGAGAAACGGCACCTCAAAAACGTGGCGCAGCTTCAGCCAGACAGTATGATTATGGATCGAACGAACCTGAAGCGAGGTAATGCCTGCCAGATTCGCACCCAGCGTGTCCGTAAAGGTCTGGTCGCCGACGAGCGCGGTTTCCGATTTGGACGCATCATAGCGCCGCAGCGCTTCGCGGATGCCCTTGGTAAACGGTTTCTTTGCCCGCGTGACGCAGTCCACGCCATACTTTTCGGAAAAATCCGGCACGCGGCGGCGCTTGCTGTTGGAAACAATGCACAGCTGCACGCCGGCGGCTTTCATCCCGGCAATCCAGTCCAGCAGCGGCTGTTCCGGCTCGTCGGTTGTGTAAGGAAGCATCGTATTGTCAAAATCCATCAGGAGCAGGTCGATCCCCTTACTTTGCAAAAACTCCGGCGTGATGTCCGTCAGATTGCGGAACAGAAACTTCGGTAAAAAAGACAGCATAAACTACCCAACATTTCCATAAATAATTCTAGGATATTATACCACCGGAACGGAGGTTTGTCTATTGCCTATCCCCCTCTATTTTGCAGCGGATTGTGAAGAAATTGTAACAATTTCAGGCACGCACGACCGAGCCCTGACCGGCTACGGCGTTTTTTCAGACGGAAGCGTCCGTACCCCGCCGGAAAGTGTCCCGGCACTGGCAGTTATAGACGACGCTTTCCTGTCAAAGTATGCGCCGGACGAATCCGTATTGGACACGCTCGCCGCCGCCTGCGGGCAGGGATGCTTCTTCGATTTCGTCCGGCCGATGGCCGCGCTGCACCGGGCGCTCGTCCACGGCCTGCAGGAACGCCTGCCGCAGGCTGTGCCTATCTTTCTGCCGGAGGCTTATCATGCGCTGGCGCCGAACAGCGTATGCGTTCTCTCCCGCGCCGTACCATGCAACCACTGGGCGCGCTATCTGGAAGAAAAAAGCGCTGCCTATCCCGCCGGCTGGTGTCTGGAGCTGATCCCTTGGAGCCGCACCTTTCTACGGCGCGGGAAGACGGCAGAAGTACGGCGGCTCCCCTACGCCTGCTGCGAGGTGGAAGCGCGTGGCGGAGAACTTCGCTATTTTGACACGCCGGAAACGCTGCAGCTGCGGCTAGCGATCGCGGAGAAATACGGCTGCTGCGCGGCAATCGGCCTTTACCGTGAACTGAAAGCGCTTGCGTAAATTGCAGAGCAATATGGACAAACGTGGAAGTCCCCTGTGGCCCGATGGCCACAGGGGACTTTGTATGAACAGTCTGCAATATCTCACAGGCCATCATTACGCTCTGGGATGATACTTATTATAGACATTTTTCAGATTCTGCTTGATGACCTGCGTATAGATCTGTGTGGAGGAAATATCGCTGTGCCCCAGCATCTCCTGCAAAGAGTGCAGATCCGCGCCGTTCTCCAGAAGATGGGCGGCAAAGCTGTGCCGCAGCGTGTGCGGGGTGATGTCCTTGTCGATCTGCGCCATCTGCTGATAGTGCTTGATGATCTTCCAGAAGCCCTGACGGGTCATGCGCTCGCCGCTGAGATTGACGAAGAGCGCTTCCTCCGCCGGGTCGGACACCATCTTGGGGCGGATGTCCGTCAGATAAGCGCTCAGCGCCTTGACTGCGGCCGGATAGATGGGAATGATGCGGAATTTGTCATGCCCCTCGCACTTGACAAAGCCGCCCGCCAGACTGACATCGGAAACGTTCAGCGCGATCATCTCGCTCACGCGCATCCCGGTGGCATAAAGCAGCTCCAGCATGGCCTTGTCGCGGTAGCCCTTGACGTCCACGCACTTCGGCTGCTCAAGAAGCAACTCGACCTCTCGGCCAGTCAGGATCTGCGGGAGCTTTTTCTCCGCCTTTGGCTGCGGAATGTTATGTACGGGGTTTTCCGACATCAGGCTGGTATCCACGCAGAAGCGATAGAAGCTCTTGAGAGAGGCGATGGAACGCGAGATCGTGGCGGGGGATTTTCCCGCGTTGATCAGGTGCTGCACATAGCGGCAGATACACTCGCGGTCGCAGGCATCAAGCGGCAGCTCTTCGACATCCTGAAGATAGGCGTTGAACTGCCGGATGTCACGCATGTAAGAGGCCACCGTGTTCGCGGATGCGTGCTTCATATTCAAAAGATAGCTTTCATACGCTGACACAAGGTTGACCATCCTACACTTACCTTCTCATTTCATCATTGGAATTAACGGCGCAATAAAATAAGGAAACAGGAGATACTGTACCAGAAACAGCAGAGGCATTACCGCGCTTCTGCACACGCAGCGAAAAAAAGCTGCATGCCCTGAAAACTGCCAGACGGCCAGAACCGCGAAAAGAAGCATACGCGGAAAAAGCAGCCAGCAGGAGAACCACAGCCCGGATATGTCCCACGCCCGCCAGCAGACGCCGGAGCAGAACACAGCGGACATCGCTTCCAAGAACCCGACACCAAGAAGCGCAGGTCGCAGCGGGCGGAAGCAGGCGGCAAACAATACACCGGAAAGAACGGCTGCAGGAAACAGCATCCGTGCTGCGCTGCCCGCCCCGGAAAGGGACGCAGGGTCGGAGGCCCATGTCAGAACCGAGGTGCTCCCATTCGCCAGAAAAAAGCCGCAAAGAGCGCCGGCAAAGAAAGTCAGCATAAAAAATATGCCGCACAAATCGCCGGCAGTTCTGACATTTCCCGAACGGAACGCGGCGCTCAAAACGCCTGCCTCCCAATTGGGACTATATCTTGTGGCAGAAGCGGAACGCAGTCACAATTTATGCCAAAAATATTATTTCTACCAACTTTTATCTCTCTGTGTTTGATACTATACTCTAAAATCCCGCAGATTTCAATACTATTTTGAGATTTTTCAAAAATTTGTCTATTATGCACATATTTTATGTAAACGTTGTTATGTAAACTTCGAAACTGCGATGCGGCAGTCGCGGGTGTTTTCCTCTGCCGCACGCAATATCTTGTATATAGCACCTTTTACTGCCCTCCAAATCTTGTGATTCTTCCGTTTTGCAAGTTCTCTTGCATTTTACCATTTTCGATTGTGCCGTATTTTCTCTTTGTTGAATCAGCCAAATTTTCGTTTTTTCTTTTTCACGCTGCCCAGAATGCTTCCGACTACACCTCCGGCCAGAATGCTCATCAGGATCGGCAGAACATCCGTGTACCCCACGCCAAAGAACAGAAGATTTCCGAGCAGCAGCATCACGGCATAGATCGCTGCGCCCAGTATCCCACGGAGCAGTTTTTTCTCCTGTGCTCGCACGGCAAGGATGGCACAAGCCGCCAGACTGACCGCACCTACGGTGATCGCAGCAAGCAGGCCGGTCTTTTCTTCCGGAATTGAGCCGCCCTCCATCAACGCCGCGAAAATCGCTGTCAGTCCGAAGGTCAGCGCCAGCATGCCGAGGATCAGGAACAGCAGTCCCCTGCCCCCGCGTTTTGTCGTAACGGTAGTCCCCTTTTTCTTCATTTCCGTTTCCCCTCCTTTGAGTACAACCTATGCCGCATTCTGCGTTGACATTCCTGCTTTTCTTCTGAATTCGAAAACGGCGCGAGATGCGGCACATCGCCGTACCTCGCGCGCAAAATGGCGTCACACGTATTTTTTCGCGATTCGGAAAATAGTCCTTGATTTTTCAGAAGAATATGGTATAATAGATTTCGCTATGGAGGCTTAGCTCAGCTGGTTAGAGCGCCTGCTTCACACGCAGGAGGTCGATGGTTCGAGTCCATTAGTCTCCACCAAAAGCACCTGCAGCAGGCAGGTGCTTTTTATAGTTTAAGGTTAAGAAAGGGTCAGGCTCATCGCCTGACCCTAATTTTATGATAGGTCCCATGCAAATATGCGGACCGTTTGCAAAACGGCCAGCACGTTTGGAATTATTCGATCATGCCGTATTTTACCTTGATGCGGTCAAGTTTTTCCAGCATTGGCTCGGCAAGAATCAAAAGGAAGATCACCGTTGCCGCTGCATGGACGCAGTCTACACTGAAGCCAGAAATATAGTAAGTCAGAAGGACCTTCCAATTGATCTCCTGTGATGCCATCAGCGCAGAAGCCGGATTCATGATGCCGCCATAGATCACGATCGTGGAAATTGCGCCGAATACCGCAAGCGCGCCGCGCGTGCGGCGGAGCAGACCTTTACGGAACAGAACGCCTGCGAGGAAGCCGATCAGGCCCATGGCAAACATCTGATACGACGTCCACGGCCCCTGTGAAAAGAAAATATTTGACAGGAGCATGGACATCGCGCCGACCAGAAATCCCGATTCCCCGCCAAAGGCAACGCCGGAAATGATTGTCAGCGCCATTACCGGCTTGAACTGCGGCAGCATAAAGAAGGCTGCGCGGCCCGCCACGCTCATGGCGCACAGCACCGCGATGACGACCAGCTCACGCGCCTGCGGCCTGCGGCCCTCAAATACGAGGAAAAAGGGCAGCATACACTCCAGCATCACAAGCAGGGATGTGAAGTAATACTTGCGATTGCCAAAATAGCGTGTTCCGACAAAGAGCGTCACCGGGATCAGAAGCACGATCATGATCGCCGCAGTAAGGGTCCGCTTCGTCAGCTTCTTCTTCTCGCGCTGCTGCACGGGCGGCGGAGAGCGCCGTCCGATCGCCGCAACCAGTATGAACAGAGCGGCAATGAATACGGCATAGAGAAAGAGCTGATTCCGAGCAAGGCCGGAGAGGTTTCCACCGCCGATCAGCGCGGTCAGATCGGTCTTACCGATCGCCTGAAGAAAAATCACAAGGGCAACCAGCCCGGAAACCGCTGCAAGCACTTTTCGCCAGACCGGGAGCTTGGGCGGCTGCCATGCCGAACTCCGTAACTGCGGCGCAGGCAGCGGCTGGGCTTCTTCCGCAAGCGAAGCATCCTGCGGCACCTCGCCGCCGATGCAGTACATAACGTCTTCCGCCGTGACGGCCTTTGGGAAAAACTCCCGTGCCATCCGGTTGGCCGAGGTGGTATAAAAGCTGTTCCCGGAAAAGAACTCCCGCGGAGAGGCCTGTGTGACGATGTTCCCGTCGAAAAAGAGCGCGCAGCGGTGCGCATAGCGCGCGCAGAATTCCACGTCGTGGCTGACCATTAGAATCGTCACGCCGCTCTGCGTCAGACTTCGGAGAATTTGCGCAAGCTGCTGCTTGAATTCCGCATCCAGACCCTTGGTCGGCTCGTCCAGCAGCAGGATCTCCGGTTCGACCAGAAGCAGCTTGCACAGCGCGGCGCGCTGCTGCTCACCGCCGGAGAGATCATAGGGATGCCGGTCGAGAAGCTCGCCGAGACGGCAGAGAGACACTGCGCGGGCAACAGCCCTCTCCTGTTCCGGGCGCGGCACAGACCTTCCGTCGAACACCTCGAACAGATCCTCGCGTACGGTTTTTTTCACAAAAAGCGACTGCGGATCCTGCGGCAGGAGTGCCAGCGTACCGTTTTTGGTGACCTCCCCGCGGTAGGGCTTCAGAAGTCCGGCCAGCAGACGAAGGCTCGTCGTTTTTCCGGTACCGTTCCCGCCAAGGAGGGCAACAAACTCCCCTTTCCCAACCTCCAGAGTCAGTCCTTTGACGACATCCGGTGCATCTTTTGCATAGGAAAACCAGACGTCCTGCGCGCGCAGGGCCGGTTCCCCGCACGGCGGGATCGTCTCTGCCGGGAGAGGCTCAGACGGGTGCGACGCGCACCAGCCGTGCAGAAAGTTGCGTCCTTCGCGGACGGTTACGGGGCAGGGCGTGCTGCTCTGCACGCTCGCCCAGACCCGCATCGCGGCAGGCATCGCCAGAAACATCCCACTCCCGCGCTCCCGCAGGCTGCGCCCGACCTCGTCCGCCGTCCCGCAGGAGAGGATACTTCCCTGCTCCATGACAGCCACGCTGCCAGCCAGCGGCAAGGCTTCCTCCAGCCGGTGCTCCGTCAGGAGAATGGTCGTTCCTAATTCGCGGTTGATCTTGCCCAGAACGGCGAGAAAATCCGATGCCGCGATCGGGTCGAGCTGGCTGGTCGGCTCGTCGAGGATCAGCACCTTTGGCTGCATGACCATCACGGCGGCGAGGTTCAGGAGCTGTTTCTGTCCGCCGGAGAGCGAAGCCACGTCGCGATAAAACCACTCTTGGATCCCGAAAAACGATGCCATCTCCGCAACGCGGCGGCGGATGGTCGGCGTATCGCAGCCAAGGCTTTCCAGTCCGAAGGCGAGCTCATGCCACACCTTGTCGGTGACGACCTGCTCCTCCGGCGACTGCTGCACAAAACCGATCTCTGCCGACTGGCGGCGCGCGGAAACCTGCGCAAGCGGTTCACCGCAGAACAGGATCTCCCCGCTTTTGCTGCCGTGCGGCGCAAGGACCGTCTTGAGCTGACGCAGAAGCGTGGATTTTCCGCAGCCGGACGGGCCGCAGAGCACCACAAAATCGCCCTGCGCGACGGTGAGCGACACATTCCGCAGCGCATAGCGCTCCTGCTCCGGATATTGAAAACTGAAATCTGAAATTCTGAAAATATCCTGCATCTTCATGCCCTCGCTTCGCGTTTCCGCCAGACCAGACGGGAGTAACATTCCATCAGCACCGGCGTCAGGCACAGAAGCAGATAGACGACCTGAAAACTGACCGTAATGGGCAGCCAGGGGGCGCCTCTCAGCATGGGGCTATAGCTGAAGGACATTCCGTGCGCCAACGCCCCCGCCGCGACGTACACGCCGCAGGAGCCGAGCCAAAGCATCAGCGCGCGGTCGCGCGCGTCAAAGCGGTAGATGGAAAAGGCCGTGCGTCCCGGCTCGCCATAGCCGCGGCTGCGCATACTGTCCGCCGTCGTGATCGCGTTCTCCAGCGCCCACGTAATGACGATAGAAAAGATCTTTATCGCCGTTTTCAGGCGGGCGAACAGTTTTCCGGAGGAAACGTCGCGACCAAGACAGCGCTGCGCGTCCGCAACAACGCCGAACTGCTGCTTGAACCGCGGCACGAAGCGCAGCGCCATGCTGAGAACCAGCGACAGCGCCGGGATCAGGCGGCCGAACAGATAGACGAATTTATCGGAGGTCACAACGGCATTGTAGCAATAAAACCACATCAGCACCGCCGCAAGCATTGCCGCAGCGGCAAGGCCGTAGAGAATGCTCTCCAGTGTCAGTGGGTTGCCGTTTGGAAAATATGCCAGAATCGTCACGCCATAGTGATTGAACGCCGGATTGACGACCGCCGCCAGCAGCATGAGCGGCAGCATCCAGCGAAGCTGAAAGCGCAGCGCGCTTCTCCCGCCGAGCAGCGTCGCGTACGCACAGGCGCACACCAGAGACACCGCTAAACTCACCGGGTGCCGGAAGATCATGGAAAACACCAGCACCAGCGTAAAATACAGGAAATTGACCGCCGGATGACAGCGGGAAAAGGTATCGCGCATGGTTTCACTCCTGCGTCGGATTATCCCATGGAGCCTCCGACGTCTTTGCCGTAATTGCAGGTATAGACAAAACAGATCTCGTCGCCCGGCTGAATCTCATAACGTGAGCAGCCATAGTTCGGGTGCCAGCCATTGACCCGGTACATCCAGCCGGAGCCGCTTCCGACATCAAATTCGTAGAGATTGGCGATTCCCTCGACATAGGCAGAGTTATAGTCTGGCGTCCAGCTTGCCTCCATATGGATGCCGTAATCGCGGCAGGCACGCTGCAGGAGGTCAAAAACACTCTCTCCCGCGGAAAAGGAAAATGTTGTCGTTCCGAGAATCACACCGTTGGAGGGTACGATTGCTACCTTGTCCGGGTCACAGAGGTCCATATTATTCAGGATTGTTCCGCAGGTGATGCTAAGCGTGCAGGTCTGTATCGTTGTGGTATCAACTGTTGCCACCTCCGGCTCCACCGGCTTTGGCTTATCCTCCGGAATAGGGTCGGTCTGGTAGCGATCCTTCGTCGGCTCCGTCAGGGCTTCCGTTTCGGAGGATTCCTCCTCTGTTGGCATCTTCTGCGAGCTTTCCGGCTCCGTCGTCGGCGCGGTGCTCTCCGAAGGTATTTCTTCGCTGGGCGCTGGTTCGCCCTGGCTTTCCGACGGTGTTTCCGGCTTCCAGCCGCGGACGCCGGGCACATTGCCGTCCTACCAGAACAACGCCGCTGCCGGAACTGCGGCGGCCGGCAGCGGAAGCGGTATTTGCCATTTATGCTTTTTTAACCGTTCTTTCATAGAAGCGGCCTCAAGCATCCGGGCAAACAAAAAAGCACGGCCCAGTCCGGCCGTGCAGAAAGGCACGCCGGCTTCGGGGATGGCGAAAGCCGAGCCCGCAGCGTCCGGCGTATCTGGCTTATCCCGCATTTGCAGGCTTCACAGTGACCATCTCGTGGGGGTTTACACCCCGTTCCGCCGCCGGCTGCTCGCCGGGCGCGCTGCGCAAGATTTATTGTTCGTAGTTATTTTACTCTTAACCGCAGAAAAAAGCAAGAAAAATTCCCGCAGTCGATCTGTTTCCCAGAGAAAACTGCGGAAAGAGCCCTTCTTTTCAAATTTTGAATTTGTTTTGATTTCGTTCACAGATTCTTCAAAAGTGTCCAATATACTGTGATTGTAAGGTCGATTGCGACATCGAACTTGCAAGTCCATCTTTTCATTTATCTCTCTTTTTATTTTCCCCTCTCTCATTTCTGTAGTGAATTCCCGTCTGGTCAACCCCCTCGACCAGACGGGAATTCCATTTTTTATCGCTCGTAATCGAATTCAAAGTCGTAAATGCTGACCGTATCGCCGTCCTGGATCCCCATTTCCTCCAGCCGCTGGAACAGACCGCTCTTGCGCAGCTGGCGGTCGAAGTACATTCTCGACTCGTAATCGGCGAAATTGATGTCCGCAATGAGCTGCTGGAGCCATTTGCCGGACACGACCCACAGGTCGTCCATCTGCTCGATCTTGAGTTCCTCGGCGTCGCCGGCCTCGGCCAGCGGCTTGACATATTCCGGTTCATAGATCGTGACCGGCGGGAGCGTGGAGAGCTTCCCGGCGATCGCCCGGACCAGCTGGCGCGTGCCCTGCGTCGTTGCCGCAGAGATCTCATAGAAGGGATAGCCGCGTGCTTCCACATAGGCGCGCAGGCGCTCCAGGTTATCGCTGCCCTGCGGAATGAGGTCGCACTTATTCGCTGCGACAATCATTGGACGGGAAGCAAGCTCCGCGGAATACTCGGCAAGCTCGGTGTTGATCTTTTCAAAATCCTCGATCGGATTGCGCCCCTCGCTGCCGGAAACGTCCACAATATGCACAAGCAGACGGCAGCGGTCGATATGCCGCAAGAAATCGTGACCAAGGCCTGCGCCCTCCGCCGCGCCCTCAATGATGCCGGGAATATCCGCCATGACGAAGGACACGCCCTCTTCTACATAGATCACACCAAGGTTTGGGTACAGCGTGGTGAAATGGTAGTTCGCGATCTTTGGCCGCGCGTTGGATGTCACGGAAAGAAGCGTGGACTTGCCGACATTCGGGAAGCCGACCAGACCGACGTCCGCCAGCAGTTTCAGTTCCAGAATGACCTCATGCTCCTCGCCGGGCAGGCCGGATTTCGCAAAACGCGGCACCTGCCGCGTCGGCGTGGCGAAATGCTTGTTGCCCCAGCCGCCGCGTCCGCCCTTGCAGAGAATAAAATCCGCATTGTCGGACATATCCTTGATGACCTCATTGGTCGCCGCATCGCGCACGACCGTGCCGCGCGGGATCTGAATGACCAGATCTTCCCCGCGCTTGCCGCTGCTCCGCGCGCCTTGTCCGTCCTGTCCGTTTGGTGCGGTGTACTTGCGCTTATAGCGGAAGTCCATCAGCGTGGACAGATTGTCGTTGACACGCAGGACGATGTTGCCACCCTTGCCGCCGTCGCCGCCGTCCGGGCCGCCCGCCGCGACGTATTTTTCCCGGTGGAAGGCCACCGCGCCGTTGCCGCCGCTGCCGGCCTTGACGAAAATTTTAACTTTATCTACAAACATTCCATGCCCTCCTTGGCACTATTGCCGGTACAATTCGTCTGCTGCCCATTTTATTGGGTTGCTGCCGATGTATTCCCAACAGCATTGGTATTCCTTATCAGACCGAATCACATGGTCATAGTAAAAACGTTGAAATAGCTGGCGGCCAGCTCTTGCATTTGAGAATTGCTTTCGTGTACTGATAAATGAGGGAACCGCTTCATTCGCGCAGCTTGTAGAGGGCGGCGTCCTCGACACCCCAACCACGGTCCGACAGGATAGCAGCAAATGCAGGTGATTCGGCATCGACGCAAAAACTCCATTTTCCGGCCTCCCTCATAAAAAAATCCCGAACATAAGGGCTTATGTTCGGGATTCCGTATTGCATCTTACTGCTCCACTGCGTAGACAGAGCACATCTTGCGATCCTTGCCCAGACGCTCGAACTTGACGTGACCGTCGATCTTTGCGAACAGGGTGTCGTCGCTGCCGATACCGACATTGGTGCCGGGATGAATGTGCGTGCCTCTCTGGCGAACCAGAATGTTGCCCGCGAGGACGAACTGACCGTCCGCGCGCTTCACGCCCAGTCTCTTGGACTCGGAATCACGACCGTTCTTGGTGGAACCGCCGCCCTTCTTATGTGCGAAGAACTGAAAACCCATTTTCAGCATTTGTTACACCTCCAAAACTTCGATATAATCCGGATAATCGTCCCGCAAGCTGCACATCGTCAGCATAAAGCCGGTCAGAACCGCCTGAACGGCGTCCTCGTCGTCGCAGGCTGCGGGAAGTGTGAGGGTGACACGCGGCTCGTCCTGATTCATTTTGACGTTTGCGTGGTTGCCCAGCACGTCATTGATCGTACATTCCGCAAACTGAACCGCAGAGGAAACGGCTGCGCACACGATGTCGCTGCCTTCCTCGGCATAGCCGCTGTGTCCCGAAACGGAGAATCCGTTGATTCTGCCGTCATGATTGAAAATTTCTACTTTTGTCATTACACAGAGATCTTCTCGATCTGCACCTTGGTGTAAGGCTGTCTGTGGCCGCGGATGGACTTGGAGTCCTTCTTCGGGCGATACTTGAAGACGACGACCTTCTTGGACTTGCCGTTCTTCAGCACCTTGGCCTCGACCTTCGCGCCGTTGACCACGGGAGCGCCGAACTTGGAATTTTCACCGTCGACGACTGCCAGAACCTGATCGAAGGTCACGGTTTCTTCAGCCTCAACGCCCAGCTTTTCGACGTAAATGACGTCGCCTTCCTTGACGCTGTACTGCTTACCACCGGTAACGATAACTGCCTGCATTTCTTTTGCACCTACCTTTTTTGTAGTCTCGCTCTGGAGGTGTGAGGGCATACCTCAACTTCTACCTCTTCGACGCGGCTTGTCTATCATAGCATTTCCCGGCAAAAAAGTCAAATACTATTTGACCAAAATCAAAACTTTTGTTATAGTATTTTTGAAAAAATCGAAAAACGGTGATCGCATTGAAAAGATTTCTGGCTTTTGTTCTTCTTCTCGCACTTTTCCTGACCGGCTGCCGCGCGCAGGCGCCGGAACAGACCGAGTTTTTTGCCATGGATACGCTGATGAATCTCAAACTCTGGGGCGATCCGGACGGCAAAGCCGCGCGCGAGGTCGTGCAGACGATCAACGCGCTTGCCTCGGTGCTTTCCGTGACGGATGCGCAGAGCGAAATCGCCCGTCTGAACGAAACCGGCAGCGCCGCGCTCTCCGAAGAAACGGCTGCACTGCTTGCCGCCGCACTGGAGCTCTCGCGAAGGACGGACGGCGCTTTTGACCCGACGGTCTATCCCCTTGTCCGGCTCTGGGGCTTCACGGGAGAAACCCAAGCCGTCCCCGGCAGCGCGGAGCTGCAAAGAGCCCTCGCCGCCGTCGGAACGGAAAACGTCCTGCAAAGCGGCCAAAATGTCACCCTCCGGAACGGCGCCATGCTGGACTTCGGCGGCATCGCCAAGGGTTACGCCGCAGAGAAATGCGCCAAATTGCTGGAAGCCGCCGGGATCGAAGCGGCCCTCCTCTCCCTCGGCGGAAACGTGCAAACCGTCGGCACGAAGCCGGACGGCTCTGCATGGGCCGTCGGGATCGCCGACCCGGAAAACCCCACGCAGGCGATTGCCACCTTGACCTTCACAGGCTCCCTGGCACTTGTGACCTCCGGGGGCTATCAGCGCTATTTTGAGGAAGACGGTGTGCGCTACCACCACATTCTTGACCCGAAAACCGGCTATCCTGCGCGAAGCGGCCTTGCCTCCGTTACGATCCTAGCGGAAAGCGGGACGCTTGCCGACGCGTTATCCACGGCGCTTTTCGTCATGGGGCTGGACGCCGCCGCGGAATTCTGGAGGGGCTCCGACGATTTTGAAGCGGTCTTTGTGACAGACGGCGGAAAGATCTATGCAACGCAGGACGCGGCTTCCCTGCTCGGCGGCTGTGAATTTGAGGTGATCTCCCGATGAAAACCAGAACGTGGCTGCTGATCTTCGGCACGCTCGCACTCGTCTGCGCGGCGGCGCTTTTTCTCCTTCGTCCGGCGCAGGCCGCGCAGGCACAGATCCGCTCCGACGGCAAGCTCATTGCCTCGGTCGATCTTTCAAAGGATGCGGAGTACCGCATCGACTACGGTGACGACTGGAACGTCGTCGCCGTTCGCGACGGGAAAATTTTCGTGGAATCGTCCAGCTGCGCCAATCAGGACTGCGTCCGCCGCGGCGCGGCAAACGGCGGCGCGCCCATCGTCTGCCTGCCGAACCGGCTGGTCATTGAGTTTTCCGCAGAAAGTGACCTCGACGCGCTTCTGGGATAGCGTAAAATATTGTAAAGCGGCTGTCTTTCAGGCAGCCGCTTTGTGTATGGTTATGCTTAAATCACGCGTGCTCCCGCCTTCTTGCGAAGATAAAGGATCAGCAAGGCGATATTTCCGATAAACGAAAGAGCGGAAATGCCCAGACCGACCGTCGCGAAAACTCTGAGGCTGTGAATCTCGTTTTTTTGTGAATGATTCACATCGCTCAGTCCCTGCATTTCGTCACTGTTCACTTTGTTTTGCGCTGCAATTTCATCCCTCAGCGCCTGCAGTTCGCTCTTTAGGTCGCTGATCTCGTTGTGCAGCTCGTCGATGTTCTCCTGCGTAGAAGATTCCAACGCCTTGATGTCGGAGTTCAGCAGTTCGTCCGCCGCCTTGTAGGCCTTGGTCAGCGCCGCGATGGCCGCGTTCAGCCGCTCCATCGTCGCTGTGTCACCGTCCGTCGTCGCCTTGGAAAGGTCACTGATTGCCTGATTCAGATTCTTCTGGACGGTGTCGATCGCAGTCTGAAGGGCCTCATCGGCCTTGACCAGCTTCAGTTCCAGCGCTGTGAGCCTTGCATCAACCATCTGAATGTCGGCCTTCAGCAGGTCGTCCGCTGCCTGATAAGCCGCGGTCAGGTCGTTGATTGCCTGCTCCAGTGCTTCCGCGTTCGCCGTGTCGCCTGTCTCAATCAGCTTGTTCAGCGCTTCGACGGCATTGTCCAGATTCTCCTGCACTGCGTCAATAGCAGCTTGCAGCGCTTCGTCCGCTGCGGTCAGCTTCGCTTCCAGCGTGGTCATATCGCCGGAAAGCTCCATTTTCAGCAGTTCGTCGGCCGCCTGATAGGCGGCAGTCAAATCGGAAATTGCCTTCGCCAGCGCGTCGGCGTTCGCCGTATCGCCATCGTCGATCTTCTTCGTTAAATCCGCGATCGCCTTGTCCAGATTCGCCTGTACTGCATCAATGGCGGCTTGCAGCGCTTCGTCCGCCGCGGTCAACTTTGTTTCCAGCGTGGTCATATCACCGGAAAGCTCCGATTTCAGCAGCTCGTCGGCCGCCTGATAAGCTGCGGTCAGGTCGGCAATTGCTTTGTTGATTGCCTCGGTCTGTCCCTCTTCCAGCGCTTTTTTCAGGTTTGCGATGGCCGTTTCCAGATTGCCGCCGGTCTGCTCGATCAGCGCGCGCACCTGCGGCTCAGTCAAAGCGAAGATGGCCGTGACCTCGTTGGAGTCCGCACTGCGGTTCTTGCCTTCCAAATCCTGGGCCACGACGACGAAGCTGGCCGTCAGATCAGTGCACTTATAGGTGAAACTTGTTTGATTGGTACCGCGGATAAGCTCCCGTTTTCCTCCGTCCGTGCGGAAAATCTGGAAGAATGTGGTGGGAATACGCCCCTCCTGATTCGGCGGTGCGGTCCAGGAGAGAACCACCTCGCTCGGATTGCCCGTATAGGTACATTTCAGGTCGCTGACGAAGGCCATGGGTGCGGAGACGTTCTTGACGGCATAGCCGACGAAGGGAACGTCCTTGAACAGGCTGTCGGCAGGCTCGGTCTTCCAGCCAATGAGCTGCCAGTCAAAGCCGTAATTCGTCCGGTCGGCGTCCAGATTCTGCACGGAGCCGCCGGTCTGGGTGGTCGTGACCTGCGCGGTAGACACGCCTCTTGAGCGCAGAGAGGACAGGCTGGAGCTGACGCCCACGGACGCGCCGAAGCCCATAAAGCTCGACCCGACAGAGACGGACAGATTGACGGACACACCGTCCGACGCGGTCTTGCTGCGCTCCGTGCCGACGGAGGTGCTGTAGGCCAGCTGGGAGGTGCCGCCGGAGTGGGACAGGCCCATCCAGACATTGTTCTGGCTCATGTTGAAGCCGTTTGCATACTTGGAAACGTCCGCCGCGTAGGCATAGGGGTTGCCCTCGTTGTTGAGGAAGTACTTCTTTTGCAGCGCGCCGTCGTTTTTGGAGATCAGGTCGAGGTAGTAGGACGGATAGCCGCTGCTGCCCGCGCCGTATTTTTCATTGTACGCCTGCGCGAATTCGTCGTACTGCTCCATGGACAGGGACATCAGAACCGGATATTGCGGCACGGACAGGGTCACGCCGCACTCGTCAAAGACCGGCTTGCCGTTCTCGTCAAAGCCCGTCAGGAGGTCGTAGCAGTAGAGATACAGAAGCGTCCGGCGGAGGATGACCTGGTTTTTGTCGTTGGCCTCAAAGGTGGTGCTGAATTCCGTCGTGCGCGATTCGGTAAATTCCTCGCTGATGTTGGACGTGAGTGAGGTTTCCACCTCGGTTTTCAGAACGGGCGTTTCAAAGCTCGCCGAAACGCCGACACCGCAGGAAAATTCCTTGCCGGTGGAGGTAGATTGGGTGTAGCTCTCGGAATAGCTGTAGGAGGTGACGCTGTTGCCCGCGCCCAGCTCATAGAAGTAGGGCGCCGCCTGCAGGAAGGCCACGACGTTCGGGTCGGTGTAGGCGCTGAGCGTGGTACGGTAGCGGAGAATGACGCTGTCGTTGCCGATGTCGATCGGACAGAGGAAATCGCCGGTATACATGCTGTCCGTCATCGATTGATTGAAATAAAGATAACTGGAGTCGCCGCCCTTCTGGACCCATCTGCCGGAAGCATCCTTGTAGATGTCGATCTTCTTCATGAAGTATTTGTTATCCTTGTCGGTCTTAAAGCCAACGATCAGAGAGATGCCCTCCTTTCCGCCGTCGCTGCCGTAGAAATTGCCGACCGCGGCGCTGCGGATGAAGACCTCGTTGACGTCCGTGCCGTTGCAGCTGGTCACGAGGAAATTGAAGGCAAAATTGCTGTCCTTCTGGTTGCTCTTCTGGTCCAGCGCATCGGAGCCGGAGGCGCGCACCAGCTTTTTGCTGGAATCATTCCACTGGTAGAAATAGCCGTTGAGGAAGACGTAATCCCTCGTCCCCTTGCCGTCGAGGCTGACGCACTCCGTGGAGAACTGCTGCCAGTTGCTTTCGTCTGTGCGGATGCTGTCGCCCATGCTGATGGCGGAAACCTCTCCGTCATCGACCGACAGGACCCACTCTTTGCTGATTCGGGTCGGCGTCCACTCGCAGTTGAGAACCCAATAGCCTACCAGGCCGTTATCTGAGGGTTCGAGGTCATGGTATACCTGGTAAACGCCGGCGACCACGACCTCGTTGATGCCGTCGCCGTTGATATCGCCGATGGAGACGTCCGGCGTGACCATACATTTGCTGGTATCCGGCTCATACCGCTGCACGCTCAGCTCACCGATGTTTTTCGTGCCCTTCTGGCCCTTCGCCACAGCCACCATCGGAGTCGTCGCAGTTTTCGCTCCATCGTTGGCGTAATTGTCGGAGATTTTGTTTGCAGTGGAGACGACGACGAGATCGTCAATACCGTCGCCGTTGACGTCGCCGCTTTCCAGCGCGACGGAGAGCTTGTTGCACAGGGCATAGGACTTATAAAGCTCTTTCTCCATGTATTTCTTGTTGAACAGCTCGTGTCCCTTGCGGGAGACGGAGATGTATACCGGGTTGCTCCAGTTTTTGCCGTCGAAGCTGATCTCCTTGAGGGCGTTGCTGCCGTCGCCGCGGAAGGTCGTGCAGTAGACGACCAGAGAATCGCGGCCGTCGCCGTTATAGTCGCCGGCGGTGATGGCAAAGAAGTTGTTGGCGTCCACGGTCGTCAGCTCGCCGATCCAGCCGAACCAGTCCTTATCCAGCTCGTAGCTCTTGACCAGGGTGTTGGTGTCCGCGTTGATGATGTACAGATAGGCAGCGCCGTTTTTGTTGCCGCTGGCCGGATAAAAGCCGAGGATCGCCATATGATTCCGCTTGCCGCTTCCCGTGGGGTCAAAGGCGACGGCTTTCGTGAAACGCAGCCGTTTGAAGCCCTCCGAAAAGAGGCCGAGGGCGCTCTGTGCGCCGGAGTCGGCGTTTTCCGTATAGATTGCGGTGCCCAGCGGCCCGTTTGTAAACATATAAAGCTCGTTCTTTTCCACGAGGACAAGCGGCTCCTCGGTCTTTTCATAGGGCAGCAGCGCGTCCTCCGGAACTTCTGCGGTCTGCTGCTCCATCTGCGTCAGCAGATCGGTGCCGCTGACCTCGCCGCCCTCGTCCGGGTTGGGCTGATACGGCTTGATGATGATAGGCTCGTCAGGGTCTATAATCGGTTTGATTGTTTCAGCCAGTGCAAGCGTCGGCAGAAGGCCGGCGATCATGCAGAGCGTCAGAATAATGCTGATAATTCTGGTTTTCATTGTATTCCCTCCGGCATTGTCAGTGTAAAATGATACTTCATTTCCAACTGTTCAAACAGTCTTTGCATTGCTTTCTCGGCGATTGCCGTCATGTTCAGCCCGTCAATGAAGGCAAGCACCCTCTGCTGCTCCTCCTCCGGAACCCGGTACACACGCAGGGCAGCGGAAAGGAAACGTTCGAGCTTGCGCTTCAGCGAAAAATGGAGATCGCATTTTTTGGCCATATAATTGCGCATCAGTCCGGACGAGCCAATCTCCATCTCATAGAAATCGCTTTCGCTGTAGTCCGGAAAATAGGATCCGAAAATCTGCTTCAGCTCCGCCGTCGTGTGCAGGTAAATGTATTCGGCAGTATTCGGGAGGGAATACGCCTCCACATAGATATCGCGCAGATTTTCGTTCAGCTCCGTGAGCGTCAGTTGCAGGCACGTTTCCACCGCGTAGGTATAGAGAGGCGGCAGACCGCTGGCGGCAATTCCCCGCGCCGTTTCAAACTGTCCGCCAAACATGGATTCCACAAGCTCCATCAAAATGGCATCCTTGGTCCGGAAAAAATTCTGGTAGCTTCCTCTTGCGACCCCGGATTCCTCGACGATCTGGCTGACGGAGGTCTGGTGATACCCCTGCTCCAAAAACAGCCGGACGCACACGGAGAGAATCCGTTTTCTGGTTTCTGCGGCATTCTGTCTTTTTGTCAATTCCTCACCACCCGTACATTTTCTAATATGCATATTAATTATAATACTATTTTATGTAATAATCAAGTGGTTGTAGGAAAAAATGCGGCCACAAAATATGTAGAGGCCACACAGTGGCCTCTCCGTTTACAGTCGTTTCGTATTTTCCGAAATTTCGCACAGCGCGTTGGCTGCCTCGGTTGTGAAGTCCGGCGCTTTTGCAAAGTCGCCCAGCGACACCATCCCGATGACCTTCCCGTTTTCCTCGACCGGAAGCCTGCGGATCTGTTCGCGCGCCATCAGCTCCGTCGCCGTGCTCGCCTGCTCCTGTGCGCCGACGGAGATCACCCGCCGCGTCATGATCTCGGACACCCGCGTCCGTTCCGGGTCCTCCTCGGCGGCAACGCAGCGCAGGACGATGTCCCGATCCGTCACCATCCCTTTCAGGCGTCCCTCCGACGTACACACCGGCAGCGCACCGACATTGTAGCGCGCCAGCAGCCGCGCGGCGACCGCGGCGCTCTCCTCCGGCGCAACGGTCACGACTCTTTGCGACATAACATCCTTTACCAGCATAGGTTTCCTCCCTGCGGCACAGCCGCCAAAAAATGCGCCCTCCGCCGACAAGGCCGGCGGAGGGCGTTTGTCATCCTTATTATGGGAGGACTTTTTCCGGTTTATACTTATTTATGGAAGCTGGCGTCGATCGCGGCCGCGGCCTTTTTGCCCGCGCCCATGGCCAGAATGACCGTCGCTGCGCCGGTGACGGCATCGCCGCCGGCATAGACACCCTCGCGGGTGGTCATATTCTCTTCATTGACGATCAGGCAGCCCTTCTTGTTCGTCTCCAAACCCGGCGTAGTGGAGCGGATCAGGGGGTTCGGAGAGGTGCCGAGCGCCATGATGACGGTATCGACGTCGAGCTTGAACTCGCTGCCCTCGATGGCAACGGGACGGCGGCGGCCGGAAGCGTCCGGTTCACCCAGTTCCATGCGGATGCATTCGATCGCACCGGCGCGGCCGTTGCCGTCGTCAAGGATGCGGACGGGGTTGCAGAGGGTCTTGAGCTCAATACCCTCTTCCTTCGCATGATGCAGCTCTTCCAGACGGGCGGGCATTTCCGCCTCGCCGCGGCGATAGACGATGTAAACGTGCTCCGCACCAAGGCGCTTTGCGCAGCGGGCGGCGTCCATGGCAACATTGCCGCCACCGACGACCGCGACCGACTTGGACACAATCACAGGCGTGTCGCTTGCTTCGGTGTAAGCCTTCATCAGGTTGATACGGGTCAGGTATTCGTTCGCGGACATGACGCCCTTGAGTTCCTCGCCCTCGATGTGCATGAACATCGGCAGACCGGCGCCGGAGCCGACAAAGACAGCCTTGAAGCCCATCTCGAACAGCTCATCCACGGAAAGGACCTTACCGATGACCATGTTGGTCATGACCTGAACGCCCATGGCCTCCAGCTTCTTGACTTCGTTTGCAACAATGGACTTCGGCAGACGGAATTCGGGGATGCCGTAAACCAGCACGCCGCCTGCGGTATGCAGGGCTTCAAAAATGGAAACCTCATATCCCTTCTTGGCCAGCTCGCTGGCGCAGGTCAGGCCGGAGGGGCCGGAGCCGACGACGGCGACCTTGATGCCGTTGGATTCCGGCTTTTCGGGCATTTTGTTGACGTTCTCGCGGTACCAGTCGGCGACGAAGCGCTCCAGGCGGCCGATCGCGACAGGCTCGCCCTTGACGCCGCGGACGCACTTGCTCTCGCACTGGGATTCCTGCGGGCAGACGCGGCCGGACAGCGCGGGCAACGCGTTGGTAGAGGTCACGATCTCATAAGCCGCGGCGAAGTCGCCCTCTGCGACCTTGGCAATAAATTCCGGGATGCGGATATTGACCGGGCAGCCTTCGACGCACAGCGGCTTCTTGCAGTGCAGGCAGCGCTTTGCTTCCTCGACGGCCATCTCGGCGGTATAGCCAAGGGAAACTTCCTTGAAGTTCTTATTTCTAACGTTCGGCTCCTGTTCGGGCATGGGAGTCTTTGTCATCGTCATATTCGGCATGGTATTCTCCCCCTTACTTGATCAGTTCTTTGCCGATTTTTTCAATGCGGCAGAGATGGTTCTTCTCGTCCTCGGACTCCTGATCGCGGTAGACGCCGTTGCGGTTCATCAGCTCGGCAAAGTCGACCTTGTGGCCGTCGAAGTCCGGGCCGTCGACGCAGGCAAACTTGACCTCGCCGCCGACGGTGACGCGGCAGCCGCCGCACATACCGGTGCCGTCGACCATGATCGGGTTCAGGGACACGGTGGTCTTGACGCCGAAGGGCTCGGTGGTCTTGGCCACAAACTTCATCATGGGGATAGGCCCGATGGCGAGCACTTCGTCATACTGCGTGCCGGCCTCCAGCAGCTGCTGGAGCTTGACGGTCACGAAGCCGTGCTCACCATAAGAGCCGTCATCCGTCATCAGATAAAGATGATCGCTGCATGCGCGGAACTCGTCTTCAAGAATCACGATGTCCTTGTTGCGGAAGCCGACAATGACGTCGACCTCGCAGCCGGCTTCCTTGAAAGCCTGGGCAGACGGGAGAGCGATCGCACATCCGACGCCGCCGCCGACAACGCACACGCGCTTGAGGCCTTCAGTCTGCGTGGGCCGACCGAGCGGTCCGACAAAGTCATGGATGTAGTCGCCTTCGTTAAGTGCGCCAAGCATCTTGGTGGACAGGCCGACCTTCTGGAAGATGATGGTCACGGTTCCCTTTTCACGGTCATAGCCCGCGATGGTCAGAGGAACGCGCTCGCCGGATTCATCGACGCGGAAGATGATAAACTGCCCTGCTTTGGCCTTTCTTGCAACAAAGGGCGCCTCGATCTCCAGCAGCGTGACCGCGGCGTTCAGCTCCTTCTTGCGAACGATCTTGAACATACAGAATCATCCTTTCAAAAATGTTTCGCTATTTTTCCGTCCTAAATAGTATAGCAATTTGTTCGCGCTATTTCAATAAATTTCGATAAATAAATACTTAAAAATCCTTGGAAATCGGAATATCGTTTTTGTGAATAACGCCCCAAGTAAATCCATGCGCCAGCTCCTTCGGGGCAACGGCGGAAACCTCCGGGCGCAGTCCCGCGAGAAACGCCAGCCTGCCGGTCAGCTGCTCCGGCGTATAGCGGCGGCGCAGATGCTCCATGTCGAGATCACGCTCCCGCTTACTGAGTCTGCGGCCGTCCGGCGCGACGAGAAGCGGCACATGGTAATAGGCAGGCTGCACAAAGCCCAGCTCCCTGCCCAGCCAGATCTGGCGCGGTGTGGAAGGAAGCAGGTCGCAGCCGCGGACGACCTGTGTAATGCCGCCGAGCGCGTCGTCGCAGACGACGGCCAGCTGATAGGCGTACACGCCGTCCGAGCGCCGGAGAATAAAGTCCCCGCACGCCGTGGCAAGGTTCTGCGTCACCGCGCCGAATACACCGTCGCGGAAGGATATGGTCTCCTCCGGCACGCGAATGCGCCACGCCGGCTTTCTGGTCTGCGATGTAATCTGCGCTGGCGTCAGATTCCGGCAAGTCCCGGCATACAGGAGCGTGCCGTCCGAGGCGTGCGGCGCGGAAGCGGCGTGCAGCTCGTTTCTTGTGCAGAAGCAGGGATAGATCAGCCCGCGCTTGCGCAGACGCTCAAATTGCTCTGCATAGACGGGCGTCTGCGTGCTTTGCAGCGGCATTTCCCTGTCCCAGTCCAGTCCCAGCCACCGCAGGTCATCCCGGATCGCTTCGGCGTATTCCGCACGGCTGCGGTCAGGGTCAAGATCCTCAATTCGAAGGACAAACTCTCCCCCATCCGCGCGCGCAGAGAGCCACGCCAGAAGCGCAGTAAAGAGATTGCCCAGATGCATCCGCCCGGAAGGACTGGGTGCAAACCGTCCGACCGTCATCGTCAGTACGCGATGTACAGGTCGTCCATCGTGATCCCTTGTTCATAAGGGCAGAAGGACTCGTTGACCAGATCAAGCGTTTCCTGCGCGTCAATGAGGACGTATTCCCCGTCGCCGTTCAGACCGTGCGGGATGGTCGTCATCATCATATCGCCGGTGCCGCAGAGCACCACGGACTCCGCCATCCACAGAAGGTTCGCCGTCGACAGATCGGTCAGCGTATGGTCAAGCAGGAGGGAAAGCGCCTTCGGCAATTTCCAGAGGTTTTTCACGCTCACCCACTGGTGCAGCGCAGCGGAGAGGAAATCGCGCTGCACATTCACGCGCTCCAGATCCGCCATCGCATAGCCGGAGCGGAAACGCACGACGCCCATCGCCTGCTCGCCGTTCAGCTTCTGCTCACCGGCCTGAAGATTGATATAAAGATCCTGCGTCGGGTCGTTGTAATACATATCGCAGGGCACGTCAAAGCGCACACCGCCCATCAGGTCGACCAGCTCCACAAAAACATTCAGGTCGATCAGCATATAGCCGTCCGGTCGGAAGCCGATGCACTCGGAAACATATTCCATCAGCGCGTCCATCCCCTGCTCGCCGGAGCCGTTGACACCATATGCGGCGTTGATCTTATGCGGCGTGTAGGTGGAATTGACCTTCGTGTCGCGGGGAATACTCATCAGGCTCAGCTTTCCGGCCTTGCGGTCGATGTTCAGCAGCATGATCGTATCTGTCCGGTCGCCGGAAGCGTCCGTGCCGGCAAGCAGAATGGTCGAATTACCGCGTTTGCGCGCAAGATCGCAGTTCGCATCCACCGGCTGCTTTGCGACCAGAAACAGGACCCCCGTCAGAAGTGCAATAATCAGCAGCACGACAAGCAGGAATTTTGCCAATCCCTTGCCGAAGCCGTGTTTCTTCTTTTTTGGCGTCTCCGGTTCTTCATAAGCTGCCGGCTGCGGCTCGGCCTTCCTGCGCGGCTTCTGCGGCGCACGGTATTCCGGCTCCTGCACGGCGTAATAGCGCTGTGTCGCATCCTCCCGCGCGCGGCGCGGCTGCTGGGTCTCTCCTACCCGGTCTCGCGGCGGCGCACGGTGGTAATCCGCATTGTACGCTCGGATCACCGGCTGCGGTTCCGGTTTTTTCACGGTTAAGTCCTCCTCGTCATCATCTTCGTAGAGCTTGTCCGCGAAGCCTTTTTCGTAAGGGTCTTCCTCTTCCGGCGTATCATTCAAAAGTTTTTTGATGTCTTCGATCAGTTTTTCATCAGCATCCATGCTTGGCACCTTCTTTTTCCCGAAATATCGGGCAGACTAACTTTTTTGACGGAATCAGGTTGCCGCGGGTTCCAAGGCCATCTGCTTGCGATAGGTGTGGCGGAAATAAATGATCTCCGCGATCGCCGTGATCGTCCACGAGAAAGCATACATCAGATAGAGCGACAGAAGCGTTCCGAAATATGCAAAGACCGTATAGACCCACAGCACGCGGAACACGCAGGAGCCTGCAATCACAATAATGGTCGGCACGACGCATTTACCAAGTCCGCGTGACGCTGCGATCGTGCAGTCCATGAAGGCCGAAACGCCGTAGGAAAGGCCCATGACCCTCAGGCGGATCATACCCTCCTGCGCGACGGCGTGGTCGTCGGTAAACAGTGCCAAAAAGCCGCTGCCAAAAAACACGAGCAGCAAACCGAGCACGGTACCGAACGCACAGGAATAGCTCACGCTGATAAAATAGCTCTTTTTGACGCGGTCACGGTGCCCGGCGCCGAAGTTCTGGCCAATAAAGCTGGCACAGGCGGTGTGGAACGCAGCCATGACGTCATAAACAAGAGAATCCGCGTTGGAAGCAGCGGAGTTGCCCTCGACCACGACCGTAGGAAAGCTGTTGACCGCCGACTGAATAAAAAGATTGGCAACCGCGAAAATCGCGTTCTGAAAGCCGGCGGAAAGTCCGAGATTCAAAAGCATTTTCGCTTTCTCTGCGTGAAGGCGGAGCCTTCTGAGCCGCAGAGCGTAATCCTCCCGGCTGCGAAACAGCGCGATCAGGATCAGGGCGGCGGAGAGGTACTGCGAGAGGATACTCGCCAGCGCCACGCCGTCCTCGCTCATCCTGCACACAATAACGAAAAAGAGATTCAGGCACACATTCAGGATGCCCGCGATCAGCAGATATACCAGCGGGCGGCGCGTATCGCCTGCCGCGCTCAGTACGCCGTTACCGAAATTGTACAGCGCCATCGCCGGCATACCAAGGAAATATATATGTAAGTACAGCGCAGCGCCGTCGATCAGCTCTGCTTTTGTATGCAGAAGCGTGAGCATCGGGCGGGCGAAGATCAGGCCCAGGCCGAGCAGCACTGCACCAACCAGAAGGCAGAGGATCGCCGCCGTATGCACGGTATGCTCCGTTTCCTCCCGGCTGTCCGCACCAAGATATCGCGCGACGAGTGCGTTCACGCCGCTGCCCATGCCGATCAGAAATCCGGTGAAAAGGGACACAAGAATGGTCGTCGAGCCGACCGCACCGAGCGCGCGTGCGCCGGAGAATCTTCCGACGACGGCAACGTCGGACATATTAAACAGGACCTGTAAGACATTGGAAATCATCAGCGGCAGACTGAACCGCAGGATCTGCTTTCCAAGCGGACCGTGCGCCAATGAACCCTCTGCTCTTGCCTGCATGACTTCTGTGCCTCCGTTTCTCTGTTTATCTGTTTTTGCACAACCGCCTCAGTATAGCACAGCCGCAGCACATAGGCAAGACCTTCCTGCAAAAAAGTTGTAAGATTCATTTTTTCAGGATTTCTCTTGAAAAATGCGAAAAAATTGTCACTGATAATCAAACGTCCGACGGAAATACTACGACCGAGGAATCAAATTACTCCATTTGATCACTCAAAAAGAATAAGGAGATGAGCAAAATGAAAAACAGCAACCAGATCAACGTTCCCGAAGCTCGCGAAGCGATGGACAAGTTCAAGATGGAAGCCGCGAACGAAGTCGGCGTCAACCTGAAGCAGGGCTACAACGGCGACCTGACCTCCCGTGAGGCTGGCTCCGTCGGCGGTCAGATGGTCAAGAAGATGATCGAGGCCTACGAGCGCAACATGAAGTAATTCCCCGCAAGCACTACAGGCGCCGGATACGGATAAACCGTACCCGGCGCCTTCTGCCGGTCATCTGTGCTTTAGAGCTGAGAAACTGCAATCGCATTCCCCTGCTGCGCGCCGTACATCCATCAAAAAATAAGCCGCCGGATACGTTTCGTATCCGGCGGCTTCCGTGCCGAGGCACCGATTCTTTTAGATAGGGTACACGGAACGCTCCCGCAAGCAAAGCAGCACTTCTCCCGCAGGGTTGACTTTCGTCAGGGGTAAGGCCGCCCAATCTCCGTGTACCCAAGGGTGGCTACGCAAGGCACGACATACCTTGTGAGTATATTATACAGCAAAAACCTTGTTTTGTCAAATATGAACAAGAAAATTTTTTTGCGGCATCGAATTAAAAGCAGAAAGCACAATGTAAAATAGAATTACAGTTAGCCTCATAACATGATGCGTGCCATACAGGACAGACGCTCCAGTGCTTCAAAGAGCGTTTCATCCTTTTTCGCAAAGTGCAGACGGACGATGCCGCGGACATTCTCGCGGAAGAAGGACGAGCCCGGAACGCAGGCCACGCCAACCTTGCGCGCCATTTCCTCGCAGAATTCCACGTCATTCTGCCCCTTCTTCATGAAGCGGCTCAGATCGGCCAGCACAAAATAGGCGCCCTGCGGATCGGTGTACGGAATATCAATCCGGTCAAGTCCGGAGGTAAAAACGTCCTTCATATGGGCATAGTGCGCGCCAAATTCTTTATAATAGCTGTCCGGCATCTCCAGTCCGACAACTGCCGCCTCCATCAGAGGAGAAGCCGCGCCGACGGCGTTGAAATCATGATACTGCTTGATCTTGTCCATGATCCGCTTCGGCGCAAGGGCATAGCCCAGACGCCATCCGGTGATGGAATAGGTCTTGGACAGAGAGCTGCACGTGATCGTCCGCTCCCACATTCCCGGCAGCGTGCACATGGAAATGTGCTTGTGCGGCGCATAGATGATGTGCTCATAGACCTCGTCCGTGATGACATAGGTATCATATTTTACGGCCAGCGCCGCGATCTGTGTCAGCTCCTCCAGCGTAAAGACCTTGCCGCTGGGGTTGGACGGATTACAGATCAGAATCGCTTTGGCACCCTTGCGCAGCTCGTCCTCCAGAACATTCGTATCAAAGTTGAAGTCCGGTGGTGTCAGCGGGACAAAGACCGGCTCACAGCCGACGAGCAAAATCTGCGCGCGGTAGTTTTCAAAATACGGAGAAAACAGGATCACACGGTCGCCGGGATTGGTGATCGCAAAGAGCGTGTCGACCATTGCCTCCGTCGAACCGATGGTAACGACCATCTCGGTTTCTGTATCCGGGGCAATGCCCATGAAATGCTCACACTTTTTCGACAGCGCACGGCGGAAATTCGGTGCGCCCATCGTGATCGGATATTGATGCGGTCCCGTATGGCTGACCTCTGCCAGACGGTCGGTCAATGCCTTGGGCGGATCAAAATCCGGAAAGCCCTGCGCCAGATTGATCGCGCCGCAGTCCAGCGAAATGCGCGTCATGCGCCGGATGACGGAATCGGTAAACTGCTCCGCCGTTCTGTTCAATTCCTGCATAATTACTCCTCCATTCTCCGGCCGGGCGCTTCAAAGGTTCGGCGCTGCCATGCGATTTCAAATACTTTACCACTTTTAATCGGTAAAGTCAAGAAGCGCTGTCGGAAAAAACAAGCTCTCCTGTCTGCGACAGGATGCGCATGGAATCGGTCGCAGAAATCTGCGCGACACAGAAGGTATCGCCCTCCGCCGCTTCCAGCTCCGGCGCACAGAGCTGATTTCTGGAAATATATTCCGTCGGCACCTGTTCGCCGTTTTTCAGGATCACACTGAAGGGGGTAAAGTTCTCCCCGGTGACGGCCAATGTCTGTGTTTCCGCAGCGTAATCCAGTCTTGAAACGGTGATATCTTCCACGCCAAGGCGCATTTGGGCAGGTTCCGGCGCATCCGCACTGTAAACGCAGTAGCGGCTGCCATACAGCAGATCATATTCCAGCAGCGTCAGGTCAGCCTGATATTGCTTGTCTGACTCCCCGCCGTCCATGAACTTCTGATGATAATTAAAGATCGTCCCCTCGTGGATGCCAAGGCGTTCAAACAGCAGTGCAGAGATCTGATACGCCTGAATATCCCGGTCCTGCTTCTTCAGGCCGAAGTTCGACCAGATTACATATTCCGTGGTCTGCACCGTGCCGCGGGAGAGCTCATCCTGCGTGATTTGCAGGCTGGGCAGATGGTCGCCGTAGAATACCACGACCGTCGGTTCGTTGTAATGATTCAGTGCCGTGGTCAGCTTTTTGAGGAAAGCATCGGTCTGATGGAGCTGGCCGAGATAATACTCAAATCCACAGCGCCGAGCTTCGTTCTCTATGCCGTTGACAGCAATTGTTTCCGCACCTTCCAGCGGTTCGGTGGGATATTTTCCATGCGGCTGGACGGAAACGGTAAAGACCAGATCACGCCCCTCCGTCGAGCGCAGCGCTTTCAGAATCTCGCCGGTCAGCACGCTGTCCTTCGCCCACTCCAGCGGATTATACTCCACATCGTGCATATACTCCTCTGACGTGAAGGAATCAAAGCCGAAATTGGCATAGACGCGATCACGGCTGTAGAATGTCGCATTATTGTTGTGGATCGCGTGCGTGCTGTAGCCAAGATTTTTCAGGGCGTAGGCAATGGAATCGCAGCTTCTGTGCTTCACGACCGTTTTATACGGATACTCGCCCACTCCGAAGTGGTCCAGATTCATACCGGAGATCACTTCAAACTCCGTATTGGCGGTACCCGCACCGATGGACGGCACATAGAACAAGCCCGTGGAATACTTCTCCTTCAGCGCTTCAAAATTCGGCACCGGATTTTCCGCATAGCTCAGATCTTTCAGGAGATTCGGATCGAAGAAGGACTCCAACTGGACAAATATAATATTCGGACCGTTTTTCCGGCTTGCCGGGATCTCCCCTTCCGCCTCCAGAATGGAGTTGATCTCATCCTCCGAATAGTCCGCCGGTTCGCTGATGCCCTGCGTGATGGCGCTGGCCGAGAAGCAGTAGGCAAAGCCGTTGTCGTGGTAGGCATCCGGCAGATTGGGAAACTGAGAAGCGATGGTACCGCTTTTGAGCAGCGCCAGCGTCGCTGCGATCAGCACGCCGCCGAAGAGAATGATCTGTGCCGCGCCGAAATAGTAATCCGTTTTGTACTTTTTCGCCCGCAGCCACAGCAGCATGATCGCGCCGATCACGCCGGAAATTGCCAGCATCAGTCCAATGATGGCGATGGGAGAAAGATAGATTTCAATAATATCCCGCACGGAGGAAAGCAGTGCAATATCCGGCGCCGTCAGGGGCGTCGCGCGGTAACCCAGCAAAATGCAGTTTGTCAGGCCGAGGCCCAGCCAGATGGCGGACACCAGAAGAAAAAAGAAACCGCGCTTGCGGAAGATCAGAGAAAGGGAAAGCGTAAAAAGAATGATCAGCGAATCATAGAAAAACTGCCACGGCCGCGTGGTCAGGTAAGTAAAGCCTGCAGAGAAAGAGCGGCGCGAAAGCATTTCCAGTCCGAGATTGATCAGAAAGGACGCCGCAATGTAAATTAGCACCCGAATAATATTGTTTACATTCCACTCCTGCCGTACCCGGGCAAGAGAGAACTTCGACTTGTTATGCACCATTCATCACCTCGCATCGGAATCCTAGTATACCATGGAATTTTAAAAATGCAACCCCTCATTCTGCCGATTTCCGCCGCATTTTTCCGTCGGGACTTGCGGATTTTGACAAAGAGTGGTATAATATTTAGCAAAATGATTACGCCTCTTCTATCTGACGTAAAATAAGAAAGGAAGTTCATAGAAAATGACAATCATTGATATTTATTCCGGTTTTCTCGGCGCCGGCAAGACCACGCTGATCAAGAAAATGATCCGCGAAGCCTATACCGGGCAGAAGATCGTCCTGATCGAAAACGAGTTCGGCGAGATCGGCATCGACGGCGGCTTCATGCAGGAGGCAGGAATTCAGGTCAATGAGATGA